>Ga0105356_10000389_pt1 | contig 41144 bp, 41 predicted proteins | sample GOMGulsemesocosm_3_FD_83502 | JGI IMG/M metagenome (GOLD analysis project Ga0105356, IMG submission 83502) | Methane-oxidizing microbial communities from mesocosms in the Gulf of Mexico - GOM9D Gulf of Mexico | ecosystem: Environmental > Aquatic > Marine > Cold seeps | place: Gulf of Mexico...
TCATATAATGCTCTTAATTTCTCTTCTACAGTAACTTCTTTCTTTTTAGCCATTGCTTATAAATACTTTACAGGATTGGTGTTTGTGTTTGATAAAATGATTGCAAAATTAGGCATTTTTTTACTAAGATACGCTACTAAAAGGTTTTTTGTGTATTGTTCACTTTCATAGTGTCCAATATCAGCTAATAAAATACGTTTCTCTGCTGTGAAAAAATCATGATACTTGAGGTCTGCGGTTATAAACACGTCAGCCTGAGCACTTTGGGCAGCTTGAATAGCAAAGCTTCCAGAGCCACCCAAAACAGCAACTTTTTTAATTGGCTTACCTAATAAAGAAGAGTGTCTAACACATTTTGTTTGCATTCTCTCCTTTAGGTGGTTTAAAAAATCAACTTCCTTCATTGGATTTTCAAATTCTCCAATCATTCCCATCCCAATATGCTGATTTCTGTTTTCTAATGTTGTAATTTCATAAGCCACTTCTTCATAAGGATGTTTTTTAAAAAGAGCCTGTAATATTTTAGATTCTAAATGTTTAGAAAAGGTAATTGTGAGTTTTATTTCGGATTCATATTGTGTTGTTCCAGGTTCTCCAATTGTAGGATTTGAGTTTTCATTACCATTAAAGGTTCCAATGCCATTAACATTAAAACTACAATGATCATAATTTCCAATTGCGCCTGCTCCAGCAACGAACATAGCGTCCCGTACACTATCTATATGTTTTTCGGGGACATATGTGGTTAGTTTTTTGATAGTCCCACTTTGTGGAATTAATATGGCTCTATTGATTAATCCTAGTTGCTCACATATTTTATCGTTCACACCTTCAAAAGAATTGTCTAAGGCCGTATGAATGGCATATATTGAGATATCATGCTTTATAGCTTTCATAACCACCCTCTCAACATATGTTTTACCGGTTAACTTTTTTAGTCCTTTAAATATAATTGGATGAAAACTTACAATAAGGTTGCAGTTTTTATCGATAGCTTCGTCGATTACTGATTCCAGAGTATCCAAGGTAACTAGGATTCCTGTAACATCATTTTTTTTGTTACCTACAAGTAAACCGATGTTATCAAATCCTTCAGCATAAGCCGAGGGGGATAATTCTTCTAGGTGATGTATTACATCTTGGACTTGCATATATTGTCTGTTTTAGTTCAAACCTACACATTTTTTTTCATTTTGGTTTATCAATGAAAATGAAAAGTTAGTTTTAATATTTTGCTTTGCCCCATTTCTTATATTATTTCTTTTCAGAGGAAGGATAAATAATTACATTCGTTGTTATGAAATTGGTACGAAAATTATTATTTCCTATAGTTCCGTTATATCACGGTATAACATGGTTACGTAATTTGTGTTATGATACTGGGGTTTTTAAGTCGAAATCTTATAAAATTCCCATAATTTGTGTTGGAAATTTAAGTGTTGGAGGTACTGGTAAGACCCCTATGATTGAGTATTTAATTGGGATGCTTAACAATAATCAAAACGTAGCCACACTTAGTAGGGGATATAAAAGAACCACTAAAGGGTTTCATATCGCAAATGAGAACTCTACAGCCTCTTCTATTGGTGATGAACCTTTTCAGTTTTTTCAAAAATTTAAGGATATAATAGTAAGTGTTGATTCTGATAGGCAAAATGGTATTTCTGAATTATTAAATATTGAGAGATCACCTGATATTATTTTGTTAGATGATGCATTTCAACATAGAAAAGTAAAAGCAGGATTAAATATTCTTCTTTCTACCTATAATAAACTCTATGTAAATGATTTTGCATTGCCAACAGGAGATTTGCGTGAGCCTAAATCGGGTGCAAAAAGAGCCGATTTAATTGTGATTACCAAATGTCCAATAAATCTAAGTGATAGTAAAAAGGATGCCATTTTAAAAAAACTAAACCCTTTACCAAATCAAATCGTGTTTTTTAGTGAGATTCATTATTCAGAATCGATATACCAAATTGAAGGAAGCAAAGCAATGTCTTATTTGAAGGGAAAAAAATTCACCCTTGTAACAGGGATCGCAAATGCCAATCCTCTATTAGATTATTTGAACAAAGAAGGGTATAACTACGAACATCTTAATTTTAAAGATCATCATTCTTTTTCTGACAATGAAATAAAGACCTTAAATGGTAAGGAATTAATTTTAACTACTGAAAAGGATTTTACAAGATTAAAAGATAAAATAGTTTCCAATACATTGTATTATTTGCCTATTGAAGTGGGTGTTTCTGAAAGCGAAAAATTTAAAAAATGTATTTTAGATTTTGTGTCAAGTTATTAAGCAGATGCCGCTTCTTTATTGTTATTTGCTAATGCTTCGTATAATTTCTTTTCGAAATCCTCTTGCTTAAAAGGTTTTGAAATAATGTCATCAAATCCAGCAGCATCAAATTCAGGCATTTTATCTTCTAAAGTAACTGCAGTAAGTGCGAAAATAGTAAGTTCTTTATCAAAGCTCCTAATTCTTTTAGTAGCTTCTAATCCGCTAATACCAGGCATATGAATATCCATAAGAACAAGATCATATTCAATTTCTTTAACTTGTTCAACGGCATCTTCTCCATTATCTACCAAGTCACAAGCTAAGCTCATCTTTTTTAAGATTTTCTTGGTAATCATTTGGTTGATTTTATTGTCTTCAACAACTAAAATTTTAATCTTTGTCAGATCAAGATGACTTATATCTTTAGTGTAATCTTTCTTAATAACTTTAGCAATTTCTTGAGATTCTTTAAGCGGGAATTCCACAAAGAAACTAGTACCTTGTCCAAGTTCACTTTTTAGATAAATTTTACCTTTAAGTATTTCTATTAATCCTTTTACAATGGATAGACCAAGTCCAGTTCCCCCGTATTTACGATTAATTTGTACAGAACCTTGAGAGAAACTTTCAAACATACTGTCTTGTTTCTCTTTTGTAATTCCTATACCATTATCTTCAACCTCCAGACGTATACCATGGATTTTTTTGTCCTTACTTAATTGTGTGACTTTTACCCATATATCCCCATCCTTTGTAAACTTAATAGAGTTGCCTATTAAGTTTATTAATATTTGAGAAATCTTTAATTGATCACCATTAAATATTTCTGGTAACTTTTTATCATATTCGAAATGAAGTATAGTGTTATTGTCTAATGCTGAATTATTTAAAGCAGCAATAACATTCTCAACCTTATTTTTTAAGTTGAACACTTCTGGATCTAGCTCCACTTTATTGGCTTCAATCTTATTTATTTGAAGAATATCATTAATAAAAGTTAATAAATAATCTCCAGAAAATTTCAAAGATTTAAGATGTTGTATTTGTTCAGGTCTAGGATTTTCTTCTAAAAGCATGTTAGTTAATCCTGTTACAGCATACAAAGGCGTTCTAAGCTCATGAGTAACCGTAGATAAGAAGTTGGTCTTAGTTTTGGCCGCAATCTCTGCACGTTCTTTCTCCGTTAATAGCTCTTCATTTTTACGATACAACATATTGTTGGTTTTTAACCTAATGTTGTTGTTTTTATATAGAGAAAGTGTTAGAAGCGATAGAATTGTAATAAGACCTACACTAAGAATAGTAGTTAATCTACCCAATCCATCCGATTCGGTTTTTTGTTTATCTTCTTCGGCTTGGTCCATATTTACCTCGCTATTATCATCTCCAATGGTTAGATCTTTTAGTTCCGGTGCCAAAAGTGCTCGTTTTTCAATTAAAATTGAGTCTTTAAGATTAATGTACAATTTAAGATTAGAATTGGCTAATTGATAATTTCCTGTTATTTCATAAATGTTACTCAACAACTGGTAGCTTTGACTAAGCACCTTTAAAGAGCCACTCTCTTTAGCTAATTGTGAACCATTTAAAGTTTGAGCTAATGCTTTTTCATATTTAACTTGTTTTAAAGCAATAATTCCACTTTGAACAAGTGCTGCACTTTGAATGGAAACTAATTTATTCTTTTTAGATAAAATAATAGCTTTATCCACTAATGCATTTGCTTGGCCTAAATTATCTAGTCCTATGTTAGTTTTGACTAAACTTAAAGTAACCTCAGCAATGAGTGTATTAAGCCCTTCTTCTTCAAAAATAGCTTTTGCAGACTTAAGGTAGTCTAAAGCATTATTATAGTCTTGCTGTTCTAAATATATACGACCGGAGGTGAACCTTGAAATTGCTAGATTTATTGTATCATCAATACCGCCTTGAATAGTCATGGCTTTAATAATGGTTGGCATAGCTTTTTGATAATCTCCAACGTTGTACTGTAGGTCGGCAATTTTAGATAGGATGATGCCCTGTTCTTTTTTGTCAGCTATTTCCTCAGCGACAATTAATGCTTTTTCAAGAATAATTAAAGCACTATAAAAGTTTGATTTTTCAGTTTCTTGGTTGGCATTATTTTTAAAAACCTCGATCTTATTTTTTTTCAAAGCAATATCTCCTTCAGTGTTATTTTGAGGGTAAATGCAAGTCGTAAATAAGACTAAAAAAACAAAAATGTAATATTTGATTTGGGACATTTCAGGTCATTTTATCGACAAATATAACTATTTATTCGATAAAATGCACGTTTTTTTAATTTTTATGTATTTCGTCCGGAAATTATTTAGAAGATATTTTGTGGATTAAATCTATTATTCTGGATGAATATCCCGTCTCATTATCGTACCATCCAATAATTTTAACCATGTTTCCAATTACCGAAGTCATTTGAGAATCGAAAATACAGGAATTTGAGTTTCCAACAATATCAATTGAAACTATGGGGTCTTCTGTATATTCTAAGATGCCTTTGTATGTTGTTTCTGAGGCAAGTTTAAAAGCATTGTTGATTTCAGCTACAGATACATTTTTAGAAACATTAAAAGTAATATCTGTGAGTGAGCCGTTAGCGACAGGAACACGAATGCCACAACCACCGATTACATTAGATAAATTAGGAAATATTTTAGTTAAAGCTTTTGCTGCTCCAGTAGTTGTAGGTACAATTGATTGTCCGGCCGCCCTCGCACGTCTCAAATCTCGATGAGGTTGATCATGCAAGCTTTGGTCTGAAGTGTAAGAATGAACTGTTGTAATATAGGCTTGATTAATCCCGCAAAGCTCATCAATTACTTTAATCATTGGTGCAGCGTTATTTGTGGTGCATGAAGCATTTGAAACAATTAATTCATCTCCAGTTAATATGTGGTCATTAATTCCTAATACAACTGTTTTTATAGCATCATCTGTTGGGGGAACAGAAAGTATAACACGTGAAGCCCCATTAGTAATGTGATGCTGAAGCTCTTTTATAGACTTGAACTTTCCAGTAGCTTCAATTACAAAATCCACTTTATATGGATTCCAGTCTATAACTTCGATATTTTTTTGATTTAAAAGTGGGATATTTTGACTTTCAAATTTAATTGAATTCGAATTATATGTGATATTTTTATTAAAAACCCCGTGAATACTGTCGTATTTAAGTAAATGACTTAAAGTTTTGGCATCTGCCAAATCATTGATTGCGACAACTTGAATATTTTGATGTTCTTGAATTAGTCTAAATACACGTCTACCAATTCTTCCAAATCCATTGATTGCAACATTTATCATATTTAGTTAATATGTTTTTGTGCCTTGTAAGAAGACCTAACAAGCGCACTGCTTTCTACATGTCTGAAACCTAGGTTTAGACCTATTTCTTCGTATTCCTTAAACTGATCGGGTGTAATAAACTGCTTAACAGGTAAATGTTTTTTACTTGGTTGTAGATATTGTCCAATAGTAACTACGTCTACATTTGCAGCCTTGAGTTCATGTAAAGTTTCTATTACTTCTTCACGGTGTTCACCCAAACCAAGCATTAATCCAGTTTTTGTACGACGTTGCCCTTGATCTTTTAAATATTTTAAAACACCTAAACTTCTGTCATATTTTGCTTGAATACGCACTTCTCTGGTTAGTCGACGAACGGTTTCCATGTTATGAGAAACAACTTCCGGAGCGACATCAATAATTCTGTCTAAATGTTGCTCAATGCCTTGAAAGTCTGGAATTAATGTTTCTAAAGTTGTTTCAGGATTCATTCTTCGAACAGCTTTAACAGTTTCTGCCCACATAATGCTTCCCATATCTTTAAGGTCATCCCGATCTACACTTGTTAAAACGGCATGTTTAATTTTCATAAGCTTTATTGAACGAGAAACTTTTTCTGGTTCATCCCAATCCACAGTTTCAGGACGGCCTGTTTTCACTCCACAAAAACCACAAGATCGTGTACAAACATTACCTAAAATCATAAAGGTTGCTGTACCTTCTCCCCAACATTCACCCATATTAGGACAGCTACCAGATGTGCAAATAGTATTTAATCCATAATTATCAACCAAACTTCTTAGCTCGGTGTATTTTTTACCTGTTGGCAATTTAACCCGGAGCCATTTTGGTTTGGCCTGACGTTGTGGGGCTATATTTGATGTAGTTTCGGTACTCATAGGTCTTGTAAATCTGGAGGCAAAGATACAAAGTATTCTCTTAATAAAACCTTATAATATTGTGAGATACCAAACGCTAAACCCAATTAAAAATAAGATGCCCATCCAACTAAGTATATGTAGTTTTAATGAGGGTCTTGAGGCCTTAGGAGTATGTGAACTACAGATAAGCTTATAATTTATAATAGCATAAAAGGGGGCTGTAAGAAATGATAATATCGTTGCTATTTTTATGAGTAATCCCATTTCTGATGCAAAGACAAAAAAGATAATTACTGTACCAATGGCTAAGGTTAAAATCCAAAATTTATAGCCTACTTTAAACCGGTTTTCAAAAAGTAATTGAGTTGTTTTATGCATAGCCCTAGGAGATGCATCAAGTGTTGTAAGGGTTGTACTGAACATTGTAGTAAAAGCGGCGACACCTATAATTATATAGGCCCAATTCCCTAAGCTACTTGTATACATTTCAATCAATTGATTTGAAAAAACAGCAGCAGAATTACTAAAACTTTCCCCGCTATTGAACATAACCAATGCTCCCAAAAGAACAAAACCTATACCCAAAATAATGGTGCTTATGTAACCTAGGTTAAAATCGAACAATGCTGATTTTGCATTGAATTTCGTATCATCTTTTTTCTTTTCTATGGCCCAAAGAGAGTGCCAAACCGAAATGTCTAATGGCGCCGGCATCCAGCCCATAAATGCAATTAAGAATCCAATTTCTAGAGTTTCTTTTGGTAATATTTGAGTAAAAGAAATAGCAGTGTCGTTGTTATTAATCGCAACAATTACAGCAGCAATAGTGCTTAAGGTTAGCGTTACTATTATGATTTTTATCAAGACATCCAATAATTTGTAACGCCCTACAATAAGTAAAACAAGGCAAATTGCCAAAATAACAACTGTCCATATTTCTACACTTATAAAATCGCCAAATAATGATGATGCCAATCCAGCGGTAACTATGGTTACTGCTGTTTGAATGGTGAACATGGTGGCAAAAGTTATTATAAAGTAGGCTATTAATATGCCCCTACCTAATTTTTTGTACCCATCTAATAAGCTTTCTCCTGTTGCCGCCGCATATCTTGGTCCATATTGAAAGAAGGGATATTTAAAAAGATTAACCAAAAGTAATGCCCACAACAGTCCAAGTCCAAAATCGGCACCAGCTCTGGTAGATTGTACCAAGTGAGAAACGCCGATTGCGGCTCCAGCAAATAATAATCCAGGACCGAGTTGTTTAAGATTAAAAGCCATTATTTTTTTTGAATAATTTCAGCTAATAATTTTTTTGCCCTAAGTAGTTTTACTTTTACATTACTCATTGGTTCATCGAGTTTAGTTGCAATTTCTTGATAGCTCAGTTCTTGAAAGTATCTCAAATTAATTACTTCTTGGTAATGTGGTTTTAACTTTTTTATATCATGGAGCAATTTTGTTAGATTCTGCTCCGTGATAATTTTATCTTCAGGGGAGGGTGATTCATCTATAATATCTTTAACACGCTTATCGTCATCATCATTTCCATTGTTTGAAATAGTTGTTTTTTTCATTCTAAGGAAATCAATATGAATGTTTTTTGAAATAGTTAAAAGCCAAGTTTTAAACTTATATTTTTCATTATAGGAATTAATTTTATCAAAGGCTTTAGAAAATGTTTGAATAGTAATGTCTTCTGCATCATTCTCGTTTTCTGTACGCTTTAATTGGAAACCATACACATCATTCCAAAATGTGTCTAGCAAATAATTGAAAGCTATTTGGTTGTTTTCTTTCGCTTTTTTAATGGCTTGTTCTATTTCCAATGACGGGGTTTTGAAATAAGATTTGTTATAAAGATAGCTAATTGTGATAAAATTAAATATTTCTAAAAAAGGAAGTAAAATTAATGTATCAGTTTCATTTAGTTTTTTTGCCGAATTACCTACGCTAATATATTGAATGACAATTCTTAGAGCTACTAATAAAACTACAATTTTCCATTTAAATAAAAATGTAACTAAAGTGATTGATAAGGTCCAGAATAGAAACTGACTGATATAAAACAGACTCAATAGGACTTTGTGTTTTGTTTTATAATATTTTGTAGTAGATCCATCTAGTCTCTTTTTGTCAATCCAATTTTTAAATGAGGTTTCTGGTAAAGATTTAGTGAAGCTGTTTTTTGAAAAACAGATAGTGGTGTTTTTAGAGTTAGCTATTTGGTTTACAAATAAATAGTCTTCGCCATATGGAATATCCATATGATTGATAAAGCCATTGGCCTTAAAAAACAATTCTTTTCTATATGCAAGGTTTCTTCCAATACCCATATATGGTATGCCTAGTTTTGTATAAGAAAAATATTGAATAGTCGTGAGTAAATTATCGAACCGAATTAGCTTATTAAAGAGATTATATTTCTGCTTTTTATAGGCACTATACCCTAGTATTAATGTTTTTGTTTTGCTGAAATGACGACTCATTTCTTTAATCCAATACTTAGAAATTGGTTGGCAATTGGCGTTAGTAAGAAGTAAAAAATCATTTGATGCGGCTTTTATTCCTAGCGTCAATGCATATTTTTTACTTCCCCAAAAAGCTTCTATTGGTTTTACGTTTACAATTTTAATCTGATTGAATTTAGAAGAATAGTATTCCATTATATCAAGAGTATCATCATTTGATGCATTATTAATTAAAATGATTTCAAAATCTTGATAGTCCTGTTCTATTATTGAAGGAAGATTTTTTTGCAGATTATGAGCTTCATTTTTTGAGTAAATGATAACAGAAACTGCAATGTTCTTTAGTTTTGGGTTTCTCGTTTTTGCGAATGCGAATTTTGAAAAAATAAAACCGTAATAAATTAACTGAATAAAAATAACAATAGTGAAAGTGTAAAATATTAGATCTAACACGTTCTTGCTAGTTAGGAATGTTGAGTATCATTACAATCTTCAAATTGATCGGGAGTTTTTCCACAAAAACCACAAGCTTCACCTTCAGTATTTAACATCGGATTCTGACTGGCACAAGTTCCAGCGAATTTGCCATCTTTTTTTGCCCAAATTTTAATTGCTATTCCAGCAATGGCAAGTCCTAGTAGTACTATGGTTATTAAAAGAAGTTTCATGATTATTTCTTGATCTAAATTATGAGTACAAAGATACAGATTTCCATTATAATTTTCTAAAAGTTTTATTAAAGCTGTTACCAAAGATTTGATTATTTTTTAATTTGAGAAAGAGGATTGTGACGTCGGGGTAAAAAGGGGGTCTAATTACTAATTCATAATGTTTTATATTTATTAAATAATTAAAATTTATCGCATGAAAAAAGAGATCGCAGAATTATTTGGAACGTTTTGTTTGGTGTTATTTGGTTGTGGAGCTGCTACCGTTGCTGGTGGTTCTGTTGGAGCCATTTCTGGACTTGGAATATTGGGAATATCCTTAGCCTTTGGAGTAGCGGTTGTTGTAATGGCCTATACTATTGGACCTATTTCGGGGTGTCATATAAATCCAGCAATTTCAGTTGGAATGCTAATCGCTGGGAAACTTTCGTTTAAAGATACTATCAGCTATATAATAGCACAATGTATTGGTGGTATTTTAGCGACTTTAGTATTATTTATATTGTTAGATGGTCAAAATGGATTTATTGCTGGAGAATGGGCTTACGGTTCCAATGGATGGGGAGAAGGATATTTGGGGAACTACACAATGCAATCTGCTTTTATTGCAGAAGTTGTTTTTACAGCTATTTTCTTAATAGTAATTCATGCTGTGACATCACGACTTGGAAATACTACAATGGCGGGTATGGCAATTGGGTTGTCCTTAGTTTTAATACATATGGTAGTGATTCCTATTACTGGAACTTCAGTAAACCCTGCTAGAAGTCTTGGTCCAGCATTATTTGCTCAAGGATTGGCTTTAAATCAATTATGGTTGTTCATTATAGCCCCATCTATTGGAGCAGTTATAGGCACATTAATTTGGAAGTATGGTATTGCCACTTCTGAAAATTAAAAACAAGAAAGCCCCACATTGTGGGGCCTTCTTGTTTTTAATTAAATTCTTTAATTGTCTTTTTTTAATGGTATTTGTGCAACTGAATTTTCAAGTGAAGCATTTTTATTGCCTCCCTTAGGCTCTATAGTTATACTTAAACTTAAAGCATCTTCTATATAAGGCACAGATTTTAATTTACGATCATTAATATCTAGAATACCTAGGTTTACCATTTTATCTTGTAATTTTGCCCACATTTGGTAGCATTGTTCTTCTGAAAGCTCAGGAAGGGCCACCACATCAATTAACGATGATTTGTCAACTGGATTAATATAGGCAACAGTTTTAAGATCCTTTGCTCTATCGTTTCCTCGTAAAACATACTTTTCAGTTTCAGGGTTATTTAGCTTCATAAACTGTCTCATGACATTGTCAAGCTTATCATTATTACTGTTAATATCCCCTCTTAAATCAAAAATTTCATCAGCAATTGTGTTGTTCTCGTTTAAAAGAATCTGGTTTTGATTGTAAAACAAATATGATGTACCTGCAAATACGAGAGCAGTTATACACGCAGCTACACTAAACCAAAATGGTATTTTACGAGAAGGATTGAGCTGTACAACTGGTTTCTTGTCTATAGCAGATAAAATAGCATCAAGAGAGTGAGAAGGAGGACTAATTGACTGAGTTCTAGCAACTAGTTCAAGGTGATCTTGTAATATATCGTATTCTTCTTTTACGTCTGGATATTGAGAAATGTATGCTTCAACTTTTGCAGATTCAATTGGGCTAGTATCTCCAATTAAGTACTTATCCAGTAAACCGGATTCTAAAAATGTATGTACTTTATTTTTCATGACTATACTTTTATGGATTGTAGATTTTCTTTAATTCTCTTAATCCAATTTTTAATCTAGACTTAATTGTTCCAAGTGGAATATCTAATTCTTCACAGGCTTCTTGTTGTGTCATGCCTTCAAAAAATAAGGATTTCAACACAATTTGATATTTTAAATCTAAGGTTGCAACATGTTTTTGTAAATCAATGGTATCTTGATTTAATCCTGATGTTGATAATTTATATACGTTTGAATCTTCTATTTGGATCTCTTTTTCAAACTTTAAATTATGACTTCTAAGTTTATCTATAGCCGTATTCCTAGCAATTCTATATAACCATGTAAATAATTTGGCCTTATTGGGATCATATTTTTTTGAGTACCTCCAAATTTTTATAAAACTTTCTTGAAGCACATCCTGAGCCATTGCATTATCTCTAGTGATTTTGGAGATGACACCCAATAAAGAACTGGAGTAATTCTCGTATATTATAGGAATTGCTCTTTGATCTCCTTCTTGTAAAAGGCTAACAATATGTTGCTCTAGTTTTGAAACCAAGTTTGAAGACTAATAATTAGAATATAAATAATGGCTAAATTTAATTATAAAATTAATAAAAACATGACAATAATCGTACCAGTAATTTGATTTTAATTTTAAAACCACTCACTGAAGTAACGCATATAAAGGCTAAATAATATTTACTTCGGCTTCCAAAGAAATATTAAAAATTCGTTTTATAGTGGATTGTATCAGTTTTGCCAAATTAAATATGTCGACTCCTTTTGCATTTCCATAGTTAACCAACACAAGTGCTTGATTTTTGTGTACACCATAATCTCCAAAATGTTTTCCTTTAAACCCTGCGTATTCAATTAACCAGCCAGCAGGAACCTTTACTTCATTTTCTGAGATAACATAATTAGGAATTTCTGGGAAGTTTTCTTTTAACTTCGTAAACTGAGTTGTTGATACAATCGGGTTTTTAAAAAAACTACCACTATTTCCAAGGATTTTAGGATTTGGAAGTTTTGATTCTCTAATATTAATTACAGCCTTCGAAACGTCTTGAATTGTTGGTGTTTTTACGTTCAACCTTGTTAATTCCTTAGTTATTGCTCCATAATTTGTTTTTATGTCATGAGCAATTGTTGACAGTTTTAAATTTACACTTAAGATAATATATTCTCCTTTTAATTCTTCTTTAAATATCGAATTTCTATAATCAAAATTGCAGTCTGCTTTTGAGAACGTTCTAAATTTTTGAGATTTTATGTGTAAAGCTTCACAAGACACAAAAACATCCTTTATTTCAACGCCATAGGCACCAATATTTTGAATAGGAGTAGTGCCCATATTACCAGGGATCAATGATAGATTTTCTATCCCACCATAATTTTGATCTAAGGACCATAATACAAATTCATGCCAGTTTTCACCTGCACATACATTTACGGTTACTGAAGTGTTGTTTTTAGTGGTTATTGTAATCCCTTTTATGTCAATATGAATAACAAGCGCATCAATATCTTTAGTAAGAAGCATGTTGCTTCCACCACCTAGAATAAATTTTTCTTGATACTGTTCTAGATTTAAAACAGTTATTAATTCTTCAACACTATTAATTGAAACAAAATATTTAGCATTGACGTCAATACCAAAAGTGTTATAAGGCTTTAAAGAGATATTGTTTAAAATTGTCATTAGGAGTTATATTGTTTTAATGCTTCCCTTAGAATATTTACAGATGCAACTAAATCATCTTTTTTAAGTACATATGCTATTCTAACTTGGTTTAATCCTAAGCCTTTGGTCGAATAAAATCCTGCCGCAGGGGCCACCATAATGGTTTCACCGTTTAATTCAAATTTTTCTAGTAACCATTGCGCAAAATCATCGGCACTATCAACTGGTAACTCAGCAATGCAATAAAAAGCACCTTTTGGGTTTGCTACTTTTACCCCTTCAACTTTTTGTAATTCTTCAATTAAAGTGTTCCTTCTTGAGACATATTCTTCTTTCACATCATCAAAATAACTTTGAGGCGTATCTAAAGCAGCTTCACTTGCAATTTGCGCATAAGTTGGTGGAGATAATCGTGCTTGTGCAAACTTCATAGCAGTAGCTATAACTTCCTTGTTTTTTGAAACGACACATCCTATTCTAGCACCACACATACTATAACGTTTAGAAACAGAATCAATCATGATTGCATGATTTTCTAAACCAGCTTCCTGCATCACAGAGTAATGTTCAGTACCATCATAAGCAAATTCGCGATAAACTTCGTCTGCGATTAAAAACAAATCATGTTCCTTAACAATTTTTGCTAACTTTTTTATTTCATCTTTACTATAAAGATATCCTGTTGGATTTCCTGGGTTACAGATTAGGATTGCTTTAGTCTTTGGGGTTATGAGCTTTTCAAACTCTTCAATAGGAGGTAAGGCAAAATTATCTTCAATTTTTGATATTACAGGAACAACATTTATCCCAGAAGCCGTTGAGAAACCATTATAATTTGCATAAAATGGCTCAGGAATAATCATCTCGTCTCCAGTATCCATAATACTCCCAAAGGTAAAAAGTAATGCTTCGCTTCCACCAGTAGTTACAATAATTTCATCAGCATTTACAGAAATGTCATTTTTAGCGTAATACGCTGCGATTTTGGTTCTGTATTCTTCAGACCCCTCTGAGCGACTATATGCAACAACTTCTAGCGTGTTGTTCTTTACAGCATCAAGCGCAATTTGTGGTGTTTTAATATCTGGTTGTCCAATATTTAAATGAAATACATTTATTCCTCTTTTTTTTGCTTCTTCTGCAAATGGTACCAATTTACGAATTGGAGATTGAGGCATTGATTTTCCTTTATTAGATATAGTTGGCATTTTATTGTTTTTTATTGAATTGCAAAGTTGCAAAATATATCTTAAAGTTTCTTTAAAATAGTTCGCTTTAAGAATATTTTAAGCAAAAGAATTGTAATTTGTAGGAAGCCTGTTTTGATATAAAAAATCTGCATGAAGAAAAAACATTTCATTTTCCTTGTTTTTATAAGTCTATACCTGAATTGTTTCGGACAGGGAAAGTTTGTTTTGCAAAGTAGCGAATACGATAAGATTAACTTCAAACTTATTAATAATCTAATTATCATTCCGGTTAGTATAAATGGCGTTGAGCTTTCTTTTTTATTGGATACCGGAGTAAGTAAACCTATTATTTTTAATTTTTTAAACCTTACAGAAGAACTTCAAATTAATCAAACAGAGCGCATTTACTTGAGGGGATTGGGGGAAGGTGAATCGGTTGAAGCGCTGAGGTCTAGAAATAATATTTTTAGAATTGGGGATGCTTTGAGTATAAGTCAAGATTTATATGCCATTTTTGACCCAGACTTAAATTTTGCACCTCAATTGGGGGTTCCAATTCATGGGATTATAGGTTATGATTTTTTAAAAGATTTTATTGTTGAAATAAATTATTCAAAAAAGTACTTGAAGTTGTATAACCCAGAAAATTATAAAGAAAAAAAATGTAGAAAATGTGAGACTTTTGATTTAGTTTTTTTTAATAACAAACCATATGTAGGTGCAAATGTTCTTGTTAATAATGTTGATATACCCGTAAAATTATTGATTGACTCTGGTGGTAGTGATGCTATTTGGTTGTTTGAAGATCCTTCCAAAAACATTTCATTGCCAGAGAAGTATTTTGAAGACTTTTTAGGGAGGGGACTAAGCGGTAGTGTTTACGGAAAGCGTTCTAAAATTGAAGCACTTTCCTTTAATAAATTTAAACTTAAGGAGGTTAATGTTGCTTACCCTGATTCCACATCTATATCCTATGCCAGAAAAATTAAAGACCGAAATGGAAGCTTAGGAGGTGAAATATTGAAACGGTTTAATGTTATTTTTGATTATCAAAATCAAAAAATCACCCTTAGAAAGAATAGATTTTTCACTGACCCATTTTATTATAATAAAAGTGGAATTTCATTAGAGCATGATGGGGTTAGGGTAGTAAAAGAATTGGATAGAAATGTCGGTATTAAAACTTTTGGAAGTAAAAATGAATCTGTAGCTAAGGCAGATATTGTAATATCTAAGTCCTACAAATATGTTTTGGCTCCAGCTTTTACAATTGTAGAATTAAGAAAAGATTCACCAGCAGATAAGGCAGGGTTACATTTGGGAGATGTTATTCTTAATATTAATAATAAAAGTGTACATGAATTTTCTTTGCAGGAAGTCACTCAATTATTTTATGATGAAGATGGGAAGCGTATTAAGCTTATAATTGATAGAAAAGGAGTGCAAATGCGTTTTCAATTTCAATTGGAAAGTTTGTTTAAATAAAAAAGACCTCCATTTGGAGGCCTTTTTATATTTAATATTTAAACCCTATTGCTCAATAACACTTTTGGTCTTCTTTTTCATCACACTATTTTTACTTGAATCCACCACAAGTCCCTTAATTTTTAGGGCTACAGTTGGTTTGTCTGCATTAGAGCTTACTGTGATAGTTTTTCTAATAGGACTAACTATCATAGTGTTATATTTAACTTCTATTTTTCCAGATTCACCAGGCAAAACTGGGTTTTTTGGCCAACTTGGAGTAGTACAACCGCAACTAGATTTTACCTTGGTAATAATAAGCGGAGCTTCTCCGGTATTTGTAAATTCAAAAAAGCGTACACCATTAGCGCCCTTTTCTATAGTTCCATAATCAATGACATCAGTTTTAAATTCAATTTTAGCTACTTTGTCCTGTGCATTTAACGAAAAACTCATTATGCATATGCATAAAATAGTAATTAATTGTTTCATCATTTTAATTTTTAAATTCAACGTAAACATACTTACTTTTTTAACAACCTACAAAATTATTAGACGTAATACCATCTTGGAAATGCATACAGTTCATTTAATAGGACATTATTCGTCTATATAATTTCTCAGAAAACAAAATATAAGTATTTTTGCATATTAATGTTCAAAAACTATTCCAAAGTATGAGTATTCCAGCACAATATGATGCAAAAAATGTAGAGAATAAATGGTATGATTACTGGATGAAACATGATTATTTTCATTCAATGCCAGATGAGAGAGAACCATATACTATTGTAATACCACCTCCAAATGTTACAGGTGTATTGCATATGGGGCACATGCTTAATAACACCATTCAAGATGTTTTAATTCGTCGTGCACGATTACAAGGCAAAAATGCATGCTGGGTTCCTGGAACAGATCATGCGTCTATTGCTACAGAGGCAAAGGTTGTAGCCAAGTTAAAAGCACAAGGCATTGATAAGAATGACCTTACCAGAGAAGAGTTTTTGGCTCATGCATGGGAATGGAAAAATGAATATGGCGGCATTATATTAGATCAGCTGAAAAAACTAGGATGTTCATGTGATTGGGAAAGAACCTCATTTACTATGGACCCTTCAATGTCTGAAGCTGTAATTAAGGTTTTTGTTGATTTATATAACAAAGGGCTGATATACCGCGGATACAGAATGGTTAATTGGGATCCAGAGGCTAAAACTACTTTATCTGATGAAGAAGTGATCCATGTTGAAAAACAAGGAAACTTATATTATTTAAAATATAAGATTGAAGGAAGTGAAGATACTCTGACCATTGCAACAACAAGGCCTGAAACAATTTTTGGAGATACAGCTATTTGTATCAATCCAAATGATGAACGGTTTACACATTTAAAAGGAAAGAAGGCAATTGTGCCTATATGTAATCGCGTGATTCCAATAATTGAAGATGAATATGTTGATGTTGAATTTGGAACAGGTTGTTTAAAGGTGACTCCTGGGCATGATGAAAATGATAAGGTTTTAGGAGATAAACACAAATTGGAAGTTGTGGATATTTTTAATGAGGATGCTTCTTTAAATTCATTTGGTCTGCATTACAAAGGAAAGGATCGTTTTGTAGTACGTAAAGAGATTGCCAAAGAATTAGAAGAAAAAGGATTCTTGGTAAAAACAGAACAACACTTAAATAAAGTTGGTACTTCTGAACGAACAAAAGCCGTAATTGAACCAAGATTGTCAGATCAATGGTTTCTTAAAATGGAAGATTTAGCTAAACCAGCAATCGAGGCTGTTTTAGGAGATAATGCTGATATCAATTTATATCCAAAAAAATTCGAGAATACTTACCGTCATTGGATGGAGAATATTCGTGATTGGAATATCTCTCGTCAATTGATGTGGGGACAACAAATTCCAGCGTATTTCTATGGAGATGGAAAAGAAGATTTTGTTGTAGCAAAAAACATAGAAGAAGCGCTTGAATTAGCAATAGAGAAAACTGGAAATAATGCTTTACTGGAGTTCGAATTACGACAAGAATCTGATGTAGTAGATACATGGTTTTCGTCTTGGTTATGGCCAATGAGCGTTTTTGATGGCATTCGTAATCCTGAAAATGAAGAAATCAACTATTATTATCCAACAAACGACTTAGTAACTGGTCCGGATATTTTATTCTTTTGGGTAGCACGTATGATTGTTGCTGGTTATGAGTATAAAGACAAAAAACCATTTAACAATGTTTATTTAACAGGGTTGGTAAGAGATAAGCAACGGCGTAAAATGAGTAAGTCTCTTGGTAATTCTCCAGATGCATTAAAACTTATTGAAGAATATAGTGCGGATGGTGTACGGGTTGGATTATTGTTGAGTAGTGCAGCTGGAAACGATTTAATGTTTGAGGAAACATTGTGTCAGCAAGGAAAAGGATTCGGTAATAAAATTTGGAATGCCTTTAACTTAACTAATTTATGGGAGGTTAGTGACACAATCGAGCAACCTAAATCGAGTAAAATTGCTTTAGATTGGTATGAAGCAAAGTTTCAGGAAGCACTTGTAAAAATAGAAGATCATTTTAGTAAATACAGATTAAGTGATGCACTTATGACCATTTATAAACTTATTTATGATGATTTCTGTGGTTGGATGCTAGAGATGGTAAAACCTGCTTACCAACAACCAATAGATGCCAAAACCTACAATAAGGTGATGTCAATTTTTGAAGATAATTTAAAGATTGTACATCCATTTATGCCTTTCTTAACAGAAGAAATTTGGCAATATATTGATAAAAGAACTCCAGAAGAAGCTTTAATAATTGCTCAATGGCCAGAATCTAAGACTGTAAATGAAGCCATAATTATAGAATTTGAATTTGCTTCTGAAGTGATTTCAGGAATTAGGAACATAAGAAAACAAAAAAATATAGCTTTTAAAGATGCTATAGAATTTTCAGTCATTAATAATGAAAAATCAAGTACTGTTTTTGATGAGGTAATTTCTAAATTAGGAAATCTTAAAGCTCTAAATTATGTAACTGAACCTGTTGATGGAGCATTGACATTTAGAGTAAAATCTAACGAATATTTTGTGCCAATGCAAGGAAGTATTGATGTAGAGGCCGAAATAAAAAAGTTAGCAGATGAGTTAAATTATACAGAAGGGTTTTTAAAATCTGTACAAAAGAAATTATCTAATGAACGTTTTGTTGCTGGAGCTCCAGAGCAAGTGGTTGCAAGTGAAAAGAAAAAAGAGGCAGATGCTTTAGCTAAAATTGAAACGCTTAAAGCAAGTTTATCAAGTTTAAATTAAAAACTTTCTGTTTTAAATAGAATCTTATTGAAGTGTTAGAATATTGAAGGAGCCAAGTTAAATAACTTGGCTTTTTCTTTTTACTTATTGATTACGATGAATACTTACATAGTATCAATTAAATAGTATGATGCGAATGTATTACATCTAATTTATTTTCGATATAAAAAGTAATCGTTAACCAAATCAATATATATGCGTTTAGCTTCATCTTCACTTATATCTTTGGCTTGAAATAACGCATTTGTTTTAAAGGCATTTATTATGGGTGTTCTACTACTTGGTCTACCATAGTCATTGGTAGCCTTTTTATAGTAGGCGTACATGCGCAATAAAATATCTGCAGGAAATGGATCCGTATGGGCGTTGACTCGTTTTACCGCGTCTTCAAATTCTTTATCTAAGGCTTTATTAGTCATTACAATTCTGCAATAATGCTTTCGCCACCAATAACTTTTTGATTGAGTTCTACTTTGATTTGAGTGTCTAAAGGTAGAAATAAATCTACTCTTGAACCAAATTTTATAAATCCAGAATCAGCACCTTGAGTAGCCTTATCATTTTGTTTTGCGTAATTTACAATTCGTCTTGCCATTGCACCTGCAATTTGGCGATACAAAACTTTACCATAAGTTTCATTTTCTACAACAACCGTGGTACGTTCATTTTCTTCACTTGCTTTAGGATGCCATGCTACCAAATATTTGCCTGGATGATATTTACTAAATACCACTGTACCGCCAATAGGATAACGTGTGACATGGACATTTATTGGTGACATAAAAACACTTACCTGTAAGCGCTTTTCATTAAAATACTCTTTTTCAAAAACTTCTTCTATTACAACTACTTTACCATCAACCGGAGCAAGAACTTGACTACTGTTTAATTTTGTATGACGTTTTGGGTTTCTGAAAAACTGGAGAATTAATATTAGTAGTACAAGTAACGTTAGCTCTAATACAAGTTGCAACCATGAGATACTAATATAGCGATCAACTAATAAAACAGAAATAACAACAAATACGAAAGTTATTAATATGATTTTATGGCCTTCTTTATGAAACATATTTTAAAATTCTTAAGAATAAATAAATAAATGGTGCTGCAAAAATAATACTATCTAAGCGATCTAGCAATCCGCCATGACCTGGCATGATTACTCCACTGTCTTTAACACCAGCCTGACGCTTATATTTTGATTCAATTAAATCGCCAATAGTACCAAAAACACTAATAATAATGCTTAAAATTAACCAACTGGTAAAATCTAATGTATCTGTATGTTTTGCTATAAAATAACTGGCAATACACGAAAAGAATACTCCGCCTAAAAACCCTTCAACTGTTTTTTTAGGAGAAATGCTAGGGAATAACTTTTGTTTTCCAAAATTCTTTCCAACCAAATATGCGAATGAGTCATTTACCCATACCAAAATAAAAGATCCTAATAATATGTTTGGGTTAAATTCGTCGTAATAATTTGCAATAAGTATTATAAAAACAAATGCACTTGAAAGATAAAAAGTGGTATTTATATAGCGTTTGGTTATTAGTAATGGCCATGTTTTTTCAGAAAACAAATCTCGAATAAGAAATAACTGAACAAAAATTGTGAGTACATGAAGGATTTGAATGACAGCATCAAAAGTTTCATTATAATCCAATAATAATGGCCAATATGCAAATACAATGTAAAGAACGATAAAAATAATGAACGAAATAATTCCCTTTAATTGAATGAGTTTATTAAACTCTGCGAGCGATACAATACCAAAAATAAAAAATAAAGCAATTAATGCGTGCTGAGAGTATAGTGCAAGTACAAACAAGGATACATACAGAATTCCTGATAATGCTCTAACAATTAGTTCTTTCATTTATAAGTCTTCTAAGAGCAGCAAATATAAGTTTTTTGAACTACTTCCATAGCTCAAAAAGTCTTTATCATTACAAGTTTTAAAGTGCTTAATAGTAGTAATATTAGAAGGTATTTTGTCTTTATTATTATTTTTTATACCTCTTAGACCTTCGCTAATAGTCTCTACAAATTGACTTGTTGTCGCAAATATTATAAAATTAGAAGGTAACTCAAAGAGCTTTTTTTCCGCAATTTGATTTGATGAAATTAGTAAAGAACCGTCATTGGAAATTAAAAATTCGCAGGTAGTTAAAAAATAGGTGCATTCACTTGGGGTTTTGCTAACTGATAAATTGAATTTCTTGAATTTTTCGGCTAAACGTTCATCAAGAAGAAAGACATTTTTATCATGCCAATCATTTTCCTCAAGGATATGTTCTAGATTTTGGTCAACTTCATTGAAGTTATCACAATATAAAAATTTACCACCATTATTCTTAAAATTAATGGTAAAGCTTTCGTCAATTGGGATTTTAATATCGGGCATATATTTGCCTCTCTCGTCATTTTGAATATGTTCTTGAGAGTCCTTTTTTTGGCCAAAAATTTTTCGAAATAGGCTCATTTAGGGTTTCGCTATTAACCATTTTTGTCATGGTCTTCATCAAAGATATAAAATCTTAAATTAACTCAGAGTTAATTTAAGATTTTTGTAATTGTTTTACTGCTCTACAGAGGAATTTTCTTCTTTTTCCTCCTCTTTATCCTTGTCAAAAGGTCTCTTACCAAAGATTTGCTCTAAGTTGTCTTTAAAAATAACTTCTTTATCAAGTAATACTTCGGCGAGTTGTGTGAGTTTGTCTTTATTAGCTTCTAAAAGTGTAATTGCACGTTGATATTGTTCCTCAATAATATTAGAGATTTCCTTGTCAATTAATTCGGCAGTTTGCTCACTATATGGTTTTGTGAAACCATATTCATTTTGCCCTGAAGAATCATAATAGGTTAAATTTCCTATTTTATCACTTAAACCATATATAGTAACCATTGCTCTCGCCTGTTTGGTTACTTTTTCTAAATCACTTAATGCTCCCGTAGAGATTTCGTTAAAGATTACTTTTTCTGCAGCACGACCACCTAAGGCAGCACACATTTCATCTAACATTTGATTGGGACGAACAATTAAGCGTTCTTCTGGTAAATACCATGCAGCTCCAAGAGATTGACCACGTGGTACAATTGTAACTTTAACCAAGGGAGCGGCATGTTCAAGCATCCAACTAACTGTTGCATGACCCGCTTCATGAAAAGCAACGGCTTTTTTCTCACTAGGAGTAATAATTTTATTTTTCTTTTCTAGACCTCCTACAATTCTATCTACTGCATCAAGAAAATCTTGTTTACCAACAGATTTATGTCCTTTTCTAGCAGCAATCAAAGCGGCTTCATTACAAACATTAGCAATATCTGCCCCAGAGAATCCTGGAGTTTGTTTAGATAAGAAGTCCGTGTCTAAATTTTTGGCTTTTTTCAAAGGTCTAAGGTGTACTTTGAAAATTTCTTTACGCTCACGAACATCTGGTAAATCAACAAAAATTTGTCTGTCAAAACGACCGGCACGCATTAAAGCCTTATCTAAAACATCGGCTCTATTTGTTGCAGCAAGTACAATTACATTAGTGTTGGTTCCAAAACCATCCATCTCTGTAAGTAGTTGATTTAATGTGTTTTCGCGTTCATCGTTCGATCCTGAAAAATTGCTTTTTCCTCTGGCGCGGCCAATAGCATCAATTTCATCAATAAATATAATAGAAGGTGATTTTTCTTTGGCTTGTTTAAATAAGTCTCGTACTCTTGACGCACCTACACCAACAAACATTTCAACAAAATCTGATCCCGACAGAGAGAAGAAAGGTACTTGTGCTTCACCAGCAACAGCTTTGGCTAAAAGGGTTTTTCCTGTCCCAGGAAGTCCTACTAATAATGCTCCCTTTGGTATTTTTCCACCAAGAGAGGTATACTTTTCAGGATGTTTTAAGAAATCTACAATTTCTTGTACTTCTTCTTTGGCTCCTTCCAATCCTGCGACGTCCTTAAAGGTGGTTTTTACCTCAGTATTTTGATCAAAAAGCTTTGCTTTAGACTTTCCAATATTAAATATTTGACTTCCAGCGCCTCCACCCGAACCCGATGACATACGACGCATAATAAATATCCAAACCCCAATAATAAGCACAAATGGGAGTAGGGTTAATAGAAAATCACCCCAAACATTTTGCTCCGTTTCATAACTAATTGTGGTTGCAAGCTCATTTTCACTTACTGCTACACTTAACTGATTTTCGAAATTTTGAAGATCACCAAATTCAAATTGATAGTTTGGAGATTTTCCTGAAATTGGAAAGAGTTGAGGTTGAACAGATTTTTTATGTATTTCTTTAGCAGCAGCTTCTGCCGTTAAATAAATTTTAGCTTCATGTCTATTTACAATTTGCACATTCTCAACATCGCCATCTTCTAAATATCTAAAAAACTGTGCAGGTGTTGTTAGGCTTCCTGTTGAAGAACCCATACTTCCAGAAAACATGTTAATGGCTAAAAATACAACAATGATTAAGCCATATACCCAATATGGACTAAATTTTGGTTTCTTATTATTTACTTTTTTATCGTTTGACATTAACTGTTTTTTAGTAACTGGTTTTTATTTCTGTTGTTTTTGCGTCTCCCCAAAGACTTTCAATATCATAATATTCTCTAATATGTTTCTGAAAGACATGCACTACTATATTTACATAGTCCATTAATACCCATTCGGCATTTTCACTACCCTCAACATGCCATGGGTTATCTCTAAGTTCTTTACTAACTTTTTTCTGAATGGAATTTACTATGGCGTTAACTTGCGTATTTGAAGTCCCTTCGCAAATAATAAAATAATCGCAAACGGTGTTTTCTATCTCTCTTAAATCTAAAATATTAATGTTTTGTCCCTTTACATCTTCAATACCATTTAATATAACTGTTATTAATTGGTCAGCACTACTTTTTTCTTTCGTCATTAAATTGTTTTAATTTGTACAAAGTTATTATTTTTTTAGGTCTTTATAGTCCTAAAATTCTTAAGAAAATTATAAATTCAAATTTCTTTGTTATTATGCGTATAATCAAACTTAATGCCATCGACTCTACTAACACATATTTAAAGCAAATAAGTGCTAGTGAGATGCTTGATGATTATACCGTAGTTACTACTAAAATTCAAACACAGGGAAGGGGTCAAAGAGGTACAGTCTGGAACTCGGAATCGAATAAAAACCTTACCTGTAGTGTGTTTAAGAGGGGGTTGAATATGGTAGCCGATGAGCAGTTTTATATAAGTATTATGACATCTTTGGCAGTAGTCAAGACATTACAAAGCTTTAATATCCCCAAATTGCATGTAAAATGGCCTAACGACATTTTGTCAGAGAACAATAAAATTTGTGGAATTCTGATAGAAAATGTCATAAAAAACAACAATTTAATTGAATCTATTATAGGTATTGGGTTAAATGTGAATCAAACAAAGTTTGAACAGTTACCAAATGCATCATCTTTAAAAATTTTAACTGGGACTGTTTTTAATTTGGATGAACTTTTGCAACTGTTAGTAATGAATTTAAAATACTATTTTAAGTATTTAAATTCAGGTGAATTTGAATTTTTAAAAGCAGAATACGAGCAGAAGCTATTTAGAAAAGATAAGCCCTCAAGTTTTAAAGATATTCAGGGCAATATATTTGCTGGTTTTATTAAAGGAATAAATGAGGTAGGACATCTCCAAATTCTTTTGGAAGATGATGTTTTAAAGGAATTTGACTTAAAAGAAATTACATTGTTGTATTGAAATAAATCTTATTTATAAGGCTGAAAATAATAAGACTTTGTAATTACAAAATGAGCTTAGGCTAGGATCAACTAGATCACTTTTGATAAATTGGTGGCTAATGTTTCAATAAATTTTCCAATAGGCCCTTTTATCATCATTGCCATCATTGGATTAAAATCACCGCTAAAAGTTAACTGAACATCGCATTTATCAGTGTCAATTTCTGTAATATCTCCTGTTAAAGAAAAGTCTAGTTTTCCACCAGCAGCGCCTAGAACAATTTTATTAGGAGCAATAGCTTCTTTTTGTTTAAGAATTATTTCTGGCATACCTTTTAATGCAAATAAGAACTTATCATTTCCTAAAACCTCAAATTTACTAATGTTTTCTGGCATAAGTTTTTCGAAATTTTCAACATTGGTTAAAAAGTCAAAAACTTTTTGTGCAGATTTATCAATGCTTACTTTTGGAGATTCTAAATTCATGTGTATTAAAATTAATGATTCAAATATTGAATTTTTGTATTATACCTTTAGCTAATCACTAAATAAAATAATACAAATCTTATGTTGTTAATATGTATTTTGAAGTTGGATAATTACATTGCTTTCCATCCGCCTGGATTACTGTTCCATTCTGCTAAAGTATCAAGTTCTTTGCTATTGATGTACTTTGTGTCCAGAGCTTGTTCTAATAAACTTTCATAATTACTAAGTGTATGTAGGATTACATTTTCGTCTTCAAAATTCTTGGAGGCAATATCAAAACCATAAGAAAAAATAGCGACCATTCCTTTTACATTAATTTCAGCCTCTTTAAGAGCCTTGACGGCATTTAAACTGCTTTTCCCAGTACTAATTAGATCTTCTACGACAACAACACTTTGTCCTTTTTCAATATACCCTTCAATTTGGTTTTGTCGACCATGCTTTTTTGCTTCGGGCCTAACATATACAAAAGGTAACCCCAAATATTCCGCAACAAGAGCTCCAATACCAATAGCTCCAGTAGCAACACCAGCAATAACATCTGGTTTTCCATACTCTTTTTCAATATGTTTTGCCATTTTTTCTCTAACAAAATTTCTAATAGGCGGAAAAGATAGCACAATTCTATTGTCACAATAAATTGGTGAATTCCATCCTGAAGCCCATGTAAATGGGTCATTAGGACTTAATTTTATTGCTTTAATTTGAAGCAATGCTTCCGCAGTTTTCTTGGCAACATTTTTATTGAAAATCATAGCAGCAAAACTACATAAAAATTAATATTTTTACAGAATAAATAATTTGTTTTTATAAAGAATGTATCAAATATTTGTCAATGAGAAGCCTATTGTTCTAACAACAAAAGTTGAACACGAAACTGATTTTAAAAATTATTTACTTGAAACAACACCTATTGGTAAGGTTATTAAAGAAATTCAAAAAAATAGTTTGCAATCTATTCGATTAATTGGAAACGATAACAAGACCCTATTAAAAAGATTTCTAAAGCTATTACCAAATGTTATTGCTGGTGGAGGAAAGGTGTATAATACTAATGGTGAGGTATTGTTTATTTTTAGAAATAACAAATGGGATTTGCCAAAAGGAAAAGCGGAAGGTAAGGAAACTATTGATGAAACGGCCATACGTGAGGTGGAAGAAGAAACTGGAATATCAGGTCTAAGTATTGTAAAACCTTTAGAAATGACCTACCATATTTTTAAACGTAACGGGAATTACAAGATAAAAATCACGTATTGGTTTGAAATGAAAACGAATTATGACGGTCTCTTATTACCTCAAGAAGAAGAGGGTATTACTAAGGTTGCCTGGCTTAATAAGAATCAAATAAAAAAGGCCATGACAAACTCATATGCAAATATTAAACTGTTGGTGTAAATTGATGATTTAGTGAGGTTGATGTATTCGACTAATTATTGGTGTTGTTCTGCCTAAAAAAATAAAATTCTTTGTGAAATACATGCGTTAAATAACAATTCTTGGTCTATTTTTACATCGCTTTTAATTATTTAAGTTGGATTGAGATCATATTTATTTAATTAAAATAATTACTTATAACTCAATATTAATTTATAGGCTCTACAGAAATAATGAAGGTGATTTTATATCCATTTAAGATTATATATAAATTGTATTTTCTTATTTATTTTGTATTAGTATTAATCTTATTCTTTCCAATATTTCATGTGTTATTATCTAAAAAGGAACGCTTTCCGAGGGCATTTAAAGTGATAAGAATATTTGCTAAAGTTTGGCTCTATGGATCAGGAATATTTTTAAAAGTAAAAGGGAGACCCCATATAATTAGTAATCAGCCGTATTTAATATGTTCTAATCATAGTTCGTTCATTGATCCAGCGACCTTATATATAATTTTTGATCAATATTTTGTATTCACTGGTAAACAAGAAATTGAGAAATGGCCATTGTTTCATATCTTTTATACTTCAGGAATGAATATTTTGGTTGATAGACATAATAAATTAGGGATATTAAAAAGCTTTAAAAAAATGGTTGAAGTTATTGATAACAATAATCCTCTAGTAATTCTTCCAGAAGGGACTATTTCTAAAGATGCTCCGAAACTTGACTCGTTTAAACCAGGAGCAGTGTCAATTGCCATTCAAAAGCAAATTCCTATTTTACCAATAACACAAACAACAAACTGGAAACGACTACAACGTAGTGGGTTTTGGACTGGGAATGCGAGTCCAGGAATGGCTGAAGTTATTATTCACCCTCCAATTGAAACAAAGGGGTTAACTAGAAAAGATACGGAGGCTTTACAAGCTAAACTTTGGGATGTTATAAATGTACCATTACAGCAAAAATATGGAGTTTAATTTATTTAATTGCACTCTATTCTATAGCAAATGCAAAACGTAAAATTGATTGTATTATAACTTTCAATAAATAGACACTAGCAGGAGCAACCGTTGTTAACTTAAGTAAATACGTTTTTATTATCATAGTTCTAGATAATTATTGACATTGCCCTTCTTCGTAGCAACGTTCTATTTTTCGTATTTTTAAATATTACAAATACTTGTGTGTAATAATATTAACCGTATTTTTGCCGCTTCTTAAAAACAAACCATCATGACAGAGTTTATTAGAAAACGTGCCGCGAATGCTAAAAATGATATTTTAAGTGGACTTACCGTGGCTTTAGCCCTTGTTCCAGAAGCAGTAGCTTTTGCTTTTGTAGCAGGCGTAGATCCATTAGTTGGGTTATATGCTGCGTTTATGATTGGTATCATCACAGCTGTTTTTGGAGGCCGTCCAGGGATGATAAGTGGAGCTACTGGAGCTTTAGCAGTTGTTATGGTAAGTTTAGTTGCAGAAGGCAATGCCATGGGGGCAGAAGGGGAAAGCTTGGGCTTATACTATTTATTTGCTACTGTTATTTTAATGGGAGTTATTCAAATGCTTGCTGGTGTTTTTAAACTTGGGAAGTTTGTGCGTTTAATTCCGCATCCTGTAATGATGGGCTTTGTAAACGGTTTAGCAATAGTGATATGTTTATCTCAACTAGGTATGTTTATGACTGTTGAAAATGGTCAGGAGGTATGGATGCATGGTGGACAACTATGGATAATGATTGGTCTTGTTGCTTTAACAATGGGAATCATGGTTGGCTTACCAAAACTAACTAAGAAAGTACCTGAAGCATTGATCGCTATTTTAGTTGTATCTGCAATTGTCATTTTTGGAAAACTAGAAGTAGCAACCGTTGGTAGTTTTATTACTGAAGGAGGAGGAGAAGGTCTTAAAGGTGGATTGCCACAATTTCAATTCGATATATTCAATAAAGTACCATTTACTTGGGAGACTCTAAAATTTATTGGGCCTTATGCACTTATTCTTGCGGCTATTGGATTGATTGAGTCGCTTATGACTTTAAATTTAATAGATGAATTAACCGAAACCAGAGGAAATTCTAATAAAGAATGTATGGCTCAAGGTGGAGCAAACATTATCACCGGGTTGTTTGGAGGTATGGGAGGATGTGCAATGATTGGACAATCCATAATTAATATTAAAGGAGGAGGTCGTGGACGCCTTTCAGGAATTGTTGCAGCATTAGCATTACTAGCTTTTATATTATTTGCATCTGGATTAATTGAACAGGTGCCGATTGCAGCCCTAGTAGGTGTTATGTTTATGGTAGTTATAGGAACGTTTGCTTGGTCGAGTTTCAGAATCTTAAATAAAATTCCTAAAACCGATTTATTTGTATTGATTTTAGTGTCTGGATTAACCGTTGTTTTTGATTTGGCAATAGCAGTTATATCTGGAGTTATTGTGAGTGCGCTTGTATTTTCATGGGAGAACGCTAAACGCATTCGTGCTAGAAAACGAATGAAAGATGATGGTACTAAAGTTTATGAGATATGGGGACCTTTATTTTTTGGAAGCATTACCGCGTTTAATGATAAGTTTGATGTTAAAAACGATCCTGAAACAGTAGAAATTGATTTTGTTGAATCTCGTATTAGTGATCATTCTGCAATTGAAGCTGTATTTAATTTGGTAAACAAATATGAAGCCGAAGGAAAGTCTGTAAAATTAAAACACCTAAGTGAAGATTGTAAAGTATTACTCTATAAATCAAGCCTTAAATTTAGAGATGTTATTGTTGAGGATATTGATGATCCGCGTTATCATCTTGCCGAAAACCCAGAGGCATTTACTAAAGGCTTAGGTGAATATAACCTGTAATTAATTATAGAATTCCGCTTCGTCTACTAAAATAGTAGTCAGTTCGACGGTGTGGTTGTCAGGGTCTTTTAAGTAAATTGAGTGAAAATAATGATGGTCTTGAAAATGGAAATTTTCGCCAATTTCATTAAAGTAATCTTGGGCTTTTTCAAAATCTATATTGGAGACATTGAAAGCGAAATGATCAATCTTTACATTTCGTGATAAGGGGTTGTTTTTTTTATGATCAAGATTTGCCGGAAAGATAGCCACCCCAGTTTTACCAGAGAGCATAAAAACAGGAAAGTCGCCCCATTTTTTTAATTGATACTTTTTTAATCCCATAACTCTGGAATACCATGCAATAGAAATATCCATGTCTTTAACACGAATGGCAACATGATCAATAAAATTGATGTTGAATGAATTCATGTTTTAAAAGTATGAAATACTTAAAAACTACTCTTTTGTTGCAGATAGATTTTTTCTATCTCATAATTTTCAATTATGAGTGGATGTTAAATATAGGAGATAGTCACATTTAATACTTTCAAACGACATTGCTATTTGGTACTAACATAAGAGCCGTGCCTTTTTCATCTTCTGGAGAAACATCAATTCTTTAAAATCCAAAATGGTCGTATAAAACTCAAATGCTTCAATTGGATTATTTACGGGAATACTTGCACGCTTAATGGTTATAATAATTTATATCACGCGTACACTTTTAGGAACAAGTTTAGTATAATCACCATTGTTTCTAATAACATCCCGAACAATGGATGAGGCAATATATGAGGTTCCGGCAGAAGTTAAAAGGAATACGGTTTCTATAGGTGCTAGATCTCGATTGGTATGTGCAATGGCTTTTTCAAACTCAAAGTCGGCAGGATTCCGTAATCCACGAAGGATGAATTCTACGTCAATTTTTTTACAAAAATCGACAGTCAGTCCTTCATAGGCCATCACTTTAATCCTAGGTTCATCAGCAAAAGTATCTTCAATAAATTGTTTACGCTCCTCCAAAGTAAACATGTATTTCTTAGAAGCATTTACACCTATAGCTACAATAATTTCATCAAAAAGGGTTACCCCTCGTTTGATGATGTCGTAATGTCCTAATGTTAAGGGATCAAATGATCCTGGGAAAATTGCTTTTTTCATTGACAAACTTTTGTTATTCCCAAGAAGATGAGAATCTCATTATTAATAATATTCATATCAAATATAATCAATAATTATTTCAAAGCCTCTTCGATAGCATTATCAAACAAATCCTCTAAAGAGATTCCAGCAGCAATAGCTTGTTGAGGTAAGATACTCTCTTTTGTGAGTCCAGGAATCGTGTTTACTTCCAAAAGATGCGGTTCTCCATCTTTAAAAATATACTCGCTTCTTGAAAAACCTTCCAATTTTAATAGTTCATAAACCTGTTTTGCAATAGTATTTACTTTTATTGCTAACCCTTCGCTAATTCTTGCAGGAGTTATTTCTTGAGATTCTCCTAAGTATTTTGCTTTATAATCAAAAAAATCGTTGTTGCTAACTATTTCAGTAATTGGTAATACCTTAGTTTCTCCTTTAAATTTAATGACACCAACCGAAACTTCAGTGCCATCTAAAAAGGCCTCGATAATAATTTCATCATCTTCTTTAAAGGCAACGGCAATAGCCTCTTTTAGATCTTCTCTTTTATAAACTTTAGTAATGCCAAAACTGCTTCCGGCTTTATTCGCTTTTACAAAACAAGGCAATCCAACTTTGTTAATTATGGTATTTTCGTCAATAGGATCTCCCAGATTAACATAATGAGATTCGGCAGTTTTAATTCCGTAAGGCTTAAGAACACTCAAACAATCACGTTTGTTAAAAGTTAGAGCGGCTTGATACATTCCACAACTAGTATGTGGAATATTAAGCAATTCAAAATAAGATTGCATATAGCCATCTTCACCAGGAGAGCCATGAATAGCATTAAAAACGCAATCGAAGGTGATTTTAGTGTTGTTCAATGTTAACGAAAAATCATTTCTATCTATAGGAAGTTCGATATTGTTTTCGGCCACATATACCCATCTGTTTTTGAAAATATGAATCTTATATAAATTGTATTTATCACTATTTAGAGTCTCATAAACTACATTGCCACTTTTTAGTGAAATTTTATATTCGCTCGAATATCCTCCCATGATAATAGCAATGTTATGTTTCATATAACCGTTTCCTGTTTTTTAACTGTTTAATTGATTTATTCATATTCAATAAACAATCACTTATTTCGTTTTGTAAAAATATCATTAATTCATCTAACGGAAAACCTTTTTGTTTTAATATACGTATATACTGAAACTAAAGTTAATCTAATTAATTTTTAGAACTATAAATTTGTGTAGTTTTGTTAAATATTTAAAGTCGAAATGAGCCTTATAAAATTTATAACCAGTAAAGTCTTTATTAAACAATTAATATTAGCAGTAATTGTACTTGTTGTACTATGCTTTTTTGTGCTTCGGTTTTTGAAATCTTCAACGAATCATGGTGATTTTGTTGAAGTTCCTGAATTGAAAGGTAAAAATTTAGAATTGGTACAAATTGAATTGAAAGACAAAGAATTAAATATGGTTGTTCAGGATTCGGCAAACTTCAATCCTAAATACCCTAAGTATTCGGTTATTGAGCAAAAACCTGAAGCGGGTTCTTTGGTTAAAGAAAATAGAAAAATATATTTAACCCTAAATCCGTCAGGGTATAAAAAAGTGGGCGTTCCCTCTATCCTGAACAGAACGATAAGACAAGCAAGACCAACTTTGGAAGCATTAGGGTTTGAAGTAGGAACAATAACTTATATTAATGATATCGCTAAAGACGAAGTCATTTCTATGAGTTATAAAGGAAAGCCTGTTAAAGCAGGAACACTATTGGCAAAAACCTCCAAAATAGATTTGGTTTTGGGGAACGGTAAAGGCTAAACAAAAATTAATAAATTGGAAGATCAAGTAAACTTACCTGAAGAGGAAAACGAATTATACGAGCATTATTCATTTACTGTAGAGAAAGGGCAGCAGCCTTTGCGTATTGATAAGTATTTAATGAATTTTATAGAAAATGCAACGCGAAATAAAATTCAAACAGCAGCCAAAGAAGGAAGCATTAGAGTTAATGGCACTCCCGTTAAGTCTAATTATAAGGTGAGACCTTTGGATGATATTAAAGTACTGTTTGAACATCCACCTCATGAAAATCTATTGGTGGGAGAAGATATGCCAATTGATGTTGTTTATGAAGATGATGAACTTTTAGTAGTCAATAAACCAGCGGGAATAGTGGTGCACCCTGGACATGGGAATTACTCTGGAACCTTAATAAATGGTTTGATTTTTCATTTTGAAAACTTACCAAACAACTCTTCGGAAAGACCTGGATTGGTCCATCGTATTGATAAGGATACTAGTGGACTTTTAGTGGTTGCTAAAACCGAAGGCGCCATGGCACATTTGTCAAATCAGTTTGCCGAAAAAACAAGTGAACGTGAATATATTGCGATTGTTTGGGGCAATATGGATGAGGATGAAGGTACTATTGATGGAGCTATTGGACGTCACCCAAAAAACCGATTACAAAACACTGTCTTTTTTGGTGAAGACGAAGATAAAGGCAAACCCGCAGTAACACATTATAAGGTTTTGGAACGTTTAGGGTATGTGACTTTGGTGTCTTGTAAATTAGAAACAGGTCGTACGCATCAAATACGTGTGCATATGAAACATATTGGACATACGTTGTTTAATGATGCACGATATGGAGGAGAACGTATTTTAAAAGGAACAACATTTACCAAGTACAAACAGTTTGTAGATAATTGTTTTAAAATATTACCACGTCAAGCCTTGCATGCAAAAACTTTAGGTTTTGAGCATCCAAAAACAGGGAAATGGATGTCTTTTACGTCTGAAACTCCTGAGGATATGGAACAATGTATTGATAAATGGCGTAAGTATTCTAGCCATGAAGATTGGTAAAATCTGCTTATAAATTCAATTTATATTGCAATAAAAATAAAGTAAATACTAATATTTAGATTGTTGATTCGTAATTGTAACTTTGGGATCAACAACATATATTCTCATGGCTATGAGGATTATAAATGAGTTTATCAATGAAATTAGTAATATCCCCCGCGAAGTCTTTAGATTTAAGCCGCAAACTACCAACAATCAATACCACGGATTCTCAGTTTTTAAAAGAATCAGAACGCCTTAACAGACTACTAAAAAAGAAGTCTGCTAGGAGTTTATCTAAGTTAATGAAAATTTCTACAGCTTTGGGGCAGCTTAATTACGAACGTAATCAGGATTGGCAAATTCCATTTACAACCATCAATGCAAGACCAGCTATATATACTTTTAGTGGTGAAGTATATCGTGGATTGGATGCCTATACAATCTCTGATGATAAATTGGAAAGATTACAAAATACAGTGCGGATTATTTCCGGATTATATGGCTTGTTAAAACCAATGGATTTAATGCAGGCATATCGTTTGGAAATGGGAACTAAATTCCCTGTGGGAAAACATAAAAATTTATATGAGTTTTGGAGACAAAAGGTGACTCAAGCATTAAATGAAGAGTTGGAAGATGGCGAATTATTCTTAAACCTTGCTAGTGCCGAATATTTCAAAGCTATTGATGTTAAAGCCTTAAAAGTACCTGTGATTACAGCTAATTTTAAAGATTTTAAAAATGGGGAATATAAAATGATAATGACCTTTGCTAAACAAGCGCGCGGATATATGTCTCGGTATGTAATTGATACTGATGCAAAAACCATTGAAGATATTCAAGGGTTTAATTATGAAGGTTATGGTTTTAACGAGACCATGTCTACCGACACTGAATTGGTGTTTGTTCGATAAAAAAGCAAGGAGACCCTTGCTTATTTTTCGGCGGCAGTTTTTGCTTTAGCCTTTGCTTTTGGTTCAGCCTTGGTTTTTGACTTCGTCTTTTTCTCAGGAGCAACGACAACAGCAATTGGTTTGTTACGTTTACGTGGACGTCTCACTCCAAAAGTTCCTCTGTTAATTTTCCCGCGTTTTGATTTTTTATCACCTTTTCCCATAATAAATCAGATTTGTTTTAATGTATGTTATAAGATACTAAATTTTTTAAAATTGACTTATTACATTTGTGTTTAATATTTTAATGTATGTATTATTACTTAATAATTGCTTTACAATGTTTCTGTATTTATCATTTATGGAAAAATAGGATTAGTTATTATTGGATATTTTTAATTATATTTCTTCCAGTTATAGGATGTATTTTGTACTTATATGTGCATGTTTTTAGCAAAAAAGATGTTGAGCGTATTCAAAATGAATTGGTTACGGTAATTAATCCAACCAAGAAAGTTCGTGATTTGGAACAAAGGCTCGATTTTGCCGATACTTTTCAAAATAGAATTAATCTTGCCGATAGTTATTTGGAAATTAAAGATTATATCAATGCTATTGTGCATTATGAGGAGTCTTTGAATGATGATTTTGAAGATGATTATTATGTTTGCGAGCAATTAATTTTGTCTTATTATGAAACTGAAGATTATCAAAAAGTGATTTCTTATTCGGAAAAAATATTGGATAATTCAGGGTTTAATGGATCCCGTTCACAGTTTTTATATGGTTTGGCATTGGATAAAATTGGAAAAACAGTTGAAGCTGAATCACAATTGCTAAAAATAAATCAGCGCTATTCGTTTTATGATGAACGCGTAATTCTTGCTAAATTTTTAATGCAACATAATAATAAAAATAAAGCCAAAGAGATCTTAGACGATGTTTATGAAGAGTCTCTACATATGACTTCTGCAAATAGAAGAATATATAGAGGAACAATTGCTGAGGTTGAAAAATTATTAAATGAATTATAATTGTTTTTTCATAAACACCCATACAAGCCTTTTATTCAGGAAAACACTACTAAACTTATTGTGGGAACTTTACCTCCACCACGTTTTACAACGGGTGAACTTTTAGAAAAAGATGTGAATTTTTGTTATGGGAGTTATTACAATTCCCTTTGGTTATTTATTGATGCGATACATAATCTTAATTTACGTTATGACAATTCCATGGAAGCAATTGAAGAACGTAAACAGTTTTTAATTGAGCGTAAAATTGGAGTTTGTGATATTGTTGAAAGTGCAAAACGCGATAAAATTGATGCTTCAGATTTAGGGATGCGTGATATAAAACTGAGAAATATTCTGGGATATTTAAAACAATATCCAAAGGTAAATACCTTGTTGTTTACCGGAGGAAACAGTAAAAATGGACCCGAATATTTTTTCAGAAAACACATTAAAGAATATGGATTAAAATTAGAAGTAGTCTCTAAGGAGGTGCCTAAAATTCATCAATTTATCATTCCCAAAGAAGTACATAATTCTTCTGCTTTCAATCGAGTAATTAAAACAGTGTCCCTAACCTCAGCTTCAGGATCGGCTAATAGAGCCGTGGGCAGTATGGCATTGTACAAGCAGCTAAAAGCAAGCAACCCAAAGTTTAACACTTTTGATTATAGAGTCATGCAGTACCGCGAATTTTTTTAATCTTTGTTAATACCGTTTTCAAAAAAGTCATTGAAATATAAAAGCTGATAGGTTATCGAATTATTCCAATAGTCCCAGTTATGCCTGCCTGGCCGTTCAATATAATCGTGAGGAATACGTCGCTCGACTAATTTTTTATGCATTCTCTGGTTGTCATTATAAAAGAAATCATCAATACCACAATCAAAAATAAGTTTTAAGTTTCTGCCATCCAGTAAATAAATCATATTGATCACCGAATTCTCACTCCAACGTTTTTTGTTCTCTGACTGCGATCCTAAGCGTTTTGAGATATCCCAATGATTAGGATATGGTCGCAGGTCGAGCCCGCCACTCATACTTCCCGCTGCACCCCAAATATCTGGATGTTTGAAGGCTAAATAAAATGCCCCATGTCCACCCATACTCAATCCGGTAATTGCCCGAGCCTCTTTGGTTGCAATCGTTTTGTATTGCTTGTCTACCGCTTTAATGAGTTCTTTAGAGACATAAGTTTCATACTGCATTAAAGAATCTATAGGACTGTCAAAATACCAACTGGTTTTACCGCCATCAGGGCAAACGATAATGATATTATGTGCACTTGCATAGGCTTTAATACGTGTTGCCTTGGTGTTCCAGCTACTGTAATCTCCACCGGCACCATGCAGTAAGTATACCACTGGAAAACTCTGGTCTTGAGTGGCATAATTTTCGGGTAATATGACCAAATTTGATATTTGGATCCCCATGGATGTACTCTCCACAATTAAGGTGTCTAATTGAAATGCCGAGGCCCAGAGGGTCTGCCCAATGCATAATAATAGCAATAATTTAATTTTCATAGCATTCTTTTATTAGTTTTAATCTAAACCTCCTTTTTTTAGAGTCCTTAGGCTTTTAGCATTACATGAAGGCAATGTTTCCATAAATATAACCAATAGGATTTAGAAGTCTTATAATGCGCTAAGAATTAACCAGATCTTTTTTTAAATAGGGATAATAATCCTAAAACGGGACCCAGAGCTAATATCATATAGATATATTTAGGGTCTATTAGCCCTGAGAAACTGTTGATAATTTGAATACTCACAATAGTGATTGAAAAACCAATACAATTAACAATGGTCAAGGCGGTTCCTTTGGTTTCAGAAGGCGCATTTTGAGCGACTAAAGTTGAAAATAAAGGCGAATCGGCGATTACTACTAATCCCCAAAAGATTAAAAAACCAATACAAAATATACTGGAGTCTATATAGAAAATAAGCGGTGAAAGTATGCAGCACAAGCAAGATAATGTTAATGAAATTATTGCTGTTTTTTTTGTTCCGAATAATTGTGAGGCATAGCCACTAATAACACAAGCAAATCCTCCAAGGCCTATAATAATAAAAGAGAGTAGAGGTATATTAAATTCGGTTTGCGGATAAAGTTTCATATATGTACTTAAAATGATAGGGACAAAAGCCCAGAAAGCATAGAGTTCCCACATGTGTCCAAAATATCCAAAGGCAGCTGCCTTGAAATTTTTATTTTTAAAAACGCTAATCCAGGCCCTAAAGTTTGGCGCTTTACTAGGTGTTCTGAAAGGACCGTTAGGTACAAGTAAGAGCATCAATACCCCTCCAATAACAGCAATGGAAGAGGTTGAAATTATAACTAACCGCCATGGTAAGGCTATTGTAAGATCCTTAAGTAAATGTGGAAATGATGTCCCTAGCACTAAGGCCCCAACTAAATATCCTAAGGATCTACCAAGGCCTTTTTTGTAATAATCTGCTGCTATTTTCATACCTACAGGATATATACCAGCCAAGAAAAACCCGGTTAAAAATCGAAAAGACACCAAACTGGTCATTGTGTTATTATCTAGGATGGTTCCTAGATTAAAAAGCGCGGCAGCCATGGCACTTAAAAAGAACACTCTAGAAGGCGAAAAACGATCTGCCAGAGTCAGCAATGCAAAAATAAGGGTACCTGTGATAAACCCAAATTGTACGGCCGCCGTTAGGTGACCTAAAGCACTAATGTCAAGTTGGAATGCATCTATAAGGTCTGTCATAACACCATTACCAGCAAACCAAAGTGAGGTACAGCAAAACTGTGATAAAACAATTATTGAAAGTATGCCATTGGTGTTTTTCATTTAAAAAAAGGTAAGTGTGAATATCATGAAAATAAATATTTAAGTACTTAATCTAGGGCCTCAAAATCGATGACAGGGGCTTTTTTTTGTGGGCTTCTTTTTAAGACCTCACCTATGGGTGTATGGTCATTTGTAAATCCGCAATTCTTTAAAAAGAATCCTTCATTATGTGTGCCTCCCGAATAGTCTAAACGGGCGTTTTTTCTCGCTGTGGCATCTGCTGAAAATTTTGCTTCGGCAATTTCATACCACTGTCCCTTTGAATCTCGCATCCACTGATTATAAAATCCGCCTTGTCTTGGAAGTGCGCCGGTATTAGGAATGAAATTTTCTAAAAATGAATAAGGACGCGTCACATAAGTGTGGGTTTTCGGCCTTTTAAAACTTGCAATTAAATGCCAGCTATAAGCGTCAGGATCAAAAAAGTAAGCTGTATAATTAGTCGAATTATCCCCATTGGGTTTTATTCTGGTCAGAAATTTATAACGCGTTCCGGCCTTCCAATTAAAGACTTTATAACTTTGTCCACCTGAACCTTCATTGCCAAATTTTCCTGAGGTTACACCTTCTCCTTTTTTAAGAAGTTTAATCTTATATGCATCTGGAATGCTATTTGGGTCATCTGTTTTATATGGACTCCAAATAGAAAAAAGGATACGTCGTTCGGTTTCTGAATTTACCTGAAACCCAAAATAACCTTCACCAAATCCGTTCGCCATAAAATAAGAACCGATGACATCCTGTCCCTTATCAATTTCAATTTCATTGTAAAACCATTCTATGTCCTCTACATCTTTAGGTGTATCATAGACTAAATGCGTAGAAGGTCCACGTCTGCCAAAATAAAAATCGTCTTTAATGAATTTCACAACAGTATCAGTTTTCGTATTTATAAGTAAAGCATTTACTTCAGCAAAGGTATTGTTGCTTGTGTGGATTCCTTGTAAATCGATATAATGATAGCCTTTTGAGCTCGCTTTATAATCACCAATATATATAGTGTCCATATCCGTGTTTGACAATTTTATGAGTTTTGATTGATCTCCATAACTCACTTTAATTTCGGAAGTCCCTGATGCTACTTTAGCAACAATTCCAAAAGGAACGGTAATAGGAGTTTCCACATGAAAATATGTTCTAATAATGGCATTGTCATTTGTCCAGTTACTAATGCCTCCCTCAGACAATACCTCTGAAGTGGAATTGATATCATTTATAACCCAACTGTTGCCTTGGGTAGGAATAGACATGTTTAGCTTGGAGACCTCAATGGTGTGAGATTCTTTACATGATAAGCAAAGTATTAATACACCGTAAAGAATTGTTTTTGTATAGTTCATCGTTTCAAAAAATATGGATTAAAAATACACTTTTTGTGCCAAACAAAGTATCCCTAATTATAACGAGGTCACTATTAAAATTAGATGTACCTTTGCTTCTTAATTTAAGAGGGGTGGTACTTATTTATAGATTGTCATCTCGTTTAGTAGAATGTTCAAATCATAATTGGTTTGAATTTTTATTAAATGCCCATTAAGGGCTATTGTAAACAATTTATATGTCATTTAATTCATTAGGTTTATCTGATGCTTTATTAAAAGCGATCAGCGAAAAAGGATATACCAAACCATCTCCCATCCAAGAAAAAGCAATCCCACCCATTTTAGAGGGTAAGGATGTATTAGCATCTGCTCAAACTGGAACTGGAAAAACAGCAGGTTTCACATTACCACTATTACAATTATTATCTCAAGGACAACACCTACGACACCGACCAGTACGTGCATTGGTATTGACACCAACACGAGAGTTAGCGGCACAAGTATATGCCAATGTAAAGGACTATAGTGCCCATTTGGACTTACGATCTACGGTTATTTTTGGAGGGGTTAATCAAAAACCACAAATTCGTCATTTACGACAAGGTATGGATATCGTGGTTGCGACACCAGGAAGATTATTAGATTTAGAAAGTCAGAATGAGATCTCTCTATCTAAAGTTGAGATTTTAGTGCTGGATGAGGCAGATAGAATGTTAGATATGGGATTTTTACGTGATATAGAGCGTATCATGAAATTGATGCCTAAGCGTCGCCAAAATTTATTGTTTTCGGCAACTTTTTCTAAGGAAATCAAGAAATTAGCAAACGGAATTTTGCACCATCCCGTTCAGGTTGAAGCAACTCCTGAAAACTCTACGGTAGATACCATTTCACAAAAAGTATATCGTGTTTCTAAAGCCAAAAAGACCGATCTGATTATCAATTTAATATCTGAAGGTGATTGGAAACAAGTGCTGGTATTTACTAGAACTAAACATGGCGCAAATAAGTTATGTAAAAAGATGATTAGTGCAGGGATTACAGCTGCAGCTATTCATGGAAATAAAAGTCAGGGAGCACGTACCAAAGCTTTGGCAGGATTTAAAAGTAATGCGATTCGTGTATTGGTAGCGACTGATATTGCGGCACGTGGCTTGGATATTCCATTATTACCCCATGTAGTGAATTTTGAATTGCCTAATATTTCTGAAGATTATGTACATCGTATCGGACGAACGGGGAGAGCTGGAGCAAGTGGTGAAGCAATTTCTTTGGTGTGTGGCGAAGAACGTACTTATTTAAGAGATATTGAAAAACTGGTTGGTTTGAAAATTCCAGTGGAAATATTAGAAGGATTTGAGCCTGATCCTAATGCACCAAGTACAATGCCTAAAAAGAAACCTCAAGGGGGACGTAATTCTAGACGATCAAATCCACGACAATCAGATTCAGGAAATTCAAGATCAAAGCATCGTGGGTCTGGTGATAGTTCAAGACGTCCAAAACGAAATGATAGACGTTCTGATAATAGAAACCGATAGGCATAATTTCAAATGAGGTCAAGTTTAAAATCGAAAATCATCCAAGTTTGTGATGCTAAAATAGAAGCGAAAGGTGTGAATGTCGGTCTATCATTTTACGCTTTTTTTGCTAA
>Ga0105356_10000396_pt1 | contig 40790 bp, 40 predicted proteins | sample GOMGulsemesocosm_3_FD_83502 | JGI IMG/M metagenome (GOLD analysis project Ga0105356, IMG submission 83502) | Methane-oxidizing microbial communities from mesocosms in the Gulf of Mexico - GOM9D Gulf of Mexico | ecosystem: Environmental > Aquatic > Marine > Cold seeps | place: Gulf of Mexico...
CAACGGTTCTGATGGTAACGACGGAGCTAAAGGAGATACTGGAGCAACTGGTCTACAAGGATTACAAGGTGAAAATGGAAATATAGGAGCAATAGGTACACAAGGGATTCAAGGTGAAACTGGAGATAAAGGAGATACCGGAGCAACTGGTCCACAAGGAATTCAAGGTCCTGCTGGTAGCAGCGGTTCGGATGGCTCTGATGGGTCTAACGGTAACGACGGAGCTAAAGGTGACACGGGAGCAACTGGCCCGCAAGGGATTCAAGGTCCTGCTGGCAGCAACGGTTCTGATGGCTCTGATGGCTCTGATGGTTCTAACGGTAACGACGGAGCTAAAGGTGACACGGGAGCAACGGGCCCGCAAGGGATTCAAGGTCCTGCTGGTCCTTCATCCATCACAACAACTACAATTAGTCTAGATCAATCGTTTTTGGCAAAAGCCAATGTAACTGGAGATTCTAATCAACCTAATCGAATATTAACGCTAACATCTCAACGCACGGATACAGGATGGACTATAAGTGGCGATAAAGCAATTTTCAATGATACCGCTAACTATGTTAGAATTGACGCTATGGCATATATGCAACAAAATGAAAACAATTCTTATGCAAGAATTAATCCTGAATTGGAGCTTTTAAAAAATGGTTCCGTTGTAGCAAGAAGCGCTAGTGCATATCAACGTCATTCTACCGGTCATGACTCAAGTAGTAATACAATATCATATGTAGACCATAACCCAGTTTCTGGTGATGAATATCAATTAAGAGCACAACAAGGCTCAGATAGAAATTATACATTAAATATTGACTTAGGGCATTTTGACCTAATAGCTGTGAAGAAAATAAACGTAATACAAACTGTAACTACAAATTAGAGTCGCATGAAAAAAGTTGTTTGTTTTCTGTTTTTTATTAGCTCTATTGTTTATGGACAAGAGGCTTTTCATAATTTTGGAAACCTTAAAATTCATGACAATGGTAAAATTGGTTTTCATATCGATTTCATTAATGATGGTGCTTTTAATCAAAACTTAGGACTAGTAGGGTTTTATAATCAAAATGAATCCTTGAATATTTCAGGAACAGAAACCCCAAGATTTTACGATCTTGAAATTGATGTAGTGAATGATTTATATCTTGATATTAGTACTGAAATTTCTAATTCTTTAATTTATATTGAAGGAAAAATTGTAACACCTAGAGCTAACCCAAACATAACTTTAGATTTTTTTGATGATGTTGTTTATGGCTTAGAGGACTATATGAAATACACAGATGGCTATGCAGGTTACAGAGGAATTAACGGATTCACTTTCCCAATAGGTCATGATGATAAATTAAGACCAATAAGCATTCCATTTCAAAATAGTAGAGCTCGATTTAGTGCAGCCTATTTTAATGAAGACTGTAATCATAATTCTACCTTTCATCATGCTTTTGACTCTGCAATTTCTGAGGAGCATCTAAAAAAAATTAGTGTGAATGAATTTTGGGATTTTAACGGCACAACAGAGACCAAAGTTACTTTAACTTGGAACCGTGAAAGTGAAATCTATAATTTGGCCAACGACCTACAAAATTTAAGAGTGGTAGGTTGGAGTATTGTCGAAAACAAATGGAAAGATCTCGGGAATGATCAAATTTATGGAAACATCAATACAGGGTCTATTACTTCTATCCCATTTATCCCTAATGAGTATATGATAATTTCATTTGGCTCACTAATTGGAAATGAAGACATTGTTGTTTACAACGAATTTAGTCCTAATAATGATGGTGTAAATGACACATTCATTATTGAAGGAATTCAACAATATCAAAACAAATTACAAATTTTTGATCGTTGGGGGAAAATTGTATTTGAAACCAATAATTATCAAAATGACTGGAATGGCATAGCTAACAAAGGTCTCTTTTTTGATAATAATAAAAAGTTACCAATTGGGACTTATTATTATATTTTAGAACTTCCTGAGGAGAATAAAAAATACGCAAGCTGGCTTTATATAAACCATTAGCATTATTTCTCCATATAGTTTTTAACCCTATTTTCATTAAGGAACATCTTTTCAGTAATAGTTGCGATTTATTTCATTTAAATCCTATATAACTCTCACCAACTGTTTACTATTATTTCAAATAAGCCCTTACAGATTTGGAAAAAAACCTCAAAGTGAACAGCATTTTTAAGTTGTTTCAAACTTCTATTTGCGCAATAAAAACTAATCAAAATAACTTAAGATAATTGGAGTATTCAATTAGATTTATGTGACTCTCGTTTATAAATTGTGTCTTAAAATTAATGAGACAAGGGTATAGCCCTACAAATAAATTTTTAAATGAAACGGATATTTCTAATAGCAGCCATAATTTTCTCCATTAAGTCATTCGCTCAAGTCAAAATTGGCAACAATCCAGATGCCATACATTTGTATTCAATATTAGAATTAGAAAGCACCGATAAAGTTTTAGTTGTTACTAGGATGACAAACACTCAAATGCTCAGTTTAACACCTTTAAATGGTGCAATTGTTTATAACACTAGTGAACAATGCTTATTTTTTTTCAAAAATAATTCTTGGTTAAATTTATGCGCTTTTGAAAATATTCAAGAAACATTAACTTCCATAACACTAAATGAAGACTTAATTAATATAGATTATACCGATGAAAATGGAAATGTTACACAATTAGACCTATCCGAATTAGACGAATCAGCTGACATCACCGCTAACACTTCTTTAATATCAACCAATACAACCAACATTACAAGCAATTCATCAAATATTACAACGAACACCTCGGCGATAGCATCCCACAATACTGTCGATGGGGATTTAAGCGCTACAAATGAATTATCTGATCTATCATTAACAGGAAATATTCTGACCCTGAGCAATCCAGCAACAGGAACTAATGCTATAGATTTATCTGGAATAGAAACAAACACCTCTATTACTCAAACTACAAACAATACAGACACGGAAGTAAATTCGGGAATAGCAACTTCAATTGCTACCTACACTAGCGAAGATGGTACTACTACTACAATTAATGAGACGGTATCCAAATTAATAGATAATGGTGATGGCTCCTATTCTTATAGTGATGAAAAAGGAACTACCACATCCTTTACGCCTTCATCAGCAGTAAGTACTACGATTATGGTAGATCAATCATTTTTAGCTAAAGCAAGTGTAACTGGAGACTCTAATCAACCTAATCAAATATTAACTTTAACATCTCAACGAACAGATATGGGTTGGACTATCAGCGGCAATCAAGTTATTTTTAATGATAACGCTGATTATGTTGAAATTAATGCAATGGCATATATGCAACAAAATCAATCTAATACGTATGCCCGTATCAATCCTGTTTTAGAACTCTTAAAAAATGGTATCGTGGTTGCTAGAAGTGCTAGTGCATATCAACGTCACGGATCTGGTCATGATTCAAGTAGTAATACAATATCCTATGTAGACCATAACCCGATTTCTGGAAATATCTATCAATTAAGAGCACAGCAAGGATCTAGTCAAAACGATATATTAAACATTGACTTAGGGCATTTTGATTTGATTGCTGTGAAAAAAGCCTCTGTTGTACAAACCATTATTACAAACTAGCAAATGGTAAACGCCTTTTTTGCACTACTTTTTTTAGCAAACAGGCTTTTAATTAGACCTTATTATTGACGACAAATTTAATCGTATCCTTGGATTATCTGATTCTATAATATAAATACACTATTAACAATTTCAAATTCACAAATCCCACGGGTTTTTTTGGATTTTGAAGTCGATGTGAAGGGGCATTTATTATTGGAAATTAATACTAAAGTTTCAAATTCTATAATTTATATTAATCATGAAATTTTTATTCCTCAGATAATTTATAAATTAAAAACAGCTATAAAAAAAGCTTCACCATTAAGTGAAGCTTTTAGAGCGAGAGACCGGGTTCGAACCGGCGACATTCAGCTTGGAAGGCTGACGCTCTACCAACTGAGCTACTCTCGCATTTCCGGAGGCAAATATATACATTCTATCTCTGCATTTAAAATAAAATCACAATTTCTTTGTAAAATGATACCCTAAAATTTTAAACCCCTGATTATAATAGAACTTATGTGAAGGATGATTCTGTACATACGTATTTAATTCTATAGATTCACAGCCTTTTTCCTTTACATAGGTGTAAATCCACTCAAAAAACTGACTACCTAATCCCCTATTTCTATAGGAATCATCAATATAAACATGATCTACTTCAACACTTCTCCCAGAATAATGACGTGTACAAAACCACATGCCGCTAAATCCAATTAAAGAATCTCCATCATAAATACCTGCACACTCATAATTTTGAGTAAGCATTTCTGCAAAACGAGACTTTAAAATTGCATCTGAAAATTTATTTTCAGTTAGTATTTGCATCAAAGGAATAACACTATTGATTTTATCCTTTCCAATAATTTTAAACGTAAATGACATCTTAATTTCTAATTTTTTTTCAAAGATAATTTATTTAAAATTGGTGAAGCCAATAGATAAAACTGGAGTTTATATCCTTAAAGTTTAGTTAATAATTATTTTTGAATATGATATTCCAGCATTCATTGTTTTTGTGTAATTGTTTAAAATACCCTCAGAAATCACAAAAGTCGGTAACGCAAACGATATCGTAGTTTCTCAACCAATCCTGCTGTTAAGCAGGATTTTCTTTTTTATCTTTGTGACTTAATTGCGTCTTATGAATAAAAAAGTAATCTTAATGATTCTTGATGGCTGGGGAAAATCACCAGATCCAAAAGTTTCAGCAATCGATCATGCCAATACATCATTTATTGATAATCTTTATAAAAATTATCCAAGTGCCAGTTTACGTACAGATGGTTTGCATGTAGGCTTACCTGAAGGTCAAATGGGTAATAGTGAGGTTGGACACATGAACTTAGGTGCAGGACGTATTGTATACCAGGACTTGGTTAAAATTAATCTTGCGGTTCAAAACAAAACCTTACATACTGAATCTGTGTTAGTCGATGCTTTTAATTATGCAAAAACGAATAATAAAAATGTACATCTACTTGGGTTGGTTAGTGATGGAGGGGTACACTCTCATCTAAATCATTTATTTGGATTACTTGATGCAACTAAAGATTTTGGATTAAATAACACCTTTGTACATGCTTTTACGGATGGACGTGATGTAGACCCTAAATCTGGATATGGTTTTATTTCAGAACTCGAAGAACATCTTGAAAAAACAAAAGCTAAACTTGCAACGATTACAGGGCGCTATTATGCAATGGATAGAGATAAGCGTTGGGAACGTGTGAAATTTGCATATGATGCCATTGTTAATGGCCAAGGAGAGCATTCAAAAAATGCTTTAAAGTCTATTCAAGATAGCTATGATGAAGATATAACTGACGAATTTTTAAAGCCCATAATAATGGTTGATGATAAAGATCAGCCAGTAACCACAATTAAAGATGATGATGTTGTTATTTTCTTTAATTTCAGAACAGATCGTGGCAGACAGCTTACACAAGCTTTATCACAAGAAGATTTTCATGAGCAGAATATGCATAAATTAAATTTGCATTATGTAACCATGACTAATTATGATGAGACCTTTAAAAATACAAATGTCGTCTTTAGAAAGGATAATTTAACTCAAACTTTAGGTGAAGTTTTAGAAGCACATAATAAGAAACAAATTCGAATAGCAGAAACAGAAAAGTACCCTCATGTTACATTTTTCTTTTCTGGAGGGCAAGAAGCTCCTTTTAATGGTGAATCAAGAATTTTACGAAATTCACCAAAAGTTGCAACCTACGATTTAAAACCAGAAATGAGTGCCTATGAATTAACCGATGCACTAATTCCTGAGTTACAAGAAGGAGCCGTTGATTTTGTATGCTTAAATTTTGCCAATGGCGATATGGTTGGTCATACGGGTGTTATGGCTGCTGCAATTAAAGCTTGTGAAGCAGTTGATGACTGTGTTTCAAAAGTAATTGCAACAGCATTAGACAATGATTATACAACTTTATTAATTGCTGACCATGGTAATTGCGAGACTATGATTAACCCCGATGGCTCACCTAACACAGCACATACAACAAACCCAGTACCAATTATTTTAATTGATAAAGATCTTAAAACTATTAATGATGGTATTCTTGGAGACCTTGCTCCTACTATACTAAAACTCATTGGAATTGAAAAACCTGAGGTAATGACGCAAAATTCATTACTTTAGTGTAAATTTTTTCCTTGAATGAAGTTAGACAATAAACTTACCATAGCCATAGATTTTGATGGCACCATCGTAGAAGATGCCTACCCGGGTATTGGTAAGCCTCTAATTTTTGCCTTTGAAACTTTAAAAAAACTGCAAGAAGAAGGACATCTCTTAATATTATGGACGTATAGAAGTGGTGTAAGGCTAGAGGAAACTGTTGATTTCTGTGAAAAACATGGCATTGTCTTTTATGCCGTTAACAAAAGTTTTCCTGAGGAACAATTTGATTATACAAAAAGTCGAAAAATCCATGCTGATATTTTTATAGACGACAGAAACATTGGCGGCCTTGTAGGTTGGGGAGAGATCTATCAAAAGTTAACAAATTCATCTCCCCATATAAATCATACCAAAAAGAACAAAGGCTTTTTCAATATCTTCAAATAATCTCTACTTTCTTATAAAATCAAAGTAGGATTTATCTATAGCTTCTCTATGGTCTGGATGTGCAATATTCACCAAGGCTTTAACACGTTCTTTTATAGTCTTTCCGTATAAATTAGCAATCCCATATTCGGTAACAATGTAATGGACATGTGCTCTTGTTGTAACAACACCGGCACCAGGGTTTAAGCACGGTACAATTCTACTAATTCCAGATTTTGTTGTAGAAGGCAAAGCAATAATTGCTTTTCCCCCATCACTCAAAGATGCACCACGAATATAATCCATTTGCCCTCCAACACCTGAATACATTTTAGTACCAATAGAATCAGCACAAACTTGTCCGGTTAAATCGACTTCTATTGCCGAATTAATAGCCACCATTTTAGGATTTTGTTTAATTATTGAAACATCATTGACATAATCCGAAGCTCGCATTTCTACAAACGGATTATCATCTACATAATCATATAAACGCTTAGAACCCATTAAAAATGTAGCTAAAGCGCGACCCGGATTTATACTTTTATAGTTACCATTAATCACATCTTTTAAAATCAAATCTATCACACCATCTGAGAACATTTCAGTATGTAGACCCAAATCTTTATGATTTGTTAATCTCGTTAATACCGCATTTGGAATAGAACCTATCCCCATTTGTAAGGTACTTTTATCCTCAATCAAACTCGCCACATGGTCCCCAATTATTTGCTCAGTCTTAGTTGGAGCAACCATATCATGTGCTGGTAAGGCTTCATTACACTCTACAAACAAATCAATTTCAGTATGATGAATAATTCCATCACCATGAGTTCTTGGCATTTGTTCATTTACTTGAGCAATAACAAGACTAGCATTATCAATTGCAGCCAAGGTAGCTTCAACTGAAACTCCTAAGGAACAATAACCATGTTTATCAGGTACAGACACATGAATTAGTGCCACATCTAGATTAATAATATTCCGTTTAAACAATAGCGGTAGTTCACTTAAAAACACAGGAGTGTATGAACCGTTTCCCGCTTTCAATGTATGCCTTACATTTTTTCCAATAAAAAATGAATTTACATGAAAACTATCTCTTAATTCCGGATTAGCATACGGAGCTTCACCTTCAGTATGCAATTGACATATTTCTACATTTTTCAGATCCTCATGACGTTCAGTCATTGCTTTAATTAAAACTTGAGGTGCTGCCGCAGCCGCCTGAATATAAACTCTACTATTTGATTTAATAACTTTAACGGCTTCTTCAGCACTTACTAACTTATACATGTTCATCATATTTATACCACAAAATTATTGAAAATCATGCATAGAAAAACTGTCAAAAGTCATATTACAAGAAATATTATTAGCATTTAATTTTTAAGTATCTTTGCCCATATTTTTTTGAACATGATAGTAGTAAAAACCCAAGAAGAAATTGAATTAATGCGTGAAAGCGCTTTAGTTGTTTCAAAAACTTTAGGTGAAATTGCCAAAGCTTTAAAACCAGGAATAAGTACCTTACAATTAGACAAAATTGCAGAGGAATGCATTAGAGACCAGGGAGCTATTCCAGGGTTTTTAGGCTTGTATGATTTTCCAAACACACTTTGCATGAGTCCAAATTCTCAGGTGGTTCACGGTATACCCAACAACGAACCATTAATAGAAGGTGATATTATTTCAATTGATTGTGGTGCTATAAAAAATGATTTTTATGGTGACCATGCGTATACATTTGCTGTTGGTGAAATTGATCCTGAAACAGAAAAATTACTTCAGATAACTAAAGATTCGTTATATGTAGGAATTCGTGAATTCAAAGTAAATAATCGTGTTGGAGATGTTGGCTTCGCTATACAAAACTATTGCGAAGGACATGGTTACGGTGTCGTTAGAGAATTAGTTGGGCACGGATTAGGACGCAAAATGCATGAAGATCCAGAAATGCCTAATTATGGCCGTAGAGGTCGTGGTAAAAAATTTATAGAAGGAATGGTTGTTGCTATTGAACCTATGATCAATCTTGGAACACAACGTATTAAACAACATAGAGATGGTTGGACAATTACAACATTAGATGGTAAACCAAGCGCTCATTTTGAACACGATGTTGCTATTGTTAATGGGAAACCTGAATTACTATCTACCTTTGCATATATATATGAAGCCTTAGGAATTATTAGCGATGAAGAAAAGGAATTTAGACAAACAGCATTAATTTTATAATTCTGCCATGAATATTTCAGACATTGAACCAAAAGAAATTATCAAAGGGTTTAAAGGGCGGTTTGTCCATATGGAGAACTTCACTATAGGTTTTTGGGAAGCTGAAGCTGGAGCCGAATTACCTATGCATTCACATGTTCATGAACAATCCACACAAGTTATTGAAGGCCAGTTTGAAATGACATGCAATGGAGAAACCAAAATTTACAAACCTGGAATGATTGTGACTATTCCCTCTAATGTAGAACATGGAGGAAGAGCAATTACCAATTGTAAACTTACAGACGTTTTTAGCCCAGTGAGGGAAGATTATAAACTCTAATTTTAATACTTGAAAAAATTCTTTAAACTCTTACTTAATGTAATTCCAAGACCTTTCTTAATAAGGCTAAGTTATACTGTACGGCCATTTATTGCATTCTTTTTGAGAGGGAACACATATACCGATCCCATTGACGGCAAAAGTTTCAAAAGCTTTTTACCCTATGGTTATGGCACCCAGCGCAATAATGTATTGTCACCATCCACATTATCATTAGAGAGACATAGATTACTTTGGTTGTTTTTGAAAAATGAAACCGATTTCCTTACATCCAACAAAAAAATATTACATTTTGCTCCTGAACAAGCATTTTATAAGCGTTTTAGAAACATGAGTAATTTAGACTATGTTACTACCGATTTAAAATCGCCGTTAGCAGATGTAAAGGCAGATATTTGTGACTTACCATTTGAAGACAACGCCTTCGATATTATTTTATGCAATCACGTCCTTGAGCACATTCCCGATGATACAAAAGCCATGCAAGAGTTATATCGTGTTTTAAAACCTGGCGGCATGGGAATTTTTCAAATTCCACAAGATTTATCCCGAGCGATTACGTTCGAAGATGATAGTATTACAGACAAAAAAGAACGCGCAAAAATATTTGGGCAATATGACCACGTACGTGTATATGGTCGTGATTATTTTGATAAACTTCGTAGCGTTGGTTTTACAGTTAAAGAGGTTGATTATACCTCTAAATTCTCAAAGGAAGACATAACAAAATATTGCTTAGCTCAAGGAGAAATTATTCCTGTTGTAGCAAAGTAAATCTTTAGTCATTTCGACTAAAAGAAGAAATCGCATATCAGTGAGTCATCATCAACACTTGTGATTTCTCTCGTTGTTCAAAAGAACTAAGCTCTTAAATATTATTTATGCCTCAGGAAATCCGTTTAGGCTTAAAGTTTCTAATTCCTTATTCTCATTTTCAAAAATCAAAAACACCTTCAGTTCAGGATGCTGTTTCAAGAAAAATTTAACTTTTTCAACCCCCATAGCTTTAAAAGCCGTTGCATAAGCATCTGCAATCATACAATTTTCGGCAATCACAGATATACTTAGTAAACTTGTTTTACTAGGATAGCCAGTATTGGTATCAATAATATGAGCATAACGATTACCGTCTTTATCCACTTTAAATTTTCTATATGTTCCGGAAGTTGCCATAGCCTCATTTGAAATTGAAATGGCTTTCATTATTGATTGGGACCCATCAAAATTAGGGTTTTCCACACCAATTATCCAAGCCTTATCACTTGTTGGATTAACACCTCTGACTCTAATTTCTCCTCCAATTTCTACTAGGTAATTTTCTATATTCTGGGTATTTAAAAACTCAGCGATGACATCAACACCATATCCTTTTGCTATAGCATTAAAATCTAACCGCGTATCCTTATTTTCCTTTGTAATAGTATTTGCATTTCTAGTCACCTTATCAAAATCAACACTAACCATTAAGCTATCTATCTTTAAACTATCTAAGTTTGCTATTTTTCCCTCTGGGCCAAAATCCCATGCATTGACCAAAACACCAATTGTTGGATCAAAAGCTCCTTGTGTTTGCTTATATATCACCTTAGATGCATCAAATACTGTTTTAAAATGAGCATCAATAGAAGCCACCTCATTTCTATTGATTTTAGAAATCGCTGAATTTGTTTGATAGGTAGACATGGAAGCATTTATCTCATAAAATAATTTATCAAACTGCGCTTCAAGATTTAAATCGTCCTTATATGTTGCATATTGTACGGAATAAGAAGTCCCAAAAACAGAGCCTGTAATACGTTTTGTTTTAAGTTCGTCCTTACAGGATAAGAATATAGTCGCGACTAAAACACAAATAAGAATTTGTTTCATAAGTAATATCTATAATATATTTCTAATTGAGATTGGTTTCAATAAGCTGTATTCCATTGTATTCTAACAGATATTCCTGGTTTAAATATATCGGTAACTTTTCATCCTCTTTATTACCCAATCCAACACCAGCATACAATACTTTTGCATCTTGTTCTTGGGCATGCTTTTTAAAAGATTCCATCCATATTACATCATAGTTATTAGGATTTTCAGGAAGCATTACCGCTTTAACTATTACAAAAAAGTATTGCTTATTCTTATCCATACAAACAAACTGAGGATGTTTTTTAAGTTTACTATTGATTGCAATAAATTCGAACCCTCGTTGCTCGAGATCCTTTCCAACATGATTCATGGCCAAGTTATGTAATTCCTGATTTGAAAGTGCTTTACTCATGGCACAAAATTACTGCTAATATTTTATTGAATAAAATTGTTTAACTTTAAAAACAGTAACCAACCAAAACTACTTATCAAACTTTATCTGCTTACAATTTACAGTAAGTTTCATGATAAAAAATTTTCGTCGTACTCGACTGCAACTCCTTAATGAAAAGTTTCCTGTATTTCATTTAAAACTATATGAAGAAATTCAATATAACAAGACATAATAGCTAATGATAAAATTATATAACCACAACCGTAATTTATTACCCATGAAGAAAATAACATATTGTATCCTCTCTCTTTTAGTGATCTTATTTATAAGCTGTAATACTGAAATAAAAGATGAAAAAACACAAATATTTAGTTCATCCGATTATCAAGATTTGGTAAAACTATTTCATAAATGGCGGACTTTTGAAAATCCCCCTTTACTTGATGGAGCTCCTGATTATACCACTGGTACATTTGAAAAGCGCTTGCCAAAATTTAAAAACTTACAAGAACAACTAAAGGCTATTGACACTACAAATTGGTCTGTAGAAAATCAAGTGGATTGGGTTATTGTTTGGGCAGAAATGAATGGTTATGATTTTAATCATCACATCTTAAAACCTTGGGTTCGCGACCCGGCTTATTATAAAACGGTATGGAGTTATAAAAGCGATGTCCCTGCTCATGAAGGACCTACGAACCATGGCACTACTGAATTATGGACTTATAGTTTCCCATTATCGCCCACTGAAAGACAACGATTATTAGATGATCTCAAAAAAATCACTCCACTTAACGTTCAGGCCAAACAAAACTTAACTGGAAATGCTAAAGATTTATGGATTACTGGTATTAGAGACATTCAATACCAAAGTGTAGTCCTCAATAGTTTAAAAACTGAATCTGGTATTAAAGAAGATACAGAATTGGTTTCGGTCATCGATGAAGCAATGACCTCAACTAATAATTTTGTTGAATGGCTGAAGGCTGAAGCCAAGTCAAAAAATGGCCCATCTGGTATTGGTAAAGACAATTATACATGGTATTTACAAAATGTGCATTTAGTGCCTTTAACTTGGGATGATGAGATCATGATCTTAAAACGTGAGTTAGCTCGCGCTTGGACGTCTTTAAAATTGGAAGAACATAGAAACAGGAACCTTCCAGAGCTCATTGCCGCCGATTCACCCGAAGCCTATAATCAGTTAGCAGAAGCCTCTGCTAATAGCTTGATGGACTTTCTGGACCATCAAGATATTGTTACAATAAAACCCTATTTTGAGCCAGCGTTACGAGAACATTTAGGAGCATATGTACCAAAAGAAAACCGTAATTTTTTCGTGATTGGCGAGCATTATGATCCTAGGCCATTATATTCTCATTTTTACCATTGGTTTGAATTGGCTCGAATGGATATTGAACCGCATCAAAGTGAGATAAGAAAAGGTCCATTATTATACAATATTTTTGATTCCAGAAACGAAGGCACCGCAACAGCTGTAGAAGAAATGTTCATGCAAGCTGGCTTATACGATGATAGTCCAAGAACCAAAGAGATTGTATATATCATGATCGCACAACGTGCTGCAAGAGGATTAGGCTCTCTTTATGCACATGCCAATGAAATGACTATGGAAGAAGCTGGTAGTATCCACTCAGAATATACACCTCGTGGTTGGATGAAAACTGAAAAAGAATTACTCATTTTTGAGCAGCATCTCTATTTACGCCAACCTGGATATGGCACGAGCTATATTACCGGAAAATATTTGCTTGAAAGTGCTTTGGCAGATTATGCAAGAATTCAAGAGCTATATAGCAAACCATTTGTAACGAAAGACTTTTTCGATAGGCTCAATAGTATTGGCAATATACCAATTGCATTAGGTCATTGGGAAATGACAGGAAATAACAATCATATAAAATCCATTAAAAAGTAAAATACATTCATGATTAAATTCTTTAGAAAAATAAGATATAACCTTATGAAACAAAACAAAACATCAAAATACTTCAAATATGCTATTGGAGAAATTGTGCTTGTGGTTGTAGGAATTCTTATTGCCCTTAGTATTAACAATTGGAATGAATATAAGAAAGAACGAAGGCAGGAACAAAAGGTATTAACTGAATTATTAAGCTCTTTAAAGAATAATTATAACCGCATGGTGTCTGATTCCTTAAATAGATCTTCATGGAATAAATCAAGTGATATTGTTATCTATTTTTGTGAAACAGGTTTGGAGTACTCAGATACTTTAAACATACATTTTCAACATGCCCGTAAACCTGGAACAAATTTATCCTTATCATTTGCTGGTTATGAAGGATTAAAAAATGTAGGTTATGATATCATTACCTCAGATAGTATTAGAAAAAGTATTGTAGAATTATTCGAATTGACTCATAAGTCACTATTAGAAGAAATGGAATATTTTGAATCATTTCAACCAGATCGTCAATCCCATATTGATAGATTGTTTAGCTATGATGATGATAAATTCAGTCTCGAAAACCCTTTTGACGTTCCAATTATACCCAACAATTTAAATAAGTTAAGAGAAGACCCAATTTATCTACCGCTTATTAAATCTGTGAAGGTGCAACGAAATATAATTTCCGTGCTTCTATATAATAATCTCAAGGAGACGAAAAAAGTATTAGAAATGCTAGAGCAAAAGTTAGAAAATTAAATCCATATATAAAAGCACCCTCAGATTATAGAGTACAAAAAACCCAACATAAATATGTTGGGTTTTTTAGTTATTATGAGATACTGAATCAAGTTCAGTATGACTGATTTAATCAAATATCACTACGTGATTATCCTCCGAAATCATCGAATCTAATATTCTCGTCGGCAAGACCAAAGTCTTCACCCATTTTCTGAACGGCTTTGTTCATTAATGGAGGTCCACAGAAATACAATTCAATATCCTCTGGTGCATCGTGAAGGCTTAAATAGTTATCGATAACACAATTGTGTATAAATCCAACGAAACCATCTCCTGGCGCGTCTATATTCTCTTTCACCTTCCAGTTATCTTCTTCCATTGGTTCAGACAATGCTAAGTAGAACTTAAAGTTAGGGAAATCTTTTTCTAATTTATAAAAGTGGTCTAAGTAGAATAATTCACGTTTAGATCGACCACCATACCAATAAGTTACTTTTCGTCCTGTTTCTAATGTTCTGAATAAATGGTAAAGGTGTGAACGCATCGGTGCCATACCTGCTCCACCACCAACATATAACATTTCTGCATCAGACTCATTGATAAAGAATTCACCGTAAGGTCCTGAAATAGTAACTTTATCTCCTGGTTTCTGATTGAATATATAGGATGATGCTATCCCTGGATTTACATCCATCCAGCCACCTGTATTTCTATCAAATGGAGGACATGCAACACGTACATTAAGCATGATCTCACGCCCTTCTGCAGGATAAGAAGCCATTGAATAAGCACGTTCGATAGTTTCAGTGTTTTTCATTACTAATGGCCAAAGCTTAAACTTATCCCATTCATCTTGAAATTTATCTGGTGTTTCATGCTCTTCGGGGTGCGCCGTGATATCCATATCGGTATATTTCACTTCACATGGAGGAATTTCAATTTGAATATATCCACCGGCTTTATAGCCCATATCTTCAGGAATTTCAACTACAAATTCCTTGATAAATGAGGCAACGTTATAGTTACGTACAACCGTTGCTTCCCATTTTTTGATACCAAAAATTTCTTCAGGAATAGAGATATCCATATCCTGTTTTACTTTAACCTGACATGCTAAACGCACCCCATGTTTTAACTCTTTTCTACTAAAGTGAGGTGTTTCTGTTGGTAAAGCTTCACCTCCACCAGAGTTTACGTGACATTCACATTGAATACAAGTTCCACCACCACCACATGCTGATGGTAAAAATATTTTTTGCCCTCCTAAAGTGGTCAATAAACTATCGCCAGAAGCGACTTCAATTTCTCGTTCACCATTAATGGTAATCTTTACGGGACCAGATGGTGATAATTTTTGTTTTACAAATAACAACAGTGATACTAATCCCAGTGTTATGATCAAGAAAGCAACTACGGTTGCTATTATTGTTCCTAATGTACCTGCGGCTAAAATCATGTTACTTACCTATTTTTATTGTGTTATCAGCAATATTCTTTTCGTCTTCTTTCTCTACTTCCTTTTCATTTTCAGACTTAACTACTACCGTTTTTTCTTCTATAACTTCTTCGTCACCACCCGTTAACATCCCACCAAAACTCATGAATCCGATAGCCATTAAACCCGTAATGATAAATGTAATCCCTAGACCTCTTAATGCTGGAGGTACATTTGAATATCTAATTTTTTCACGAATCGCTGCAATTGCAAGGATTGCTAAAAACCAACCTATTCCAGATCCTAATCCATAAACCGTTGCTAATCCTAAGGTAGGAATTTCACGAGACTGCATAAATAAAGATCCTCCCAAAATTGCACAGTTTACAGCAATAAGTGGTAAAAAGATTCCTAATGAATTATATAATGATGGTGAAAACTTTTCTACAATGATTTCTACCAATTGAACCATGGTCGCAATTGTTGCAATAAACATGATAAAGGATAAGAAACTTAAATCGTACTGAGCATATTCTTCACCTAACCAGGCTAAGGCACCATCTTGTAATAAATACTGATCCAACAACCAGTTTAAAGGTACTGTAACTAAGAGTACAAATATAACTGCGGCACCAAGACCAACCGCTGTTGACACCTTTTTAGATACAGCAAGGTAAGAACACATTCCAAGGAATGTCGCAAATACCATGTTATCTATAAATATTGATTTGAAAAATAATTCTAAATATTCCATATGTTTTCTAGTATTGAGTTTTGAGTGGTTAGTCTTGAGAAATTTAAATTCTCATTTCTAACATCTCACTACTATTTTTTTAATGATCTTCAACTAATGCTTTATTCTTACTACGTTGTACCCAAATAATTATTCCCACAACAATTAACGCCATTGGAGATAATAACATGAATCCGTTGTTTTCATATCCCATACCATATAATCCTGTTTTTGCAATAGGATCTCCTAATACTTCTATTCCTAGTAAAGTTCCAGATCCTAATAACTCTCTAAAGAATCCCACAATAATAAGAATCACACCATATCCTAATGAATTTCCAATACCATCTAAAAATGAACGCCAAGGGCCATTACCTAAAGCGAAAGCTTCAAAACGTCCCATAATGATACAGTTGGTAATAATTAATCCAACGAAAACCGATAAGGTTTTACTGAGTTCGTACGCAAAAGCTTTAAGTACTAAATCCACAATAATTACCAATGCGGCAACAACCGTAAGTTGTACAATAATTCTAATTTTTGATGGAATTATATTACGTATTAAAGAGATAACTACATTTCCTAATCCTAGTACAAATAGTACTGAAATTGACATTACAATTGCAGCTTCTAACTCAGCGGTAATAGCTAATGCTGAACAAATACCAAGTACCTGAATAGTAATTGGATTATTATCCGCTAACGGATCCAATATTAATTTGCTGTCTTTTTTTGATAAAAGTCCCATAAATTAATTGTTTTTTAAAGTTTTGAAATAAGGCACATACAGCCTTAATTCGTTTCTTAACATTGCCGATACACCATCGCCAGTAATCGTTGCTCCGGCAATTGCGTCAATTTCGTTATCTGTTTTATCTTTATTTAAAGGGTCTGCATTACTTTTTGATATGGTAATACCTTTAAATGATCCTGAAGCATCAAATAATTGTTCTCCTATAAAATCATCCATAAAGAATCGCTTATTAATATTTGCACCTAAACCAGCAGTTTCTCCTTTATGATCAAAAAACGCACCTTGAACCACCATATTTGCATCCATGGCTACAAAGCCCCAAATAGCATCCCAAAGCCCTTTCCCTCGTATTGGAGCTACATAAAATGTTTGACCATCTTTCTCACCAACAAACAAAGGTAGGCGCCTGCTAATTCCAGATTTAGCACTAGCTTGTTCTTTCTTTACATCAATTAAGTAAGCATTTTCATCTTGCGAAACATTTCCATCCTGGATTACTATTTGCTTTGTGATATATTTAGCAAATTCTTCAGCAATAACATCCTTAGATACAAAAGCTAAGCTTCCTTCTTCATTTTCATTGACACCCATTGCGTATAGAATATTTTGTTGCTTTTCTATACGTTTGTTTTCATCAATATTAGGTTTTAAAGCCGATGCTGCATAAGCCAATAACGACCCTACTATCAAGACCATACCTATGGCAAATAGTATTGTATATGAATTTTTATCAGTTCTATTTTCCATCCTTAAGCCGTTTTAACTTTTGCACGTTTTAATCTCCTTTTCACATTCCCTTGAACCACATAATGGTCTATCGTTGGTGCAAATACATTCATTAATAGAATGGCTAACATCACACCTTCTGGATATGCCGGGTTGAATACACGAATTAAAATGGAAATAAATCCAATTAAAAATCCGTAGATCCATTTTCCTTTATTTGTTTGTGAAGCTGTTACAGGATCTGTAGCCATATAGACAGCACCAAAAGCAAAACCACCTATTAATAAGTGGTGCCACCATGTAGTATTCATTAGTCCATAAAACTTGCTGCTTTCTGTGATCCATCCTGAATCAACAACGCCATTAAAAATTAACCCCATCGCCAAAGCACCAGCGGCTGCAGATAACATGATTCTCCAACTTCCAATTTTTGAAAAGATCAAGAACAAACCACCTAATAGGATTAATAAAGTAGATGTTTCTCCTACTGAACCTGGAATGATCCCGTAGAACATATCTAACCAATCATATCCAATAGTTTGATTTTGTGCTAGGCTTCCTAATATTGTTTCTCCTGAAATAGCATCAAGATTTGCACCAGCTGCAATTTCCTTTGTACGTTCAACTGCACCTTCAACCCAAACTTTATCACCACTCATCCATGTAGGATAAGCAAAGAATAAAAAGGCTCTAATAGTTAAGGCAGGATTTAAAATATTCATTCCTGTACCTCCGAAGACTTCTTTACCTATTACAACACCAAATATAACTGCAACCGCTAGCATCCATAATGGAATATCTATAGGAACAATAAGCGGTACTAACATTCCTGTTACAAGGTACCCTTCTTCTACTTCGTGTTTCTTAATAATGGCGAATAAGAATTCAATTCCCAGACCAACACCATAAGACACAATTACCAATGGTAAAATTTTCCAGAAACCAATCATAAAGTTATCTAAAGTCCAGAATGCGGCACTAAAGAAAGTTCCTGTTGCCGATTGAACTTCTCCAATGGCTAAATTATGTTGATAACCAGCATTAAACATTCCAAATAACAAACAAGGAACCAGTGCTAAAATCACTGTGTTCATCGTACGCTTTAAATCATCGGCTGCTTTTATATGAGTTCCATTATGTGTGGTCTCATTTGGTAAGTATAAAAAGGTATGGATTGCGTTAAACGCTGGAGCCATTTTTGTGCCTTTATACTTTTCTTTAAAGTTATGTAATGTACTTTTTAAACTCATTTTTTAAAATTTTTCATTTTACTACGTCTAATGAATAATTATCCAATTTCTTTAATCATTACGTCCAAACCTTTTCTAATAATATCCTGATGTGGTTGTTTAGATACACAAACAAACTCAGTCAAAGCAAAATCTTCAGGTGCAACTTCATACATTCCTAAAGCTTCCATTTCGTCAAGATCATTATACATACATGCCTTTAATAACTGCATTGGAAAAATATCAAGAGGGAATACCTCTTCATAAGTTCCTGTTGTTACAAATGCACGATGCTCACCATTGGTGTTAGTATTTAGATCGAATTTCTTATTTGGAGTTAACCAAGAAAAGGTCAATGCTCTAGATGTTGACACCTTATTAAAGATAGGCTTGGTCCATCCAAAGAATTCGTAATCATCTCCTTCTGGGATTATAGAAATTACATTACTGTAATAATCTAAATACCCATCTGGTTGAATATGTTTTCCGCTTAAAACGTTTCCAGAAATAATTCTAGCATTAGCATCTTTTGCAATTCCATGATCATAAATCATTGTAGATACCTCGCACCCTAGTTTGGTTACAAAATATCTTGGCTTTTCAACCGAAGAACCTACCAAAGCAACAATACGTTCTGCATTGAACTTACCTGTAAGTAATAACTCCCCAATAATAACTAAGTCTTGTGGATTAACCGTCCACACAACCTCACCTTTATTAACTGGGTCGATTTTATTTATTTGAGTCCCTACATTTCCAGAAGGATGTGGTCCAGAAACTTTGTGCAATGTCACACCAGACAAATCGGCTAATGGCGAGTTGGAAGATTTACCTACAGAGACATGTACTTGTCCTTCAGTAAGTTTACCTAATGCCGTAACAGCAGCTTGTAATTGTGCTTCTTTACCTTGTAATGTAAAATCGTAATCAGCAGCTAAAGGCGCACTTGCATAGCCAGAAATAAAAATGGCTTTTGGTGCATTCGCTGGATTAGCAATGATATCATAAGGACGTTGTTTAATAAACGACCAGCATCCAGAGGCTAATAGATGTTTTTTAACATCTTCAGCTTTAGTAGCATCTAAATTAAGTATTCCAAAATCTTGGTATACTTGTTCTTTATCTGCTTGAATCTTAATCGCTAAAATTTTACGTTTTTCACCACGTGTTATTTCGATGATCTCTCCCGATACTGGGGATGCAAATTTTACATCTTCGTTAGCCTTATCATAAAATACAGAATCTCCTGCTTTTATTATAGCGCCAACTTTTACAATCATTTTTGGAGTAACACCGTGGAAGTCTTCAGGTCTTATCGAATAAAAGTTACTCACAATAGCGTTTTCTTTCGCTTTGTCAGCAATACCTTTAAGCTTTATATCCAGACCTTTTTTAATACGAATGTCGTTTGACATATGTTAGAATATTGAAATTAGTTGTCTAAAAATCCGTGCAAATTTACGAATTTCTATATGAAAATACACGTTAGAACAGCATAGTTATTTATTTATAACCATTCCAAATAACACTATTCCTTTAGGCATACATTTTGATTATATTTACACAGAAAATTAAATTAAATGAAGACTTTGTTTGCATATTCAATCATGGTATTACTTTGCTCTAATTTGGCATTTAGTCAAATTGAAGATGAAGTGCAGCCACCTGACCATATTAAAACCATTACGTTTAAAAGCAATACCCATGAAAGTGAATTACCAATATTAAAACTCAATGATCGACTTCAATTAGAATTTGATGCTTTAAACGGTAATGAATCGGACTTTTACTATGTTATTGACCACTACAATTTTGACTGGACACCTTCAAAATTAATGAAATCAGAATATCTTGATGGATTTGACAATTTACGCATTGTTAATTATGAAAATTCATTCAATACCTATCAAATCTATTCCCATTACAATTTACAGATTCCAAATTCACAGACGCGCTTAAAAATGTCTGGGAATTACATGTTGAAAATTTATAATGAGGACAATGAACTTACATTTAGCCGAAAATTTATGATTTATGAAAATTTAGCTAATGTTGGAGTAACTATAAAACGTTCGAGAGACGTAAAATACATTACCCAAAAACAATCGGTAGACTTTAAAATTTCATCTTCATCATTATTATTCAATAACCCTAAGCAAACTATAAAAACCGTTGTTATTCAAAATAACAATTTAAATACAGCTATAACTAACTTAAAACCTTTATACACTTTAGGTAGAGAACTTATTTACAGATATAATACCGAATCTAGTTTTTGGGGAGGAAATGAATATTTATACTTTGAAAACAAAGACGTGAGAGCGGCTAATATAGGGGTTCAGTTTATAGACTTGAAAGACATCTATAATCATTATTTATTTACAGATATTATTCGGGCGAACCGGCCGTACACGTACAACCCAGATATCAACGGTAATTTTTTAATCACTGCTTTGGATACTGATAATGTTGACATTGAAGCCGATTATACCGTACTTCATTTTTCGATACAACATCCCGAAATGTTAAATGACAAGAGCATCCATGTCTACGGCAACTTTAATAACTATGCGATAACTGAAGACACAAAAATGACATTTAACCCAGGAACTGGATATTACGAAACACAACTGACTTTAAAACAAGGGTTTTACAATTACAAGTACGTCCAAATAGATCCTAATGGCGATTTAGAAGAAGGTGCTATAAGCGGAAATTTTGATCAAACTGAAAATAATTATAAAGTTTTAGTGTATTACAGGGACTTAGGTGCGAGATACGATAAGATTATTGGACTTGGAGAAGGCTCTTCTAGTACAATAACCAACTGATTGTCTGATAAGTCGTCTATTTGGTCTAAGAATTCAATAAAACAAAATAGGTAACACATTTATTTAGTATTTTTGCGTACTATTAAATTGTATGTTATTCTATATTAAAAGATGGTACAACAAGTAACAAGAGGCATAAAGATTTCTGTCGAGACAAATTTTGAAGGCACATTTTATAAAAATTATAAAGTGCACTTTGCCTTTGGATATAAAGTTACTATTGAAAACCAAAGTAAAGATTCAGTTCAATTAAATTCTAGACACTGGGAAATTTTAGACGCACTTAATAACGAAGAAATTATTGATGGCGAAGGGGTTATTGGGAAAAAACCAGTATTAAAACCAGGAGAATCACATACCTATAATTCTGGATGCCTATTGACTTCTCCATTTGGAGCAATGAAAGGTCATTACAATATGGTAAATTTCACAACTACAAAAGAGTTTGAAGTTTCTATTCCTTCCTTTAAATTAAGTGCTGTATTTGCACTTAATTAATCCTATCAATTAAATCAAACCTATACACTTTATTATTCTGTTCTATATGATAGAATGCGCAATTTGAATAATGTACAAAACTGTAAGGATCTTCATAATTAAAGGTATTATCATTGACTTTATATAATCCATCAACATCAATATTTCCATGAGGTGAAATACGTCTAAATCTGTATTCATTAGCTACAGGGGTCACATATAGTTCAAACCATGCACCGGCGGCAATACCTTCTAACCACTGTGCATTTTCATGAGCAATAGATACCGCCAAAGGCTCAAGTGTACCCACGAAATTAGGTTTATGATCTTTTAAACGATCTAAAAAGCAGCGTATATTCTCCGCTCCTGCAGAAGATTCAAACTTTGAAATTATACCTTCCGTACTTATTTGATATACATACTTTCCTGTATTTGCTATAACAACATTACCCACTGTGCTTGGCGTAAATCGTTCAGACTTCATCAACTTCTTCCGCATAGGAACATCTGTAACAGAGGCAATTAAAGCAGAAGTCACAAATCTTGCACAATTACTTGCCCCTTTAATAAAGGCAGCATACCTAATAAAATGACGCTCTTGCTGGAAGGTTATATGAGCTCTTGCTTTATCATAATCAACACCATGGCATAATGAAGCAATTAGCCGTCCTTCACCATGTGTTAACTTTGGATGTGTTGCTAGAAACTCCAAAATTGAATCAATATTTTTGACCGTATCATTTTCAATTTGAGCAATGATAGGAAAATCTAATTCATGATCAGTATCCTTTCCTCGGACACGACCATTGGGCTCTGAAGTTATATATCGACCAAAATCATGATACTCCAAAACTCCAGAGGACTTGTCAATTAACACCAAAGCGGCATGACCTGCCCGTACATAATTCTTTTTACCGATTCCCACAAACCTGAGCAAAGGTGAATACCATTCTTCGGCCACCATGACAATAGTGTCTGGATAAGCCATGGTTAAAATAATTCCTGAATTAGCCATTTATTACATGAGGAAATTTAAATACTTGGTTATGTTTTGAGTGGTCCTGAAAGCTACTAAAACGCATATCAACGGCTTCATTGATTTTTTCAACTTGGGTAATACTCGTTGTTTTCACAAAACCTCGATCCATAATCACACCATACTCGGGGTTTTCAATTTCTGTAGTTTCATGAAAGCGCATTAAGGTTTTAGCATTTAATACTGACTTTGATTTAAAATCTTCAAACCATTCCTTACGTTCCTCTTTCATAACTTCAGAATATAAGGTGGAAGAAGACCAAACTCTTGGCTTTAACGGCAACTCTTTAAAATGTTTAGTTGCACCATCCCATACCAATTCCAAAAATTTTAAATGCATGTTCCAATCGGCAATAACCAAAGTAAATGGCTCTACATCATGAAGATCATAGTCTTCAATTGTTATAATAATGTCTTGACACGCTAGTAAATCTTTAAGCACTACACCACGGCTCAGTCTGTATTCTAATTGTCTTTCATGACCAACAAACCCGCCATTTAGCACACACAATACTCTGTTTTTTTCACTCACACCAATCCAAGATCCTCCAGCAAGTTTATCTTTAGGAAATAACATTTTTGTACCCTTAATAGAATAAAAGTCAGGTGCAAGTGATATTCTGTTTGGAGCCTCATCCCTGTTAGATGTCAACACAAAATTGGACTCACCTGTTGGTATAATAGTAACTGTACACATAAAATGAATAGTCTAAAAACTATTTGGCAACTTACAAAAAAATCATAAGATTTTAAGCCAATATTTGCACACAATAGGATAAAATAATCCATAAAATTTATTGTAACTTTGCTGCTCAATTTTTCATAATTCACCAAATAAAAAAACAATCATGGGAAAAGGATTTTTTAGTGTACCAGTTGCTGTAAACGAACCTATTAAAGGTTATGCGCCAGGTTCACCAGAGCGTGAAGCTGTACTTAGTGCTTATAACGAAATGTACAATAGCACAGTAGACGTACCATTATATATAAACGGAAAAGATATAGAAACTGGAAATACCAGAACAATGTCTCCTCCACACGATCACCAACATATTGTTGGATCTTATCATTTGGCCGAGAAATCACATGTTGATGAAGCTATTGCAACCGCTTTAGAAGCAAGAAAAACATGGTCTCAATTACCTTGGGAACAACGTGCTGGTATCTTTTTAAAAGCTGCTGAATTAATTGCAGGGCCTTACCGAGCAAAAATTAATGCTGCAACTATGATGGCGCAGTCAAAAACCGTACATCAAGCAGAAATCGATGCGGCTTGTGAGTTGATTGATTTCTTACGTTTTAATGTACAATACATGACAGACATCTATCATGATCAGCCAGAAAGTACTAGCGATGCTTGGAACCGTTTAGAATATCGTCCTCTTGAAGGATTTGTATATGCTGTAACACCATTTAACTTTACGGCTATTGCTGGAAATTTACCAGCATGTATGGCTATGATGGGAAATGTTGTGGTTTGGAAGCCTAGTGATTCTCAAATATTTTCAGCGAAAATCATCATGGATGTATTTAAAGAAGCTGGGGTGCCTGCAGGGGTCATAAATGTTGTTTTCGGTGATCCTGTTATGATCACTGATACTGTAATGGCAAGTCCAGATTTTTCGGGTCTACATTTCACAGGTTCTACATTTATTTTTAAAGAACTTTGGAAAAAAATAGGCAACAATATTCACAATTATAAAACCTACCCAAAAATTGTTGGGGAAACTGGTGGAAAAGATTTTATCGTTGCTCATAAATCGGCAAATGCAAAACAAGTAGCAACGGCAATTGCTCGTGGTGCCTTTGAATTCCAGGGTCAAAAATGTAGCGCTGCATCTAGATCATATATTCCACAAAGTATTTGGGAGGATGTAAAAAAATATCTTATTGCAGATGTCAACTCATTTAAAATGGGATCTCCTGCAGATTTAAGCAACTTTATTACAGCTGTCATTCATGAAGGCTCTTTTGATAAACTTGCTAAATATATTGATCAGGCAAAAGCTGATAATAATGCAGAAATTATAGTTGGTGGTGGATATGACAAGAGCAAAGGCTATTTCATTGAACCTACTGTTATTGTTACTAAGGATCCAAAATACACAACTATGTGTACTGAATTATTTGGCCCGGTAATGACTATTTATGTATACGAAGATGACGCTTATGCAGAAACTTTAAAGTTAGTAGATGAAACAAGTGAATATGCTTTAACTGGTGCTATTCTTTCTACAGATAGATATGCTGTTGAAGAAGCGACAAAAGCATTACAAAATTGTGCTGGTAACTTCTATATCAATGACAAACCAACTGGAGCTGTTGTTGGTCAACAACCATTTGGTGGCGCCAGAGCATCTGGAACTAATGATAAAGCAGGATCTGCATTAAACTTATTACGTTGGGTTTCTCCAAGAATGATAAAAGAAACTTTTGTTACACCTGTAGATTATAGATATCCTTTTTTAGGAGAATAGTATAAAAAGTAAACTAATATTTAGAGCCTGTTTTGTTTAAAACAGGCTTTTTTATTTTCTAGAATAACTTCTATTTGAAACCGTCAATGGTAAAATATTCATAACTTAGTCATAGCGCTAACTTGAATAAAATTAAGATTCAAACAGGAATAAACAATTTATTTTACTCATGACTGATCAAGAATATACCATAAGAGAAGCTAATTCCAACGAGTTTACCAAAATAGGACAGTTAATGGTTGATGTATACTCACAACTGGAAGGGTTTCCAGGTCCCAATGAGAGTCCTGAATACTACAACAAGCTTAAAAATGTAGGCAACTTAACGAAAGACCACAAAGTGAAGCTCCTAGTTGCCGTGTCTTCAAATGGAGCTATAGTTGGCAGCGTTGTTTATTTTGGTGATATGACTTATTATGGTTCTGAAGGTACTGCTACAAAAGAGACAAAAGCTGGTGGTTTTAGGTTATTGGCCGTAAATCCAATCACAAGAGGCAAAGGCATTGGAAAACGATTAACTTCAGCTTGTATTGATTTAGCAAGAGCTGAAGATCAGGAACAAGTTGTAATTCATTCTACAAAAGCTATGCAAATTGCATGGGGAATGTATGAAAAACTAGGATTTAAACGTTCTGAAGACTTAGATTTTCAAAAAGGTGATTTAACCGTTTATGGTTTTAGATTATTTCTTTAAGACGGTTTTAAGGAACAATGGCATACAATCGAACCTGACCACCCGATCCACCTTGTATCTTAATAGGCGCAACAATAAGCAATGTTCCTGTTGGTGGTAACAAATGTAAGTTAGCAACATTTTCCAACTGGTACTTTCCAGAACCATTAACCACACCATGCACAGGAAATCCTTTTGCCTGAGCTGCATCAACACTCATATTATCAATACCAATCCCTCTAATATCCCGATCATCTATCATAAATTGGGCTGCTGCTTCAGAAAAACCTGGGAAATGCATTTTACCTTGAGAATCTTCATTTTTATAAGCCTCATAGTTATCCCACTTTTTACTCCATCCTGTATATAATAATACGATTACACCCTTAGGAAACCTCCCATATTCAGCTTCCCAATCCAGAATATCCCTTTTACTTAAAACATAGTCCGGATTAGCATCACATTGCTTGGAAATATCAATAACGATAGCTGGACCAAAGAGATCAACGGAAGTAAGTTGTTCTACCGATTTTAAATTATCACCACCATGAATAGGCGCATCAATATGTGTTCCCTGATGCTCGGGAGTGCTATAGGCTCCCATCCCAGGCGCTCCACTTTTATGGGCAAAAATAGTATCATATTTAAATGGGTTCCCTTTTTCATTGGGCCAATACGGACTTGTATTGTTCAGAGTATGTGTAAGATCTATAATATGGAGTTCCCCATTAAACAATTGCTCCAAACGGTCACTTTGAGGTAATTCCTTTTTACAGCCAACGAGCAGCATACTACTTAAGACAATAATCATAAGGGACGTAAAAAAGAAATGTAAGGAAGTTTTCATAATCACTTAAGGCTTATATTTTAACGGCAAATGCACAACTTTTTTAGTATCGAAAAAATCTTCTTCAAAATAATCACTTAAATTATATTGTGTCGCTTTAGGAAAATCTTTCAATTCTTCAGTTAAATCACCTCCTTTTAAATATAGGATTCCATTTTTAAGTTGGTGATTACTCTTTTTGCTTACCTTCTTTTTTACCCAGGAAACAAACATTGGCATAGCTGTTACGGCTCGACTTATAATAAAATCATAATAATCATCAACAGCTTCAACCCGCATATGTGACGTTTTTACATTAGTTAATCCTAAATCTAAAGCTACACCTTCTACCACTTTAAGTTTTTTATTAATACTATCAACCAAATGAAATGAACAGTCTGGAAAAAGAATTGCCAAAGGAATTCCAGGAAAACCACCTCCTGTGCCAACATCCATTAATTTCGTTCCTTTTTTAAACTGAACAACCTTGGCTATTGCTAATGAATGCAGTACATGACGCAGGTACAATTCGTCAATATCTTTTCTGGAAATCACATTTATTTTCGAATTCCAATCTACATATAAGCTGTAGAGCTTCTCAAATTGTTCTTGTTGTATTTCTGTAAGGTTATGAAAGTATTTTAAGACAAGCTCCATCGATAGTTATATTTTTAACAAAAATATAATAATTTGTGTGTATAAATTATCAAATTGACTGAAATACCAATTTAATTATTATTTATATTTGCAGCTTAAATAAAATGATGTATCATACGTTATGATCGTCTAATTTTAAAACAAATGACAAAACAAGCTTTATCATTTTCTCGTATTGACTCTGCAAAGTTTTTTAAAACGCTTAATAGCCGAGTAAACAATTACTTTAAAGAGAACAATATTAAACGCACAGGAAATTGGAAATTATACATTAAAGCAATTGTAATGTTTTCATTACTAATTGTTCCTGTAGTATTAATTTTAACAATTGATTTACCAACGTGGGTACAAATTGTATTCATGATGATTGTTGGTGTAGGAATGGCTGGTGTTGGCATGAATGTAATGCATGATGCTAATCACGGTTCTTTTTCTAGCAAAAAATGGGTTAACAAATTAATGGGTAGTAGCATTTATATTTTAGCTGGAAATGATTATAACTGGAAAGTACAGCATAATGTTTTACATCATACGTATACTAATATTCAAGGTCATGATGAGGATATTGATGCTGGTAGAATAATTCGATTTTCCAAGCATACTAAATGGCTTAAAATTCATAAATACCAAAAATATTATGCCTTCCTTTTGTATGGTTTGCTAACTGTTAACTGGGCAATCACTACTGATTTCAAACAAACATTTCAATATTTGAAAAGGAAACTATCCTATGGTGAATTTCCAAATCCAGCAACACAATGGACGAAACTAATTATTAGTAAAATATTATATTACTCCATTTGGGTCGTTTTACCTTTAGTAGTAGGCTTTGCTTGGTGGCAAGTATTGGCAGGATTTTTTATCATGCATTATACCGCAGGAATAATTCTAAGTGTCATTTTTCAATTGGCTCATGTTATGCCTAATACAGAAATGCCATTACCAGATAAAGATGGTAATATGAAAAACACATGGGCTATTCATCAACTATTTACTACATCAAACTTTTCACCGAAAAGCTGGTTAGTAGAGTTTTATACTGGTGGATTAAACAGGCAGGTTGAGCATCATTTATTCGCTCACATCAGCCATGTACATTATAAAAAGATCGCTAAAATTGTCAAAGAAACTGCAAGTGAATTTAGCTTACCTTATAATGAATATAATACCTTCTGGAAAGCAATTTCAGAACATTATAATCAACTAAAGGTATTAGGGAAAAATCCTGGTTTAGCTTAAATTTTACATTCGCACCATAAAAACATATAGATAAATGACCCTACTTTCAGACAGAATTCTAAACATGTCAACTTCCGCAACTTTGGCAATGGCCGCTAAAGCAAGAGAATTAAGAACAGAAGGAAAAGATATTATTGGACTAAGTCTAGGCGAACCAGACTTTAATACTCCAGATTTCATTAAAGACGCTGCCATTCAAGCAATTAATGATGATTATAATTCTTATTCGCCAGTTGATGGTTATGTAGAATTAAAAGAAGCAATAATCACTAAATTTAAACGCGATAATGGATTAACATACACCTTACCACAAATAGTGGTGTCAACAGGTGCAAAACAATCATTAGCAAATATTGCTGCGGTGATGTTAAACAAAGGAGACGAGGTTATTTTACCTTGTCCATATTGGGTAAGTTATAGTGACATTGTAAAGCTTAATGATGGTGTTCCTGTAGAGGTAGAAACATCTATTGATACTGACTTTAAAATGACAGCAAGTCAATTGGAAGCTGCAATTACTCCAAAGACCAAAATGATATGGTTCAGCTCACCATGCAACCCAAGTGGTTCAGTATACAGTAAAGCAGAATTACGAGCATTGGCAGATGTATTAAAAAATCATCCTAATATTTATGTAGTTTCTGATGAAATTTACGAACACATCAATTTTGCTGATGGCCATACTAGTATGGCGCAATTTGAGGATATGTACGACAGAACTATTACTGTTAATGGGGTATCTAAGGCCTTTGCAATGACAGGTTGGCGTATTGGCTTCATCGGAGCTCCTGTAGAAATTGCGAGAGCTTGTAATAAAATGCAAGGACAAATAACCAGTGGTGCTAATTGTATTGCTCAACGTGCAGTTATTACGGCTATGGAAGCTTCACCATCTAAAGTAAAGTATATGATTGATGAGTTTAAAATTCGTCGTGATTTAGTGCTTGACTTATTAAATGATATTGAAGGTTTTAAAACAAACACACCTGAAGGTGCCTTTTATGTTTTCCCTGATGTTTCATCATTTTTCGGAAAAACATTTAAAGGTAAAACGATTAATAATGCATCAGATTTCTCTCTTTATTTACTAGAAGAAGCATTGGTTGCTACAGTCACGGGAGAAGCTTTTGGAAATCCTGATTGTATCCGTATTTCTTATGCTGCATCTCAGGATCAATTAGTAGAAGCTATTAAACGAATCAAAGAAAGTTTAAGTTAAGTTCTTAGACATTAATAATATTCAAAAAGCCACAACTCTTGCTACAGTTGTGGCTTTCTTTTTTTATCCCCTCAAGACTATTGAGAAGATATAACTAACTAATTCAAAAAAATGAAAATTTCTACATATGTTATCTATTTTAATTAAACATTATAATTACAAATCCTATAATAAAGACGCTTGCAATAACTATAAAAGCTATTATCCTTCGTCTTCTAAGGATTTCGTTCTCCAGCAATAAGCGCTCTTGAATGGCTTTTAAAACCTGTGGTGTTGCCTCAGGGAAATCAAACTCAGGTTTTTCACTGATTGAATACCCTCCAAGGTTATCTTTTAGTCTTTTACGTTTTTTTAATAAATTCCTATTGTTTTTCATTGCAGCATTCATTGCTGCTGCCGACCCTCCAAATCCCATAATCTTAAGTTTTAAAAGTTAAATGATAATCTTAGATAATAGATATCCTTTTAGTGATAGTCATCACTAAACAATTAACTATGTAATAAAATAAAAGAGTTGTGAGATTAAAGGCTCAAAACGCAGTTAAGCTTCCAATGGTAAGTCTAATTCATAACAATTACCATTGCAATAACAAAAACAGAAAGTTTTAATATTGTATCAATACTAGATGTTAATTGATATTGTTTGCTTTTAATACGTTGCTTAATTCCAAAAATAGATTTTGGATGGGAGTGAAAGAAATTTTCACAAGTTTCTTGCTTATACGTTGAACTTAATAGTCCTTCATTTTTAAAAGTAAAAGTTTCTCTTTTCTGCTTGGGTAATGGTTCAATGTCTTGTTGTGTTAATACTAATTCCATGATTGATTAATTTTGATTGATTTATACATATAAGACGTACAACAATTAAAATTGTTACACTGGATATAACAACATCGTATTAAATTCTACCTCAAAAAATCATGGGAAATATTATAAATATTGGTGTTTCAATAATTTTAAAAATGTTAAAACATTTTTTTTTCAGCTATGTTTTTAGATCCAAATCTACCCAATAATCGCTGTAAAATTTTGAAGATTCTATTAATTGTTGATGTGACCCAAATATTTTAGTATCCCCATCTTCAATAACAAAAATTCTATTAGCAAATGCTAAAAGCCTTATTCAGATAAGAAGATATCATAATCGTCAATTTTGGATTCCTGCCTTCTAAGGAAAGACAAAAACTACCTATTCCGCCAAAAGAAAGGCGTTAATAATATAAGAACAGTAAATAATTCTAAACGACCAATAAGCATTAAAAATGAGGCCCACCATTTCCCTGCTGCTGGCATTTCATAAAAATTATTAACGGGTCCAAAATCACCAAGTGCAGGCCCAATATTGCCTAAACTAGATGCCGAAACACCTACGGCTGATTCAAAATCTAAGCCTAAAAAAGAAAATCCTAATGCTCCTATGATAAAGGAAAGCATATATAAGATGAAGAACCCTAAAATATTGAACACAATTTTTTCTGAAATCGATTTTTTATTATATCTCACGGGTAAAATAGCATTAGGATGCATCGTCCGTTTAAACTCTAAAAAACCATTCCTAATCATCATTAAATGACGCACTACTTTAACACCACCAGCGGTACTCCCTGCAGATCCACCAAGAAACATCAATCCAAAGAAAAACACCATTAAAAACGGCGTCCATAATGTAAAATCGGCAGTAACAAATCCTGTAGTGGTTACAATTGCCAACACTTGAAATAGACCGTGACGAATAGCACTTTCTGCTTCCCCCCAAACCATTGGATGACTCACAGATGAGATGGAAACATCGGCTTTAAAATAAATTACCAATGCAGCTATTAGCGTAAATATCCCTAATAATTTATAATACAATTTAAACTCTTCGTCATTAATAATTTTTTGAACCTTACCCTTAAAAGCAAAATAACTCAACACGAAATTTGTACCTGCTATAAACATGAAAAACATGATTATATATTGAATTATTGGTTGATCATTCCAATATGCTAAACTTGCGTTTTTTGTAGAAAACCCTCCAGTAGATAAAGTACTCATAGAGTGGTTTAGGGCTTCAAAAAATGTCATTCCTGCTACATTAAGCAAAATAGTTTCGGCAGCGGTATAGCCAAAATAGATTAGCCATAAACGCTTTGCTGTATCTGTAATCCTAGGGTGTAATTTATCGGCACTTGGTCCTGGAGCTTCAGCTGCAAATAGCTGCATCCCTCCAATCCCTAGTAATGGTAAAATTGCTATAGCCAGAACTATAATTCCCATTCCACCAATCCAGTGTGTTAAGCTTCTCCAGAACAAAATCCCATTTGGCAAAGATTCTATATCGTTTAAAATGGTAGACCCTGTAGTAGTGTATCCCGATATGGTTTCAAAAAAAGCATTTGTAAAATCAGGTATTGCCCCTGTAAATATATAAGGTAAACTCCCAGAGAGTGCCATAACTATCCACCCAAAGGTTACCACTATATAGCCCTCACGCTTATTCATTTCCTTTTTATGTGATTTGGTTAACAGCATGACAAAAACTCCTATCACCATCACTGAAATCCCAGCATACAATATATCAAGAGATACACCATCTTTGTATAAAGCACTCACTAAGGATGCCAACAACATAAAACCACCATTAAATAGCAGTAGCAATCCTAAAAAGTGAAATATTATTTTATAATTAAGTTTCATTTATTTTTATCCTAGTAGAAAAAGCTTTCTACTTTTTTTATAGACTGAGGCAAACAACACACAACAATTCTATCTCCAGCTTCAATTACAAAATCTCCAAGGGCAATAAGGCCATCTCCATCACGAATAACGCCTCCTATAATCGCAGAACGGGGGAAATCAATAGTTCTAATTTCTCTATTACATATTTTAGAATTCGGTTTCACCACAAATTCCAAAATTTCGGCATTCATATTATTAAGCTTTGTCATAGCAACAACCTCTCCTTTTCGGATGTATCTAAAAATATTGTTTGCTGCTAATAACTTTTTATTTATTAAGGTATCAATACCAATAGAGTGAGAGAGCTCAAAATAATCCATGTTTTCCACAAGTGCAATAGTACGCTTTACTCCTTTTGACTTCGCCACTAAACAAGACATAATATTGGTTTCAGAATTTCCTGTTACCGAAATAAAAGCGTCCATATCCTGGATATTCTCTTCTTTAAGAAGCTCTACGTTTCTTCCATCTCCATTAAGAACCAATGTATTTGGCAACTCATCTGCCAATTCAAATGCACGTTCTTTATCTTTTTCTATAAGTTTTATTTTGAATTTACTGTTGGTTAAATCTTTAGCTGTTTTAGATCCAATTTTACCACCACCAAGAATCATCACATTCTTAATTTCAGTTTTCACCTTTCCAGTTAATTTACAAAGCTCTTCATCTCCTCCTTTTGAAGTCATAAACACGACATGATCACCTTCCTTAAACAAAGTATCTCCACGAGGAATAATAGTAAATTGAGTACCATAACGCTGAATGGCGATCGGCACGAAATGAATTTCAGGAAATAATTTCGCTGCCTTTTTTACCGACTTCCCTACAAAAGTTGCCATTTTAGACAGGTTTAAACCCAACATGGTAAGAGCACCTTCTTCAAATTCATAAGTATTATCGAAGGCCGATTGATTTAATAACAATTCAATTTCTGCAGCAGCCAAAGACTCTGGAGAAATCAATTCATCTATTCCAAATTTAATAAAACCTACCTCATCCTTTAAATCAATAAATTCTGTATTTGAAATTCTGGCAATTGTCTTTTTTGCCCCAAGTTGTTTCGCTAATACACAGCATGTAATATTGGTAGTTTCTGAAGAAGTCACTGCAATTACAAGATCGGCAAGATGAACATTCGCATCCTTTAATATTGAAATAGATGTAGAATCCCCTTTAATAACTTTAATATCTAAACGATTGTCTGCATAAACAAGACATTCCTTATTCACGTCAATTAATGTTATCTCTTGAGATTCGTAAGATAATAGTTTTGCTAAATGGAAGCCAACTTCACCTGCTCCAGCAATAATAATCTTCATTTGGTAATATTAAGTATAAAGAGTAGCAAATATAATTTATTTTTAGGGATTTGTATATGAAATGTATTTCTTTGCACAACTGAATTAATTTATAGTCCCTATTGACCGATGTCTAAAAAAGTAAAACCATATAAAAACAGTGATTTAAGCAAAAAAGAACAAGTCACAAAAATGTTTGATACTATATCCAAAGAATATGATGGGCTAAACCGCGTTATTTCATTTGGAATAGATGTCAAATGGCGCAAAAAAGTGGTTAATATTGTTGCAAAACAAAACCCTAAAATCATTTTAGATATCGCAACAGGAACTGGTGACCTCGCTATTAACCTAGTAAAAACAAAGGCTTCTAAAATTATTGGCTTAGATATAAGTACAGGAATGTTGGACGTGGGACGGCAAAAAGTGGCAAAAAACAATTTGAATGACACTATTGAAATGGTGTTAGGAGATTCAGAAAATTTACCCTTTGAGGACAATACCTTTGATGCCATTACCGTGGCATTTGGTGTGCGGAATTTTGAAAATTTAAACAAAGGGCTTTCTGAAATTTTAAGAGTATTAAAACCCAAAGGAACTTTTGTAATATTAGAAACTTCAGTCCCTACAAAAGCACCTTTTAAACAGGGGTACAACATATACACCAAAGGCATTATGCCATTAATTGGCAAATTATTTTCTAAAGATAAAGTAGCTTACTCTTATTTAAGTGAATCTGCGTCAGTTTTCCCTTATGGTGAAGCGTTGAACAATATTTTAAATAAAATTGGGTTTATTAATGCGAAAGCTTTGCCACAAACTTTTGGTGTAGCAACTATTTATACGGCAACTAAACATTAATATGAAGCGAATAATTTTAGTTTTATCATTTATAATTATATCTCAAAGTGCCTTTGCACAATTATTTAGTAGTGACAAAATATTAAATAATGAAAATGTAGATAAACAAAAATGGTCCTGGGGTTATTTTCTAGGCTTTAATAGTTACGATTTTAATTTTGACTATAAAGAAGACTTAAAAGACATTCAAACAACTAAAACACTAGGGTTTAATGTTGGCCTTGTTGGAAACATGAGGATTAACGAATTTCTAGATTTAAGACTGGAACCCGGCTTATTTATTACTAGGCGTGATTTAATTTTTGACACAAGTTATTTTAATGGTTTTTCGTTTAATGATTCCGATTTAATTCGCGAAGTGCGATCAACTTACATTCATATTCCTTTATTGTTAAAATTCTCTACAAAACGTTTAAATAACTTTAAACCCTTTATTGTTGGAGGTTTTTCTACAGCCTTAAATTTATCAAGTAATCAAGACAACCCTGACGATAACTTTAACGGACAATTTAGAACAAAAAGCAGCATGGTGTTTTATGAACTTGGTGCTGGAATAGATTTATTTTTTCCTTGGTTTAAATTCACCCCTTCCATACGAGGTGTTTTTGCTTTTAATGACGAAGTCGTTAGAGATTCAGATCCAAACAGTCCATGGACTGGAAATATAGTGAGTATGAAAACCCGAGGCTTATTTATTAATTTTACTTTTCAGTAATAATTCTTCGTTTATATTCACTAAGTAATATTGCAGCTGCATTGGCAACATTTAAACTTTCAGTTGCTTGTAAAGCACCAAATCTTGGAATAGCAATTCGTTGTGTAATTTTTGTCTCCACTTGTTCACAAATACCATTGGCTTCGTTCCCTAATACTAAAATCCCAGAACTTGGCAAGTCCATGGTATATACATCATCGCCGTCCATAAATGCACCAAAACTATCAGCACTCTCCTTTGACAGTGTTTCTACTAAATTTAAATAAGAAACATTAACCCTTGTGATGGAACCCATAGTAGCCTGAATAACCTTTGGATTATAGCAATCTACAGTCTCCATATTGCAAATTAGATCCTTAACTCCAAACCAATCACATAACCTAATAATAGTTCCCAAATTCCCTGGATCCCTTACATCATCTAGCGCGACCACAAGTTTCGTGAAATCGATATTCTGTGACTCCGGGATTTTAAAAACAGCCAAAGCGGCATTAGGCGTTTTAAGAAAACTAATTTTTTTAAGCTCTTTTTCAGAAATTTGAGTTAATAAAACATCCGCAACCTCAAAATCTAACGTAGTTGTATATAGTTGATGCAACTGTAAATTGGAATGTAACAATTCAAAAATAGTTTTCTTCCCTTCAGCAACAAATAGCTGATGTTGTAGTCTATACTTTTTTTGTTTTAAACTCGTTATAAGCTTTATTTGGCTTTTACTTAGCATTCAATTTTAAATTATTTTTTGTCGGCTCAAAGATATATAAAGAAAATAATATAAAATTTACTTCGGGCACCTTAAGCCTGTTTATTTTTAATATTTTTCTGCGGAATTAATGTATTTTTGAACACATCAAAAGACTATAATTATAAATCAAACTTTTTATTTCTATTTGAAACACAACATCACAAAAATATCAATATTAATAATCTTATTACTAAGTATTACTTCTTGTAATGTTGTAAAACGTGTGGGAGAGGACCAACATTTGTTGATTCAAACTTCGGTTACCGTTAACGATAAGAAAAATTTCACCGAAACCATAAACAACCTTATTTACCAGCACCCAAACAGTAAATTACTTGGGTTTCCATTAAGGCTACATATTTATAATTTAGCCAGAGAACATCGAGATTCACTATTTGAAGCTTGGTTAGATAAAAAACCCAAACGTCGCGCACGTTTAACAAAGAAACTATCAAAAAAGCAATTGAACCAACTAAAGATTTCTTCCATTGGTTTCAATAATTGGCTAAAAGAAACGGGGGAAGCTCCCGTAATAGTAGATACCACCAGAACCGAAAGATCAAAGACAAATCTTGAAAATTACTATTTCGCAAATGGATGGATTGATCGTGATGTCTCTTTTATAATTACTAAAAATGAAAATCAACGTGCATCTGTAGAATATTTTATAACGACCGGTGAACCGTATACTTTAGACACGATCTCTACCAATATTGAATCTCCTATAATTGATTCCTTGTATCAAATAGCACAAATGGAATCACTACTCGTCAAGGGAAATCAATTTAAATATGAGGACATAACGAACGAAAGAGATCGATTAACATCTAGTTTCAGAAATTCAGGGGTCTATCATTTTAGTCAGGATTATATCCAGTTTGAAACAGATACAATGGGAGCTACGAAAAAAGTTAATAATCTTATTCAAATTAAAAATAGAACAATTCGTAATGAAGATTCGGTTTCACGCGTTCCTTTTAAGATCTTTAAAATAAAAGACGTTAATATTTACACAGACGATTCTTTCGAAAACAATAACAAGTTACCACAGAATTCAATACAACACAATGACTATAATTTATATAGTTATGGTAAAATGCGATACCGACCAAAAGCACTGGTTGATGCCATTTTTATTTCAAAAGACAGTGTATTTAGAGATATTGATCGTACCAGAACTTATCGTCATTTAAATGACTTAAGAACTTTTAAATATCCTAACATTGAATACCTTGAAAATGCAAATGACACCACCTTAACTGCAAATATTTATCTGACACCAAGAAAAAAATATGGCTTAGGGTTTGATGTCAATATATCACAGAGTAATATTCAATCTGTTGGACTTTCTTTTAATACGTCCCTATTAATTCGAAATGTATTTAGAGGTGCCGAGACTATTGAAATCTCTGGACTTGGTGCCATTGGGGCTTCAAAAGATGCTGCCTCCAATGATAATAAATTTTTCGACATAAATGAGTTTGGAGCAGATATTAAGCTTACTATACCCAGGTTCTTTTTTCCGTTTAACACGGAAAAAATAATTCCAAAGCATATGTCACCAAGCACAAGGATTAGTCTTGGATTTACCAGTCAGACCAATATAGGATTGGATAAACAAACGGTAAATGGAATTTTTAATTACAGATGGAAACCTTCAGAAACAGTTACCAACAACATTGATTTATTTAATACACAATATGTACGCAACCTTAACCCTGAAAACTATTTTGGAGTCTATCAAAACTCCTTCGAGAGTTTAGAAAACATCGCACTAAACAGCTATGATACACCTTCTGAATTCATCCGCATAGATAGTAATGGAAAGGAAAGACTTATCCAGGATAAATCTGATGATTTCATTAATACTGTATTGCAAGATTTTAGCTTTAAGTCTACAAACCCAAATGACTATCGTACCGTTAACAATATTGAAGAACGCAAAACCAGATTAACCGAAGACAATCTTATATTTTCTACCAAATTTAGTTACGTCAAAGACAAACGCGAAAACCCAATTGATGAAAATTTCTCAATATTTCGCCTGAAACTGGAATCGGCAGGAAACATGTTGACCTCGGCATCAAGGCTATTCGGTATAAAAAGAAATAATAACGATAAATATGAACTGTTTGGTGTCGTTTATTCCCAGTATATAAAAACCGAACTAGATTATGTAAAACATTGGAGTTTGGGGCGCAAAAACGTCTTAGCCATGCGAAGTTTTGTTGGCATTGCAATTCCCTATGGCAATTCAAATAGCATTCCTTTTTCTAAAAGTTTCTTTGCAGGAGGACCAAATGACAATAGAGCATGGACTGCCTATAATTTAGGACCAGGAAGCTCAGATAGCAATAACGAGTTTAACGAAGCCAATATGAAGCTCGCATTTAGTCTTGAGAATCGTTTCAATTTATTTGGCAGTTTAAATGGTGCTTTATTTATTGATGCTGGAAATATATGGAATGTTCTTGACGATGTAGAAGATAGCAATGCTACCTTTTCAGGTTTTGACTCATTGAAAGATCTTGCTATTGGTGCTGGTTTTGGACTCCGATATGATTTTGGATTCTTTGTTTTAAGAAGCGATATTGGATTTAAAGCTTACGACCCTTCTTATAAAGACCAAAACCGTTGGTTCAATACTTTTAACTTTGGAAATGCCGTATATAATATAGGTATAAACTATCCTTTTTAGCCCTTTTAAATTCTCTTTCAGCTATAACGTTTGCGGACTTTTATAAACTTTTCACAGCCGGTAATTACCATTTTTTACTTAAAAAATGTTTACATTTGATTTTTCAATTTCAACTAATAAAATCACTAAAAAATGGGACATACTATTAAAGCTGGAGTAGCAACAGGAAAAGACGTTCAGGAAATTTTTAAACTTGCAAAATCTAAAGGATTTGCTTTACCGGCTGTAAATGTTATTGGTTCCGACACCATTAATGCCGTTTTAGAAACTGCTCGCGATTTAAATGCGCCTGTAATTATTCAATTTTCTAATGGTGGAGCGCAATTTAATGCTGGAAAAGGCTTGTCTAATGATGGTCAAAAAGCGGCTATTGCAGGAGCTGTAGCAGGTGCAAAACATGTTCATTTAATGGCAGAAGCTTATGGTATTCCTGTGATTTTACATACTGATCACTGTGCTAAAAAATTACTACCATGGATTGATGGGTTGTTAGATGCCAGTGAGCAACATTTTGCTGAAACTGGTAAACCTCTTTATAGTTCTCATATGATCGATTTAAGTGAAGAGCCTATTGAAGAGAATATTGAAATTTGCAAGCAATATCTTGAGCGCATGAGCAAGATGGGAATGACCTTAGAAATTGAATTAGGTATCACTGGAGGAGAAGAAGATGGTGTGGATAACACTGATGTTGATGATTCTAAATTATATACACAACCAGAAGAAGTTGCTTTTGCTTATGAAGAATTAAGTAAAGTAAGTGACCAGTTTACAATTGCAGCTGCCTTTGGTAATGTACATGGTGTTTACAAACCTGGAAATGTTAAACTTACACCTAAAATTCTTAAAAATTCTCAGGAGCATATTTCTGAAAAATATAATGTCGAGGAAAATCATATTGACTTCGTATTCCACGGTGGATCTGGATCTACTTTAGAAGAAATTAGAGAAGCTATTGGATATGGGACTATAAAAATGAATATTGACACTGATTTACAATATGCCTTTATGACAGGAATTCGTGATTATATGAAATCCAATGAAGCATGCTTACAGTCACAAATTGGTAACCCTGAGGGGGATGACGTTCCAAATAAAAAATACTATGATCCAAGAAAATGGTTACGTGAAGGAGAAAACACTTTTGTTGAAAGATTAAAGCAAGCTTTTCATGACCTTAATAATGTAAATACATTATAAATTTGTGTAGCTTTGCAGTCTAACTAATAACTAAATTACCTTATGGCTTGGTTTAAAAGAAAAGACAAAGGA
>Ga0105356_10000397_pt1 | contig 40753 bp, 35 predicted proteins | sample GOMGulsemesocosm_3_FD_83502 | JGI IMG/M metagenome (GOLD analysis project Ga0105356, IMG submission 83502) | Methane-oxidizing microbial communities from mesocosms in the Gulf of Mexico - GOM9D Gulf of Mexico | ecosystem: Environmental > Aquatic > Marine > Cold seeps | place: Gulf of Mexico...
CTCGTGGTGGTACCCCCGCCCCTCTGGCAGGTTGTAGTCATCGAAAAATGTCAATTTTCCCTGGGGGTTTTTACTCCAGAATAAACTGGCCCGTTCTTGCTCTGTGTCCAGTGTATAGGGCTCGGGCCAAATACCGCCGCCGGCGACCAAGTCCTCGGCAATGTTGCTGTTAATAAGATTTGGCAGCAGCTGTCGATAGATTTTGGCTGAGTAAGTGAGGGCTTCTGTGCTGGAAGTCAGGCTGGAGGCTAGGCTGTTGATCAGGGTGGTTTGACGATTGAGCTCGGAGATAATGGTGTTGCCATTGGCCACCATTTGTTTTTGGGTTTCCTGCTCCAGCGTCCGGCGCAGTTCACCCTGCAGTACAAACCCCAGCAGTGCGAGCAGTGCCAGTGTTGCGAGCAGAAAGCTGCTGACAATCTTCAAGTTCGAGCTGTGTATGAATTTGTTCATGCTACCAGCGCTGTTGATTAACCTAAGTTTGCAGTTTAGTAAACATCGGAAGGATTGCCGGTTTTTTTAGACCCCGGGTTCCCTGAATCGTATACAGGAAGACTCGGTCTGCGTGAGCAGGCCGCAGCATTAACCGGTAGGCGTCAATGCTTGGTCCGCACTGTGGCGCTAGAAGAGGAGGTGATTGGCTGGATTGGCTTTGTTGGGGGGCTTACAGGTGGAGGGTTGATTGCCGCCCTGAAGGGGTACTCACTGTGTTTTCAGGCTGCTGACGACTGCCTATGCATTGCTTTGACCCAAACTACGGAGATTAGCCAATCACTGCAGTCCAGCATCGACGACCTGATAGATGACTCTCGCTGTATTCTGGCTTATGACGAGAGCAACCTCACCATTGCGCAGTGCTTCGACAGTGTTGGCCCCAGCTCTATCTCGGAGAGCCGCGTGTTGGTGGGCCTGACGTCCCGTCGCGCAGGGTCATTAGCTACGCATAGTGATCACGGTGAGGCTGGCAGGCACTCCTTGCCGCAGATGCTGTTCAAGTGGGATCAGGGGGGGTGTACAGGTGAGCGGTATCAGTAGGGTTAGCCGGCGATCTCAGGGGTGACTTATCTTTACTTGTCGGCCTGGTCAGCACGCTTTTGCTTGCGCTTTTCCCAGTTACGGATGACGTGCCAGCGCCAGAACCCTTGCATGGATAGATAGCCGATGCCGCCAGCGACTACTCCGACTATGAGTGAGCCACAGAGCAGTGGTTGCCATAGTTTGGGGAATTCGCTCTTAAACCACTCCCAGGATAACTGCAGGGTGAACTCAACCGCTGGGCTGCCCAGTATCCAGTGGCCCAATTCGTATGAGCCATAGAAGATAGCCGGCATGGTGATTGGGTTGCTGATCCAGACAAGAGCGATGGCTATCGGCAGGTTGACTCGGCAAGCGAGCGCGAGCAGTGCCGCGGTCGGCATCTGCCCTAGAATGGGTAGAAAAGCGGTAAAGATACCAACAAAGAACGCCCCCGACACCGAATGACGGTTAAGGTGGAATAGGTTTGGGTCGTCTAGCAGTTTGCCCAAAAACTTGAGACTTGGACGTTTCTTGAGCTCAGAGGGATCAGGAATCCAGCGTTTTAGGGCTTTTTTTGGCATGCACTGGATCGTCTTATTCTAGGAGAGGACATTATGCTTCAGTCGCGCTTCTATCTCTAGTACCGAAGCGTTCTAACGGCCGCCAAATTTAATGAGTGCGCATGCTAAGTTAAGGCCTCGATTAAGAAAAACAGGTTTACTCTTATTTACTGTCGAAGAGTGATCCTTCTCACCGCGCTATAGAGGCTTAAATATAGCGTATTGACCGTGGAACTCGACAGCCTGCTTACCATTACATTCGATGCTAGAACTTAGGTCGAGACGGGCTTTTCCAGTCGTTTTAAAATCGTGGATGAAAGCTTCTGTCACGGAGCGGTCGGCGACGTGACAGGTAGAGCGTATCTCTCCGGTCACAGGGGCTTTGTACTCTATGGCGCCTTTTACAACCACTTGATTACAGTGGATCCCAGCCTCTTGGGTTTTTAAGTAGGCCATGCCCCAGCAAGCCATTACCGCCATATTATAGAGACTGCCGCCAAAACCTGTTTGTTTGTCGTTTATGTTTGGAGCCAGCGGTGCTTTTAGGGTTAATGTATGGCCGTCGTAGTATTCGACGCTCATACCCATGTAATCGGTGATGGGCAGGTGGGTTTGGAAAAACTCCGTGAGTTTATGAGCAATGGGGTCGAGGTGGGTAGGGTGTGTCATTTTAAAGCTCACAGAGAAAAGGCGCTCATAATAGTTTAGATGGCCAGAAAAGCAGTAGCCAAATCATTCATATTTACGAATTTATATGACTCTGGAGCTCAGGGTTGATAGCGGGAAGGTGAGCAGAACTTGGTTTAGGGGGCTTGTAGTGTGTAATTATCAGATGCGCGCTATGGGGAGTACTCGCGTGGCGCGGTGCTCCCCATGCAAGTCTAAGGCTAATAGCTTGTGGACCCCTTCGGTACAGAGGTTATGTTAATCGCGCACTAAAAGGCATTAAACGCATAGTGGGGGGCGACAGCTCTCCACGTTTGGGTATCCAAGACCCTTGATTCACTAAAAACAGTCCTTAAAGCACTTCTTTGCAGCGGTCATTCGGTCAGTTGTTGGCCAGGTGGAGCCACCGGCCATCCGTCAATACCAGACAGACAGGTAGAGACGAATAACATTGGCGTCAAAACTGTAGAGCGGTTCTTCCCCTGCGAGTTGGTCGCTGGTGACATCGCGGAAATCATCATAATTAAATTGGATATGATCCCAATACAAATTTAGCGTGCTTTTATCCACTTGAGGAATAAACCCTGGTTTGAACTCATAGCTGATACCCAAGCCTACGGTCTGGGAGCCGAAAGAGCTGAGCTCTTTGTCGCGCGCGCGAAAATTGGTGGCCTCAGAAAAATCAAAAAGATCACTGTAGAAATCGGCGCTGCTCTGCTCGTAGGCTCGGTATTTAAACTCCATTAACCAGCCATTGGCAAAAGGGTGCGTATAACGTGCCTCGTAGCTGTCGGCGACAATACCCCAGCTGTCACTGAAGTGCCGATACTCAAGCTTAAGAGCGGCTCTATAGGGTAAATAATACAAAGCGCGCAGTGATAGGGCGTCACTGTTACGTGTGCTGGGGTACAGCTCGGCCTCGTAACTGTAGCCCCGACCCGCGCTGGAATCCTGATAGCGTACCGAGCGGTAGGGGTTATTTAAATAACCCTGGTCAATCACCGATTCGAACACTGCGCTGGCGATTAGGTTTTTTGTCAATATCTGGGTGAGGCTGACGTTGTAGCGACGGTGTTCGGTGTCTTGACTAAAGGAATCGTCAGTGTTGTTGCCGACCAGATCGTTACCCTGTGAAAAACCCAGACCAATGGTGCTTAGGTCACCAAAAAAATCCTGGCTGATACCAAAACTAACGGTTTGTGCTTCATAGTCATCTTCACTGCTGTTGGTGTAGCTCAGGCTGAAGACCGACTTGTCGTTCAGGTAATCGATACCGACACTGGTTTCGGTGCGCTCTTCGCTATAGGGGCTGGCGGTGGCTTGCACGTCAATAGAAGCACTGCTGACCATATCCACATAATAATTGCCGTAAATAGAGACGGTATCGGCGACTTCTTTACGCACTAGGACTGAAGGCCCCGTGACCTCGGCGCCACCACCGTCAAAGGAGTGGTAGAGAATATCGGCGCGATCGGCGGGCAGCACGGCGGCGATCAACGGAGTACTGCCGACAATCATGCTGAGCAGCAGTGCGCGAATCAACTTAGTTGCAGCCACAACCGCCTCCCACACTGCCTTCTGCACCTCGCGCAGCCTCGCGCGCTTCATAGACGTGATTCATATAACGGCTGGCAATGGCGTCACGGTCAAAGCTCATGATTGGGTCTGCGAGGTTTTGTCGTTCATAGGGTTTTACCCAGGGTGAAATTCCCGTGCAAGCACTGCACAAAAGGATTCCGAATAGAATCATGAGTTTGAACATGTTTGGCGGATTCATTCTTTTATTAGCTCCTTGATCTGCTGACGGTAGAGCTCTTCATAGCCGGGTATATAACCCCGGTGGAGATAGCGCATTTGGCCGCTGCGATCGATTAATACCGATGTGGGCATGGCGTCTATTTTGTAGTGTTGACTGACGCGGCTGTCACTGTCGTAGAGGATGGGAAAGCTGACCGGTATCTTCTTTAGTAATTTATCCGCGGCCGCGCTATCGGTTTCTACATTGACACCCAATACTATAAAACCGGCGCTCTGGTAGCGTTGATAGAGTTCATCGAGTTTGGGCATTTCCTGTCGGCAGGGACCACACCAACTGGCCCAAAAGTTCAACAGCACTACATTGCCGCGTTGTTCGGCTAGGCGCAGGTTGTTGCCCTGATTTGTTTTCAGGGTGAAATCATGGGCTGCTCCCGAGAGAGGCTCAGCCTGGCAAAAGAAAGCCGCTGTGGCGCACAGTATTGCGAGTAAAGATTGACTTGTTCGCATTGCGTCATGCTCCAATATTTATGGATGTAGTGTTTTTAATTTGTTCGTGAACTACGACAGCTAGAGCCGTTAGTTTTATACGATTTATCGGTCTTTTACTTGTAGGTTAAAAGAAAAAAGTAACGCCTGCGTGTGACTCAATATTGAAAACCGTCTGCGCTTCGCCAAGTAATTCATGCTCGAAAATATGACTGCGCACATCAAAGTGTAGTGCCATCCAGTCGGTGGTCAGTAAACGCAGGCCAATACCCGCGTTATAGGTGAAGTAATCGTCGCCGGCGAAATTAGTATTGCCAACGCCCGCGAGAATATAAACCGCGGAGTTGAACGACCAATCTTTCCCGATGAAAATCTCACCGGGCAAGATGTTGTAACCCAGAGACAGGTTGTAATAATTCAACTCCCGTTGCTCGTCACTCAAGATTTGAGTTGAGCCGCTGAGGCGTTCAAAGCTGGTTTCTTGCATGGTGCTTTGGCCGTAGTTGGCTTCCATAAAGAAGTCTTCGCTAATGTGGTAAGCCAGGCGTAAGCCCGTTACCGCATTGCTACCAAAGTCCTCGACATTAATGATGCCGACGTAAAACCCTAACTCGAAATCCTCTGTATCAATATTGGGTGAGATGGGGTTGCGACGTTCTAGATCCGGCGTTATTATTTTATCCAGTACCGAGCGCGTTTGTGCCTCGTCGGCGTTGGCCGCCATTGATAGCGCACCTATTGTGGCTATTAAAAAAAGACGTTTAAGCCAAGTTTCCATTCGTTTATTTCCTCATTTTCTTTGCGGCTGGTCAGAATTAAATGGTTGTTGTATTCAAAGCGCATGACAAAGCGGCGGCTTAAATACAGGTAAGCACCGGCTCCGACCAGCATGGCGGTGTCGCTGGTGTCTTCGCTTTGTACCAAGGTAGCGTGCGCTTGTGTGTTGATGATGCCGACGCCCAGCATAAAAAATGGGGATACTCTCCAGTGCGGAAACGGTTGATGAACGAGGGCGGCGTTGATAAGCGTGTTGTCCGAAAACTGCCCGGTGGACTGGCTAACGCGCACTTCACTGCTCAGGTTGCGGCTCAAGCGATAGCCAAGGTTTACCGTCAGTGATTCGGCTCCCTTAAAATCACCGAGGGCGACGCCGCTTTCCCAGCGGTGGGTCAAGTAGTCTTCGCGGTTGGTGTCGGTAAAGTGTAGTGGTGTGCCATCAAGCCCCAATGTGTGATTCAAGTCAGAGCGTTTAGCCCAGCCGCTGCTTTTATGCCAGCGGTCGCTCAGCTTGATCCAATCGGTGCGTCGCTTGTGCAGGTGAATCAATTCGCCGCGCTCAACCACATGGAATACCGGGTAACCACGGCCAGGGCCTGTGTGCAGTTCAATAAAGGCGTCGTCTACCGTGACCGAGTAATAGTCATCGTCAGTCCTGGTGATTGGCTGCGCCGGAGCGAGGTATGGCTGTTGCTTGGACTCGTCAGCTTGATCCAGTGTTCTGGTTGGCAGAGCGGTGGTGATGTCCGCTGCCTGTAGCGGTGTCGCCATAACAACGTAGAGCAGACTTACCAGTAATACGCACATGCGTTTCATTCGATAAAAAAGTGCTGTCGATTTATTACGTATAATTATTGATGGGCTTGCCAATGAAATAAACATCAGTTGATCGGAACATCAAAAGGGTTGTTGTAATATTGAGCGCCAATATCGAGCCACTCGGAAATCAATCGATGCTCGGCTGGGGTTAGGTAATCGGCGTGGCTGGCATCACTTGCAAAGGGGGCGAAAAAGCGCTGACTGGCATGGGCGCCAGCAGTACGCATGGCCGAGGCGACCGAAACGGTCTGCATGATCGGTATAGCGTTGCCGTCAACGTCGAGAATCAAGTTGCCCAGTTCATCGGTTTCAAAGCGTAGTTGGCCACTGCCGTCGGTGGCTTGTATCAAGCGGTCGATGAGTACGCCGTTGATGTCCAGCTCCTGTTCGACGTCGCCAAACAACAGCTCTCGGTAAGCAATAAAATGATCAGGTTGATCGGTTGAGGCGGCGGCGCTTAAATCTAATTGCGCGGCGGGTACCTGCAGAGCACTGTTGTTGTCTCGAGTATTGTGGCAGCTGCTGCAGGTGTGATCCTCAATGCCATTGCCGTTGGCGTCGATTATTTCACGGGTTAGATTCCACAGCGGCTGAATGTGTTCTTCGTAGTTAATAACGGTACGGCATAGGCTGCTCCAACCCGTTTGACAGGTCGAACTCACCGGCGTGGCTGTCAGTAGGTCGTGGTAGTTAAGTGCGAAGCCGTCTGCCTTAATGAGGGCGCCGCTGTCATCGGTCCAATCGTCCTCAAACACGATATTGACCGACGGTTTGCGCACCCCGTTTATACGGGTCCAGGTTTGCGCCATGCTCTCGCCGGCGTCGGTAAAAAGAGCGGGTTGTGTATTAGGAAATGGCGAGCCGCTGGTTAAGGACCCGTAATTAACGCTGGGGGCTTGGGCATCGGTGCGCCCGTGGGGTAATTCGCTCGACGATGTATGGCAACCGCTGCATTCACGGGTTTCGCCAGCGCGCACTTGTAGCCAGTTTTGGTGGCGCTCACTGATGCGCTTACCATCGCTGTCGACAATTGAAAGCATAAAGGCGATATCGGCCGGTACTTGTACATTCACAGAACCATCGGGTTCGATGGGCACGTAACCGATAATTTCACGCATTAATTGCTGCGCACTGCGGCCAAAGGCGCTGTTGTCAAAGTCGAGAACATTGTCATCGGGAATGGACACAGCTTTAACGATGCGCAAAAAACGGGCGGGTCGCTCTGCTGCGGGTGTCTGCGCCGGGTCAGCTAGGGTGGCTATGCCAATGCTGCTGTCGCTGCCGTCGATGTCATAGACGCTGCGAATGTGCAGCGTGCCCACGCCTTGATTGACTAGGTCTGCCTCCAGATCGATACCGACCACCGGCGCGGGGATAAAGTCGGCCTCGGGCGTCGGTTCAAGGGTGATAGCCTCTGACACCATAATACCCTCCTCAGGCGGAATCAGGGGTTGCTGGCTTTGTTTATCGATGTCGTAAATCCACAGGCCGTAGAGCGGAGGCGCTTCTTGTATGTTTGGGGTTGCCAGCAGTTCATCGCTGCAGACACGGTAACTGAGCGTCTCTGGCTCAATGAGCCTGCATTGGCTCCAGCTCACCAAGAGGCGATTGCTGCCATCCGAGAAGGGGAATGCAGAGCTGAAGGAGCCGTGTCGAGAGATCGAGTCATCAGTGCTGATGGCGAGTAGGCTCAGAGATTGTTGGCCCTGAGCAGTGGCGCCGGTATTGGCATAGGTGGGCTGGTTGATGTCGGTGTAGTTTTCAGCATCGATGGCAATGATGTCACCGCCATAGCGATTGCTGGTACGCGGTTTTAACAGAGCAAGCAGACGTCCATCGGGCAGCTGGCGCGGCTGTTGAAAAGCCGCCTGCCCATCGTTGGTTGCAGTGTTTTGGCTGTGATAGCCATAATAAAGCGACAATTCACTGCCATCGGGCTTAACGGTATACAGGCTGATATGACTGCGGCCGGCAATGTTGTCCCAGCGATTAAATACAATACGACCATCGCTCAAAATGCTGGGCTGTAAATCATGGCTTTGATTAAACGTCAGCTGTTTAAGGTCAGTGCCTTCAGCGCTCATGGTATGCAGAACAAAAGCGGCGGTGTCTCGATCTTCATCAAGTGCTGAAAATTGCGGTTTATTGTCGTCCAGAAAAATCGCTTTGCTGCGGCGTTGGCGCGTCGAAGAGAACACGATGCGGCCATCCGGCAGGTAAGCGGGGTTTATATCCTGGCCAGCTTCGGCGCTAATGTCAGACGTTATGAGCCGCTCAAGCTGTTGATCGTCTAGGCTGTATTGCCAAATATTCCAGCGGGGTTGCTCGTCGTCATCGGCATCTTCGATCTCCGGTGCACGCATGGCAAACACAAGCCGTCTGCCGTCACTTGAGACATCCAAATCTTTTACGTCGTATGCGCTGTCGGCACCAAAAATGGCGGCGGTAATGTTCAACGTGGGTGCGCTTGGCGTAGCTCTATCCTTTACAAACAGTGCGGCGCCTGGGTTGAACTCGGCGGGCGACAATACGGATTCAGTTAAGGAAGTGCCGTTGCTGTCGGTTGGTAGAGGGCGCTGTACATAAGCGATGGGCAGGTCAACCACTACTGGGTCTGGCTCTTGGTCATCGCCAACTTCCGTGGGAGTTTTACACGCTGTTAGTAGTGTCAAAATAGACAGCGTCAAACCGCATGCCAGCCTGGATAGGGGCACGCCAAGAGGCTTGCGTATCGGTTTGAGCGGCTGGGCTGAATTCATTTTTACTGTTATCCGCTGGTGGCGCAGTGAGTGCTGCTGTAAGAGCTACAGAGAATACACATTAACAAAGGAGTCGATTATAAATAGGGTGCAAACACTCTACGCTGATCGATTTTTTCATTGTTGCTCAAACGGGTGGCTTATTCCGTCGAACTCGTCACGAAAAATAACAGTGTCCTGTGAGCAAGTTCTCAATTTCCAAATGTCTTTGCTTGTTCTGTTTTAAATGGGTGGGAATGATGAAACTTGCGGTCTGGTTAACAGTTCTAAGCGCGAGTAAGACACGGTAATAATCGCTGGCTTGATTTAGTCTTTCGATCTGAGAGTTATTTTAAGAAAACGTGAGGGTGTTTGGTTCTTCATTAATGGTTGTGGCAATAATTGTTTTTGAATGTCTCGTCTTATATACCCGAATAAAAATCGGTTGATTTGTTATCAAGAAAAGGTGTGAAAATGTTTGATAGCGTGATGGCTAAGGTTGTTGTGCTGCTCATTGTCGCAGTGCCTAGTACCGTCTTCGCTGGCGTGCGTGAACAAGCGAAGGTCATGCACGATCGTCTGGCGGGCGTTCCGCCGAGCGAGGCGGTTTTATTGGATATGGCAGCGGATTTACAGGCGGGTGATTATATCCGCGCGGCTTATACCGCGATGGATAATAGCGCTTTCTTAAACGTAACGATAAAAAACTGGGCCGCACCTTGGACCAACCGTGATCGCGATGTGTTTTCGGAACTCAATGATTATACAACCACGGTGATTGGCGTAGTGCGCGACGAGTTGGACTTTCGCAGTATTCTCTATGGCGATGTCGCGTACATAGCGGACCCAAATTTGGGTTTGGCGCCATATAGCACCACAAACAACACTCAATTTACCCAACTTGAAGATCAGGGGCTTGTGCTTGCGACAGCCCTTGTGCAGCGGCAACAGTCTGCCATCAATAATCTTCCGGCTGAGGCTACGGCGGGGGTGATGACATCACGCGCAGCCGCCAAAGCATTCTTTGTTGATGGCACCAATCGCGCGATGTTTCGTTTCACTCTGCTGAATCATCTTTGTCGAGATTTGGAGCAGGTACACGATACTACGCGCCCACCGGACAGGATTCGCCAGGATGTTTCCCGTAGCCCCGGTGGCGACAGTCGTGTATTTCTCAACAGTTGTATTGGTTGTCACAGTGGTATGGATCCTATGGCGCAAGCCTACGCCTATTACGATTTCGCTTATGACTCTGATAACGATCCTCAAGCTATCATGGGCGCAATAAATTTTAATGCCTCTGGTCAGCAAGATGCTGAAACGGGTTTGAGGGTCAACGCTAAGTACCATATTAACAGTGCTAACTTTCCCTACGGCTTTGTAACCCCTGATGACCGGTGGGATAACTATTGGCGCGCGGGATTGAACAGTAATCTTGGGTGGGACAGCAGTTTGCCTGGGGCGGGTAACGGCGCTAAGTCGATGGGGCAGGAATTAGCCCACAGTGGTGCTTTTGCCCAGTGTCAGGTTGAGAAAGTATTCAAAACAGTGTGCCTGCGTGAGCCAGCCGATGCGGCTGATCGCAGCCATATCCTTGATGCCACCGGCTCTTTTCAAGACCTGAATCAATACAACTACAATATCAAGCAAGTTTTTGCGACCACCGCTAACTACTGCAAAGGCTCCTGATGAATAATGCATGCTTGTTTTTTAGCTTGGCAAAAATAAAGCCGTTTCTGGCACAGTGTTTTTTGTTGCGCTACGCTAGCAACTTACCGAGCCAAACCAATCGGAAAGCGGTGATACCTTGTCCGAGTTTCAGGCAATGGTTGTTTGTGTTCTTTTGTATGAGTGTGCTTAGTGGTTGCTCGGGAGGCAGTGGTGAGTCGACCTCGAACAATACCAATACCGCAGGTTCAACCGCGCCCGCGCCTTCGGACTATGCAGGCCCAGCGCCGCTGACCGATGATGTGCAAAGTTTTAAGATCAATGTTTGGGATAATTTGGCCGCTGAAAATCGCTGTGGAGCCTGTCACGGCAGCGGTGGTCAGGCACCCAGTTTTGTTCGCAGTGACGACATCAATGCCGCCTATAACGCGGTCCTTAGTATTGTTGATCTCTCCTCGCCAGCCAGCTCTACAATGGTGAGCAAGGTTTCGGGTGGGCATAATTGCTGGCTCACCGCCGACAGTATCTGTGGCGATATTATTACCAACTATATCGGCAATTGGGCATCAACCACGGGCGGTGCGTCTAATGTGGTCACCTTGTCGGCTCCAATTATTAAAGAGGTCTCATCAAGTAAAAAGTTTCCCGTCGATAGCAACAATTTTGTGCCCATCCACAATGTACTTAGCCGCTACTGTGCTGGCTGCCATGTCGAGGATTCGGCGCTAAAGCAGCAGCCCTATTTTGCCAGCAGTGATATTGATATCGCCTTTGAGGCTGCTAAAAGTAAGATTAACCTCAATGCCCCGCAAGACTCGCGTTTGGTTGTGCGCTTGCGCACTGAGTTTCACAATTGTTGGAGCGATTGTTCAGCCAATGCGCAGACCATGCAGGACGCGATTCAAACCTTTACCGATAGTATTTCATTAACACTGGTCGATCCTACGTTGGTCTTAAGTAAGGCCCTAAATTTAGCCGGTGACGGCATAGTAGCCAGCAGCGGTGGGCGGGTTGAAAACAATGTGGTCGCCCTCTATGAATTTAAGGCTGGAAGCGGTGCCACCGCTTATGACACCAGTGGTGTGGTGCCAGCCACCAACCTAAATTTAATCGGAGATGTTGACTGGTTGGGTTCCTGGGGGATTGAGCTACGCGGTGGAAAAGCGCAGGCATCCACGTCCTCCAGTCAGAAATTGCATCAGTTAATTACGGCAACCAACGAGTACTCGATAGAGGCTTGGGTCATCCCGGAGAACGTTACCCAGGATGGACCTGCACGCATTGTTAGTTATTCCGGCGGTGATACTCAGCGCAATTTTACGCTCGGCCAAACCCTATATAACTATGACTTTCTTAATCGCAGTGGCGCGACTGACGCCAATGGTCAGCCAGCTCTGTCGACCGCCGATGACGATGAACGCTTACAGGCGACATTGCAGCATGTGGTGCTGACGTATGATCCGGTTAATGGCCGCCGTATTTATGTGAACGGCGAAGACACCGGTGACATTGACGGCTCCGTCGGCGCTACCCTTATCGATTGGGACGACAGCTTTGCCCTCGTTGTCGGCAGTGAGGTTTCTAATGGAGATGCATGGCGCGGTAGCCTACGTTTTTTGGCAATTCACAATCGATCACTGTCTTTGGCGGACGTGGCTCAGAACCACTCAGTGGGTGTGGGTGAGAAATTCTTTTTACTGTTCAGTGTGTCGCACTTGATCGCGGTTAATGAAGCGTATGTCGCCATAGAGGTGCAGCAGTTCGATAACTATGGCTACCTATTTAACGCACCATTTTTTGTCAGTCTGGACGCCAACGCGAGTTTGGACGCTATTGCTCTGCGGGGCATGCGCATAGGTGTTAATGGGCGCGAGGCGGATGCCGGCCAAGCCTGGGCGACGCTCGACACATCACTCGACGATACCCGCTATGTCGATGGTCGCCAGTTGTTGTCTTCACTGGGTTCGGTTATAGCCCTGGAGCAGGGCCCAGCCGTCGATGAGTTTTTCTTGACCTTTGATCAACTCGGCACCCACGCCTATGTTCGTGTTGATGCTTTGCCCGTCGCCGCACCTGTGCCTGTCGATGTTGTTGGGCAAGCGTCGTTGGGGCTGCGCAGTTTCGAAGAGATAAACGCCAGTATGGCAGCGGTCACAGGCGTGAGCAGCAGCAGTGCCGACGTGAAAGAAACCTTCGACACAGTTAAACAGCAGCTGCCGATAAATGAGAGTATCGAAGGTTTTCTTGCGGCCCATCAAATGGGGGTAACACAGTTGGCGGTGGAATATTGCAGCGCTCTTGTGGGTGAACTGGGTGATGTAAATACCACGTTGAGAGACGGTTATTTTAGCGGTTTTAATTTTAATGAGAGCCCAGACCAAGCCTTCGATACCGCCGGCCGACAAGCCATCATCAACCCGTTGTTGGAACGCCTACTGGTCCATAACTTACCTGTGTCGGCGCCAGATTATTCGGTGGCCGCACCATTGGCGGGTCAACCATCACCGGTTGATATCAGCGCTGAGCTCAACAACTTGATCGATCGTATGGCGGCTTTTTGTCCGGCTGGCTGTAACTCAGAGCCCGATCGCACCATCAAGGTGGTCAAGGCCACCTGCGCCGCCGCTATTGGCAGTGCGCTGCTGTTAATGCAGTAGAGAATCAAGCCCGCAACGATTATGCAGAGACGACAAATGTTTACTCGAAAGCCAAAAGATGCAAAAAGCTATCAGCTCGACGAAGCGCTTCTGCACAACAGCCACCGTCGTCCGACCAACCGCCGCGAGTTTATTTCACAGGGCTTTATGGCGGGTATGGGCTCTGTGTTAGGTGGATCTATGTTAGGCCTGCTGAGCAACCCACAGCTGGCTCAGGCGGCTTTATCCTCTGATGTGGATCTGTCGGGTTGTAATATTTCACTCAGCGGCGCTGGGAAAATTCCGTTTATTTGCTTTGATCTTGCCGGTGGCGCCAATATTGCTGGCTCCAATGTGTTGGTGGGGCAGCAGGGTGGCCAGCTGGATTTTCTCAGTACCGCTGGTTACAGCAAGCAGGGTTTACCTGGCGACAGAGTGCCCTCTATTACCAATCCCGATAGCGGAACTAATGATTTTGTCGACACCAGCCTGGGGTTGGCCTTCCACGCTGACAGCGCCATGTTGCGTGGCATCTTGGAAAAAGCTCAGGTCGCAGCAGCGACAACCAATGGCGCAGTCTTGCCCGCGCGCTCTGAAAATGACACGAGCAATAATCCCCACAACCCGATGTACGGCATTAACCGTGTGGGCGCTGACGGTCAATTGCTGACGCTGGTGGGTTCACGCAGCAGTGAGTCGGGTGGTAATTCCATGGCACCGGCGAGCATGCTCAATCTTGAAGCGCGTCCGAGCAAAGTCGATCGGCCGTCAGATGTTACTGGGCTCGTGGATGTTGGTGATCTTGTCGGGTTGCTGAGCCAGGGTGAAACGGTCGCGGTGATGGAGACCATGTATAAGATCAGCCAGCATAAGATGGCGAGCTCACCGATAGGCACCAATAACCCAGCGCAGGACACCATCATTAAAGATTTGGTGCGCTGCGTTTACGGTAAAAGTGCCAGCCTAGCCGATCAATTCGGCACTCCTTCACTGTTAGATCCAGCACTGGATCCCGATATTGTTGGCGCCTCTGGGGTTTTTTCGACCACGGAGTTTTTGGGCGACAGTGAATTCCGCAAGGCGGCCTCCATTATGAAACTGGTGATCAATGGTTACGCGGGTGCGGGTACGGTGACTATGGGTGGCTACGATTATCACACAGGTGACCGAGCAACCGGCGAGCGACGTGATTTACGCGCGGGCCGTTGTATTGGTGCCTGTTTAGAATACGCCGCTCGTCGTGGTGTGCCGTTAATGATTTATGTGTGCAGCGATGGCTCGGTGTTCAGCAATGGCACGACCGATGAGTCCGTCGATGGCGGCGGAAAAGGGGTTTGGACCGGCGACAACCAGCAAACGGCGGCGTCTTACTTTTTGGTTTACAACCCTGGCAGTATGCCGCAATTGATTGGTGCAACACCCGAGGTGCAAGCGCAGCACCAACAGTTGGGGTATATGAGGGCAAGTGGTGATGTAGAGACGGCATCGAGCCCCGGCGCTAACAATGTAAACCTGCTAGTGGAGATGGTCATTCTCAATTACATGGCTCTGCACGGTGAGCAAAATAATTTTGCGGCACGTTTCCCCATTAATGGCTTGGGCGCGGCGACCGGTTGGGATGCTTACACCGCGTTCGAACCGATAGTGAATAATTTTATCGGTAATCCCGTGTGAGGCAAATGACACGTTGGACGCGATTAAAAACGGCATGGGATTCCGCTACGAACAGGGGTTTTCCTGTACACCATGGGCCATTCTTTTTGCGTGTCGGACGCATGATTTTACTGGCCGTAGTGGGGTTGTACCTAGCCAGTTTGATGGCACGCTTATTTTGGTTGTTGGTGACACCCGTTCAGGCGTTTGATGAATTTGGCATCCATCAAACGCCGGCTATTAATCATCACTTGTCGGTGTCTGCGCCAATGCACCAATCATTGAAGCAACCACTCGATATTGCAGGGCTCAGTCAGCTGTCTGTGTTTGGACGCGTTGCCAGTAAAAATTTATTGCCGACGCCAGTGCCGGTGTTAATGAATGGCCCAGAAGATGAAGCCACCGACACCCGTTTAAAGCTTACCTTAAGCGGGGTGATAGGCAGCAGTCGCGCGCAAGATGCCCGCGCCATTATTGTTGATGGTCGACATCAGGGGCTTTACGGACCAGAGCAGGCTATTGAGCGTCAAGCGGGTGTGAAGCTGGTGAAGGTATTAGAAGATCGCGTAATTTTAGACAATAACGGCCGCTATGAATCGCTTTGGCTTTACTGTGAAGAACCCCTGCTGACAACGACTAAGGCCGTGACGGCAACTGCAAAAAAAAGCCCCTCATCCTCCCATTGTGGCCGCGCCGCAGTTGGCATCTTGGCTCAAACGAGTGCGCTCAATCCACGTGACGCCAAACCTAACCTCATGCCAAGTCTTAACGTCAAGCAGAGTTTTAACGTCAAATCAGACCGGGTATTAGCGGCTGAAGATGTGCCCACCTTCGACAAGTTAATTAAATTCAGTTTGGCGAGAAAGGGCGGTGAGGTGATCGGTTACAAAATTAGAGCCGGTCAGAACGCAGCACTGTTTACCAGTATGGGTTTAAAAAATAGCGATATTGTGACATCGGTCAATGGTGTGCTCCTCGACAGCTCCGCCAGAGCGATGGAAGTTTATCAAATGCTTCGTGGTGCGAGCAGCGCCGAGTTGGAGTTGATGCGCGACAATACCGCAATGCGCCTCTCTGTCGATGTCAGTCGGCGAGAGAGCTAATATGAGAGATACATTGTCCGTGAATACAACCTTACCCCGCTGGTCCCTATGCTGTTCTATTGTCTGCCTGCTTACATTAGCCAGCCTGACACCCGCTGTTAACGCGGACACCGATCCCGTTTTAGAGGAGCAAACCTGGACGGTTAACTTTAAAGATACCGACATTCAAGAGGTGATCAAATTTGTTGCCGAGGTCACGCAGAAAACCATGGTGGTTGACCCCCAAGTGAAGGGGCGGGTAAAAGTGATTTCCAGTGAGTCATTGAATCGCCAGCAGCTGTATCAGTTATTTTTATCAGTACTAGAGATTCATGGATTCTCGGCGGTCAGCGTGGGGGATATAGTTCGTGTGATCCCCGCCAAAGAAGTTAGAACAACGCCCGTGCCGGTTGTAGGTAGGGGGGGAAGTAGCGCGATCCCTTTAGGCGCTACACGGGTGACACAAATCATTGAGCTTAAAAACATCACGGCCGTTAAGATCCTGCCAGTGATACGTCCACTGGTGCCCGCACACGCGTATTTAGCGGCCTATGCACCGAGCAATTCACTGATCATTACCGATACTCAGGCCAATATCGAACGCCTTCGTACCCTCATTAAACGCATTGATACCGCTGCGTTGGATGCCACGGAATTGGTACCGTTGCGCCATGCGTCCGCCGAAGAAGTGGTGCGCATGGTGACGCAATTGGCGCGCAGTGATAAGGGCGGCAGTGGTGAGAATTTAGTACTGGTTGCCGATAAACGCACCAACGGCATATTGCTCAGTGGCGATGATGTTCAACGCCTGCGCATAAGAAACTTGATTCAGCGCCTGGATCAGGCACAGCCCCAAAGCGGTAATGTACGGGTTATATATCTAAAGTATGCGCGCGCTGAACAGGTCGCGAAGGTGTTGGCGCGGGTACTGGACAACATGCAAAAACTTGTAGCGAACAAGCCCGCAGGGCATACAGCACGAGCCACGGTGGAGGCCGATAAAGACACCAACGCACTGTTGATTACCGCAGACCCCGAAAGTCTACAGTCGCTGCTCGCGGTAATCGATCGACTGGATATTCGCCGCGCGCAAGTATTGGTCGAAGCCATTATTGTGGAAATGACCGACACCAGCGGCGAGGACCTAGGCGTGCAGTGGTTATTTCGCAACAACGACAGGGGTTTTGGCAGCTCGATTATTGGCGATGGTTCAGTGGGGGGCATTATCGATGGTGCTCTCGACGAAAGGAACGAGAATTCTGACGGTATTATTGGCGCGCTTTCTTCCATCGCGGGGCAAACCTTAGGAATAGGCCGTACCGGGGGCAGTACGGATTTTTTGGTGTTGTTGAATGCTTTACAGCAAGAATCGGGCGCTAATATTTTATCAACGCCAAATCTTTTGACGCTCGATAACCACCCGGCCACAATCTCCGTTGGTCAAAATGTGCCCTTTGTTACCGGCTCTTACACCTCGTCGAACAACAGTGTCGACAATCCGTTTCAGACCATAGAACGGCAAAATGTCGGTATTCAGTTGCAGGTAACGCCGCACTTGAATGAGGGTGACAGCGTGGTGCTGGATATCGTGCAAGAGGTGTCCAGTCTAAGCGGGGCTACGGGTATCAATGCTTCCGATGTGATCACCAATGAGCGAAAAATAAGTACGCGAATTATGGCCGAGGATGGCGAGATAGTCGTGCTTGGCGGTTTGATAAAAGATGACGTGCAGGCTTTTGAACAGCGTGTACCCCTGCTGGGCAGTGTGCCTTGGTTGGGGCGTTTGTTTCGCTCTAATTCCAGTAAAATAACCAAAACAAATCTAATGGTTTTTATCCGTGCAACCGTCATCCGTGAACGCCACCAGCTGACGGGTGCGACAGCGGATAAGTATCGTCTCATCAGGGACAAGCAATTAAACAGTCAACACCTGGGGGCTGTGGTGGTGGAAAGGGGGGCGGCTTCTTCTCTGCTGCCGTCTTGGCCTGCACTCGAAACCACGCCTGCGCTGCAATACTCTGAACCTGCCATTGTCTTACCGCAACTCGAGCAGGCTGAAGAGAGACAATCCATTGAGGCGCAGCAATGAATGCCGCGCTAAACGATTCCGTAACACGTGCCCCAGCAATACTGGAGGCCAATACCACACTGAGTTTTTCGTTTGCTTTGCGTCATGGCGTAATGATGGAGGGGGACCAGGTAGTGCATAAATCGGGTCTGACGCTGACGGTGCTTTTGGAGCTGCAACGCTTGATCTACCCCCGTGTCCCGGTGTTAGCAGAACTCACGGATGAGGACTTTAACCGGCGTTTAACCCAATCGTATCAAACCGACGAGGGCGCGGCGCGCACCGCGGCCGATGACCTCGATGCTGAATATGACCTGACACAATTACTGGATGTCATGCCGAGCGAGGCTGACTTGTTTGCCGGCGATGATGACGCACCGGTGATTCGTCTTATCAATGCCGTGTTGTCCCAGGCGGTACGCAGTAAAGCGTCAGACATTCACATTGAGCCCTATGAGGACCGCGTCGCGGTGCGCTTTCGCATCGATGGTTTACTGAGTGAAGTGTTAGCGCCCAAACCGATGCTGGCGCCGATTTTGGTGTCGCGACTGAAGGTAATGGCGCGGCTCGACATCGCGGAGAAACGCCTGCCGCAGGATGGCCGTATTCGTGTGAAACTGGCTGGCCACGCCGTCGATATTCGTCTGTCGACGTTGCCTTCCGTGCACGGCGAGCGCGTGGTAATGCGTCTGCTTGATCAGGCCGAAGGTTATTTACAGCTGTCGCAGTTGACTATGCCCGAGTCGGTCGAATCTGCATTTCGCGCGTCACTGAGTAAACCCCACGGGATTATTTTGGTCACTGGGCCTACCGGTTCTGGAAAATCCACAAGCCTTTACGCCGGCCTAAGCAGTATTAATGGACGTGAGCGCAATATTCTTACCATTGAAGACCCCATCGAATATTTGTTGCCGAGTGTTGGTCAAACACAGGTCAACAGCAAGGTGGATATGAGCTTTGCGCGGGGACTTCGCGCCATTCTCAGGCAGGACCCAGACGTGGTGATGGTGGGCGAGATTCGCGACAATGAAACGGCGGCTATCGCGGTGCAGGCAAGCCTCACCGGTCACCTGGTGCTCTCTACGCTGCACACAAATACCGCCATTGGCGCCATCACGCGCTTGCAGGATATGGGCGTTGAGCCTTTTTTATTAGCTTCGAGTTTGGAGGCGGTGATGGCTCAGAGATTGGTGCGCCGTCTGTGCACTGAGTGTAAGCAGCCCTACCGATCGCTCAAGGCGGAAGCGCGGCTTTTGAATGTCAGCCTAGACACTGAGTTGTTCCGCGCCAAAGGGTGCGAGCATTGCAAGCAAAGCGGCTACCGCGGTCGCATCGGTCTGTATGAGTTGATTAAAGTGAATGATCAACTGCGTCAACTGATTCACGAAGGGGCAGCCGAGTCTGCGCTTTTGGCGCAGGCGCGACTGGACAGTGTTGGTATTGACGACGCCGCTCGGCAACGTATTTTGGCAGGCGACACCAGCACAGAAGAAGTGCTGCGTGTGACTGCTCTGGGTTAGCGGAATTAGCATGGGCGCTTATCGCTACCAGGCACTCAACTCAGCGGGTAAAACCGTCAAGGGTTTGATCGACGGAGATTCGTTGCGTCAGGTTCGCACGCAATTAAAGAGTCAGCAATTGAAGCCCTTGCAGGTGCAAGCGGTCGAGAAAAAGGCATCCTCGCCAAAATCGCGTTTTACTGGCTGGCAACGCGCCCTGTCAACGCGTGAGTTGGCGTTGTTCACCCGTCAGTTAGCGTCGCTGTTGATGTCTGGTTTACCGCTTGATGAAACCTTGCTGGCGACGGCGCGACAGAGCCGAAAGCCACACATTAAGAGCATTGTACTGCAGGTACGCGGCAAGGTCTTGGAGGGGCAGTCGCTTGCGCAGTCGTTAGCACAATCTGAGCGCTCGTTTGATTCTATGTACCGCGCACTGGTGCGCGCTGGCGAGAGCAGTGGCTGCTTAGGGCGGGTGCTGGAGCAGTTGGCGGATTATACCGAGGCCAGTCAGTACAGTCGCCAGAAGTTGCGTTTGGCGATGATTTATCCGTGCATGTTGTTGTTGGTTAGCTTAACCGTCGTCGCTATTTTAATGACGTTTGTGGTGCCCAAGTTGGTGGCCATTTTTGAGCACAGTCACCGCGCGCTGCCATGGCTAACCGAAACTTTAATCAGTGCCAGCCACTTTAGTTCGCAATATGGGATTTGGTGTTTGATGGGTTTGACGTTGTTGATTTCGGGTGCGCGGCAAGCACTCGCGTCACCTTCACGTCAACGCCTTTGGCACGCAGGCCTCTTGAAACTGCCGGTGTTTGGTCAGCTGTTGTTGCAAGCCGACTGCGCGCGGTTTGCCTCTACCTTGAGCTTGTTGGTGGGCACGGGAGTCACATTGGTTGATGCTTTGGGTATTGCTGCTCAAGTCATGAAAAACCGTGTATTGCGAGAAGGCGCGGAACAGCTGTCGACAGTGGTTGCCGAGGGCGTCAGCTTATCAATGGCCATGGACCAAGCTGAATTTTTTCCACCATTGTTGGTGCAGATGGCGGCCAGCGGTGAAGCCAATGGTGAACTCGCAGCCCAACTGCAGCACGCGGCACGCAATCAAGATCGGGAGCTCGAATTACTTTTGGCGACTCTGGGCGGATTGATGGAGCCATTGACGGTGATTGTCATGGGAGTAATTGTTACGACGATTGTGATGGCCATCCTATTACCCATCTTTGATTTAAACAGTCTGATTTAAACAGTTTGGTTTGATGAGCACTGATAGCGCATAAAAAGTTAATTTTTAGTAAACAGGACATAGAAAAATGCTTTGTATTAGTAAGGGTTTTTTAACACAACCCTCGACCAGTAAAACAGTGCCAAGGCGCCAGACAGGTTTTAGTTTGGTTGAGATTTTAGTAGTGCTGGTGATCATGGGTTTATTGATCAGCGTGGTAGCGCCCAAGGTACTGGGCCGGGCAGACGAAGCGCGGGTACACAAAGCGCGCGCCGATTTCAGCGCGATTGCGACGGCGCTGAAAATGTACCGACTGGATAATTATGTCTATCCCAGCAGCGAGCAGGGGTTACAGGCGTTGGTCACCAAACCTTCGTTGGAGCCGGTGCCACGCCAGTGGCGCGCCGCTGGGTATGTTGAAGAGTTGCCATTAGATCCATGGGGACGAGCTTACTTGTACTTGAGTCCAGGTTCCGACAAACCTTTTGATATTTTTACCCTAGGGGCCGACGGTGTGAAGGCAGGTGAAGGGCAAAATGAAGACCTGATCATTTGGCGTTTAGCGCAGGAGCAAGATCATTAATCCGAACCTTAGGTCTCTCTGATGCTCAAATTTCGTCGCCGCGCTGTTGGCTTTTCCCTGATTGAGTTGCTGGTGGTGCTGTTGCTCATGGGGCTGGCCAGCGGTTTTGTTATGTTCAGCTTGAACACCGACAGCGAGTTACAAGTTAAGCGTCGAGCGGCGGAGCGCTTTAGTCTGCTGGCAAAGTTTGCGGTCGATGAGGCGATTCTAAGTGGTGACACGGTTGGCCTTATGATCCGTGTGCAGCGGCCTGTTCTCAGTTTGGTGGCTGAGCCAAATCCTCCGCAGTTCTTTCAAGCTCAAACTCAGTTTGAAAACCAAGATGACGTTCAATATGTATATCAGTGGCGTCGCTATCGCGATGACCAATGGCTGCCCATCGGCAATCATCACCCAGTAGAATTGTTCCCCCATGGCAGCGAGGCGGTCATCGAAATTAATGGTGAGCTGCTGATCTGGTCTGAGCTTGCTACTCGAAATCAAATAACACCTAGCCCCGTTGTTGTGGTGTACGCGAGCGGTGAAACCACGCCGATGTCGTTGTTGCTGCCAGTGACCAGTGCCGCAGCCAGTTGGCAGCAAGTAAGTGTGTCGGCATCGGGCAGGGTTCGGTGGATTGACGCCAGCCGGGTCGATCCTTCGTTGCTGTCCTCAATGGGGCCGAACCCATGGTAGCTCGTCGAATAGGGTGCAGGGTCAAGCACCGGATGGCGTCCAACCCGCAGGCTGAAACGGGATTCAGTTTGATCGAGGTGATGGTGGCATTGATTATTGTCTCGGTGGCACTGCCAGCATTGCTGGTACAAGTCATGGGTATGATGGACGCCACGGCGGCCATACGCGATAAAACTGTTGCTCTTTGGGTTGCCGAAAATAAGTACCAAGAATTGCAGCTGGGACGCCGACTGCATGGGCAATTGCTGAGTGGCGCGAGTCGGGGCAACACACAAATGGCGGACAGGCATTGGAGTTGGCGAGTGACCTCTAATACCACCGGCGTGCAGGGGCTGCGTCGCTTAATTATTGAAGTGAGTGTGGACGGGAAAGCGTCGATCATTCGGCTTGAGAAATACCTTGATGAGCCCAACTGAGATGAACCTTATTGAGATAAACGTTATTAGGGAAAGCCGATGCCGAAGTAGATTACAGGTTACAGCGGATGCTGGCTTTACCTTGGTTGAGGTGTTGATGGCTCTGAGTATATCAGCGCTGGTTGCGGTGTTGGCCTATGGTTCTGTGTCGGCTGCGACCAACGCCGTAACCTCGACGCGCCTGCAGGCCGAACAATTAGACCGTTTGGATACGACTTGGCAGCTGTTGGCCCGCGATCTTCAGCATATCGTTGCTCCGCCCATTGAGCAGCGCTCCGTGCAGCACTTAGTGCCAGAGGAGACGCAATCACTGGGGCTTGTCGGCGATGTAACGTCGGCTTCGGCGGAGGCGGCCGGTGATAAAGTAATAACGATGTTACGGTTTGTGCGCAGGGGTTGGCAGAACCCATTACAGCGTCAGCGCAGCGATTTACAGTGGGTGATCTACGAGTGGTATCAGGGCAATCTGTATCGGCGCCACAACCCTTTTTTTGAAGGCATGGCGCTGACTGATATCGCCATTGATCCAGCGGGGGTTAACGTTTTGAACAGCAACGCTGCGCCTACGGGTCGAGACAACCCAACGGGCTAATCTCGCCGATTATTACTGGGTGGTGTCGAGTCGATCACGTTGCAATTTTTACCAGCCTCAGCGCGTCATCTAGGTGACGACCAATGGCAGACAGCCTGGCCACCCGCTGCTGATTCATCCGCCTTGCCGGTTGCGCTTAAGGTGAGACTTACCCAGCGGGGGACATTCAAGGTAGAGCGCTGGTTTGATATTCCTGCGGGTTTTGTTCGTTGATGCTGCCTTTAGCGCGCCCACGTTCCCCCTCGATAAGGGCATCCCGCCAACGTGGGCTAATACTCATATTAGCGTTGTTAATCGTCGCGGTGGTTGCCAGTTTGGCGGTAAGTTTTGCAGGGCATTTTCAGTTGTACGCCAGCCGCGGTGAAAACCGTTGGCACGGCGGGCAGGCCAGTGGTTTTTTGCTGGGGGCCGAAAGCCTTGCCATTTACCTGCTCAATGACGATTTGCGCGCGGGGCCAGTTGATCACTTGGGGGAGACCTGGGCAAAGCAGCAGCCGCCTTTCGAGGTTGATGGTGGTTGGTTGGATGCCCGCCTTGAGGATGCTCAAGCACGCTTTAATCTAAACAGTCTCAAAGACCGCGTTGAGAAATCAGTCGTTGATGAAGCCGTTCCGGCCAGCCGTTTTACCGCTGCACAGAAGCGCTTTATTCGTTTGTTGCAAACGTTTGATGAGCCTTTTTTGAGCACGGATGACGCTGTGGCGGTGACCGAGGCGGTGCTGGATTGGATGGACAGCGATGATTCAGTAACCGGTTTTGGCGGTGCCGAGAACGACTACTACCAGCAACTGGACCCCTCTTATAAAGCGGCTAACCGAGCCTTTGTCAGCCGCACAGAACTGCGCTTGGTGCGCTCCGTGACCACTGAGTTGTACCTAGCTCTGGAGCCTTATATCGTGGTCTTGCCTGAGGCAACCGAACTGAACATCAATACTCTGTCGCTGCCATTGTTGCGTACTTTGCAGCAGCACACAGAATTGTTGCCGCTGTCGGTTTACGATGCGCAAATGATATTGAAACAACGCAGCGATAAGGGCTTTACACACGTGGCTAAATTTTTAGCCAGTGAACCTGTGACCTCTGCATTAGCCTCTGACGCTAAAGTTGATGGCCGTGGGCTGAGCGTCAGCAGTCAATATTTTTTGTTGCACGCCCGCGCTCAAGTGATGCAACAGCGGAGACGTTCAACCACCTTATTGCGGCGCCGGGTCGATGGTGTTCTGGCTATAGGACGCATTAATCAATGAAGACTTTGTTTCCCTGGGCAGCCTCAAAGACAACTGCAAGATCAGGTACGCAGGTCCATCGGTTGTTACTTAAACCACTGGAAACGGTTGCTCCTGATATCGGTAACGATACATTCGAAGGGACAGGTTCTGGCGTGGCTCCAAGGGTTGCGCCGGTGCGTTACCGCTGGTTGCTTGAGGGCGCGGAGCAGGCTTGCACTAAACAAGCTCGTACTAAAGAGATTGGTGGCGAAGAGACGAGTAATGAAGAGTCCGGCGGCGAAGGCAACCTAGAAGCACTGGCGAACTGGTTGACTGAACAGTTCGGCACGGTCAAAGCGGATAATGCTGATGAGCCAAGTACACATACCGGAAGCTCTCAAAACCCTGATGCACATTCAAAGCGCGCCAGTCATGTGCGCGAGGCGGTAACGTTTCCCCCCGTGTGTCTAATTATTCCCGCCGCGCGACTCTCCACAAAATCCATGGCGGTATCGGCAGCTGAATCACGTCATCTGCGCAATTTGGCAGCGTTTGAATTAGAAGATCATGTTGCCGTCGACATCGAGACCCTGCATGTGGTTTGCAGCCCTGTTGAGGCCGAGCGGGCCAGTGTTAGCGGTATTGATCGTCAATGGTTGCAGGCACAGTATCTTGCGCTGCAAGCTCTGGGGCTGGACATCGCGCATTGCCTTAGTGAAACCTCTTTGCTTCCGCTGGAAGCTAACAGTTGGACCCTGTGGTTTGATGATGAGCTGTTGGTAAGGCGCGGGCATTACGATGGCTTCGCCCTAGGGGCCTCCTTGGCAACAGCGGGTTTGAGACTCGCTCTGGCTGAAACGGCAGCTGAAGAAAGTCCGGTGACAGATAAAGACCCGACCACAATACCCACCTCAAACATCACACATGCTCCGCTGAAAATAAAATTGCTGGCATCGACCCCTGCGCGCCTGCAAACACTCTATGACATGTTACCCGAAGCGTCGCGTAGCCAAGTGAGCAGCCAAGCGTACGGTGATCTTTGGCGTTGGCCCGTTGACTTCCCTGCAAGTCTGACGGGACAAGGAGAGCCTTGTACAGAGGCAGGCGATTCACTGGGCGGATTGGAGTTGGGGCAGGGGCCGTTTGCCCGACGTTTACCCTGGCGTCGATACTGGCAGCAAGGGCGCAGCCTGTTTTGGTTGGCGAGCCTAAGTCTGGTTGTGTTGTTACTGGTCAATGGTATTGGACTCTACCGACACACCCTGCAACAACAAAATTTAAAAATGGCCATTGAGCAGGCTTATCGGCAAGTGATGCCCCAGGGTGTTCTGGTGGATGCGGTTAGGCAATTAGAGCATCAGCGCACTCAACAAGGTGGTACTAACACGCAAAGCGAGGCCGTGGCCTTATTGGCTCGTGTAGTGCCGTTAATGGTGGCCAATGAGGGGGTTACGCTCAAGCGTTTGAGTTATCACAACAAACGTCGTGAGCTGCGGCTGAGTATTGATGCGCGCAGTTTTAATCAGATAGAACAATTGCGCTCGGCCATTGCCGTCGAAGGGCTGGCCGCACAATTGGTCAGTGCCAATGTACGCCAGCTCAAGGGTAAGGCCTCTGCTGCGCAGCATCAGGCACGTTTAAAGATTAACTGGTAATGAACTGTCGCCCAAGCAATAGAGGTGTGTCGTGAGTATAGCTTTGTGAACAGACAACTTATTTTTAGGGCGTGGCGCGTGGCACTGATGGATTTGTTTTACCGCCAGAGTCGCCGTGATCAATGGCTGCTTTTATTGTGTGGCAGCTTTGTTTTGGTTTCCCTCATCTACTTTTTTGTATTGGCACCATTACAAAAACAGTTAAGTCTTGCGAGTGGGCAAACCCAGTCACTGAAAAATACGTTGGTGCAAGTGCAGCAACTGTCCAGCGAACTAAAGCGGTTTAAGCGTCAGCCAACCGCCACCGCCAAGACTCCGGTTATTAATTTGGCAGAATTGGTCGACCGCAGTCTGCGTTCCCATGGTCTCGCTATGCGGGGTTTTCAGCCGGGTGAAGAGGGGCATGCCCAGTTACGATTAGACAATGTCGCCTACAGTAATTTGTTGCGCTGGCTTTATGACCTTGAGGTTCGCCATCAATTGGTGATCAAGGAGTTGTCGCTGGTGAAAACCTCAACACCCGGCGTGGTGTCCGCCAATATTCGTTTACACAAGCAGTAGTGGTTATGAGCCTAAACCGAAGTTTTATCCTATTAATGTTATTTTCGTTGCTGTTTATCAGCGTCTTGATTCCGGCGCATTGGGCCGGTGAACTTCTAAAAAAAACGGATTCACCCCTGGTGTTACAAGGACTTTCTGGGACACTGTGGTCCGGGCAGGCCACTCAAGGCGAGATTCATGGGCAAGGACAGCGATGGCGATTGGGGACTTTTAGTTGGGCGCTTGAGCCACTTTCCTTGTTATCTCTGTCGCCCTGCGCGGTGGTTTCGAGCACCTATCAACGCCAGCGAGTCGATGCCAGCCTGTGTTTGCAGCGTGATGGTTCTTGGTCGGTGACCGATGCGGCTGTAGAGGCCCCGGCTTCAGTGCTCAATACTTGGTCGCCTGCACCTATCAAAGGGCAGCTTGAGTTGACGATAGATACATTGGTTTTTAGTGCTCAGGGCGTCACACAGTTGCAGGCCGACGCGAGTTGGCGAGAAGCCCGTATCGACAATGGCCAGGATTGGGTCGCGCTCGGCAGTCTGGACAGCCACTGGCGCGGTTATACGGATGGTCGTATTCGCGCCGAAATTTTTGATCAGCAGGGACCGGCAGCAATAGCGCTGACACTGGTGTCAGACCAGGGGCAACCGCTGAGTGTAGATGGGGTGGTAGAGCTGCGGAATAGCGCACCAAGGCACCTAGCTGACTTTCTCCAGGTGTTTGCCGAGTCACAGGAGCCTGGCCGTTTTGTTATTGCTTGGCACGAATAGCGCGTGATGACTCGAATGAATAACGTTCAAGTGACCATGATGTTCTATATTTTTGGCGGCCGTGCTCGAGGGGGCCTCTTAACGCTGGGCCTGCTGCTCGTGAGTGCTCTGCCTTTGCCGGCGCACGCGCAGTGGTTCAGTGAGCAGCGTGACATTATGGGCACTCGTATCGACGTCAACCTGTGGCACGACGACAGCAAAATGGGGTTGGCCGCGGTAACAGCGGTGATAGCCGAGGTTGAGCGCCTGGATCGTCTGCTCAGTCCATATAAACCGGCCAGTGAGCTGCACCGTTTTAATCGGCAAGCGGGTACAGGTTTGATCACAGTATCGAAGGAGTTTGCACATCTTCTGGATAAATCCCTCTACTACAGTCGTCTAAGCGAGGGAGCTTTCGATATCACCTTCGCGTCATTGGGCCAATATTACGATTATAGGACGGGTCAAAAGCCGACTCAGGCACAAACTCAGGCACAGTTGACGGCGATCAATTATCGCCATGTGTTTGTCGACCGGGAAACCTTACAGGCGAGTATGGCGAGCGCTACTATGAAAATTGATTTGGGTGGAATCGCCAAGGGTTACGCAGTGGATAGGGCGGTTGCCATTATGCGTCACTACGGCGTTGCCCACGGCAGTATCAGTGCAGGTGGTGACAGTCGTGTACTGGGTGATAAGCGTGGAAAGCCCTGGGTTATCGGCATTAAGAATCCGCGCAAGGCCGCTGCAGTGGCTGTAATGCTACCGCTCGATAACGTGGCTATTTCGACCTCCGGCGATTATGAACGATACTTTATAGACGCCGACTCCGGTGAAAGAATCCACCACATTCTCAATCCTCGTACCGGTGAGTCAGCTTCGGGGGTGGTCAGCGTCAGCGTGCTGGGGCCGCAGGGCATTGATACCGATCCGCTTTCGACGACCGTCTTTGTGCTGGGCGTGGAGAAAGGCTTGGCATTGATCAACCGTTTGCACGGTGTTGATGCGATCATCATTGATCGCCGGGGCCAGGTTTTTTACAGCGACGGATTACAGCAACCCAGCTCTTAGTGTGCCCTCGACTGCCGTCATAAATATGTTAACTCTGGGTCTGGGCCTGTACTTGATGTTTCTCTAGAGGTTATTTCGTGCGTAACGCACACTTATTTTGCCAAGTCGGTCACGCATTCTGTGTAACCCAGTTCGAGTTTTAACAATCCATTGTCGCCTCATCATCAAGCTGTGCTCTACAGCCCAGTTATTTATTGTGACGTCGTTAGAGTAAACCGCTGGCGGCTAATGAAGCTTAGTTTCCCATTTCCTTAGTGACGACTCTTGGATCATCAATGGATAACGGTTCAATAATTATAAATACACAGTGTTGAGATAAAAGTTATTACATGACTCTTCACTGAATGAGGATGAGTACAAATGGTTGTAATCTTTATGACTGGCTTGACGCGCCAGCGCTGTTGCGCGCTGTTGTTGATGTTCTTGACATCCTTTTCGGCTTTCTCCTCTGCTAACGTAGTGGGGGAAAACCAACCTGTTGATGTGTTAAAGGCCGTCGAAACCTTAAAGCAATCTGTGTTGGAGCTTAATCGCGACCTGCTGATTCTAGAGGAGGATCTGTTGTTTCCTTCCTCAACTCAGGTGTCTGTATTTTTATCGATGGATGTCGGCAAGTTCTTTGCCCTTGATGCCGTGAAACTAAAAATCGATGACCAGTTAGTGGCCAGTCAACTTTACACTGAGCGTCAAGTCGACGCCCTCAATCGAGGTGGCGTACAGAGACTCTATCTTGGTAATTTGAAAGCAGGAAACCATGAGGTCAGTGCGTTTTTTACTGGTAAAGGGCCGCAGGGGCGGGCCTATAAACGTGGCGTCACTTTGAGCGTGGAAAAAAATCAATCAGGCCAGGTACTCGAACTTCGAATAATTGACTCGACGATGAAGTTGCAACCTCTGTTCGATATCAAACAATGGCCATCGTTCTAATGTTTCAAGGCAGCCACGGGCGCAATATACAATTTTTCCCGTCGTGGCTGAAATTGGATGAGACGAGTTACTGGCAGCTTGTTGTTTCGAGAGGCTGCAAATGGAGCTTATCATTGTGCGCCGCAACCCTGTTTACGCTTGCGAACGTTCAGGCCGTAGAGCGGCCAGCTGCGCCGCTGACGACGGTGGCGGATTTACGTTATGGCGTGGTGCTTTATGAATACTACCAAGATAACTATATGCAGGCGCTGTCCGAACTGTTGGTGGCTCAGGCACGTGGTGGTATTAAAGGCCACAGGGAAAACCCGAGAGTTATTGAAGGGGGCATTAGTCTGGCCTTTGGTATGGAGCGCAAGGCCAGCGAGCTGTTTGAGCAACTGCTTAGTAACAATCAGCAGTCACAGAGTGTCCGCAATGCGGCTTGGTATTACCTTGCGAAATTACGTTATCTGCAGGGAAATTGGCCGGGCAGTGTTGAAGGTTTGGCTCATATAAACGGAGAGGTGACTTCAGAACTGGATACGCCCTTAAAGAATTTGCAGGTGAACTTGGCCATTCGTTTGGGCGAGTTGGATACAGCGGCACAACAGCTTCAGAGATTCGACTCTACAGACTTAATGTTTGCCTACCACTGGTTTAATTTAGGCAATGCCCACAGTCGCAAGGGACAATTTTCACAAGCCCGAAGCAGTTATCAAGAACTACTGAATTTTGTTGATGATCAGTTTGTGGACACCGATAGCGGCGCACATCAACAAGTGCTGGCGCTCTATGACAAAACACTGACCGCATCGGGTTTCAGCCTGATGGATGAGGGTGATCATAACGCCGCTATCGATCGCTTTAGCCTAGTACGGCAAGGCAGTTATTTTTCCAGTGAAGCGTTGTTGGGCTACGGTTGGGCTGCATTCCACGAAGAGGACTACCAATTAGCGCTCAAACCGTGGCAGAAATTGGCTCAAGGCTCAATGAGTGTGCCGGCGGTGCAAGAGGCGTTGTTGGTGGTGCCTTATGCTTACGAACAATTACAAAACAGTGGGGCAGCGCTGCGGGGGTATGAAAAGGCCGAGCAGCGTTTCGAATCCGAAATGTCTCGCTTGCAAAGATTGACAGCAAGTCTGCAAGACGGAACCGTGCGCGAACTGTTAGCTCTCAATACTCAGCGCCACGGTTGGCTCGCACTGGATCAACAATCCTACACCATTGCGAAACATGTGGAATTAACCCAGTTGTTTTCACAAAATCGTTTTCAGGTGGCGGTGCAGTCTTTGCAGGATCTGCTTGAGCTACAAGAACAGCTAACAAGCTGGCAGGGAAAACTCGATATTTTTAAGTGGACCTTACTAGAACGCCAAAATGGCAAAGCTCAGGCCGCCAGCCTTGTTGAGCGCCAGCCATGGCGCGATAGGTTGAATAGTTTGAGCAAGGCTCGTAATGATTTAAGTGTGCGCTTGGAACGCATACAAGCGCAGCAAGATTATCTGGCGCTGGCGCAAGGCGCGACCGCTGAATACAGGGATAGACTGGAAAAAATGGAAGCAAACATAGCGTTCCTAGCCGCCTCCGGTAAATCGATTGATGAATACGCGTCTCTCGTGAAATTCTATCGGGGTATCTTACTTTGGCAGGCCGCTATGGATTTTCCCGACACCCTGTGGCGCAGTCAGCAAGAGTTGCGCCGGCTCGACAGTGCGCTGGCTGATGTACGCCGTGATCAGCAGCGATTTGAAGCCGCGTTACTTGCCGTTAAAGAGACGGAAGATTCGGGTGCGTCGGTTATCTTATTATCAAGTATAGAACCGTTACAGCTGCGGCTTGCGGCGCAGACAAAGGCCGTTGGTCAGGCACTTTTTGAGGCTGAAAAAAAACTTTCGAATCAAATGCTTGATGATCTTGAGCAGCAGCAACATCGATTGAGCGATTATTTGGCACAGTCACGACTGGCAAAGGCTCGTTTGTACGACGCCGCTTTAAATGAGTCCAGCCCATGAATAAGCCTGCTTGTTGTATTGCCCTTAAGGGCATTAGTCGTAATCTTTCAAGGGGGGTTGTTGCGGGGTTGTGGCTGTTGTCTGGCTGCAGTTGGGTAGGCACTGGTCTTGAGGTTGGGCCGACACTGGGAGAATTACAGCCCGCTGAGATTATTGCCGATAACGTGCCGCTGGCGACCGTTAGCCTCAAGGAAGTAGAGGCCAACTACCATCGGGCACTGGAGCTTGTTGAAGAACCCATCCTCCGACAAAAGATAATGGTTCGTTTAGCTGAACTGGCAATGGAGCGTGCAGAACAGCAGATGCTGGACGCGACCGAGATCGATAGCAGTGGCGGCAGAGATCATTTTGAAGGGGCAATCACCCTGTATGAACAATTGCTTGAGGGGGAAGTGACAGGCACGAGTATCTCCGTAGATGGGCAAGTTTCGCCTACTGGCGACGTATTACTTTATCAGCTTGCCAAAGCGCATGCGTTGGATGGCAAACTTGAACAGTCTACTGATTTGCTTAATAACCTGTCGCGGCAACATCCCCAATCTTTATTCAACGCTGAATCCGAATTCCGTCGTGCGGAGAGGGCGTTTAGCAAGCAGCGCTACGCTGCGGCGCAGACGGGATATGGGGCAGTTATTAAGCTGGGGACACATACACCTTTTTATAAAAATGCAGTTTATATGCAGGGCTGGTCGCAATTCAAACAAAATCGTATGCGTGCATCATTGAAATCTTTTACCCATGTGCTCGATATTTTGGCGCAGGACTCTCCGTCACTTGAGGGTTTCGATGGTGCTCAGTTAAGACTAGTACAGGACACGTTACGAGTGATGAGTTTGGTGTTTAGTGATATGAATGGCGCTGACTCAATTTCTGACACCTATGTTGACCTTGGTCCACGGGTTTATGAGCCCTTGTTATACCGAGAGCTGGGTAAGTTGTACCTAGAAAAGCAACGCTACCGGGACAGTGCTGATAGCTACCAACACTATGTGGATCATCACCCTCTAAGTGAGTTTTCACCGGAGTTCAGCGTCAGCGTTATCGAGGTGTATCAACTTGGTGATTTTCCAAGTTTGATCCTGCCGGCCAAACAACGCTTTGTTCGACAATATGGTATCAACAGTCATTATTGGGCACAAAAGCCGTCTGCTGCTCATGAGTTGCTAAAACCACATTTGAAAGTGTACCTGCGTGAATTAGCGGAATATCACCACGCTTTGGCGCAAACTAAACATCCACTTAAGAAAACCCTGAGCAATCAAACGACTACTACATTGGCGGGTGTGTCGCCCAGTACACGGGTCCATAATGAGCACCTTAGTCTAACAGCTCACTATCGTTTGGCGGCTATTTTGTATCAAGAATTTATCGACACCTTTCCCCAGGATAATGACGCGCCAGCGATCATGTTTCTGATGGCTGAGGCTCGTTTTGAGGCGACCGATTACGCTGAGGCTTACCTTGTTTATAGCCATGTCGCCTATGACACCGCACTGGCTGTGGATCGACAGCGGGGCGCGGAGGCCGGATATAGTGCAGTTCTCGCGATTGAACGATTGTTGCCGCTTGCGAGTAACCAGACAGAGATAAAACTGTGGCAAGAACGTAAAATCGACAGTGCATTAAAGTTCGCAGATATCTATGTCAGCGATCCACGAGCACCGATCGTGTTGTCTCAAACTACCCAGTTGCTGCTGAACCATGGCGATTACGAACGAGCCGTGAGCACGGCAAAGCGTATTACCCAATGGCAGCCACAGGTTGAAAAAAAGTTACGTCTTAACGCCTGGTTGATGATCGCGCAGATAGAGTTCGATCGTGAACAGTTTGATCTTGCCGAGCAGGCTTATCAACAGGCGTTGGATTTAGTTGCGGAGAGGGATCCGCAGCGTGCCAGTGTTATTAAACGTTTGGCCGCTAGCGTTTATAGACACGCCGAACACTTGGCGACAAGTGATGTGAGTGCCTCGGTTGAGCAATTATTACGCGTTAGAGAAATTTTTCCTGCTTCAGCGATGGCCGTTAGCGCGCAGTACGATGCGATCAATCAATTGATGGCCATCGAGGCTTGGGGGCGAGCTGAAGAGGAGGCGCTGGATTTTCAGGCGCGTTACCCTAGCGATACCCTCACCAATAGCTTAACCAGCAAACTAGTGGTTATTTACGAAGCGCAACAAAACTGGGTTTCAGCTGCCGAGCAGTTGCTCAGCAGTTATCGGAGCGATAAGGACTTTGAGGTGCGTCGCAGCTCGCTGTATTTAGCCGCTGAGTATTATGAAAAAGCAGATGACGTACACTCGGCAATTAAGTATTACCGAGATTATGCTCACCGGTACTCGGAGCCCTTTGCGCAGGTGATGGAGGCACGCTTTAAAATGACGACGCTTTACGCGTTAACCGGCGACCTAGAGAAACGTAATTTTTGGTTACGGAAATTGATCAAAGGAGACAATCAAGCAGGTCCACAGCGCGGTCAGCGCTCACGTTATCTTGGGGCGTTTGCCAGTGCTGAAGTAGCCGACTCTCTTTACAATGTTTTTGTCAAGATTCCACTCGATTTACCGCTTAAAAAGAGCTTAAAGAAAAAGAATCAAGCGTTGCAAAAGGCACTTGGTGCTTATCAAGGTCTTGCCGAATATGGCGTCTCAGAATTCACCACCCTCGCGGGGTTTCGATTAGCCGAAATATACGCTCAGTTGAGTCGAGACCTTATGAATTCACAGCGTCCAAAGAACATGGACGTCGAGGCTTTGGAAGAATATGAAGTCTTGCTGGAGGAACAGGCTTACCCGTTTGAAGAGCAGGCCATTGAACTGCACGAGAGTAATGCACAGCGCAGTTGGCTGGGCGTTTATGACGAGTGGGTAAAGGCGAGTTTTGAAGCCTTAGCCACTCTTATACCGGCTCGCTATGCAAAGCGTGAACAGTCTTTGGAGTTTACCAATGAGATTTTTTAGGGCAGCTTCGCTGGCAATAATATTGGTGTCATTAATGGCCTGCAGTGCTTTTTCTGGTGTGCGATTTGTCCCCGACGCTGACAAAGAGACCCCAAAATCTAAAGGAAATGTTGCCAGTGAAGAGTTTAATGATCGTCTGGCGGATGTTGTAGGGCAGGATCAGCCGACTACTCTTAGTTCAATGTCAGCGTGGCTGACTCAGTCAAACAACTCGTCTTATGATTCTAGGGGCCGGGTGAAGGCATCGAAAAAAGAGCAATTTGAAAATGCACTTAAGGCTATGCACGACGGACAAAACGGGGATGCTGAAAGGCTGTTTTTGTTGGTCGTAGACGACGCCCCCGAACTGTCAGGGGCTTGGTTAAACCTAGGTCAGGTGTATCGGCGGCTTGGCCGACTTGAAGATGCCAACAGAGCTCTTCGTAGAGCACTTGATGCTAATGAGAATAATGTCGAAATATATAATCAATTGGCAATAGTGGTTCGGGAGCAAGGCCTATTTGTCGACGCAGAAGCTCTGTATCTCACTGCATTGAAACGGTGGCCGGAGCACGCAGACATGCATCGTAATCTGGGGATTCTATACGAATTGTACAGTGGTAAATTGGATAAAGCCCTGGTGCATTATGAACGTTATCTGCAGCTTGGCGACGGTACAGATACTGCGGTGAAACATTGGGTGATGGACCTTAAAAGACGTCAGTAATAATGAGTTCTCACATATTTGGTTGTTGAGAATGACGAGTAATCCATATAAGGCGAATCAATATGAATGTTATGAAAGCGGAAATAGTGTGTATCGCTCTGTTGATCAGTCTCCCTGCGGTGGCACTTGAAACGACTATTAAACTTGATTCACGGGTGACGGGAAATCAAGAGCAACCAACCGTTCTTTATATCGTGCCTTGGAAATCTCCCGAGTCTGTAGAGGGTTTGAAGCAGGCTCTATCAAGTAAGGTAGCTAGGGTTTTTCAGCATGTCGAGAGGGCTGAGCTAGAGAGGGAAATTAAATATAGGCAGAGTCTTGATGTGGTAGTCGAACAATAAGGATTTTAAATTTTAATTTCGGTGTACAGGTCACAGATGTTTTTGCTAATTAAATACATAGTAGATACAAGAGTGAAAGTTACGGATCTTGCCGCTAATCATCTGCGCTATCCGACCTCCTGGGTCTGAAGCTTCACTTTTGTATTTAAACGATGATTTCTGGATTAACTCATTCATCAATTGGAAAGTAATGCTTTCTGTTTAAACCCACTTGCTAGGGGCTCGTAGATCATGAGTTTTATCAATACTTTACTGCATTTTTTCCAAGATGGGGGGCCATTTATGTACCCCATTGCCATTGTATTGGTCATCGGTTTAGCGGTGGTGCTCGAACGCTGGCTGTATTTAAGTCACGCAAAGGTCACCAATAAATCAGCCTTTAATCGTCTGTTGCCTATGTTGCAAAAAAATGACTATAAGGCCGTGGTTAATATGGGGCAGTCTTCTACGGCACCCATTGCCAGAATTGTCTCGGCTGGTGTGGCCAACATGCTGATGACTAAAAATCGTGACCATGCTGAAATGGCGATGGAAGAGGGCGTTATGGAGGCTGTGCCCAAGCTTGAGAAACGCACGGCATATTTGGCCACATTGGCAAACATCGCAACGTTGCTTGGTCTCTTGGGTACAATTATTGGTCTTATCGCAGCGTTTACGGCGGTTGCCAATGCTGACCCAACAGAAAAGGCGACGCTCTTATCACAGAGTATTTCAGTGGCCATGAATACCACCGCATTTGGGTTGATTGCTGCCATTCCGCTGCTGCTGTTTCACGCTATGTTGCAAGCTAAAACGACTGAAATTATCGATAGCTTAGAGATGGCGGGCGTTAAAGTACTCAATATTATAGGTGTGAAGTCCACGGTGAAAGCTACAAGTGCTCCGCCAAGTGCATAGTCCATTAACACTTTTTGTTTCTAAGGGCTTCTGACATGAAAAGACCTAGCCGACGTAAACCTGTTCAAGACGCCGATCTTGATATCACCTCGTTTATGAATTTAATGATTATTCTGGTGCCCGTGTTGTTGATGAGCATGGTGTTTTCGCACATCACCGTTCTCAATATAAAACTGCCGGATATCAGTGCGAGCATTGATAACACAGAGTCAGAAAAGCACAAGTTGGAATTGGTTCTGTATGACGATTACCTTGATGTTAACTACCCTGTGGGCGTTAGATTAAAGCGTATCGAGCGCAAAGAACTTGAACCAAAAAGCCTTGAAATAGAGGCGCCCAAAATAAAGACGAGTGATACTGACCTTAATAAGGGCGCGGCACCCACAACTGCACATCAATCCACGACCTACCCCTATGATTTAGTGTTGCTGTCTAAGGTGTTACAGGAGGTTAAAAGGCAATTGCGGGAAAAAGGGATTAAAAAGCGTGGTATCACGATCTTGTCGCAGCAGGATACCGACTACCAAACGATCGTCAGTGTCATGGATACCGTCAGATCTTTTAAAGCAGTTGTTGCGACATCGGTGGTGGATGCAGAGTTATTTCCTGAGATTTCACTGGGTGACGCGCCATTCCTCAACGAGCTGACAGCCATGGGAGATGTTAAGTGAAACAGTCCATGAGAGCTAGGCGCATGGCCAAGCAGCATCGTCGCCAAGGGGCTCAGGCCAAACTAAATCTGGTCTCCTTGATGGATATTTTTACCATTATAGTGTTCTTTCTGTTAATGAGTTCCTCTGACATTGAAGTGCTGCAAAGTCAGAAAAGCATCACGCTGCCGGAATCCGTGTCAGATAAAAAACCCGCTGCAACACTGGTGATTATGGTCGACGCGCAGCAATTAATGATCGGAAGGGAGGTCATCGCCAAAGTTGATGATGAAATGAATCTTACCAGTCCTACCATCGATAGCTTAACGCTGGCTTTAAAAAATAGAGCCATTATGGAGCTTGAAAAACGACCTTTATCTGAAGGCAAGTTGGAGAGCAGTGACGGTCTTGCGGTTACTATCATGGGTGATAAGTCGGTACCTTATCGGCTCCTGAAAAAAATAATGGCGACCTGTGCTGCAGCGGATTATCGTAAAATTTCATTGGCGGTGAGCGCAATAGAAGCGAGGACCAGTGAGGGGCCACAGAATGTAATGGTGGGGGGGGATGTATGACCGCTGTTGCTCATTTCACCCCACCTAACTTACAGTTAGCGTGGTCTGGTTCAGCAGACAACGATCGGCGGTTTGTCCGTTTTCTGCAGATTGGCTTGGCAGTTTTACTAGTGATGGGTGTCGTGATTCCGTTGATACCCCTGGTAAAGGTCTTACCTGTAAAAGAAAAATCGGCGGAAGTTATATTAACGGAGCTTATTATCGCGCCTGTTGAGCTGCCAAAACCAGTGGTGGTGAAACCCAAACCTAAACCTCTACTGCCAAAAACAAACAAGCCTAAACCACAAAAGATTAAAGCTAAGCCAGTGGTGCAAAAAAAACCAGAAGCAGCCCCAAAGCTGAATAAATCAGCAAGAGAGGTGGCCTCCACGAGTGGACTCCTACAATTCCAGGATGATTTGCAGGCCATGCGTGACAGTCTCGATGTGAGTCGTCTACGGGGCGCCAATATTACGCAGGGGGCGGCCCAAGCTAAGCAGCTGGATCGTTCGGTTATTACCAGTCAGGCGAAAACGAAAAGCGGTGGTGTTAATACGAGCACTTTGAGTCGTGATGTAGGCGGTGTGGCGCTCTCGGGTCGTGAAACCACAAGAGTTGACAGTCAATTGGTCTCGTCATCAGGCATCAATCCGCGAGCCAGTAAAGTAAGCCGAGAGGCCTCTTCACGCAGTATTGAATCTGTACGTAAAGTAATGGATAAGAATCAGGGCCCAATCTTTTCTATTTATAACCGTGCCCTGCGTAAGCAACCTGCTTTACAGGGCAAACTTGTGGTAAATATTATTATTGAAGCGTCGGGTAAGGTGTCGGGGGTCACCCTGTTATCGAGTGAACTGAATGACCGCGCGCTGGAGAAAAAACTGTTAGCGCGCATCCGCTTGATTAAATTTTTCGCGGAGCGGGTTGCAAGAACCGGTATTGATTACACGTTTGATTTCTTGCCCTATTAAATCTCAGTGTCTGACTTGTCATTCTTAAACATGAGTCAACAACAATACGTGCACAAAACCTAACACCATTTATTCGATAGGTTAGGTTTATTTGGCGACTACAAAAGATCGACAATCTTCTGCGCGGCCTTATAAGGCGTGGTGGTGTTGTTGATCACAGCCTGCTGTAGGGCTGGCATACTGGCCTGTACCTTGACATTATTTTTGAGTCGCATCTCGATCATCTCAAAGATGAGTTTATTCAGCCACTCGGCGTTCTGGCGCGCGCGCTTCTCGTCGAAGGCGTTGTGCTCGATGGCGGCGGCCTTGTACTCGCTGATCATCTGCCAGATGTCATTGATCTTGTCGTTGTTGAGCGCAGAGCAGGTCTCTACGCGTGGCTGCCAGAAACTGCCTTTCTTGATCAGGTGGAAGGCGTTCTGATAGTGGCTCTTGGTTTGTCTGGCCAGATTAATACTTTCGCCATCGGCCTTGTTGATCACCAGTGAATCGGCCAGCTCCATGATGCCGCGCTTGATGCCTTGCAACTCGTCGCCGGCGTTGGGGATCATCAGCACTAAGAAAAAGTCGACCATGGCCGCCACTTCGTATTCGGATTGACCGACGCCAACGGTTTCCACCAGGATGATGTCGTGGCCAGCGGCTTCACAGAGCAGCATGGTTTCACGGGTTTTTTGCGCAACGCCGCCCAGTGCGCCTTCGGAAGGTGAAGGGCGAATAAAGGCGTTCTCTTCGCGCGAGAGCATTTCCATGCGTGTCTTATCGCCGAGGATCGAACCACCGCGCAACGGCGAGCTAGGGTCAACGGCGAGTACCGCGACCTTGTGGCCTTGGCTAATCAAGTGCTGGCCGAAGGCTTCGATAAAGGTCGACTTGCCGACGCCGGGAATGCCGGAAATACCGATGCGCATGCTCTTGCCTGTTTCAGGCAACAGCTCTTCAAGGATTTCTTGTGACTCGGCGCGGTGCTTGTCGAGTTTGCTTTCAACCATGGTAATGGCTTTGGCGAGTGCGCGGCGATTGCCCTGGCGCAGTAGATCTAGATCGATGCTCATACTTTTTGTTTTTCAACCCGCGAGGGTTCCAGTATTTGAATAAATTTTGAGGCGCTAAACAACTATCGAGTAGGTGCTGATAATGACTTAGCGTCTAAAAACTTACTAGTGGCATTGAGTGCGAGCGCTTGTCACTAAAAGCCAAAAAGCCCCCGGTAGGAGGCTTTTTGGCTCACATCCCTAGTTGAAGGAGGGAAAGGAGCCATGTAAAACGTAGCGAGCGAAGGCTAGGCAAGGCGGAAGTTGGTGAAGACGTGCAGTGTACGAATGTACATGAGCATTCTGAACCAACATCCAACGCGGCCTTCTTTTGCCTATAACAGCCGAGCGCAGTAGTTTTACATGGTCTCCTTAAGAGCGTGCTTCGTTCACTGCGTCTAGCACCTTGCGGGCTGAAATTGGGATCTTGGTACCAGGGCCGAAGATACCCTTAACACCGGCTTCAACCAAGAAGTCGTAATCCTGCTTAGGAATTACACCACCGGCTACAACGATGATGTCGTCGGCGCCGAGCTTCTTCAATTCAGCAATCAGCTCAGGTACCAGAGTCTTGTGACCAGCGGCCTGCGAAGAAACACCAACAACGTGTACGTCGTTCTCAACCGCCTGCTTGGCGACCTCTTCCGGCGTTGAGAACATGGGCGACAGGTCGATATCAAATCCTACGTCGGCAAAGGCTGTGGCGATAACCTTGGCGCCGCGGTCGTGGCCGTCCTGGCCCATCTTACAAACCAGCATACGAGGACGACGGCCGTGTTGGCCTTCGAAGGTCTCGATATCGGCTTTAATGGCCTGCCAATCGCTGTCGTCTGCGTAGGGGGCGCCGTAAACGCCAGAAATGGTACGAGCCTGCGCGCTGTAACGACCGAACTCGACCTCCATGGCATCGGAAATCTCGCCAACGGTGGCACGCAGACGTGAAGCCTTGATGGACAGGTCCAGCAGGTTGCCTTCGCCGCTCTTGGCACACTCGGTGATAGCCGCCAGGGCTGCTTTAACCGCGTCGGTATCGCGCGAGACTTTGATCTCGTTGAGGCGCTTGATCTGCGACTCACGCACGGCGATGTTGTCGACTTCCAGAATTTCCAGCTCGTCTTCTTTGTCGAGAACGTATTTGTTCACGCCAACGATCACGTCTTCGCCGCGGTCGATACGCGCCTGTTTCTTGGCCGCAGATTCTTCAATGCGCAGCTTCGGAATACCGGCTTCGATGGCCTTGGCCATACCGCCGTTTTCTTCGATCTCTTCGATCAGACCCCAAGCCTTGTCGGCTAGATCCTGAGTCAGAGACTCCATCATGTAAGAACCGCCCCATGGATCAACGACCTGAGTAATGCCGGTTTCTTCCTGGAGGATGATCTGGGTGTTACGGGCGATACGCGCGGAGAATTCAGTTGGCAGGGCAACGGCTTCGTCCAGTGCGTTGGTGTGCAGTGACTGAGTGCCACCGAATACCGCCGCCATGGCTTCAATCGTGGTGCGCACAACGTTGTTGTACGGATCCTGCTCGGTCAGCGACCAGCCTGAAGTCTGCGAGTGGGTGCGCAGCATAGAAGA
>Ga0105356_10000398_pt1 | contig 40687 bp, 33 predicted proteins | sample GOMGulsemesocosm_3_FD_83502 | JGI IMG/M metagenome (GOLD analysis project Ga0105356, IMG submission 83502) | Methane-oxidizing microbial communities from mesocosms in the Gulf of Mexico - GOM9D Gulf of Mexico | ecosystem: Environmental > Aquatic > Marine > Cold seeps | place: Gulf of Mexico...
AGATAGAAGTGGCATCCCTAAGGGGATTCGAACCCCTGTTACCGCCGTGAAAGGGCGGTGTCCTAGGCCTCTAGACGATAGGGACACAGAACTAGCTTATCGCTATTTCAGAACATTGCTTAATTTTTTATAAGTTCAAGCAAACTTAATTGCCTTTAACTCACCTATATAATAGAAGAGTCAAAGAAAATAGTGGCATCCCTAAGGGGATTCGAACCCCTGTTACCGCCGTGAAAGGGCGGTGTCCTAGGCCTCTAGACGATAGGGACACAAATTAAATGTTAAAAACAAATTAATTAAACTATCTATTTTTTGCTAATGAGAACAAAAAGTTAACTTTAACAAAAAACCTAATTTGGTGGAGCTATGCGGGATCGAACCGCAGACCTCTTCGCTGCCAGCGAAGCGCTCTCCCAGCTGAGCTATAGCCCCGAAATATTCGGTTTATTTAACAACTGGCCTAATAGTTATTAAACATGCTTTCAACCTGTGGACCTAACACTTGCTGAAAACGAGGCGCATTATGAGCAGCAGCTAAGAAACTGTCAACACTTTTTTATAAAAAAAAGCATTTATTTAGTCATAAATGCATTAGCTGATCGCATAATGAGCAAGGTGGTTAATATTTACCTAGTTTTGCCTAAGTTTTTGTATTGGCGGTATAAATATTAAACACATATAAACACAGTGATAATTAGCAAGTTATCACTGCTTCAACCTACCCTGTTCTATTTATAAGCTAAGTTACATATATTACATACATCACAAGTTCGTTACTTTATCTTTTTGTCATTTAACGGTATTGTTTACTCATTCAGCCATACAAAAATTGAAGTAGTAAAAAGTATGCAGCTTAAAAAACTTAATATTGTCGCTATTGGCGGCGGACATGGATTAGGTCGTGTTTTATCAACCCTCTCGTTTATGGGTACTCAGTTAACAGGAATTGTTACCACTACAGATAATGGTGGCTCAACTGGCCGTTTAAGAAAACGCAGTAGCACTATTGCTTGGGGTGATTTACGAAATTGTTTAACACAATTAGTAGATGAGAACTCTATTGGTAGTCAGTTATTCAATTTTCGCTTTGAAGGTGAGGACGAACTTGGTGGCCATAACCTAGGCAACCTCATTTTATACGGTCTAGGAAAAGTTCAGTCGAGCCCTACCGACTCTATTAAGTTAGTCCGACGACTTCTACGGGTTAAAACTCAAGTTTTTCCTATGTCTGAAACACCTACCGACTTAATGGCCTTCTATCCTGAAGGACGGTGTCGTTTAGGTGAACTATCTGTAGATGACATGCCGATTATGCCAAATGATTTAATGTTGGCACCTTTGGTAAAATCAATTGCTCCCTGTAAAGAGGCGATTAAAAACGCTGATTTGATTATTCTTGGTCCTGGAAGCTTTTTAACCAGTGTCATACCGCCACTTTTAGTGCGTGACATTACTAAAGCTTTAGAAAGACGCAAGGGGCATTGTGTCTTTATAGATAATATTGTTGCAGAGCAAAGCCCTGCAGCAAAGCTGACATTAGATGAAAAACTTAATTGGATTGAAAAGAATATTGGCTGCTTACCAATTGATAGTGTTATTTGCCAAGATGAGCAAATTACATCCAATAGAGTAAATATCATTTGCCAAGACTTAGCGCATAACAAAGTTTCTCACCATCATGATAATGAAAAACTTATCCATGCGTTAGAAGCTTGTATAAATCAGATTTCTACTCCTTCAGAAATAGAAAAAGCGAGTTAATTGCTCGCTTTTCACTTTTATTAATAAGGCGAGCCTTTAGCCAAGTAAGCTATTCAGTATCATCTTGGCTAATACGGCTTGCTACAGCACCTTTTTGATCTTTATATTTTGCATCTTCACGTTTATTGTAGGGACGTGCTGCACTAGATGACATAGTCTCAAAGTTTAATGCTGCAATTTTCATTTTTGGGCGCAACGCTAACGGTAACTTACCACTATTATAAAACTCTAAAACTATTTGGCCAGACCAACCTGGATCAATACGATGTGCAGTTACATGTACCATTAAACCTAAACGAGCTAATGATGAACGGCCATCTAACCAACCAACAATATCTGCAGGTAATGTCACTGATTCATACGTAACTGCAAGGGCTAATTCACCTGGGTGTAAAAAGAATGCATCACCATCAGCAATATATATCTCATCACTCATAATAGAATTCATTGCTTCTTGTACTTCAGATTTGGGAGCACTTAAATCAATATAAGGTGCCGTATGGTCTTGAAAAACTCTAAATTCATTACCTAAACGAATATCAACACTCACGCCTGAGATCATTGAAGTATCAGGTTTTGGCTCAATAATGATCTTTTCATCATCAAGGTATTGTTCTATATCTTTATCACATAATCTCATAATGGCTTGTCTTTACCTTAGTTACGCTTAAGTACGCGTGGTTATTGTTGCTGTTAGCGGGCTGGCATTGTCACACTGTAAAAATAATTGCGCAGAAACATTTCGGGCTATTTTACGGTAATGATTGGCTATTTCACCAGCGCTATTTTCAAAAACGTCAGATTCACCTAAATCAGCATCCTGCCTTATAGCAATATCCAGAGGCAGTTGCCCTAATAGTTTAGTTTGATGATCATGTGCCATATGTTCACCACCTGCTTCACCAAAGATATGACTTTGATGACCACAATTTTCACAAAGGTGATAACTCATGTTCTCAACTATACCTAATACAGGCACTTTAACTTTATCGAACATAGCAATACCTTTGACAGCATCAATTAAAGCGATATCTTGTGGTGTTGTCACGATAACGGCTGCAGCGACAGGTACTTTCTGTGCCAGTGTTAGTTGAATATCACCAGTACCTGGAGGCATATCTATTAATAGATAATCAAGCTCAGGCCACGCAGTTTCATTTAATAACTGATTGAACGCAGAGCTAGCCATAGGGCCACGCCACACTGTTGCATCAGCTTCATCGACTAAGAAACCAATAGACATAGCACTTAAACCATTAGCATCTAATGGTGTCATCAATTTACCATCAGCAGAAGTCGGCTTCTTATTCTTAAGCCCTAACATGGTAGGTATGGATGGCCCGTAGATATCTGCATCTAAAATACCAACCTTGGCTCCTTCCTTCATTAAGGCATAAGCTAAATTTACTGTTGTTGTTGATTTACCAACACCACCTTTACCTGAGGCAACGGCAATTATGTTAGCAACTTGCCCTTGGCTGTTTTCAGCCTGTTCACTGCCAAGGCTGAACTGACGCACAGGTTTTATATCTAGCTGTATGTCAAAAATTACCTTTTTAGCCACACTTTCACTTAACATTTGTGCAACGGCATCTAATTCACCTTGGCAAACAAATGGCATAATTAACTTGATGATAATATCGGCTTGTTCTTCGATTTCAATTTTTTGGCATACTTTGAGAACACCTTGGGGGAAATTGTCAGAAACATATTGTTTTAATGTTTCTTTAATAAGTTGATGAGTGTCGCTGTCATTAAGTGTCTTATCATCTTTCGATTCAACACTAGGTTTTTCAACCGTTTTACTGGATTCTTTTGAAAATAATTTACCGAACATAGGTACTTAAGAGCCTTTATAAGAGAAATAGCAAAATTAGTTGCATTCAACTAATGAAAATCATTGCTAAATTCTGTACTATTGCCGTCATTATTACCATCAAAAACAACTATTTTTCATGTCTGATACTACTTTACCTGAAGCTACATCAAACTCTTCACAAGACTCTTTACAAGAAAAGCGTAAAATTTTAGTTACTTGTGCCCTGCCATACGCCAATGGCTCTATTCACTTAGGTCATCTACTTGAACATATCCAAACTGATATTTGGGTACGTTTTCAGCGTATGCGTGGCCATGAAACCTACTTTGTTTGTGCTGACGATGCCCATGGCACGCCAATTATGCTTAAAGCACAAGAGTTAGGTATTACACCTGAAGAAATGATCAACGGTGTTCGTGAAGAGCATATGGCTGATTTCGCTGACTTTCATATCAGCTTTGATAACTATCACTCAACGCATTGTGAAGAAAATGAAGCCTTATCAAGCGATATTTATAATAAGTTACACGCTAAAGGCCACATTAAAACAAAAGTAATATCTCAGCTTTATGACCCAGAAAAAGGTATGTTTTTACCTGATCGCTTTGTTAAGGGCACTTGTCCTAAATGTAAGAGTGAAGATGAAAATGGCGATAGCTGTGACAATTGTGGTGCGACTTATTCACCAACTGAAGTGATTAACCCTCGCTCTGTTGTTTCTGGTGCAACACCGGTATTAAAAGATTCAGAACATTACTTCTTTGACTTACCTGCCTTTGAAGGCATGTTAAAAGAGTGGATCCGCTCTGGTGCTTTACAAGAAGAAATGGCAAACAAGCTAAGCGAATGGTTTGAACAGGGTTTAAAGCAGTGGGATATAAGCCGTGACGCACCTTATTTTGGTTTTGAAATTCCTAATGCGCCTGGTAAATTCTTCTATGTATGGTTAGACGCTCCTATCGGTTACATGGGCAGCTTTAAAAACTTATGTAATAAAGATAGCAGCATCGATTTTGACAGTTTCTGGAAAGAAGGCTCAGATGCCGAGCTTTACCACTTTATTGGTAAAGATATTATTTATTTCCATAGTTTATTCTGGCCTGCAGTACTTGAGGGTGCCGGCTACCGTAAACCAACATCTGTATACGCGCACGGTTTTGTTACTGTTAACGGCGCTAAAATGTCTAAATCAAAAGGTACCTTCATTAAAGGACGTACTTACTTAGAACATTTGAATCCAGAATATTTACGTTATTATTACGCAGCTAAACTAACAAGCCGTATTGATGATTTAGATTTAAACCTTGAAGATTTTGCCCAACGTGTAAATTCAGACTTGGTTGGTAAAGTGGTTAATATTGCATCTCGTTGTGCAAGTTTTATCACCAAACGTTTTGATGGCATGTTATCAACCAATATTGATGATCCAGCATTAGCCGATGAAGTTATGGCTGCCGGTGATAGTATTGCCGCTCATTATGAGTCGCGTGACTTTGGCCGTGGTATGCGTGAAATAATGGCGCTTGCTGACAAAGTAAATGAATACATTGCCGTGAAAGAACCATGGCAGTTAGTAAAGGATGAAACTAAACAGCAAGAAGTTCAAGATATCTGCTCTCTTGGCATTAATATGTTCCGCACGTTAATGATCTACTTAAAGCCTGTATTGCCAGTACTTGCTGATAGCACAGCTTCATTTTTAAATGATGAGTTAGTATGGGATGGACATAAAACTCTGCTAACAGATCATAAAATCAATAAGTTCAAAGCATTATTACAACGTGTTGATATGGACAAAGTTAATGCGATGACTGATGCATCAAAAGATAGCTTAGCGGGCGCAGCCCCTAAAGAAGAAAAGAAGAAAGCCAAGAAAACAAAGGCTCCTAAGGTAGTTGATAACTCAGCAGCCCTTGCAGATCCTTTAGCAGCTGACCCTATCTCAGACGAAATTAGCTTTGACGATTTTGCTAAAATTGATTTACGTATCGCTAAAATAATCAATGCAGAACATGTAGAGAAGGCTGATAAATTATTACAGCTAACTTTATCACTTGATGAAGAAGGCAAAGAGACGCGCCAAGTATTTGCTGGTATTAAATCAGCTTATCAACCTGAAGATTTAATTGGCAAACATACCGTTATGGTTGCTAATTTAGCCCCTCGTAAAATGCGTTTTGGTATGTCTGAAGGCATGGTTCTAGCTGCGGGTCCTGGTGATAAGGATTTATGGATATTAAATCCTGAAGATGGCGCCAAAGCAGGTATGCGTGTTAAATAATTCAAGCCGATACTTTCAACAGTTGGCTTGATTATTAGAAAAGGTATCATTATTCGTGATACCTTTTCTTTTTTATATGGTACAAAGATTTACGAAATAATCTAGTACATTACGGCCAGACAATGGCTAAAATAAAGCGTATTCTCTATATCATTAACATACTGGGTAATAAGCACATTGATAACGAGCATTAGTCACTTCATTAACAAAATCCCCTCTTCCACCCGTATCATTTTAGCTATGATGCTTGGCTTAACACTTGGGTCATTTTCTTCAAGTGTTTACTTAGGTGTTGATGAATTAGCTAATGCATTTGTCATGTTATTACAAATGACTGCAATACCTTACATTGCACTATCACTAATTGTTGGTATTGGTAGCTTATCGCCAAGTAAAGTCACAAGTACGCTAAAGAAAACACTTATTATTTTACTGGCATTACTCGCCGTTGTTTTAGTCTTTATATTGCTTGCGCCCATTGCCTTTCCAAATTGGAAAAGCGCAGACTTTTATAGCCTAAACACCATAAGTACATCGCCAGAATTTGATATTATTTCCTTATTTATTCCTACAAACCCTTTCTATGCCCTGGCAAATGGCTTAATACCTAGCGTTGTGTTGTTTAGCATTTTTGTTGGTATTGGTTTAATGCAGGTTAAAGCTAAAAAGAGCACATTATCTGTACTCAATGGCTTAAATAATGCCGTAGTTAATGTCAGTAATATGGTGATGAAATTTGCCCCTATTGGCATATTCTGTATTGCCCAACGCGCTGCAGTGACCATTGACAGTGAGCAACTCGACGGGTTACAGGTCTATATAGTCACCTCAGCGGTATTAGTTTTCTTACTAACCTTTGTCATACTCCCAGCCATTATTGCGACCATTACACCTTTTAGTTATCGTCAAATACTAAAAAGCTCACGTGAAGCCATGGTTACCGCTTTTGCTACGGGAAGTTTCTTTATTGTCATTCCTATTATTGTTGAAAAAGCAAAACAGTTAATAGAGCAGAACTCGCACTCTCATGACTGCAGTAAAGTGCTCAAAGCCGATGTCAGTAATTTGCCTAGTATTATTGTCCCAATTAGCTTCAGTTTACCGGTTGGCGGAAAACTGCTTGGTTTATTGTTTACACTATTTGCGGCATGGTTTTCAGGATCACAGGTTAGCAGCAGTGATTACTTGCAATTATTGGTTGCTGGCATGCCTCAATTGTTTGGCTCGACAACCTTAGCAATACCTAACCTATTAGAGCTATTTAACGTACCAGGCTCACTTTTTGATTTATTCTTAGTTGCTGAAAACATTATTGTCAGTCGACTTAGTGCACTGCTTAGCGTTATCTTTGCTGTTAGTTTGGTGCTGCTTATTGCTACAAGCATGTTACATAGCTTTACTTTTAAATGGCGTTCGTTTATCTGGTATTTACTGTTATTGCCATTAGTGTCAATTTTGGCATTTATTTCTTTACGGTTTACCTTTGACGCCATTAGTTATCAATACCAAGGCTATGATAAATTTATCAAGCGTGATTTTATCTTGATGAATGTACCAGCCAAGGTACTTACCGAGCCAAGCAATCTAATCGAAAATTCTGCAAATAATAACTTATTTAAAGGAAATTCAGCGCTTAAAAGAATCAAACACCGTGGATTTATTCGAGTTGGATATTTTCGTGACGATTTACCTTATGCTTTTCATAATCATAAAGGAAAACTTGTTGGTTTTGATATCGAGATCATTAACCTACTTGCTGATGATCTCGGTGTAACAATAGAGTTTGTCCGTATATTTCATAATCAGGCCAAAGCACTACTCTCTTCCGGTTACCTCGATATGACTACAGGTATGCCCGTAACGCCAAGAAATATGCAAGACTATACATTAACTGTGCCCTACTCGAGTCAATCGATGGCTTTTCTTGTCAAAGAAGGTCGACGTAAAGAGTTTAGTGATTGGCAGAATATTGTTTCACGAGATGATTTAATCATCGGCATTCCAGAAATCTTTTACAGCGAAAATGTCGTGAAACGCTATTTTGATAAAACGACGGCCTGGGAGATATCAACTCCTCGACTCTTTTTTAAGGAAAAGCACCAAAATATTGATGGCATGCTCTTTGGCGCGGCAACCGCCTCAGCTTGGACATTATTATATCCTGATTACACCGTTATTGTGCCAAAGCCAGCGAGACCAGAGCTATCGATGGCATTTGCTATTAATACCAATGACAATGCTTTTGAGATTTTCATGCGTAACTGGATTGTTATGAAGCAAAAGAATAAAGACATTGAACACCTATTTAACTATTGGATTGCCGGTAAAAAACCACAAGTTATTCATCTATTAGAACAATAGTGAATATTCAAGGAAACTTTGATGAAAAAATATATCACTCCCCTGTTGATGACATTACCACTGATGATTAGTTGCAGCGGTAATTATACTTTTGAAAGTAATGTTAAGGCTGATAATGCCGAGCAATACTTTAGTGCTAGTAAAGTAAAGATTTTTGAAGACGAAAGTGAATTTCAATCGGCATTTCAATATGTCGGTTTAGTTGAAGGTGAAGATTGTCAAAAAGAATCACACTTAGCACCGCCTGATAGCATAAATGCTCGTACTCAAGCACGACAACTAGCTTTCAAGCAACAAGCCAATGCTGTTATTTTTACTAGCTGTGTCGATATAGAGACTAAACATTGTGTTGCCCAAGTAGTCTGTTACGGTAAAGCCTATAGGTTAGGTGTACCTCACGAGCCAATTGAGCAGTAAAATGTCTAAAAGCAAAGAGACAACTGAATCAGTCAAGTTATCACAACGCTTTCACTTTGACAGCATTGCCCCCATTAAATCTCCTTATAAAAAAAAAATCGCCATACCAAGGCAACCAAACTTAGTCAGTGCAGCCAAAGGCAAAGTAGTATTAGTTGGTGATGCCAATAATTGCGAGCTGGTACGTGATATTGAGCAATTCAGTCATTTATGGCTACTATTCGTTTTTCATGGCACCCAAGAGCAAGGCTGGAAACCTTTAGTACGACCACCACGCCTTGGCGGCAATAAAAAAACGGGTGTTTTAGCGACACGTTCAACCTTTCGGCCTAACCCTATTGGCATGTCAGTAGTAAAACTTGATAAAGTGACGGTAGAAAAACAGCAAAGCATTTTGCATATCTCAGGACTAGATTTGCTAGACGGTACACCAATTGTAGATATAAAGCCCTATATTCCCTACTCTGACGCAATTACTGATGCTAATGCGGGCTTTGCACAAGAACAGCCTAAATCAAGCTTAAAGGTAGTTTTTAGTACTCAAGCACAAACAGAAGCATGCAAATATCAACAACACGATAGCGATTTAGTTTTACTTATTGAACAAGTGCTTACACAAGACCCTCGACCTGCCTACAAACAAGGAAAAGCAGACGATAAAGTATATGGTATGAGCTTATATGATTTAAATATTCAATGGCAATTTGTTAGTTTAGATACCATTGAAGTACTTAATATAACGCATATTATTTAATTGCTTTAAGCCCAACAGGTAATTTTTAAGAGATAACTTTAAGAGATAACTTTAAGAGATAATAATGACAAAATATACCATAGAGAAATCAAATAGCGACAAGCCCGACTGGCAATCTATAGCGGCAATAGAGGTCAATAATTACCCTTGGTATCAAGCTGGAAACAAACAAAATACACAAGTAAAACTCTGCGCAAGTGATGATACTCTATTCATGCAAATCATCGCTCAAGATCAATACAGCTTTGCCAAACAAACTCAACTCAATAATAAGTTAATATGTGAAGACTCATGTGTTGAGTTCTTCTTCAGCCCATCAGGCGTACTTGGCAGTAGCTATGTTAATATTGAAATAAACTGTTGCGGCGCGTTACACATAGCTTATGGTGCAGCGCGTGAAAATCGTCAATTTATCAGCCTTGAAGTAGCTAGCTTAATAAGTCGCAAAACGAGTATTGTTAGCCCGGTAAAGTTTGAAAAAACGGATGACAGCCAGTGGTCTGTTGAGATAGCACTGCCCTTTGACGCTATTGAGCAACTAACAGGCGAGAAAGTGAATAAAGATAAATGGTTCGCTAATTTCTATCGCTGTGGTGGTCGAACCGAGCCACAATACGCGGTATGGCACCATGTCGAAGCGCCTGAGCCTGATTATCATAGACCTGAGTACTTTGGTGAGTTGGTATTTATCTAACATAGATACTTTTCAAACACCGCCTTAATCAAGTTAAACTCTATTAATTTCTGCTCAGTTTTAATACCACATGACAAGATGAGAATATGCATGAAGTCATCATTTGCTGAGCTTTATTTGGGTTTCCTTGCAATTATCTGAGCAATCGCTTGTTTTGCTGATTCATTATTAGCATTCACCATGCTTTCTGAAATTCCTTCAAAACTATGGATAATATGCCAATCAGAAAAAATTTTCGCTAACTCGCCATGTTGTAATAAAAAATTAGGGTTTGTTGGTCGGCCAAATTGCGGCTGATCGACTGTAAAGGTTTCATAAATAACATAACCACCAGCCGTTACTGCTTGTTTGATTTGTTCAAATAAGGAGCGGTGTAAATAACGAAATACCATAATTGCGGAAAAAGACTTACCAACTAAAGGTTCTACATCATCTTGTTCAAAATCTATTTGCCAAAAGCTTGCTGGGGATCTTACCTCGCCATCATGATTCGTTAAGCTACTATGTACTTGCGCTAGAGCCGACTCTTTTATATCAGCAAATACCACCGGGATATCTTGATTTACAAGATAAAGACCATTTCTGCCACTACCACAGGCAAGATCAAGCACAGGCGCTTGTATATTTGATTTATGTAATAACTCAATAGTTTTTTCTAATAGCGGGGAATGATTCAATTGCAACTAGCCTTTAGTATCGTTTAATGAAGTAATTTTTCTGCCGTGAAAAAATGAATAATAACGCACTGAACTTGGTGCATGAGAGATCATGCCTGAGATAATGATAATCGCAAGCAAACAATGCCAAGCATATTCATCATAAAAGAAAACACAAGTAAGTAAAATGAGTTTAATGTACATCGCAAGTGCCCTGACTTGTACAAACCAGACAAAGTTAGTTAACGCTTCAAGGCTTAATAAACCTAAACCACTGACAATAGTAATGCCCCAATAAATATTTTGTTCTGTTGACGTTAAAATTGAAGCAAAAACACCCGCAAACCCGATAAGATGGGCGGTACGAAATGATATTTTTAACCAGCGTTTACCAATAAAGTTAGGGAAAATAGACAAAATAACGTCACACTTAAAAGAAGAAAATTCATAGTAAATAACAATTATAACTTGCAGGTAAATTGTTTCATACAAAAAAGCGCTAAGTAGATAAACTACTTAGCGCTTTTTAAAAATCAATTTACATACCTGATTTACATAAATAAGTGACTAGTGATCGTGTCCACAGCTGCTATCTGCGCTATGTACATGGCCATGTTTCACTTCATCTTCGGTAGCTTCGCGAACATCAACAACATTAATATCAAAAGTTAATACTTTACCCGCTAGTGGTGGATTGATATCAACAGTTATCATAAACTTACCAGCTTTTACTACAGTAACTTGACGTTGACCTTGCTCAGTATGTACCACAGCTGTCATGCCTTTTTTCCATTTAGCATTTTTACTTGGCAATCCTTGTAAGTGTTTAACGGGTACACGTTGCTCTAAACCTTCTTGGTATTCACCATAAGCTTCTTCTGGCTGTAAAGTCACTGAAAACTTATCACCTGCTTCTTTATCGGTAAGTGCTTTTTCTAAGCCTGCTAAGGTATTGTTAGCACCATGTAAATAAGCTAGTGGCTCATGACCGTTTGATGATTCTAATTCTTCGCCCGCTTCATTTTTAAGGGTGTAGTGAAAGTGAGCAACGGTTTTATCAGCAATTTTCATAGTAATCTCTTCTGTTTAATACTTATAAGTAACAATAAATTAAATTTATGGCGAGCAGTTTACCCTGCTTTAAGCACGATTTAAAAGGATTTATGCCCATAGCAATAGGATAACGACACTAAGTACAATTAAGAACATCCCTAAGTATTCTTTTACCGTGATAGTTTCTTTAAAAACACGGTAAGTTAATGCCAATGTGATAAAGAATTCAACTTGCCCTAACGCTTTGACATAAGCGGCATTTTGATAGCTCGCCGCAGTAAACCAACCTATTGAGCCTAAGACACTCGTAATGCCGACAAATAGGCATAAGCGCCAATGCTTTAACATTAGAGGTAATTGTGACTTATCTTGAATGGATACGTATATAAGCGAAATAAGTGATTGTACCGTGATCATAAAGACTAAGGTAACCGCAGCACTGACCATTAAGTCTGTATTAAGGGATAAACTGGACTCACGGATCAGCAAGGTAGTAATTGCTAAGCCTAAGCCTGCTGCTAAGCCATAACCCATACCAATTAGAGCTTGTGAGTCCGCTAAAATATCTTTCAGTCTAAACTTTACCTTAGAAACCAGAAACACACCTATAACACCAACAACCACGCTAAACCAGCCCAAACCAGACAAGGTGGCACCAAACATCAAAGCGCCAACTATAGCCACTTGAATTGCTTCTGTTTTAGCTAAGCTTGTCGCCACAGCAAAGTTTCGATAACGAAAGGCGGCGACCAAACACGCAGTACCCCATATCTGCATAATACAAGCGATTAAGGCGTATTGTAAAAAATCGTTATTTAGTGTTGGGACTGTCACCTCCCTAAAATCGAGCATCCACCACAAATACCCCCATGCAAACGGTAACGCATATAAATAGCGAACACCTGTTGTTGCCATTGAGTTAAGTTTGCCCGATAGCTGCTTTTGTCCTGCTGTTCTTACCGCCTGCATTGTTGCCGCGAGTAAAGTGAAATAAATCCAAACTTCCAAAGGTATTCCCTATTTTAAATGTTTACTAAATAAATGACTTGCTAGCGACTAATAAAATTACCATAAATTTCAGCTAACTAACTGTTTCGGCGGTGAACTGATATTGCTTATCTAAGCTACTAACACCCAATCCGCTAAGCTTATTAACTTTAATTTGCACACTGATTCGTTCTTTTAATGCATCAACATGGCTTATCACACCAATCATTTTGCCACTGGCATTTAAATTATCGAGCGCATCTAGAGCAACTTCCAAAGTATTATTATCCAAGGTCCCAAAACCTTCATCGAGAAATAAAGAGTCAATACTGGTTTTATTACTAACTAGGTCGGACAATGCCAGCGCTAATGCCAAACTTATTAAGAAGCTTTCACCGCCGGATAGGGTTTTAATATCTCGTGCGGTATCGCCTTGCCAAGTATCAACAACTTCAAGTGCTAAGCTCTCACTTTGTTGGCACTGCAACTGATATCTACCGTAAAGGCGCTCTAACTGGACATTCGCTAAATGTACTAAATTAGCCAGTGTTAACCCTTGAGCAAAACGTCTAAATTTCGCACCATCGGCGGAGCCAATAAGTGCATTAAGATGGCTAAGATCATCTAAAGAAAGCTGCGCCTGCTTTATCTGTTCAAGTAGCGATTTCTGTTGATTTTTATTGGCTTTATCTTGGCTGATTTGTTGAGTGAACTGACCCGTTTTCTGTTGACAATGTTTTAATGTTTCTGATAATTCTTCTAGGTTATTTGATAGCCACTGTTCGTCAAAGTTAGTAGCCCCCATTTCAGTTAACACTGCCCGTTTCTCATTCAACTCAACAGCAACTTTCTCCCCTTGTGCAAGTAATACTTTTGCTTGTTTTTTACTATCACTAATATCATCAGCAAGTTTAACTAATCGTTGTTTTGTATCATCACTCAACAATGCCGATAAAACGTGTTCCTCATTAGTAAAGTCACTTGCCGCCATTAACTTTTGCCAATCACCGACCGCCTTCTCATGATGCTCAGTTGTACTCTCTAATTGCGCTTTTTCCGTGGTTAATTGACCTTTATTTTCCTGCTGAGCTGCAATTTTCTGTTGGTGAAGCTGATTAGCCATATCAAGTTCTTTTTCATTAACATTTCGTTGATTAGCTATATTTTCTCTCAATATATCAGACTCTTGAAGGTACTCATCATTTATACCGACGTCACAAAACAAGGTTACGCGTAACTTAATTTGAGCTTGTAACTCACTTTCCTGCTGATTTAACTGCATTTGAGTTTGATTGAATTGTTTCTGCTGTTGCTCAACTTGCTGTTTTAATAAACCTAAGTCTTTATCAAGGCTAGTTAACTGACTCTGCTCTGCCTGTTGGTTGGTAAAAATGTCTTGATATTTTTGCCCTTGGCTCATCACTGAATCCAGCCAATTACCATCAATACAAATGCTTGATTGTTGCATGTCATTTTTATTGATATTTTCGCTAATAGGCAGGGCAATTTTCGTTACTCTAATGTCATCAGCTAGCTGCTTATTCAAGGTTGAAATGCCTTGTTGCTGCGAGACTAAATCTGCAGATAACTTGTGATAAGTATCTTGCTGAAAACGGCCTTGCTCTTGGAGTAATTTCAACTGATTAATCTGGTTAGATAACTGCTTATCACATTGATTAATTTGTTCGATATTTTGCTGTTCAATTTGATTGTTTTCTTGCAACGTTTGCTGCAATAAAAGTAAATCATCAATATGTTGAATTGAGTAATTCAATTGTTCATTCAGTACTTGCTCTACGTCTGCATTTTGTAAAGATACCTGCTGGCTAACATCTAATGAGTGCCAGTTTTTATCAATACTGTTTTGCTCATCATTAACACTTTGCAAGCGGCTTTGTTGCATAGATATTTGAGCCGACAATTGCACTTGCACTGTATTTGATTTTTTACCCTCAGCTTCTAATTTACTTAATTCATCGGTGAGCAGTATTAATCTTTGTTGGTGTTCATTGTTATCAATAGCTTGATAGTCATTAATCGCTGGGTGCTCTGTTGAACCACACAAGGGGCAAGCTTCATCAGCTTGTAGTTTTGCCCTATGTTCGCTGAGTGCCATAATGGTTTGCTGCTGTGCGAGTAAAGTCTCAACATCCTTCTTCTGCTGTTGAATCGCACCATAAGATTGGCGTAGTTGTGTTAACTCTTGCTCGGTAATATTTAATTGTGCTGTATCTTTTTCTTGCTGTGCACTAATCCCCTGCTTTTCATTTTCCAATACATGAAAGCGCTGAGCTAGTTGTACTGCTTGCTTTAACGTTAGCTGCTTATTTTGGCCATCAACAAGTGCCTGATTAAGTTCGTTATTGTTTAACTCAGCGGTAGCTCCACTGGTCGATTCAAAGTCTACTGCTAAGTTAGCTTTTGTTCTTTCAGCTAAAATAGCTTGAGCAGCCTGGCTGCTTTGCACAACAAGTGCTATTTTCTCTGCTATAGCCTGCTTATGGCTATTTAAGCATTGCAACTCCCCTTCAGTATTACTGACCTGTTGCTGTTGAGACTGTTGTTGCGACTCAAGCCCAGACAAAGTTTGCTTAGCATTAACTTGTTGAGTCAATAAGCTTTGAACATTTTGCTGTTGTTGAGTTAATTGCTGATATTGACTTCGCCATAGTGGAAGTTTTTCTGACAAATGGCCTAATGCCTGATTATCGGCTAAATAGCTTTGTTGCTGCTGAAAAGTTGCTAAAGCTTTACTCTGCTGATTCTGTATTGAAATGAATGCATCAGTACTTGCACTGAGCTCTTTGCTTTGACTATCAATCGCATCTTTTGTTGCCTGAAAATTTATTTTCTGGTGAGTAATTGCATGCTCAAGCGGCTGTATTTTTTCATGTAATACTTGCTCAATTATTTTCCGCTGTGCTTCGGCTTCACTTTGACTGATTTTTAACTGAGCTAAAGCACCATCACTTGCAATGACCTCTTGGTCAATCAGCGCTAACTGCTCTGTTTGCATGTTAACTTGTTGCAAGCTTTTCTGGTATTGCTGACGATAATGGACCATCTGTTCAAGAGGCGCTCGAAGAGGCTCGGCAAGTGCTGATTGAGCCAGTAAATCTAAGTCTTTTTGGGCTTGTGCCGCTTGTTCTTCTATCGCAACTTGTTGCTGTTTTGCCTCTTGTATAGCTTGCTTATTAGCCGAAAAGCTTGAACACCAATTTTTAACTTGTTGCACTTGCTGCAATTGCTGATTCAACTTTTTCTCTTGTCCAGTAATCTCTAGCAGTTGTTGTTCAAGTTCAGCAACTTGTTGCTCATCGAGCAAAGTAACCTCTTGGCTGCGAGCTTGTAATATCTTCAGCGCATCACTGGCACTACGATGATTATCAAAAACTTGTTTAGAAATATCACCATAAATTTCTGTACCGGTTAATTGCTCAAGTAATTGTGCGCGCTCATTGGCAGGAGCATTTAAAAAAGCAGCAAATTCCCCCTGTGAAAGCATCATTGACTTGGTGAAACGTGAAAAGTTTAATCCGGTTAAATCGCTGATATCACCACGAACCGTTTTTAATTTATCTGATAATATTGTGCCATCAAGCTTAGCAAGCTCTGCAACAGGCTCTAATAAATTACCATCAATCTTATTTCTTGCTCGTTTTTGGCTCCAAAATGCCCGATAACCTTGTCCTTTTACTTCAAACTCCACTTCAGCCATGCAATGGCTAGTATGACGAGTCATCAATTGATTTTGTTTTTTCGACACGGTAAGGCGAGGTGTTTGATGATAAAGCGCTAGGCAAATTGCATCTAATATAGTGGTTTTACCTGCCCCAGTTGGGCCCGTTATGGCAAACAAGCCATTATTGTCAAAGGGGGCTTCACTAAAGTCGATTTTCCAACTGCCTTTAAGGGAATTGATGTTTTCAAAACGTAAACTTAATATTCTCATAAATTATCTTGCTCAACGACTTCAGTTTTACCTGTTTGTGTTTCAATTTCTGCTTTAGCATTTTGTTCTTTTGGTTTTTCAGGCTCAGAGGCTTCAGTTTTTTGATTATCAAGTGTTAGCTCAATGGATAGTTCAGAGAATAATTGCTTTAAACGCCCTTTACGTGCCTCTTCTTCATCTGTTTGCCAATCAAGTTGTGATAGGCGAGAGTCAAAGACTTCAGCTAAGGACAATTCACTTAAGGTACTGTTATCTTGTTGTGACAACTGTGCTTGACGACGTTGGCGTGCTTTTTTACAACGACGAACAAGTAACACTTCAAAAGGCATATCTGCCGCCAGCTCACTCACCCGTTGTGATAAATCGCTTAAGTGATCACCATTATCAATTTCGATATCAAGCCAGGCTTTAAGTCCATTTGTGTGCTCAGTATCGTCTTGCTCTTCTTTATATTTATTTTTGTACAAATCAAAGGCTAGTAGTGTGTTTTGTAGAGACACTTCCAACTCATCCACTGATGTTTTCACCATATATAAAGGCTGAAAACAAGGCACTATGATCTCTTTAACCTGATTAAGTTTCCCATGAGTAAATTCAACCATTAACACACGTTTGTCTTGCTTAGCTTCATCAAAGCTTAGAGCAATGGGTGAGCCGCAATATCGAATATGATCTGATTTTGCGACTTTTTGCGCTCTATGAATATGGCCTAGAGCAATATAGTCAGCTGGCGGAAAAGCACTGGCTGGAAATGCCTCTAGCGAGCCAATATAAATATCTCTAACTGAATCACTTTTACTGTCACTGACAGATACGCCCAGTACGGTAAGGTGACCTGTGGCAATGATAGGGACTTCACAGCCCTGATCTTGCTTAATTGTGTTAGCCAATTCCAATGCATGTTTATACAAGTTTTGGTAATGATCACTAATAGCTTGTTGCAGGTTTTGCTGTTTATCACTGGCTGACTGCCCTGCCCGACTTTTAATAACATCACGAGGTCTGACAAAAGGAATTGCGCAAACGATTGCGCTTATTTCTCCAGCTTGATTATTTAGCGGAAAAACTTGCTGGCTTAATATTGACTTGTTTTGCTCGGTATTACCTGAAGATGGCGGAATAACATGAGTAATGACATGAGTAGACAAACTCGCTAATACTGATTGAGACTCCCCTAACATAGCAACAGAGTCATGATTACCCGCCAAAATGATTAATTGGCAATTGGTTAGATGTAACTTAGCAATAAAATCAAAGTAGATTTCACGAGCATAACTTGGTGGTGTAGAAGTATCAAAAATATCACCTGCTACAATTATCGCATCAATATTATGCTTGGTTACTTGCGTTAAAAGCCAAGTTAAAAACTGTTGATGTTCATTCGCGCGGCTTTTGCCGTAAAAGTACTGGCCAAGGTGCCAGTCAGAGGTATGGATAATGCGCATAAAGCAGGAAAAACTGTACAAATAAGGAATGCAGCCAGTTTACCTGAACGGCTAAATTAAGCTACGGCTAAATAGTACTGTTATTAATGTTTCATCCATAAAAAAGGGTAACAAAAGTTACCCTTTTTACTCAAAGTGACTAGTTCACATATCAAGATAAATATTGCAAAAGTAAATGCTATCGAAATAACCGTACTTACTTAAAGTTTTGCTTTAAACACTTCAAAACGAATCAATTTACCTAACTAAGTTAACTAGCTATGATAACGAACTAAGTTAACTTATTGTGGTGTAGCTTTTACATTTAACGTTACGCCCGACGCTGCAGAATAACCATAAATGTCAATATACCAAGTACCTTTTGCAGGCGTGGTAAAGTTACAAGTTTCATTGTTACCATTTTTATATGGACGACAATCATAGGTTGACGATGTTGACTGCTTACCATGTGTTACATATAAGTCTGCATCACCACTGCCACCAGCAAGACTAACCATTAGGTCACTATAGCCATCAGCTAGCTCAACGCTATAACGAGTCCATGCTCTTCTAGATACTGTAATATTGTTAACTGTAGTATCAATCGGCTCAATAGTAGTGCCACCACCAGTACTTGGCTCTGTGTAACTCGCTGTTAAGTTAACTCCTGAAAAATCACTGTAAGCTTTTAGTCTTACATAATATGTACCACCAGCTTGTGTACTTGCACACGACTCAACATTACCTGATTTATAAGGGCGACAATCATAAGTGCTGTCCGTTGGTGCTGAACCAAATTTCACATATAAATCGGCATCGCCATTACCACCAGTAGTAGCAAAGTTTATGTCCGTAGCTCCAACTGGAACTTCCATAGTGAATACAAGTTCATTACCCGTAGTTGCTGATAAATCAGTTTTCACAACACCATTTTCAAGTACTGTGTCATTTGGTGTAGTACCGCCACCACCGCCAGTGCCAGAGCCGCTTCCATCACAACCATTAGCAGTAATGTAGTCTATCGCATCTTTAGTTTGCGCTAAGCCATAGCCAAATTTAACATCACGGCCGCTAGCACCAAGATCTTGTGCGCTAGCATTAAGCACATTACGAATCTCTACGTTTGTACACGTTGGGTGATGACTCCACACTAAAGCAGCAACACCTGCAACATGTGGTGATGCCATTGAAGTGCCGCTCATTTTTCCATAATGACCCGCGCCAATATTGATGCTAGCATTTGTGCCTAAGTTATTAAGCATGGCAGCGCCATCAGTATCAGATACTGTAACACTTGGGATGCTTGTAGCATTTGAGGTACCTAAAGTTCCACCAAATCCACCAGCAACATTATTAAAAAGAATTGCACCTACACCACCACTGTCTTGACACGCCTTAACTTTATCGTGAAAAGAAATGCTACCACGAGCTATCAAACAAACATTACCCGCAGCACCAGAATCAAGTGATTCACCTGTACCGAAGTTGTATAGACTAGCTGTTACCGAGCCTTGGTTTTCCATAGCATTTGCCGTATAACCAGTGCCTGCGACTGAAACCTCAACCACTGAGCCTAAACCTTCAGGATAAGTTGAATATACATCAACACCAGGGCCAGAAATTTCAACTTGGCTATTCTTTTGAGAGAAGTCAGCAAGTGCTTTATTACTATCAATTGCAGCAACAGACATTACTGAATCGTAAGAAGCTGGATAGCTCTCTACATCGGTAGTACTTGTTGCTACGCCATCATTACCTGCTGCAGCAATAAGTAAGACACCAGCATCATAGGCTGCTTGTATGCCATTTTTCTCACTAACACTTGAGCCTGTTCCGCCTAAGCTCATGTTAATAACATCTGAGCCATTGCTAACACAGGTATTAATTGCACTAACTAAATCTGACGAGTAACCCCAGCCTGATTCATTAAATACTTTAACAATATGAAGGTTTGGATCTGTACCAATAACACCACGAACGCCGATGCCGTTATTCAAGGCTGCAATAGTACCTGCTACGTGTGTACCGTGCGGCCCACCATGCTCAAACCAATTGCCAGTACCACTGTTATTAGTACCTGTAACTGTACCACCTTGTGCACCCATATCTTCATGAGGAAGGTCTAAACCAGAATCAATAACACAGATTTTTTTACCACCAGAGTTTGCTGAAGCGATTGAATCATCAACTTGATCAGCCTGTACCATAGCAATGCCGTAAGGCGAGCTTTGCGCCATAAATCGACGTGGTAAATCTTCTTCTACGTAATCAACATTATCATCAAAAGAGAGTGCTAACGCATCACTCGCTTCTAGTTCAGCAGTGAGTATATTGATACTTGGAAATTCGCCATTCACTTTGGCGCCAAGTCTTTTTAACTTTCTTTTAATCGCTGTAGAACGGGAAAACCCTGAAGGGTTTACCATTTCACTCATGCTTGAAAAGTTGTTCGTTTCTGCTTGTTCATCTGATAGAAGCTCGGCCGATTGAGTGTTGACCGATTGTTTATATTTGATGATAAAGCGCTTTGCTAACGGCGAACTCGCAACGGAAGACAAAGGGTTATCAGTAGCCTGTACACCTACTGGTTGAGCAGCATAAAGGGCGGTAGAAATGGATAATGATAACGCACTGACACTTGTTACTATTACCTTTCTTTTTGTTGTGTAATTGCTTGACATGTATATTTCCTATTAGGTTAATTATAATTTTTCTTTATTTATACAAGTTCTGTTTCTTGATGAAACCCACCAAGAAACACCACAGTAACATTAAATAAACACTTGTTACAACTTTGCAACATTCGTTATTTTAATAACTAGGAAATTTGGCAAAATGATGTTAAAAATAAGTAAATATTAGAATGTGAACAAATCAGGGTTAATAATGAGTCAATTTATAGGGGTATTTGAAAATGCATTACCCGATGAGCTTTGCGATAAAATTATTCATGCTCACCAAAGTAGTGACAATGTAAAAAGAGGACGGGTTGGTAATGGTGTTATGACGGATCTTAAGGATAGTCATGATATCACTATGGTCGATAAAGATTGGCAAGCGGTGCAGATGGAGATCATTAATGCCAGCTACCCTCATGTAAAAGCCTATCTAACAGAACACTACATGGCATTAATTTCAGCATTAAACCCAACCGTAAACCACCCTGAAACTGGTGAGCCTACCTCAGTTACAAAAGAAAATTTCGATACCGTTGGCAAAGCTTATATTGACCAATTAATTCAATATGTTTTTTGCTACGACAACTTTACAGCGCAACGTTATGAACAAGGTGTCGGTGGTTATCATTACTGGCACTCGGAGATTTATCCGCAACTTCCGCATAATAAACCTTTGCACCGAGTATTAGCTTTTCTGTATTACTTAAATGATGTTGAAGAAGGTGGCGAAACTGAGTTTCACTATCAAGGAATTAAGACTAAGCCTAAAAAAGGCTCATTAGTTATTTTTCCGGCTGGCTTCACCCATACACATAAAGGTCATGTTCCTCTATCTGATGACAAGTATGTTGTTACTTCATGGTTAATGTACAACAGAGCAGAACAAATCTACGGGAAAAGTAAGTAATAGAGATCAGTACCTATCAATATAGTGGCATAACAAGGACGTTCACCATGTATCGTAAATCCCTTAAATTAAGCTTGTTGGCTGTAATTATTGTCGGTATTTTCTTTATCTTTATACCTTTTACTTCATCTCTAAAACCAAATGATGCTACTTTCAACAGCGCCCCTCATATGGATATTACTTTTGTGAAAAAAGGTCAAAGTATAGAGTTTGAAGTTCCTCAATATAAAATCCACATATCTAGAGAAAGTAATAATCGAATAGTCGTCTTTGCAACCCCTTACAGAGATGGATTATATCAGCTACCTGAGTTTAATTGGCAACGTTCTTTATTGCCTTGTAGGTCATTCATACAAGAGTTTGGCTACCAGTGTTTAGACACAATAGATAATGAGGCTGTATGGTATAGCTATATGAAATGGGATAAAGGTGGGAAATATATTGGCGAACATAAATGGGGTGAAAAAATACCTAACTTGTTAATTCCAAAATATAAAATATCAGCAGAACAGTTTACTTTCTTGGGCCTGTAAGGCTGACAAGAAAGTTATTTAGAGCAAGGAGTTTTCAGTGAATCGAGAAGATATAATAAAACTAGCTAGTACAGCATTAATTTTTCCAGTGGTATTTTTACTCTTAGCTTACTTTAATGGAAATGAGCATATTTCAATAATGAGCTTCACTGCTTATTTCCTACTTGCGCTGGTAGGCACGAGTATTGGAGCTGTATACGCTCATTATGCCCACAGTTTTTTTTTCAAAAATTCATTTATTGCAGGGTTTGTACCATCACTAGTTTTAATGTTCATTGCCATAAACATGGGGATCGATGGTTTAATTGCATTAGGCGATTTATGTTTAATTATCTCATGCTGGACAGCGGCATCAGAAATAGTATTTAGTAAAAACAAGTCGTTAAGTAATAATTAACCACTAATCAATATGATCAAAAGGATTAATATGACAACAGAGCAAGAAATTATGGCGACTTTAGAAGATTATGCAAAAGCATATTGTGCTAAAGATATCGATTCATTAATGCAGGTATTTGAAGATAGTGATGATATCTCTGTTATTGGTACGGGCGCTGATGAACTTTGTGCTGGTAGAGACTCAGTTAAGAAACTGTTTCTTAGAAATTTTGCTGAAGCGACAGCTAATAAATTTGAATGGCAGTGGTCAAAAATGACTATTTCAAACGAACATGCTGTCGTTGCTATTGCTTTAATCATTCATATTGAATATCAGGGTAATAATATTGAAATACCAATTCGTTGGAGTGTCGCTTTGAAGAAAATTAACCGCTGGGTATGGCAGCATAGACACGCATCCTCACCAGCTTCAAGTCAAAATGAAGGGCAAGCATATCCTCAAGATACATAGGTTAGCTCTTTTGCTCGGCAAAACTATCTAAGCCTCATTGATATAACCCTTTCACGAGGGAATATAAGTTCACCTAAGGAATAAAGTTAATTTGAAAACCAATAACCCTTTTTATAAGTATCTTTTTATTTTATTAGCTCTCATATTTTTAGGCGTTTTTTTCGTTGATTGGTATAGAGACAACATATTTAAAGCGTATTTAGTCTTTTGTGCTATTTCGTGTCTGTTATTTTCTTACCGATTTACCAAAAAATATAACGCTAAAAATTCTCTTGTTAATTTAATGAAAAGAGAAGCAGGCATTATTCAAATTTCAAGATTGAAAACAATCCCTTTCTCAAATAAATCCATACAAGTTTCATTAGAAGTTAGCCGTATTTCAACGTTAACGGTCAGCAACAATTTATTATCGATAATCATAGATGGAAATGGCAACGGCTATGATTTTCAGTTAATTGAGTGCAAGCAGGCTATAGCTGACTATTTACAGACATTATTTAGTGAAAATGAAATGTCTAATATCGAGCTTAAGTGCATATAAAAATATTGATAGACGAACATATACCTGTAGCTATTATTTTTAAGTAGGTATTATTATATGTTTGAAATATATGAAGTTATATGTAATTCTACTCACCAACTTTAAAAGGACTTAATATGAAAAAACTACTAGCACTTGCTCTTTTATCTTCAATTTATTCAACAACTACCCATGCCATAGAGCTAACCTCAACTGACTGGTATGCTGGGGCTTTATATAGCTTTCAAAAAGTTGATATTCAACATGTTGATGACTTAGGAATCAACAACCTTGGTATCATTGCTGGATATAAATATGATGACATTTTTTCTGTTGAGTATCGACATAGTACCAGTATATCGAGTGATTCATTAAATTACCCCACCCCCCGATATACCAGTCTAAAAGAAGAACAAGAGATAGATTATCAAATAAGTTTACTTGCAAAGGCTTCCTATAGTATAACGACTTCATTAAGTATTTATGGGCTTGCTGGATATGACAAAACAAAAGCTCATATAAAAAGAGATGGTTATCAAACAGATTTTGATGGCAATATAACGTCATCTTTTAAAAGAAATTATGCAAAAGAAATAGATGGCTTCACCTATGGCTTGGGTTTCAATTACCAACTAACCAGTGAGATCAGCCTTTTTATTGATTACCAAGTTTTACCTGAGCCAAAAGAGCCCCATGGTGTTGTAAAAACAAGTCGTGATAGCGCAAACTTAGGTGTATTTTATGATTTTTAAGAATTTATTGAAGAAAACGGTTCACATGAAAATATTGGTATTATTTATACCTCTGCTATTAAATGGCTGTGTAACAACGTCCGTTAATTCAAACGCTGATATCTATGTAGAGAATAAAATTCGTCAAAGTGTCGTTGATAGATATACTAATGAAGAGGTGTGGAGATTAGGTGCAACTCAAGTTGGTTATGTAGAAACCAATCATTGTCAAATTGATATAAGAGACCGTAAGCCAAGTACAGAAGCCTTTATTTCACAATTGGAAGTTAAGACTCAAAAGTTAGGTGGTAATGCATTAGTATTTGATTCTTGTATCCAAAGTGGCACTGCGAGTTGCCATAAACATATTCAATGTCGTGGTATGGCTTATCTGATTACCTATAATGATTAGCCTCGATTTAACGATTTAACATGAAGTTTATCGGCTTCACCGCTCAACTATTACTTTGGTTAACCATAGCCGCCTCTCCAACTATTACAGGAGTTATTATTGGTTTTATACTCAGTATGCAAGCAGGAGACTTTTATAGCCTGACCGTTCCCTTATGTGGTTTTTGGGCTTCGTTATAGGCGTTTTGTGGGCTGAACGTATACGAAAAACAGTTAGGTTATCTTCGTTTCTTGGTCGATTGATAGGTATATATGAATTACAAAGTAATGATACGAAAAAGTAACTCAATTCATCGTTTTGCTAGTTATGCTACACTTTGAAAGCGATAAATTCCCCTAAGGGAAGTACAAAATAACGAATTTAATACGGAGCATACTTCAAGATGGAAGTTAAAATTTTTACAAAAATCATTAAGTCTAAACAAGGTTTTTGGCCTAGTACAGTGTCTTCATCAGATTGTGGTTTAGAAGGGGAGATTAATCTTTGGTTAGCTTCAAAACCGGGTATTGAAATTAAAAACATCACTCAATCACAAAGTGGTGGTTCATGGATGCCTGCAACACTTATTGTTAGTGTTTGGTATCAATAGTGTGTTATCAGCCTCGAAATAGTTCTGCCTTTAATCAACGCTGTTAAGTGCTAGATATCAATAACGCTAACAAAGCTGACCTCTTGCTTATGATAAAGCGATAGGTAATGATAACAAGGCGGTAACTCCTGTCCCTGCTTCTTTATTTGTTAACTTTATCAAACCATTGTGATTGAACATAATTTGGCGACACAATGCCAAGCCAATGCCACTACCTTGGCTTTTAGTTGAGTAGAAAGGCACAAACAAATTATCACTATTACTAATACCTGAGCCGTTATCACTGATTGATATATAGTGCCACTTTCCCTCTTGGCTACAGCTAATTGATATTTCCTTTTTATCTAGATGATTCATTGCCTCAATGGCATTTTTAATTAAATTGATCAGCACTTGTTCAAGTTGCTGCTTATCTGCAGTAATTAAGATATGACAGCTATCGCTCAGTATAAAACTGCCAGTAGGAAACAGCACTGAAATATTATTAAGTAAACTCGCTAACTCAAAAGATGAAAGATTTGGCTTTGGTAAGTGTGATAATTGGCTATAACTGGCGATAAAAGTACTTAACGATTCAGCCCTCTCATTGATAATGCCAACCCCTTCAAGCAAAGATTTTTTGTTTTGTTCATCAAGGGGTTTGTGCAATTTCTTTTGCATCGTTTCGCTAATGGCGGCAATAGGTGTTAATGAATTATTCATTTCATGACTTAACACTCGTAATAAACTTTGCCACGCCTTACGCTCTTTTTCCATTAACAAGCGTTCGGCATTAGTAATAAAATAAAGTTGATGCCGCTTGCCTTCACTGAGAAAAGACTCCTTAACAAGGAAATGTTCACCGGTTAATTGTTTATCTGCTTGTTGCTGACCTGCCAGACTCTGTCCGTGTAAACTCTCAGAGTTAAACTCAATAATACCTGAGTTTGCATTGACTATTTCAGCACCTAAAGGCGTGGTATTTAACTGTATATGTTCAGCTTGGCCATCACTTGCCAAAATGAGTTTATTTGCCGATGCATTAGCCATCACCACAAAGCCTTGCTCATTGGTCGCCAGTACCATAGCATCCATCTGCTCCATAATACGCTCAAGTAATAATCTAGACTCTTTTGCTTCAATTTTATGTGCAGATAGTGTTTCAGAAAGGCTATTAATTAAGTGTAATAGCTCTTGATAGGCTTGATTGGTATGAGCGCGCCCTCTGAGGGTGTAGTCGCCATCAATCATAGACTCAATTAAGTTGGCCAGAGTCCTAACTTGGTATTGCGCATTAAGGTTACTGGCAACAATTGCATATGCACAAAGTAGCGCTAAGACAATCAATATAAAGGCAATTAAATAGCCTGAAATACTGGTTAATAAGAGTGAAACTGCTGTCACCGTAAAACTAGTAAGGCACACACCCCACATAAGTTTTTGCTGATCATCGCCTTTACTTAATCGGGTGTTTTTTTCCAGCCAAGCGGCTATGTCCTTAACCCAGTTCATATTTACTCAATCGTCGATAATAACCACTGCGACTTAAACCCAGTGATTTAGCGGTTTCGGTGGCATTGCCTCGGTGAATTTCTAGTCGTTTAATTAAGGCTTTTTTCTCTAACTCGTCAAGGGTTAGCTCCGGGTCATCTAAGCTATCGGTTTGATCGCTTATGTTATTTTGAGTTGATAACATTAAATCTTGTGCTTCAATTGTATCTTTCTTACAAGTAAATAATACCCGCTCCATCAAGTGACTTAATTCACGAATATTACCCGGCCATTCATAACGCTGCAGCTTAACAATAGCCTGCGGTGAAAGCACTGGGCACGCTCTATGGTACTTAAGACTAAAGGACTGTAAAAAATGTTGTGCTAATGCGGGAATATCATCAAGGCGTTCATTTAACGAAGGAACACGAATTTCTATGGTATTGAGGCGATAATATAAATCTTGGCGAAAAGTTTTATCTGAGATTGCCGCTAACAAATCACTGTTCGTTGCTGAAATTACTCGTATATCCGCGTGTAAAGATTTGCTGCTACCTACCGCTTCAAATTTTCGCTCTTCTAATACTCTAAGTAGTTTTGCCTGTTGAGCAATCGGAATATTGGCCAGCTCATCTAAAAATAAGGTGCCCTGCTCTGCTATTTCAAATCGTCCGATACGGTTTTCTTTGGCGTCAGTAAAAGCCCCTTTAACATGGCCAAACATTTCACTTTCAAATAACGTTTCAGGGATTGCGCCCATATTCACTGGTACGAAGGTATTATCACTGCGTGTTGAAACACTATGAACATAAGCAGCTAACATGCTCTTGCCAGTACCATTATCGCCGGTAAGTAAAATGCTCATATCACTTTGGGCTAGGTCTTCTAACGTCGTTAATAACGTTTGCATAACTGCTGAATTTGCAATAATTCCTGTTCTATCGTTGGGATGTGCTTGCGTAGTAAGTTGTTTATTTTGTTGACTGAGCCTTTGGCTGGTCTTGGTTGATTGAGCTAGCGCCAACTGGGTGTTAATGGCACTTAACATGCGCTCATTTTTCCAAGGCTTTTGGATTAAGTCCTTAGCGCCAGCTTGCATCGCTTCAACGGCGATATCTATGGTAGCCCAGCCAGTCATCACTATGATTGGAATGGTTAGATCAAGCTGAGTGATTGTCTTAACTAGCTGCAAACCTTCACCACCAGAAGTAGTATCTAGCTGAAAGTTCATATCAAGCAAGATCAAATCAAGTGTCTGTGTTTTAACACTTTCCAATGCAGCTTCAGGGGTGGTTACCGCAACAATGTCAAAACCTTCTTCAGCTAAGACATATTTTAAGCTGGCAATAATATTTATATCATCATCAGCAATAAGAATTTTTTTATTCACAAGCGTCATTATTCATCGGTGGTTAGTTATAGCTAATTAATAAGCGTTAGTTATAAGTTGTTAATGTGCCAAGTTTATATGCTCACTGTAAGTAATTATGAAGCAATGAACAAGGACTAGCTAAACGATTATATAGAAAGTAAATCAGTAACAGAAAATATGCTTACTTTCCTATCACAGTTAACTGTTACTGATATCTATACGGTTACCTTTTAAGGCTATTCATAGCGTAATGCAATACTCGGTTCCATTTTTACTGCGCGTTTGGTCGGCGCATACATAGCTAATATGACAATCGCCGACAGTCCTACAACAACAGTGATCGCAAGTCCAAAGTAAAAGTAGATCGGAAATATTGCTTCGGTAAACTTATGAAAGCCAAAAGCAAGTAACGCAAACAACGCTACAGCGAGTCCCAATCCAATAATTAATTGACGTGCCCCTTGTTTTAAAAACATCTGAGTAATGTTTTTATCATTAGCCCCGACAGCGCGCCTAATACCTATTTCATGAGTACGTTGGGCTACAGAGTTTGCAGTTAAGCCATATATACCAACCATTGCTAAAAACAGAGCAAAGAATCCTGTTCCAAAGGTAACGTTAGACATTAAACGCATTGAGTCACGCATCATGTTACGGTTTTTAGTCGCCAGTTGTACCGAGTACGACATTTCAATAGTCCTATCGGTATCAAACATCGCTTGATAGAAAATCTCTTCAGCATTTTGGGTATTTGGCATAATACGGTAATAAAAAATTTGATAGTTAGTTATAAACTGTAAGCCAGATAAATACACTTCATCGGCGCTATCAAGTTTTCCAAAAAGCGTTGTTGGATTTAAGCGATCGGTCACCACACCAACGACAAAGACTTTTTCATCTTTATCATCAATATTTATCTTAAAACTTTTCTCTAATGCTGATTCACCTGGCCAATAACGGTTTGCCATTGATTTACTGATCAATGCCGTTTTCCGGTTGCCTAATTTGTCTAAGTGATTAAGTGACCGTCCTGCCACTAAATTAACCCCTACAGTTCCTGTATCACCAATAATAGTAATGGTATCTATTTTCGGTTTATCCTCTTCAGAAGCATAATCCCTTCCTTCAAGTGTCACTGTTAATTGTCGTCGCCAATCATTCGTAGTTACATCAACAACCTGCGGGTGTTGTTTAACTTTTTCGCGCAATGTTTGATAAAAGGCCAGCTTCTGTGCAGTTTCTTGGTATTTATTTTCAGGTATAGACACTCTTGCCGTCATCACATCGGTATAATCATCGCCCATTTCTAAATTAATTAATTTATATGATATATAGCCAGAAACTGAACCTATCAACATTAACGTAGCAACTAAAAACACCTGACTGGTAACTAATATTCGCGACAGCCTGCCTGCTTTTTTACTTTGTGCACCTCGGGTTCCATCCCTTAGCGTCATGTTAATGTCTTGCCTTGCAGAACGCCATGCTGGTAAAAATGCTGACATAAATATGGTCACCACAGTAAATACAATGGCCATTAAAATGGTTGGTAAATCCATGCCCCAATGCCACCAAAATGAACCGCCACCAGGTAACCAAGAATGTAACAAGATTTCGGTGTAATCCAGCGCTGCGCCGACAAGTAATAATGATAAAGTGCCGCCAATGGTGGTGATAATGATACCTTCCCACATGAGTTGGCTGACTAAACGTGAGGTAGTTGCGCCCAATGCTGCGCGAATTGCCGTTTCTTTTTGTCGCTCGATAGTACGCGCTAACAGCAAGTTACCAACATTTATACAGGCTAATAATAATATCAGCCAAGAAAGAATATTAAAAAAAGTAAAAGCAATGGCGCCATCACCACCGGTTTTAGCCATCTGAAAAGTTAAGATATCCGCCGTTTTCACCAATTCAGGAAGATCGTATAGCTTAACATTTTGCTGATAAATTTGATTAATTGCTTGTCCTAACTCTAATTCAGCTTGCTCAACACTAGAGCCTTTTTTAAGACGCGCATATGAAAAATATGAGCCACTCACCTCTGGCGTCGTCGTTAATAGTTTATCCTTTAACGGTAGCCAAATATGTGAGGAGTCTGGGAAAAGATACCCTTGAGGCATAACACCAATAATTTGGGTGATTACACCATTAAAAATCATAGTTTTATCTAAAACGTCTTCATCACCTTGCAACTCTTCTTGCCAAACTTGATAGCTAATAAGTGCTACAGGATTTGCTTCATCACGAGTGTCTTGTGCTTGAATGGTTCGGCCAATGATGGGAGCTGTACGACTGAACTCAAAAAAACCCTGACGTACTAAGCTAGCAAAATAATTTTTTCCTGACTCACCAACACTCATTCTTATATCTAGACTGTCGTGAATACCAAACTCATCAAAGTGTTGTAATTTATCTTTTATATTTTGGTATTCATACCCTGTGATATACCTATATTTATCGTCAAAATATATGGCTATAGATTTGGCGGTATCACCTTCAGGTATTGGTAATGTTTTATATATGACTGAATATAAAAACGAAAATGTAAAAAGACTTATTGATAAACCACCTATTAATACACCTAAAGTCATCGCAGTAAATTTAGGGGCTTTAAATAACAAGCGTAATGCATATTTAATATCTATTAACATCGACATATTAATTCTCCTAAATTTAGCCTGCAGCTAATTCAACCGGTTTAGCTAAAACATTAGCATCATCATTTGAATGATCTTTTATCATTTGACCATCAAACATCTCTAAACAACGACTTGCTCTTTTAGCTGAAGCAGGATCATGAGTTACCATGCAAATAGTTGCCCCCTCTTGATGTAATTGTTCAAAAAGCTGTAATACCGCTTCAGCGTTTTTCGAGTCTAAATTCCCTGTTGGCTCATCGGCAAGAATAATAGCGGGATCATTTACTAATGCTCGGGCAACAGCAACTCGTTGCTGCTGGCCACCAGATAACTGCGACGGATAATGATTCTTTCGGTGGCTCATTTCTACTTTATCTAAAACGGCGGCAACTTTGTCTTCAATGATTTTTTTGGACTTACCCGTTTGATAGGTTAACGGCAACATCACATTTTCAAAAACGGTAAGGTCTGAAATCAAATTAAAAGACTGAAACACAAACCCAATTTGTTCACTGCGTATTTTTGCTCTTTGGTCTCGCGTTAATGCCGAGACATCCTTACCTGCTAGGTGGTATTCGCCTGTACTTGGGGCATCAAGTAGCCCTAATAAAGATAGCAAAGTTGATTTCCCGCAACCTGACTGACCGCTGAGAGAGATATATTCACCCTTATTAATGACTAGGTTAATGCTGTTTAATGCACGTGTTTCAATTTCTTCGGTTAAGAAGGTTTTACTAATATTATTTAAGGTTATAAGTGCTGTCATAATTATTTCCATATCGTATCAGCGATAGTGTTAGCTGATGTTTTTAATGAGTTGTTAACGTGTAATTTAATTCTTGGTTTAATACTTAATATAATGAGTTTTTACACTTGGTATTTATTAATTTATCTTAATGTCTTGATGCTCTTGCCAGCTTGAGGTATCAGAGATAATGATTTCATCACCAAGCAGTAAACCATCAAGAATTTGAATTTTATTAACTGAGCTTTGTCCCAAATCTACACTAAGTTTGCTGGCAAATTGTTGGTCATCGGTTAGCTTATACAAACCAACTTGACTATGCCTTGGTGCAAAAACTGGTCGTTTAACATATAAAGCATCTTTGATATGACTAATGGCAATGAGTCCATCAACCGTTAGCTCAGGTCGTGCTTCATTAGGCAAATGGCTCGTTAACTTAACATCAACTTGCACCATGCCGGCGATGACTGCGGGATCTATACGTATAACTTCCCCTATGATTTCACTGGTACGAGTATCTATATTTACTAATTGCCCTAAGGCAATGTCTCTTGCTCTTACCTCTTGTACTTGTAGCTCGGCAAATAAGGTATTTTGGTCGGCAACGAGGGCAACACTATCACCAACCTGTGCACGCTCTCCTAACTCCAGTGACACTTGCTGAATAACCCCAGAGGTTAATGCTGTTACTTGTAAAGCCGCTACTTGCTCTTTCACTCGTTGATAGTTATTTTCAACTAAACCAATACGTGCTTTTTGCGCAATACGTGTCGCTACCATAGTCGTTTTCATTTTCTCAGTTTTCTGACGTTGGGCGTGCCAAAATTGTCTTTGTTGCTTTACCGCTAGTTGGCTACGTTGATATTCAAGCGCTGAGACAGTGGCATTCCCTTGGGCCAATAATGCTGTTTCAGCATCAAGTTTTAACTTTGCTGACTGGTAGCTATATTCAGCAGACAAGACTGAATTTTCTAAATCGACCATCTGAGATTCTAGGGTGACTAAAGCCACATTACTTTCTGCTTTCTTTGCTTCAAGCTCCCAACGTGCTTTTTCTAGATTTCGATGTAATTCAGGGTTAGACAAGCGTACCAATACATCCCCTTTTTTCACCTTTGCCCCTGGTTTTACAAAAACCTGCTCAGCTCTACCTGATACTTGGGATGACACCCAGCGAATATTAAGTGGCTTTAATACACCGGTGGCTCGCACATTAACCCTAAAGTCACCTTGCTCTACCTTAGCAATAACCAAGGCATTTTTTTCTACAATAAAGGAAGCACTACCCACTACATTGCTTAATTGATACATGGCTACAGCCACTAAAATTGCGGGAGCAAAGTACCAATGTTTTTTCCATAGTGGTTTCGCTATTTTTTCTCTTTGAATATCCACAAATAATGCCCAATAAATGATGTTCGATACTTTATCTATTACAAGGCTTATGCCAATAATTTAAAAACCTTAACAGGTTGATATTAATGACATTTATATTTGTAGCTTTTTATTCTGAAGATAAGCTGTATCGGAATCGACACAGGTTGAAATTTAAGGTGTCACAGATATGAAACACCTAGCGAGTTACTCATTCGGTGAGGAGAAGGACATATTGCATTCATAGCAGACTATTTGCTAATGGTTGGCTTTCTTGTTGTCATTGCTTATCATGTTAAGTCACTCCATTATTAGCAATTTATAAAGCACTTATTTCTTATGAATAAAACCATAAAAGCCCTTATCCCTTTATTATCCATTAGTTTTTTTTGCTTTATTTTGTGGATTATTTACTTAGCCAACACGGGGCAAAATAGTCTATTTTTTCAGTTTGTTGCGAGTATCCCTTATGGTGACAAATTAGGCCATTTTTGTTTATTTGGCTTATTAACCTTAGCGGCAAATTTTACCTTCAAACTTAAATCATTTCAGCTACTGTCGATGGAGGTATATCTTGGCTCAGTACTTGTATTTACCTTTGTAGTGATAGAGGAGCTCAGTCAATATTATATTCCCAATAGAACATTGGACGCACTTGATTTAATGGCTGATTTTTTTGGAATTGTTTTTTTTACTTTAACTACGACTTATTTACGTAAACACTTGGCAATAAGAGACAATTAAATATAGTAAATTGAGGTACCCGCTTGTTTTTTTGCCTGATACATAGCTTCATCAGCTAATTGGATTAAAGTATGCACATCAGTATTTTTATCCATATAAACTGACACACCTACACTAGCCTCCACTTTGACAATTTGAGATTGAATATGAAAAGGTGACTCAAATTCTGTTAACAGTTTATTAGCCATAGGCTCAATCATATTTTTGTTAGCAATACCACTTAGGATCACAAGGAATTCATCTCCTCCAAGGCGCGTGACAATATCTGACTTTCTCACACAATGTTTTAACCTATTAGCCGTGCCTACTAGAATACCATCACCAATAGTATGTCCATGGCTATCATTGATGTGCTTAAAGTTATCGAGGTCAATATACATAAAAGCAACCAAAGTATTATTCTTTTCTGCTTTAGCAAAAACTTGTTCTAACTTAGTCTCAAGTACACTTCTATTAGGCAGCTTGGTCAAGGGATCTAAGTTTGCCGCTGCCAATGCTTCTAGCTCTTTCTTTTTTCGTCGAGATATATCTCTCACAATAGCGAATACATATTCAGCGCCATTATATTCGATAAAACTAATGCTATCTTCTACCGGAAACTCTGTGCCATCCTTGCGTAAGTGCGACGATTCGATGATAAGGCTACCGTTATCTTTGATTCTGTCAAAATGCTTCTTAAGTTCTTCTTTAAGCTGCAATTTAGGCTGAATATCAACAACATTTAGTTTTAATAATTCACTTTTACTGTAACCAAGCCTGCGATGAGCAAGGCGATTACAATTTAATATTTGACCAAATTTAGGGTCGACAACATATATGGCATCATTAGATTGATTCACCAAGTGATTTAGCAATATCTCTGCGGCATCCGACTGCTTAATTGTAGTTAAATCAATTAATTGTGAAATATACCTAACAACTTCACCACTTGCATCAGCTTGGGCAACAATATTTAATTGTACGTAAATTGCATGGCCTAGCTTGTGTTTATACCGCTTATCGATTTTAATCGGCGTGAAAGGATTTTTATTAAGGCGTGCTCTTATGTCTTTATTAATATGAATATCATCAAGGTAAGTGATAATAATATCATCCGAATAAATGGTATCATCTTCATAACCAAGCATTGTATTTAGGGCAGGATTAACATATTCCAACTTGCCGTTTGGGAAAGACAACACCATGGGGATAGGTGTAATTTCAAACAGGCGGTACATTGAGTTTTCTATTTGAGAATTATCGTGCTTCATAACAGCTGACACTTTTTATTCGTTTCTTATCGCAAACAGTCCTTGAAGGTAAGAAAGCTTTTATTAAAAAAATCTCCTAGCTAGTGATTATAGACTAAGTCTCAATATTTTTTAGCTGACTAAATAAATGTTGACGCTTAAATTGAATGCTGGAATGGCTAGATACTCAACAAAAAGTGAATAATTTATAAAGCTCGCACAAAATGACCATAGTAGTATTTTTTACCGACCAAGGCCTCTATCTGCTTTGCACTCGGGTAAGAAGGCCACTTAGCTTCACTTGCCTTGACAGCATCAACATTTGCCCAGGTGAGGTGCCAACAAACCTCTTGACAATTGTCGGTTTTAACCAGTATTTCGTGTGCAATAATATTTCTTTGCTCGGCATTAATTTCACTAAATAATGATTCACTTAACGCAATAACTTGCGCTAGATTTTCTTTTGTCACTTCAAATACAGCAATCTCTGTACATGTTTTCATATCGGCCTCTTATCTTGGTTTCATCTGACCTGAGTCAGCTATCATAGATTACTCTTGAAACTGTTTTGTAGCCTCATCCTTATACCACTCTAACGTTTTTGAGAAAAAGGCAATGGAGACCTCTATCACCAACCTATCTTGATTTGGCTCTATAATGGCGTCTGCTAATTGCTGACGTTTAATAGAATAAACCTCACCTTGCCACTGACCATCTATCAAGGTGAAGTTTCGTAAAATATCTATACCTATTGGCGCTTTGTCATTATCTGACGCAACCAACTTACCAAACCATTGCTCATCCTTTTGGTAAGTCTCGATTTTTCCACCATCGGTACCTGTTAGCCAGACTCCGGTAGTTAATGCTACTGAATGCTCATGAGCTGAAAGAGAAGCAGAAAATATAACCGATATAATTGAAAGCAACAGCGAGGTAGCTGCTAACTTCATAACAATTGATTTAAATTCTGCCAACTTACTTACGATTGCCTTAAAAGAAAGTTTCTTAAAAAAAGGTTTTAAAATCAGCCTTGAGCTTGTCATGCTTGCCTCTTTATCATTAAATATAGACTAGCTACAATTAACTAGTCTTCGCTATGATAACTCGCCAGCTCAGTTGATAAAGTAACACCTTGTAATTTCAATTGATTTACGCGTTGCAGGTAAGCCGCACCTTTAAGCATATGCAAGGCAACATCAACAGCATAACGGCGAGTATAGTCTTCAAGGTAAGTGCCTTTTACCCAGCTATTGAAGGCACCTAAACTAGGTCCAGCCCAAATTTGATAATCCATTTCACGGCCTTTCTCTCCGGTATTTGACCAACGAGAGCTCAAACCTAAATACCAACGGAAAATTAATGCCATTTTACGTTTAGGACTTGATTGTGCGCGGGCTAACATTTCTGGATCACGCTCTGTGAAAAATGCTTCGGTGCCAGCCCAAACATCATCTAAGTTTGAACGGAATATTTGTTTTTCTATTTTGATTCGTTCATCACTTGGAATATCTTCAATAGAATCATAAGCAATGTATAAGTCATATAGCTTTTTAGCACGCATCGCAAACATTGAACCACGCTTAACGACTTGTAATTTAACGCCCATTTCAAACATATCTGCTGCTGGTGCCATAGTGACATCAGCCATTTCAACACTGGCAAGCAACTTACGGGTATATTCAGAAGCCCCCGCTTCAACACAAGCTTGGTTAACTGAGCCAAGAACTATATAAGCTGCGCCCATATTAAAGGCAGCAAGTGCTGCTTCCGGGGTACCGATACCGCCACCAGCACCAACACGTAATGCTGGAGAAAAGTTATACTGTGCTTGAACTTCATCACGCAGGGCGATGATAGTCGGTAATAAGGTTAAAAACGGACGATTATCAGTATGACCACCAGAGTCAGCTTCAGCGGTAATATCATCAGCCATAGGTACAAGTTTTGAAAGCTCAGCTTGCTCTTGCGTTACTTTGCCTTGCGCTAATAACTTATCAATAAGTTTTTTTGGAGCTGGCTCCATAAACCTACGACCTACTTCGGTACGAGAAACCTTAGCAATCACTTTATTGCCAATATTTACTGTGCCATCGGCATTTTTAGAAAGCCCAGCTACGCGATACCAAACAATATGCTCGGTAAGTCCTAAATATGCTGAAGCTTCAACAGTTTTTACACCAAGCTTTAAGAAACGTTCAACGGCGCCGCGCTCTAGTGCTTCTTCTGCAGGCGCATGAATTAAGTTAACCGCATAAGGACCATGAGGTAATTCTGATTGAATACGGCGAATTGCATCTTCTACCGCATCAGGTACTAAACCTGCAGCGCCAAATGAACATAAAAAGCCTGCTTTACCTAAGGCTACTACCAATTCAACTGAGGCAATACCATTAGCCATGGCGCCGCCATGATAGGCATATTTAACGCCGTGCTGTTTCTTATAGGCATCATCACCTAAATCTTCAGGATTCAGCTTTTGTGCAAAAGCTAACACATCAGTTGCACCTGAAGTTGATGTTGCAGTTGTTACACCCGTGGCATTACTATTTTTTGCAACATATACCGGTTTTGATAAATCCATTAAGGCTGATTTTACTTCAATATCACTGCTTTTAACGCCACTGGCATCAACTTTCCATGCCCAATCAATGGCATTGTTATTATTAAATTCTAAATTCGACATGTTTGTTCCTATTTCTCTTACTTGTTCTTATTTTTGTAAGATCTATTTTACTGACTAATTAAGGGGATAAATTCTAATAGTTAAGCTCGAAGCCAGTAGGTGCTGTAGCAAAGAAGAAACACGGAATTGGTGCCTACCAATGAGTATTTCTGATGCTGCTACAGTGCCAAATGGCAATGAGATTAGCTATTAGCTAAGCTTCAACTAGCGATAGCACAATATCTTTCACTTCATATATGCGTAGGCCATCTTTTGATAAGTTAGCATCACCAACTAACCTAACTTCACCATCTTCTTTGATAATGTCTGTGATATGCACATCCAATGACATTTGCTTGTTTAATGGCGTGATTTGACCACGGTATTTCCACTTAACTAAAGTTGTTGGAGCGATAAACCTTGGATTGACAAAGTCTTTACCTAAGTCATTTTCCAACGCGTAGGTTTGCATTAATTCAATAACCGCTTCTACACCTAATGAACCAGGCATTACTGGATCTTGATGGAAGTGGTAACGGAAGAACCAGTCGGTGGCATCAATGGTGCGTTCACCATGTACATAAGCAATACCTGCTTTACCACCACCTTCAACAATAGAAACAGTGTCAATAAAGTTCATTTGACCGCCCGCTAATTTGTAATGCGGCTTGTATGCTGGTGCTTGGTATAACGGTAAATTTGAATTACTAAGATCGATCACCTTAATATCAGATTTAGGGGTATTGTTATCTTCAAACCACGGATGAGTGATTTTACCGTTATCAATACCTAACTGGTTGGTTAACGCGTCGCTGCCAAAGTAACCAAATACTGCCGTACCTTTGTAGAACAAATCATGTTTATCAAGTGATTGCGCCGCTTGGCTTTCATCTTTGACATAAAGTTCAAAAGTAAAACTTTGCACTATCATGCCGCCAGCCATGGTAGTGCTTAATAACACAGATTTATTAACAATAGTTTTGCCACGTAAATCAACTTGTTTGATTAAATCGCCACTACCATCTAGGTTACGGAAAAATAAATCTTTTTCTGGATATTTAAGCGTAGTGCCCATGTAACCTGAAATAAAGCCATTTGGTTGTAAGGCAATTTCCATGATTAATGAATATGGCATCCAATTATTGACGCTGTTTTTGGTAAAATACCAAGCATCTTCCGGTACATGATACTCAGCGATACAGCTTGAAGTCTTTTTAAGGTCTAAACGTTCACCTTGCACTTCAACCACTTGCGTAACAACTTGTAAGTCACCACATGGTGTACGTGGCGGAATACGGCCCTGATAAACGTCAAAGTCAGGTCCAAAACATTTTGAGATATTACCTGTTGCAAATTCAAACATATGCCAAGGGGTAAACGGGGCTTGGTTTGGCACTCGGTTTTGCCCTGTAACCATTGGCGCTTCAAAATGCTGAATAGGTGTTACACCCTTCTCTTTTGGCGCTGATAAATCAGACATTACTTTCATTAACGGACGATGTGCATGTTTAAATGGCTCTACGCCACGTTCATCAAGCTCAGTAGCAGCCGCTGCTGTATTATTTGTGTCTGTAGTAACGGGCTGTGTTAATAACTTAACATTATCAGGTAAGGTTACTGGGTAAGGTGAATTATCATCTTGCTCTGTGATCATCACAGATAGATTTTTAAAATCAACAACCGCTTTACCATCAAGAATAATTTCAATATTAGCTTTTAAGAATGGGAACGGCTCCATGCCCATCGCGGTGACTTCCATGCGATAGGTTAAGGTATTGTGCTGTGGAATAACTTGGCCGCGACAACGAACCGTTTGTGACTCACCCGGCATAGGCTGGAAACGTGCGTTATTTACATTAGCGTGCATGCCTAATTTCAACATTAAGAACATCGCCATTTGACCACAACCTTCACTCATTAATGAGCCGGCCATTACTTGGTCGCCTTTAAAGTGACACGGGAAGTACCAATGCTCAGGATCTAGGTCTTTTTGCCCTTCCAATAACCCTAAGCCCCAATGACCACCTTTAGCATCAATCTTAGTAATGCGCTCTATCATTAAGAACTTTTTAGATGAGAATTTTAATGACGGGTTACGGCCTTGTTGGTTATATTCTTCACCAAAACAACCAGCAACATCGCCATCAACTAACTTCATCATATCTTCATAATCAAAATGTTGTTTGGCTTGCTTAGCGGCATCGATATTAGTAATTAATGGCGTAAAATCAGTTTTAACTGCGTTGGCTAATTCAGCTTTATCTTTATCGTTTAAGATAACGCCTTTACCCTCAGCAAGCTCTTCATCAGTGAAGAAACCAGCACAACCATTACGCATGATTAATACTTTTTTATCACCGACATAACAATCGTAGTGGAAGAAGAATAAAAGCTGCTCACCATTTTTTGCGTATGAGTCGATATGAATTTCATAACGTAGAGTTTCACCACCAAAGGCCATCTCTTCTAAGAAGGTTAACTCACAATCGAGTAAACGATAAACACGTTCACCTTTGGCTTGAAAATCAATACCAATGTAAGAGATTAATAATAAATCACATTGCCCTGATTCAACCGAAACCGACCACGGAATTTGACCATCAATTAAAAATGGTGCATCGACAGGAATATCATACTCAGTGCACATGTATGACTTTTTATATTCATTTACGGTAGCTTCAAGTTCAGTAACACGTGAAACCAATAAATAATCTGTGGTTGGTAAACGTACACGGCGCGAATAGCTATCAATGATTTTAAACTCATCACCAAAGACTTTTGCGATATCCCCTTCGGCAAATTCAACTAAATCGTCGGTATCCCAAATAATATCTCTAGGTTGATTAAAGCGTTCTTCAAGTTGTAATGGTGGATAGTTATAACCTGCTGGGCCTTTTACTTTAAAGGAGCCGTGAAAGCCTGATTGTGCTGCCCAATATTTGTTTGCCTCAACCAAATCGTCCGTTAGGCTGTTTGAGCTGGCTATATTTGAACCCACAACTGAAAGTTCTGGTGTATGTACAACGGGTTTTACTGGCGTACTGTTTGAATATGCAGGTAAAGAGATGCT
>Ga0105356_10000402_pt1 | contig 40594 bp, 22 predicted proteins | sample GOMGulsemesocosm_3_FD_83502 | JGI IMG/M metagenome (GOLD analysis project Ga0105356, IMG submission 83502) | Methane-oxidizing microbial communities from mesocosms in the Gulf of Mexico - GOM9D Gulf of Mexico | ecosystem: Environmental > Aquatic > Marine > Cold seeps | place: Gulf of Mexico...
ATTTATTGAAAGTACCTAGATAAACAGTACGTTCTTGTTTGTCTAAGCTAAAAATTGAAGCAATAGGTTTTTCCCAATTGCTAAACTCATGATCGTAATCATCCTCTACAATTATGGTGCTTTTATTCGATGCCCATTTTAAGAGATCTAAACGTCTTTGCAAGCTCATTTTAATACCAGTTGGGTATTGATTTGATGGGGTGGTGTAAATTAGTTTGGGCTTTTTACATTTTATATTTTTAATATTTATGCCTTCATCGTCTATTCTTACGGCACAAATTTTAGCTTTTAAACTATCAAATAATTGGTAGGCATGAGGATAAGTTGGATTTTCAATAATGATTTCATCCTTTTTATCAATCAATACATCACTAATTAAGGACAAAGAGTGTAGAGAGCCAGTCGTAATTACAATTTGATCAGGGTTACAATCTATATTTCTATAGATTTTTAAATAATTAGATATGTTGTCCCTCAAGTGTTCCAAACCAATCGTAGTTGAATAAGATAATTGAGATGATTTTATATTTTTCCAATATTCATTAGATAGGTTTTTCCATTGTTGAACAGGAAATATGTCTAAAGGTGGCAATCCCGGCCTAAAGGCAATTCCTTTATTTGTGTTTTTGTTTATTAAATGGATGTTTTTTCTAAATGACAATCCTCTTTTTGAAATCAAAGGATATTTTCCTTGAGCAATTTGTGTATTTAAATTGTAGCGTATTTTCTTGTTTTTTGTGGAAGCAATAAAATAGCCTGATCCAGGAATAGAATTGACATATTTATCTAAAACTAATAAATCATAAGCTTTGATTACTGTACTTCTTGAGACAATTAAATCCTTAGCTAAAACACGGGAAGGAGGTAGTTTTATATTTTCATCTAACGTCCTGTTGATAATTGCTTTTTTTAATGCATTGTATAAATTTATGTAGATGTTTTGATAGTCATCTTTATTCCCAAAACCATGACTTTCTAGTATGTTTTTTATGTTGAAATGCAAATTGGTATGTTTTATCTTTATAAATTGGTATGTGCAATATACTGCAATATTAGATTAATTTTAATTATTCTTTAACAAATTTTAGGTATGAAATTAGAGATCAAAATAGTTTATAGTAGGATAATAGCGATATGTTTTTTCGTAGTAATGGGGTGTACCAGTGTAAAAACAGTTGGTTTTAAATTTCCAGTTGACACAACAACCAAACCTATTCTTCTTCAAGAAAAGCAAACGTATCTTTTAAATGATGTGGGAGTTTATGCTAGTAATGAATTTGACGGAGCTCGGTTAAATGGTTTTAAAAAAGTAAATGATAGTACTGCAATTGTTTATGTGAATCCAGAGAATACTCCTATAAATAACAGTGCATATTATGCTTTTAAGACATGGTCTGATACCCCTAAAACATTCTATTTTACATTTAAATATCCAAAAGATTATAGACATAGATATCTACCTAAGATAAAAAAAAACAATGAGTGGTCTATAATAGATTCAACAAGTATTTATAAAAAAGACAATTCAGTAACCATTAAATTAAACTTAAAAAAAGAACCCATAACCGTTGCTGCTCAAGAAATTCAATCCTCAGTTGATGTTAAAAATTGGTATACAAAACTTACAGAGAATAAAAAGTATGTAGATATAAAAACTTTTGGGAAATCAAAATTAGGAAGAGATTTAAATGTTTTAAATATATGCATAGGTGATCCTAGAGGAAAAGAAGTGATTGTTTTATTGACAAGACAACATCCGCCTGAAGTAACGGGGTATTACGCGTTTCAGCATTTTTTAGAAGCCATATTAAATGATTCTGAATTGTCAAAAGCATTTTTATCAAAATACAATGTTTTGGCTTTTCCCATTATGAATCCGGATGGAGTGGATCTTGGACATTGGAGGCACAATAGAAATGGTGTAGATACCAATAGAGATTGGTCGGTTTACAACCAACCAGAAGTAAAAAATACGGTTACTTATATTACGAAAGTCTTAAAAAAGAATAAGGCTAAAATTGTATTGGGACTTGATTTTCATTCTACATATAAAGATGTGTTTTATACCAATAAAATTAGAAAAACAACAACGTTACCCTATTTTATTGATGATTGGTTTGCTGCTTTGGAAGCGAATATTCCAAACTATAAAGTAAATGAAGCTCCAGGAAACAGTACCAAACCAGTCTCTAAAGGATGGTTTTTATATGGGCACAATGCCGTTGGGATAACCTATGAAATAGGAGATGCTACACCAAAAGATAGAATTAAAACAATCGGTAAAGTAACCGCCGAACAAATGATGAATATTTTAACCAAAACCAAATATTAATAACTAATCTAAAAAGTATGAACAGAAAATTATTTTTTTCAGTACTTGTTTTAATACTGTCGAGTGCTTTTATGCATGGACAAAGGACGGTAACAGGTACTATAAGTGATAGCGGAGGTGTTCCATTGCCAGGCGTTAGTGTCGTAATAAAAACGACCACTACGGGAACAGCAACAGATTTTGACGGAGTTTTTAGCTTAGATGTAAAAGAAACAGATGTTCTAGAAATCAGCTTTATAGGGTTTAAAACTGTAGAAATTACGGTTGGGAGTCAAACTATAATTAATGTAACATTAGAAGAAGATTCGGAAGCGTTAGATGAAGTAGTTATTACTGCTCAAGGGATTAAAAAATCCAAAAAAGCTTTGGGTTATGCAATTACAAAATTAAATTCAGAAGATGTAGAAAAGCGTCCTGAGGCAGATTTAGCCAAAACATTACAGGGTAAAATTGCTGGTGTTACCATAACGCAATCAAATGGTGAAACTGGAGCAACTTCTAGTATTAGAATTAGAGGTTCTATATCACTCACGGGGGCTAACGGACCGTTAATTGTAGTTAACAATGTGCCTTTTGCGGGTAGTATTAGAGATATTGATCCTAACGACATTCAAAGCATGAGTATCCTAAAAGGGTTTAATGCAGCCGTTTTATATGGTAGTGAAGGTAGGAACGGGGTAATTTTAATACAAACCAAAAGTGGAAATGCTGCTTTGGGGGGAAGTAAAACGACGACATCAATTTCAACTACTGCTTATGTAAATACGGTATCTCAATTACCAGAATACCAAAACAAATATGGACAAGGGCAAGAATATAGTTTCATACCAACATTCCTTTCGGGTGATGGTCCTGCTTTTTCAACTTTAGATGAAGTGGTACATCCTTATGCTAGTTTAGGGAATATTTTTCCAGAATTTGAAGGTAAAAAGGTTCCCTACACAGCCAAACCAAATAACATTAAAAATCTTTTTAATGTAGGTACTGGTATCATTCATGCACTTTCTATTTCTAGTTCAAAAGAAAAGGTAGCATTTAATTTATCAGCAGGTTACACAGATGAAGAAGGGATTATTGGTAAAAACGATTTAAAACGTTTTAACATCAGTATTGGTGGTAATGCACAGATAACGGATAAGTTAAATATCGCAGCTACGTTAAATTACTCTACAAGAAAATTGAACCGTATTCAGTCACAAGAAGTCTTTAATCGTATATTCTATCTTCCAAGAAATATTGATTTGACTAAGTTACCTTATCAAAACCCATTAACTGGTGAATCGGTCTATTATAGAAATGATACCAATCCACTTTGGACATTAAATAATTCCGGTGTCAATGACAATGTAGTTCGAGTTTTTGGAACTGTTAATGTTGGTTATCGATTAAATGACGCATTTAATCTTACTTATAGAGCAGGTTATGATAGCGAGCATTTAAATACTTTTGACTATTCAAACAAAGGAGGTGTAGGAACTTCTATCAGTGATGAATTTATAAATGGTTATTTAAATTTAGATAGTAGAAAAGAAGTTGTTGTAGACCAAACCTTAATAGTTGGGTATAACAAACAGTTAACAGATGACTTGAGTTTTGAAGCACAGGTTGGTGTCAATTCTAAATTGACAAAATCACAACGAACTTCTTCAGATTCTCAAGGTCAGTTTGTCTACAATTTTTTAAGACCAAGCAACTATAAGACATCTCAAGCAAGTTTTGTGACAGCAGATGAAAATATTGCAGGTGTGTTTGGACAGTTTCAGTTAGGTTATAAAAATTATTTATACGCAACAATATCAGGGAGAAATGATTGGGGAAGTACTGTAGAGTCTGAGAATCAATCCTTATTTTACCCAGGGACTTCAGTTTCTTTTATTCCAACGTCTGCTTTTGATATGAGTGGTGATGTTATCAATTATTTGAAATTTAGAGCAGCTTATGCAACGTCTTCAGGATTTCCGGGGCCTTATAGAACAAGAAGCACACTTATTATAGATGCCAATAGATTCGCAGCAGCAGATGGATCACTGCCTGTAACGAACAGATTCAGTAGAAGATTTGCCAACCCAGATTTAAAACCTGAATTACACCGAGAGTTTGAGATTGGTATAGAAACCAAATTATTTAGAAATCGTGTAACTTTAGAAACTTCACTTTATAAAAGAGTTTCAGAAGATCAAATTGTTGAATCTCCACTTGCACCTGCAACAGGGTATGATGTTCAATTTATCAATTTGGGTCGTGTAGATAATAAAGGGATAGAAGTAGATTTAGGTATCGACATTATTAAAAATGATAATTTTAGATGGAATCTAAGAAATATTTTTACAGCTGACGAGTCTTTAGTAGTAGAAACTACGGCAGCCGGAGCTGATATCAATTTAATAGCAGATAGATGGGCGGTTGAAGGACAACCGATAAATGTTATCAAGGGAGATTATGCCTTACGAGATGCTGAAGGTAACTTTTTAATTAATAGCAATGGAGGGAACTCTAGATTAGGAGAAATTGTCAATAGCAATAATGTAGGATTAGATGATAAAGTTATTGGAGACCCTAATGCAGATTGGAGATTGACAACCATTAATAATTTAAGCTATAAAAACTTTACTTTTTCTGCCCAAATAGAGTACAGGCACGGTGGCGAGATATCTGCTAGGTCAGTAGAAGACCTATTAGAACGTGGAGTGACTAGAGATACAGAAAATAGAGAAGGGTCGTTTATTATCCCTGGTTTTTTAGCAGATAGTGGAACGGGAGAACTTATTTTAGATCCAAATGGAAATAAAATACCCAATAATAATCAATTAGGTGGTCTTAGAACTGTATTCTCGAATTATTATGATAATAATGATTTAAGTATGTGGGATGCTTCAGTATTCCGTATAAGAGAAATATCATTTGGATATACACTGCTAAGAAAGAAAGATGGAAACATGCCATTCGAAAAAATTGATTTTACATTGACAGGAAGAAATTTATGGTACATCGCTCCTAATTTTCCAAAGTATGTGAATTTTGACCCTGAAAATGATCGTGGTCTAGGAAGAAATAATGTGCCATCTACAAAGAGATTTGCTTTGGGTATATCTGCAACGTTTTAAATCTATTAAAAAGGTAAGAAGATGAAAAATATAATAAAATATTTAAGTATCAATTTAGGAGTAATTATGCTGCTCTTATCTTGTGAAGTTACTAGGTTTGATTTGCAAGACAATCCGAACTTTTTAACACCAGAGAATGCCGATCCAGAATCCTTATTAAACGAAGTACAATTTTTGTTTCAAGATATTATAGGGGATATGAGTAGAAATACGGATGATATAATGCGTTATGAAGCTATGACAGGTGGTTATGGTGATATTGCCAGTTCAAGTGTTTTAAACGTAGAATGGGAACGCTTTTATGAAGCATTAAATATATCAAGAACTATTGAAAAACAAGCTGCTTTAGATTCTAATTTGTTGTTTCATAATGCGATAAGTAAATTGTTGTTAGGTTATCTCACAGTAACTTTGGTTGACTATGTTGGAAATATTCCTTACGAACAGGCTTCTAATCCTTTGGAGTTTTCAAATCCTAAATTGGATAACGGTGCAGATTTGTATAAAATGGTATTGTCTGATATAGACCAAGCAATTGCAGATATTAATACAGCTGCATTTAATGTGTCCTCAGATTTATTTTATGGAAGTGACAAAGCTAAATGGACAGCCTTTGCGAACTCTTTTAAGTTGAGGTTGCTAATACAAACTAAGCTAGCAAGTAGTGATTTAGGAATAAGTAATTTAGATGCAGAAATTAACACATTACTAGCAAAGAATTTAATAGATACTGAATCAGAAGATTTTGTCTATCGTCATGCTGCTGTTGAAGAGCCAGAAAGTAGACATCCTTATTTTACAAGAGGTTACATCAGTGGGTTTTCACAGTATATTGGAAATTATTTTATGTGGATGCTTAAAGATTCCAAATCAATAAATGATCCTAGAATACGTTATTATTTGTATCGTCAATCTGACAAAGACCCGTTTACTGGACCACCGTATTTGGCATGTGGAGGTGATCCGGAAGTAGATTTTTGTTATGTTGGTGAACATTATTGGGGCTTAGATCATGGGGAGACTAGGACAGGGCGTGGAGATAATAATTTTAGAACTACGTTTGGTATTTATCCCGGAGGAGGTGCTTTTGATGAGAATCAACTTATCGAAGCAAAAGAAACTTCAAATTTGGGTGGGGCAGGTATTATGCCAATACTTACAGCTTCTTATATGAAATTTTTAACGGCAGAAGCAGCCTTGACTTTAGGTACAAATGGAGATCCTGCTACATTATTGGAGGAAGCTGTTAGAGCATCGATGAGCAAAGTTTTAAAATTTGGAAATGTTACTTCTGCTTTCGCTGCAACAAATACAGATGTAGATAATTATGTAAATGAGGTGATGACTTCTTATGGAAATGCAACCAACGATGGAGAAAAACTAGATATTATTATTACAGAATTTTATTTGGCAGGATTTGGTAATTCTATTGAGGCATATAATGCGTATAGAAGAACAGGGTATCCATCAAATATTCAAATTCCAATAGATGATGACAATCCAACATTTGCTAGAAGTTTCCCATATGCCAATGATGCAGTAAATAACAATGCATCTATTACACAGAAACAAAATACAGTTAAGGTATTTTGGGATACCAATCCAGATGGATTTATTAAATAAATTTTAAAGCTCAATCATATGAAATATATATATAAATATTTAGTTTGTTTTATTCTCATACTGGGGTGTTCAGATGACAATAATCTATTAGAAGATATTGCGTTAAGAGGAGGGTTTGTACAATTTGTTGAAGTTCCGGAATTAAGTATAAATATACTTGAGATAAATGCTGCCGTAATTTCTGCGAAATTGGTTGACCCAAATAACAATGCAACCCGTTATTCATTATCTATAGCGCATAATGGCGGAACTCCAGTAAATGATTTTGTTGTTTTGACTTCATTTCCTGCCAATTTAGAAATAGCGATGAACGATGTTATAACTGCGTTGGGTATTACTGCTGCAGATGTTAAATCGAATAGTAAATTTACGCTTGTTGCGACTACAGTAACTCCTACAGGAACGTATTCTGGCTTGACACCCAATTTTGTGAATGGTGTAAATACGGGAGGGGATACAGCCAATCGTTTAAAATCGACTACTGTACGTGATGCTGTTGAATTCGATATTACCTTTTTTACACCGCCAGGAAAAACAATAAAAGGAACTTCCTTTGAAGAGGTAGCAGTAGGTACAATCAGTGCAAAATATATTCGTAACGGAGGAGCTAATATAGGCGGCGATTTAATTAATGGTGCCAATCCTCCTTTCGTAGATTTTACTTCTACGGGTAATGAAATTGGATTTAACTCAGAATTTGTGCCTGTTTCAGGTATTAGTTCTAGTAGTTTGGGGTTCACTTCAGAACGTATCGGTGTAACAACGGCTTTAGAAGATGTAGATCCCTTTCCTAATGGTACACAAGCCTTTCATATGGAAGATGCTGATGGAGCAATTAAGATTACTTTCGATGCTGTAAATGTTCCTGCAGGTCAAGAAGATTCAGGTGTTTCTTTTCAATATTTCTTAAGGTCTACAAGTTGGGAGTCTAAAGACGGTATTAAAGCCTATGCAAATATCGTAAGAGATAGTGGTAGTGAGGTTGTAGAAATTGTCAATCGTTTAGGTAGTGATGCTAATGAAGTTGAAGGGGTATGGAATACAGCCAATTCAGGATTCTTAAAAGGTGTTCGCTCCTATGAGTTGGTGATTGAAATTCAATCAGGTCATGATACAGAAGATATTTATATAGATAACGTTATCGTTTTCGAACCAGACCTTTAAGAGAGTTATCTAATTAATAAAGATCAATTAATTTATTTTAATTAAGGAGGTTGTTTAAGTGTTTTTTAAAGAACCTCTTTTATAAAAAAACTAAAAATATGAATACAATTTTACAAATCGGATTGGGACCTTTAGGCATTCAAACAGCCAAATATATTGCAGAAAAAAGCAGTCTTAAAACTGTTGCAGTAGTAGATATAAATCCAAATATAAGTGGAAGGTCATTAAACGAAGTTTCTAACGAATTGTCTTCTAATATCTTTATTTATAATTCGGTAGAAAATGCTTTAGAAGCATTGAGCTCAAAACCAGATGTTGCTATTATAACAACGGTTTCAAGTTTAGAAAAATTGATCCCGCAAATTGAAGAAGTTGCCAAGTTTGGGATCCCAGTAATTTCTACTTGTGAAGAATTGTCATATCCATGGGACCTACAACCTGTGCGAAGTGAAAAGTTAGATGCTCTTTGTAAAAAATATGGTATAGCTTGTTTGGGTACAGGTATCAATCCAGGTTTTTTAATGGATTACTTGCCTTCTGTTTTAAGTTCTGTATGTAAAGATATTGAACAAATAACGGTAGAACGTGTACAAGATGCAACACCACGACGCATTCCTTTTCAGAAAAAAATAGGTGCAGGGTTGGATTTGAAAGCTTTCAAATCGAAAGAGTTAGAAGGTACATTACGTCATGTAGGATTAAAAGAATCAATCTATTTGTTAGCAAATAGTATTGGTGTAAAATTAGATCGTGTTACCGAAGATTTACAACCTGTAATTTCATCAGAAGATATTATCACAAAAGCGATTCAAATTAAAAAAGGAGATGCTAGAGGTGTTGAACAGATAGGTTATGGTTATGAAAACGGCATCTGTAAAGTAAAAATGCATTTCAAAGCAGCCATCGGAGAGAAACGGTCTTTTGATAAAGTTAGCATAAAAGGAACCCCGTCTTTTTCTTCAGAAATTGATGGTGGTGTAAATGGAGATATTGCTACTTGTGCAATCACTATCAATAGTATAAAAAGCATTCTCAAGGCAGTACCAGGTCTTCATACGATGTCAAGTATTGCTGCACCAGGTTATATAAATTAAGTTTTGTTCCTACTGGAAAACTCTTGTTTAAATTTAAATTATTGTGAAGCTATTAAAGTTTTTTTTACTACTGATTATTGTTGCAGGTGTTTTCTCATGTTCTAAAAAGAAAGCAAATAAGCACGTGATTTTTGATACTGCGTTTCTAGGAGCAAGACTTGACAGTATTGAAGCTTTAGGAACTGATAAATATATAGCTCATATTTTACCAGCTTTTGAACCTGTAAATAAAAGCCCATGGTTTGCTTTTGGAGTACGTTCCATATCTAAAAGAAATATTGAGGTAAAGCTCAATTATGGTATATACAAACATCGTTATATTCCCAAACTAAGCACTGATAAGAAATCTTGGAAGAAAATAGAAAGTAAAAACATCGAAATAGATACAGTGACAGGGATCGCTACTTTGCATTTAACTGTAAATTCTAAGCAATTGTATGTTGCGGCACAAGAAGTTGAATCATCAATAGATACGTATTCATGGATCGATAATTTACTTAAAACACATGTTGAAATAAAAAAAATAGTAGCAGGGAAAACAACATTACAGAAAGACAATTATGTTTTGGAGTTGGAAAAGGACAGTATTATGAACGCAATTGTATTGGTTGCAAGACAACATCCACCTGAAACTCCAGGGGGGACTATTGGGTTCAAAGCATTTTTTGAAACCTTAATTGAAAATTCCTCGCTAGCTACTGGTTTTAGAAAGAGATTTAATATTTATACGTTTCCTTTATTGAATCCTGACGGTGCAGATATGGGGAACTGGAGACACAATGCAAAGGGTATAGATCTAAATAGAGATTGGGTAGATTTTACACAACCAGAAACAAAAATGGTAAAAACTTATATGGAAGATAAAGTTAAAAAGGGACGTCAAGTTCGATTTGCTTTGGATTTTCATACATCCTATTCAGGTCCCTATATGCTTGTTTTGGATTCTATAAATGAAATAAAAACTAAAAAACTAATTCCTCGTTGGGTGAAAAGTATTGAAAGAAATAGCAAGTTTAAGGTAGAGACAAGAAGACGTAGTCAGAAATTGCCTTATTGCTACAATTGGTTTTACAATACATTCGAAACGGAAGCTATTACTTACGAAGATGGAGATGAAATTGATAGAAAAATCATCAAAGAACGTGCAATAGTTTACGCAAAACAATTAATGAAAACAATGATTTTAATGAATGATAGCAATGAATTTTAAAATAAAAATAAGCATTTTAGCTACAATTTTATTTGTGGTAATTTCTTGTTCGAAAGAAGCAATTGAAGCCGATATTCTCATTATAAATGGTACTGTTTATGATGGAGTAAATACAGTCCCAATACATGTTTCTATAGCTGTAAAAGGAGATGAAATCATTTTTATAGGAGATGAAAATGTAGTTCATATCAATGCAACAAACATAATTGACGCCAAAGATTTGATTGTTTCTCCAGGTTTTATAGATCCGCACACTCACGCAGACAGAGATTTAAAAAAGCCCAAAACAGCACATAACAAACCTTTTTTATTTCAAGGTATAACTACAGTTATAGTTGGTAATGATGGTGATAGTTTTTTTCCTACTTCAGATTATAAAAAGAAGTACGAAACTCATGGAATAGGTACGAACGCTGTATTCTTAGTGGGGCATGGAACGGTTCGTAAAGAAGTAATGGGGAAAAGTGACCGAAAAGCAACCCGTGAAGAAATTATCAAAATGAAAGCTTTGGTTCAACAAGAAATGGAAGCTGGAGCCTTTGGAATGTCTACAGGATTATTTTATTCTCCTGGAAGTTACTCAAATACAGAGGAGGTAATTGCATTGGCTAAAACAGTTGCAAAAAATGATGGTATTTATGATACCCATTTAAGAGATGAAAGTTCATATACTGTTGGGTTGATACCAGCAATAGAGGAAGCTATTGAAATAGGGAGACAAGCAAAATTACCGATACACATTTCACATATCAAATGTCTGGGTGTTGATGTTTGGAACCAAAGTAAGGCTATTGTAACTTCAATAGAAAAGGCTAGAGAAAAAGGGATAAAAGTAACTGCCAACCAATATCCATATGATGCTTCAGCAACTGGATTATTAGCTGCAGTTGTTCCACGTTGGGCAGAAAGCGGAGGAAAGGATTCGTTATTTGTAAGATACAACATCCCTAGATTAAAGGGGCGTATTTTAGAAGGGACAAGGAAAAATATCAAACGCAGAGGAGGAGCAGATAAGTTATTAATAGTAAAAGCAGAAGACGGAACTTTGATAGGGAAAACACTATTGGAAATTTCAAAAAAAATAGAAATTTCTCCTGAAGAAGCTGCTCTTTCAATACTAAAAACCAATTACATTCGAGTTGCTTCTTTTAATATGAATGCGAAGGATATTCACCATTTCATGAAACAACCTTGGGTAGTTACAGGATCTGATGGAAATACTGGACATCCTCGAAAATATGGTACGTTTCCTAGAAAGTATCATAAATATGTAAAAGAAGATGGAGTAATTGATATTGCTACTTTTATCAATGGGAGCACTTCTAAAACAGCTGAGATATTTAAAATATCCAGTAGAGGAAAAATAAAAAAAGGGTATTACGCTGATATCATCATATTTGACCCCGAAAAATTTAAAGACAAAGCCAATTATAAGGATTCTTTTCAATTAGCAGAAGGTTTAGAATACAGTATTATAAACGGAAAGCTATCTATTGATAAAGGAGATTTTACAAAAGAATTAAATGGGAAGGTGCTGTTAAAAGAATAATAATAGCAATGAATACGAGTGTCTTTTTTTAATAAATGACATGTTGAAAGGATTGATAAACGGGAGGAATATGAGAAAAATGAATGTAATATTTGTGATTTTGACTTTACTAATAATTGGTTGTAAAGAAAAGAATCAAGAAGAAAAAAGAACTCAGAAAAGATCTGAAAAGGCTGATATAGTAAGCACAATTATCAATGATAAAGATAATTTTTATCATATAGACTTTAGCAATTATCCTAGCAATGACATCAGTTTGCCAATTGGAGTTTTTGATTCAGGAACAGGTGGTTTGACTGTTTTAAAAGCAATAGTAAATTACGACCAAAATAAAAACGAAACCCATCAGAAAGGGAAAGACGGTGTGATAGATTTTGATAAAGAGTCTTTTATTTATTTAGGAGATCAGGCCAATATGCCTTATGGAAATTATTCAAAAGAAAACAAAGTAGGTTTGTTAAATGAGCACATTATCAAAGATGCGCAGTTTTTAATGAGTAATAAATATTATTCTACTGTGGATGACAGGTTCGTGAATACAGATAAAAAACCTGTAAAAGCTTTGGTGATAGCCTGTAATACTGCAACAGCCTATGGAAAAGAATATATAGAAGATTTTGTGAAAAAAGCCAATTCTGACATCAAAGTTATTGGAGTTATTGATGCTGGTGTACGTGGTGTTTTAGAAACGATGGAAAAAGATGAGAATGGGATTATTGGCGTTTTGGCGACTGCAGGTACCGTTTCTTCTAAGGGCTATCATAACACAATTATGAAATTTAAGGATCAATTGGGGTATAAAGGTAATATTGAAGTGTTTTCTCAAGGAGGAATTGGTATTGCTGAAGCTGTAGATGAAGATGTGAACTATTTCAATAAAAATCTCAAAAAACCACGAAAAGAGTACAAAGGCCCAAGTTTGGATGGTGATGTTAAAATAGACAAAACACTTTTTGATATTTACAATTTTGATTTTGACAGTAGTAAAATGTTGTGTGACACAGAAGAGACCGATGATTGTGTTATTCTTCAAATTAATGATGCTGAAAACTATGTTCGTTATCATATTGTCACTTTGTTGGAGAACATTAGAAAATCAAATACAACTAACAAGCTAAAATCAATTATTTTAGGATGTACACATTATCCATATTTAGTAGATGAAATTCATACTGTTTTAAAAGAATTGTATCATTATAAAACAAAAAATGGAAGGTATTTGTATAGAGAATATATGGCAAAAAACATACAATTGGTAGACCCCGCTGTAAATACAGCAAAAGAATTGTATGATTATTTAAATAAGAAGTCCTTGTTCAATCCTAGCGGAACAATTAAGAATAGTGAATTCTATATAAGCGTTGCAAATAAAGAGAATGCAAATAATATTATTGACGCTGAGGGTAGATTTCCATACGATTATAAATACGGAAGGAATGTCGGAGAAATTCAAGAATATGTAAAAATAGTACCTTTCAGTAGAGATAATATTTCTTACGATATATTAAAACGTTTTCAAAAACAAATCCCATATGTGTATCAATTAATGGAAAATTTTAATCAAACTAATGAGAAGACAAAAATATTAAAACAGGAAAGTAAAATTTAATACTATAGAAAATATGAAGATACATAGGTACTTTTTTTTAATGAATTTCATATTGATTTACGCCTGTTCAGGAGGTGGAGCAGAAGTTGAAGATACCAGTGACAAAATGCCACCAACTGTACCAAAAAATTTGATAGGAACGAATGTGACAACTACATCCATTGATTTGAATTGGACAGCTTCTACAGATAATATTGGGGTGAGAAGTTATAGTGTTTTTAAAGATAACGAAGCTTTGGTTTCAACTAGAACTTTGGGGCATACAGTAAATGGTTTAGAAGAGGATACTACCTATGCCTTTAAAGTAAGAGCTAAAGATACTGCTGGAAATGAATCTGGATTTAGCAATGTTATTAGTGTTAAAACTAATAAAAATACAGCAACTTTAACAAGTGCTTCTGGCAATATCGAAACCTATTTGGGGAATTTTATTGATGGAGTTCCAGGAGATACAGGAAATAATTATAAAGTACCAACAGCCATACAACTAGAAACATGGGGTTTGGTTATTGATGCTGTTTTAAATGATGCTATTTCTGAGGCAGTACTAAAGTCTTCAGAAGTTAATTATCAAATAACAGAATTTACTGATACTTCAGTATCACCAAATTTAGTTTTCTATATATTGGAAGAGAAAAGCACAAAATTGAATTATTGGGGAACATATGTATTTAGTAAAACACCAACTAGAGGTACGCTCATCATTCAAGCACCTCATATAAAAAATGATACCAATACAGGCAAGCAAGCAGTGTATTGTTTTAAAAATAACAATGCCAAGGCTGTTTTTATAAGCGGAACCCATCGTTGCAATCATTCTAGTCATTCTTCTTGCTCTGGAACAACTACAACTTGTAATTCAGGAGCTGAGTCATTTAGAGTTTCGGATATGGCGCACAATACCAATTCAGTATTTCAAAAAACAACAGAAAAAGTATTTAAAATAGTTTCTAATTCAGTTTTTATTCAATTGCATGGTTTCGGAAAAAAAAGTACAGATCCATATGTTATTATGAGTAATGGGACAAGAGAAGTTCCTTCAACAGATTATGCCGTTCTAATAAAAGAAGCTTTATTGGTTGAGGACAATTCTTTGACATTTAAGCTGGCACATATTGATACCAATTGGACGCGACTTATAGGTTTTACAAACACGCAAGGAAGATTGGTTAACAAAGTATCTGATCCTTGTGGATCATCAGCGACTACATCTACTGGACGTTTTATTCATGTTGAGCAAGAAAAATCTAAATTAAGGAATGACGTTGCGGGATGGGCAAAAATGAGTAATGCTCTTAAAAGTGTTTTTAATTAAGGGTGCTATAAAACGAAACACAACTACTAAAATAAAGATATATGAAAAAACTCGCATTACATTGGAAAATATTACTCGGCATGTTTTTAGGTGTCGTCGTAGGATTGATAATGACAAATTTCGATGGAGGTAAAGAAATTATTCAAGACTGGATAAAACCATTTGGTAAAATTTTTATCAGTTCCTTAAAATTAATTGCAATCCCTTTAATCTTAGCTGCATTAATTAAAGGAGTTTCAGATTTAAAAGACATTTCTAAATTGTCTAAAATGGGAGGAAGAACCATTGGTATTTATATTACCACTACTATTGTCGCAGTATCTATAGGATTGCTTCTGGTGAATGTTATAAATCCTGGACATTCAATTAAAGAAGCTACCAGAACAGAAATGGTGGGTAATTATGCAGATAGTACAACCAAGTACAAAGAAACTGCAAAAGCTCAAAAAGCAGCAGGACCTTTAAAACCATTAGAAGATTTAGTGCCAGAAAACATTTTTGCATCAGCAACAAGTAACAGAAACATGTTGCAAGTAATTTTCTTTGCAGTATTTTTTGGAATAGGATTGATTTTAATCCCAGAAGAAAAGGGTAAAACAGTAAAGAATTTTTTTGATGGCTTTAACGAAGTTATTTTAAAAATGGTAGACTTAATTATGTTGGCGGCTCCTTATGGAGTTTTTGCATTGTTAGCAGCTCTGATTGTAGAGTCGCCAAGTGTAGATTTATTTAAAGCTTTAGGTTGGTATGCATTGACCGTAGTCATGGGGTTGATGTTAATGATATTGATTTATACCACATTAGTCTATGTATTTACAAAAAAGAAACCTATATTTTTTATCAACGGAATTTCACCAGCACAACTGTTAGCTTTTTCAACCAGTTCTAGTGCGGCAACATTGCCTGTTACAATGGAGCGTGTTGTTGAGCATTTAGGGGTTGAGGAAGAAGTTGCTAGCTTTGTCTTGCCAATTGGAGCAACTATTAACATGGACGGAACCAGTTTGTATCAAGCTGTAGCTGCAGTATTTATTGCCCAAGCTTTTGGGATGGATTTAGATTTTGGAACACAATTAGGAATTATTGCAACTGCTACATTAGCTTCAATAGGAAGTGCTGCTGTGCCAGGAGCTGGTATGGTAATGTTGGTTGGTGTTTTGGGGTATGCTGGTATTCCTGAAGCTGGATTGGCATTGATTTTTGCAGTCGATAGACCTTTAGATATGTGCAGAACTGCAGTAAATGTTACTGGTGATGCAGCAGTGTCTATTTTGGTAGCAAAATCAATAGGGAAATTAGGTGAGCCTAATGTTAAAAATTGGGATGATAATTATGAGGCAGTGAAATGATAATAGGTATTAAAAGAGAAATAGTTATCTGTTTGTTTTTCTTGAAAAATTTAAAATTTAATAATGTTTTGTAGTAAATCACGACAAATCTATCGTGATTTATTACAAGATTGGCGTTTATTTACGATTTAGGAATATAAAAAGGATTCTTTTCAACAGGAATAGGAGCGTTGTTTTCAAGGATCCATTTTTCTAATTTCCGAAAAAGTTTTTTTGCTTTTTTCGGACGTTTTTGAGCAAGGTTATTTTTTTCGCCTAGATCCTTTTTAAGATTGTAAAGTTCAATAGCATTGTCTTCATAATAATGATGTAATTTCCAGTAGCCAGAAATAATTACAGATCCAGGTCTTGTTCTGAATAATGCATCTCTACTTTCATCTTTTCCTTTTTTATAGGCTTGAAGATAGACAGGAAAGTGAAAGAAAAGATCACGATCTATATTTTTGCCTTTAAAAGAAGGAACCAAGTTTATTCCATCTAACAATTCAGATTTTTTTGTAGGTTTTGCAATGGTTTGAAGTGTTGCGTAGAAATCTAGGTTAGAAACTGCTTGTTTCGATTTTGTATTCGCTTTTATTTGACCTGGCCATTTGATTATAAGTGGTACACGTATTCCTCCTTCATAGTAAGAACCCTTTCCAGCTCTTAGAGGTTCTTGGTCAGAAATAGTATTGATACCTCCATTGTCTGAAGTAAAAATCAAAAGCGTGTTTTTGTCTAAATTATTTTCTTTTAATGAACGTAGGATTTTTCCAACATTTTCATCCATAGAAGCTACCATAGCAGCGTAACTAGCATTATTTTGACCTTTGTTGCCTTTTTTGTTTTGAAATTTTTCAATCAATGCTTTTTTTCCTTGAATAGGTGTGTGGACTGTATAAAAAGGAATATATAAGAAAAATGGTTTTTCTTTTGGCTTTTGAAGAAAAGAAACAACTTCTTTTGCTATTCTGTCTGTAAGGTACTCCCCGTCAGGTCCGTTTGTTATATTGTCCAAACCATACGGAGAAAAATAGCCTTTTCGTCCTGGGCTTCCTTTTTCACTTCCTGCAAAATTCATATCAATTCCTTGTCTTTTTGGATCTTCACCAACGTGCCATTTTCCAAAGCTAGCTGTAATATATCCTGCAGATTTTAGCATTTTAGGCAAAGTATGTAGTGTATTGGTGAGATGTAAAGTGTTTTTAATGGGAATTAATTTGCGAGTTTTTGTATCTCCTCTTTCAGAAGAGGCTACCGTAAAAACACCATGTTTCGTAGTGTTCATACCTGACAAGAGACATGCTCTACTAGGTGCGCAATTTGCTGCTCCTGCATATGCATTGGTATACACCATTCCTTCTTTTGCTAGTAGGTCTATATTGGGAGTTTCGTAATAATCACTTCCCATGTACCCCAAATCTTTCCACCCTAAATCATCTATATTTATCAAAACAATATTTGGTCTTGTTTTATTTTGAGCAATTGAATTATTAGAAAAACAAAAAGTAAATAACAAAATACTGGTTGTTTGAGCTATTTTAGAAAAGTAAGTTTTCATCTGTGTCTAAGGTTTTGAACAGCGAATTTAAATAAAATATATTCGAAATTTTATAATAAAAAAGGCGAATCCTTAGTTATTGAAAATTCTTCCTTAAACCTGTTTTAGGATGTATATACTCTAAAAACGAAGGTCTTTTTTTTAAGATACCGCAATAATGACCAGTTTGACCTGAGAATAGGAAGTATTCGGCTGAAAATTATGTGTTAAACGTTTTGAATTTGTAGATTTGCTCTTCGTTTTTAAAAAGGATACTATATCAGATGTGTTGGTTTTTTAGAGTTAAAAAACTAGTTTTAAACTATAGACATCGTAAAATAAAAATAGGTAAACTTCTGTTTTTTAAGTGTTTGATTGTTTTTTTTGAAATAGTGGATACAGTAGAAAAGTGAAATAAAAACACAATTAGTCTCGTATACAGTTGTATTTTTGTAGACTGATTAGATTATAAATAATTAAAGCTCATAGAAATGGCAAAAACATTGTTTGACAAAGTATGGGATTCACATGTAGTTCGTCAAGTACAAGATGGACCAGATGTATTCTTCATAGATCGTCATTTTATTCATGAAGTTACTAGCCCAGTAGCATTCTTAGGATTAGAAAGTAGAGGAAATAGTGTAGTTTATCCAGAGCGTACCTTCGCAACGGCAGATCATAACACTCCAACAATTAATCAACATTTACCTGTAGAAGACGCTTTGTCTGCAAATCAGTTAAATGCTTTAGAAGCAAATGCTAAAAAGCACGGAATTTCTCATTGGGGATTAGGAGATATCAACAATGGTATTGTACATGTTGTAGGTCCAGAAAATGGAATTACACTTCCAGGTGCAACTATTGTTTGTGGAGATTCACATACTTCTACACATGGAGCTTTTGGAGCTATTGCTTTTGGTATTGGTACTTCTGAGGTAGAAATGGTATTGTCTACACAATGTATCATGCAACCAAAACCTAAAAAAATGCGTATCAACGTAAATGGAAAATTAGGTTTGGGAGTAACACCTAAAGATGTTGCTTTGTATATTATTTCAAAACAAACTACTTCTGGAGCTACAGGTTACTTTGTAGAATATGCAGGAGATGTATTTGAAGATATGTCAATGGAAGGTCGTATGACGGTTTGTAACTTGTCAATTGAGATGGGTGCACGTGGAGGTATGATTGCTCCAGATCAAAAAACATTCGATTATATTGCTGGTCGTGCTCAAACTCCAACTGGAGCTGATTGGGACAAAGCAATGAAATATTGGGAAACTTTAAGTACTGATGAAGGTGCTGAATTTGATGTAGAGTTCAACTACGAGTCTTCAGATATTGAACCAATGATTACTTACGGAACAAACCCAGGAATGGGAATGGGAGTAACGAAATCAATTCCGAATGCAGAAAATGTAGAAGGAGGTATAGAAACATATAAAAAATCTTTAGGTTATATGGATTTCCATGAAGGAGATTCTATGATTGGTAAAAAGATTGATTTCGTATTTTTAGGGTCTTGTACAAACGGACGTATTGAAGACTTTAGAGATTTTTGCTCTATTGTTGAAGGACGTAAAAAAGCTGAGAATGTTACTGCTTGGTTGGTTCCTGGATCACATAAAGTTGTAGATCAAATAAAAGAAGAAGGCTTGTTAGAAATTATTGAAGGAGCTGGATTTGTCTTGAGAGAACCAGGGTGTTCTGCTTGTTTGGCAATGAATGATGATAAAATTCCTGCTGGAAAATTATCAGTTTCAACTTCAAACAGAAACTTTGAAGGACGTCAAGGACCTGGATCAAGAACTTTATTAGCTTCTCCTCTAGTTGCTGCGGCATCTGCTGTAGAAGGAGTGGTTACTGACCCAAGAACAATTTTAAATGCACAAAAATAGAAGTCGAAAGTGAAAAGTCAAATAAATTACTGACTTTAGTCTTTCAAACTAAATAAAATATTGAAATTATCAAGTCTTGGTTTTAGACTTTAGACTTGATAATTTTAGACTAAATAAAACACAATGGCTTACGATAAATTTGAAGTATTAACAAGTACAGCTTATCCATTAACAACAGAGAATGTGGATACAGATCAAATCATTCCTGCTCGTTTCTTAAAAGCAACTGAGCGTGTAGATTTTGATATAAATTTTTTCCGTGACTGGAGATATGAGGCAGATGGAACGCCTAAAGCAGACTTTCCATTGAATCAAGAAAAATACGCAGGATCTCAAATTTTAGTTGGAGGCAGAAACTTCGGTTCTGGTTCTTCTAGAGAGCATGCAGCATGGTCTGTATACGATTTTGGATTGAGATGTGTTATTTCTTCTGCTTTTGCAGATATCTTTAAAAACAACTGTTTGAATGTTGGTGTATTGCCAGTACAGGTTTCAGCTGAATTTGCAGATACGTTATTTGCTGCAATCGAAGCAGATCCTAAAACAGAAATTAAAGTTGATTTACCAAACCAAACCGTAACTTTAGTTGCTACTGGCGCATTTGAGTCTTTTGTAATTAATACTTACAAAAAAGACAATATGTTGAATGGTTTTGATGATATTGATTATTTAAAAAATATCGAAGATGAAATTACGAAGTTCGCTGAAAAACGTCCTTTTTAATATTTGTTTTAGAAGAGAACTTTATAGAATTGAGTATTAGAAGCGTTTCCATATTTGTATGGAGCGCTTTTTATAGTATTTAAAAATACATGTTTTCCCTATTTAAGGTGAAAAAATTATAGGATGGAAAGAAGAAAAATAGAAATAATGGACACTACACTTCGAGATGGAGAACAAACATCAGGAGTGTCATTTTCTGTTTCCGAAAAATTGACAATTGCAAAGTTATTACTAGAAGAATTAAAAGTAGATCGTATCGAAATTGCTTCTGCTAGAGTTTCTAAAGGGGAGTTGGAAGCTGTACAAAAAATTACAGAATGGGCTTCCGAAAATAATTATATTGATAAAGTTGAGGTGTTGACTTTTGTAGATGGTGGACGTTCCATAGATTGGATGTTAGAAGCTGGAGCAAAGGTTCAAAATTTGTTAACCAAAGGTTCTATGAATCATTTGGTACATCAATTAAAAAAAACACCTGAAGAGCATTTTTCTAATATTTCTGAAACTATTTCTTTGGCAAAAGAAAAAGGAATAGAAACGAATGTGTATTTGGAAGATTGGAGCAATGGAATGCGAAATTCTCCTGAATATGTAATTCAGTTTATTGATTTTTTAGAAACTCAAAATGTACAAAGAATATTATTACCAGATACTTTAGGGGTTTTGACTCCAAAAGAATCTTATGATTTTGTTTCAGAATTGCGTGAGAAATATCCAAAAATACATTTTGATTTTCATGCGCATAACGATTATGATTTGAGTGTTGCCAATGTGATGGAAGGGATAAGAGCCGGAGCAAATGGATTGCATTTGACTATTAATGGAATGGGAGAAAGAGCAGGTAATGCACCTATGGCCAGTGTTATTGCGGTTATCAATGACTTTATGCCAGAAATAAAAGTTGCTGTAAACGAATCTTCTTTGAATAAAGTAAGTAAGTTGGTAGAGAATTTTTCAGGCTTTAGAATTCCGGTTAACAAACCTGTTGTGGGGGCAAATGTATTCACACAGACTGCTGGAATTCACGCAGATGGTGATAATAAGAAAAACCTATATTTCAACGATTTGTTACCAGAGCGTTTCGGAAGAAGACGGAAGTATGCATTAGGAAAAACATCAGGAAAAGCAAATATTCAAAAAAATCTTCAAGATTTAGGTTTGCAATTGAATGATGAAGACTTGAAAAAAGTTACCCAAAGAATTATTGAGCTTGGGGATAAAAAAGAATTGGTAACGCAAGAAGATTTACCCTACATAATTTCTGATGTTCTAGATAGCAGTTCTTTGGAAGAAAAAGTGATTGTTGAAAGTTATGTATTGACACATGCAAAGGGGTTGAAACCTTCTACAACAGTTGCTGTTCGTATTCATGGAAAGTTGTTTGAAGCAAATGCAAATGGAGATGGGCAATTTGATGCTTTTATGAATGCATTGAAGAAAGTATACAGCAAACATACAGAAAAAACAATTCCAAGATTGACTGATTATGCTGTAAGAATCCCACCAGGGTCAAATTCAGATGCCTTGTGTGAAACTATAATTACCTGGGAAAACGAGAAGAAAGAATTTATTACAAGAGGGTTGGATTCCGATCAAACGGTTTCAGCGATAATAGCAACACAAAAAATGTTGAATATTTTGGAAATGTAAACTTCGACAGGCTCAGCCTACGAATAAGCATCGAACCCTGAGCTTGTCGAAGGGTAGCGGATACTGAGCTTGTCGAAGTAGCGTAAACAAAACAATAAAAATAATTACTAAGGATGCTGAGCTAGTTGAAGCACCGAATAACTGAAAATAAAAAAAGATGAAATTAAAGATCGCCCTTTTAGCCGGAGACGGAATCGGACCAGAAGTAATTGAGCAAGCTGTAAAAGTTTCTGATGCAATTGCTAGTAAATTTGGACATGAAATTACTTGGAAACCTGCCTTAACTGGTGCTGCAGCAATTGACGCTGTTGGTGAGCCTTATCCAGATTCTACACATGAAGTATGTACAAGTTCTGATGCTGTATTGTTTGGAGCGATTGGATTACCAAGATTTGATAATGATCCAAGTGCACCTGTAAGACCAGAGCAAGGATTGTTAAAAATGCGTAAAAAATTAGGTTTGTTCGCAAATGTACGTCCTACTTTTACGTTTCCATCTTTATTGGATAAATCTCCTTTAAAAAGAGAAAGAATTGAAGGAACTGATTTGGTTTTCTTAAGAGAATTAACAGGAGGTATTTACTTTGGAGAAAAAGGTAGATTGGATGATGGTGAAACAGCTTTTGATAACTGTGTTTATACAAGAGCAGAAGTTCAACGTTTGGCTAAAAAAGGATTTGAATTGGCTTTGACACGTTCTAAAAGATTGTGTTGTGTTGATAAAGCAAATGTATTGGAAACATCTCGTTTGTGGAGAGAAACTGTACAAGCAATGGAAAAAGATTATCCAGAAGTTGAAGTTTCTTACGAACTGGTAGATGCAGTAGCTATGCGTTTGGTACAATGGCCAAATTCTTACGATGTATTGATTACTGAAAATTTATTTGGAGATATTTTAACAGATGAAGCTTCTGTAATTTCTGGATCTATGGGATTGATGCCATCTGCTTCTATGGGGTCTGATATTGCATTATTCGAGCCAATACACGGTTCTTACCCACAAGCTACAGGATTGAATATAGCAAACCCTATGGCAACCGTTTTATCTGCTGCAATGATGTTTGAAAACTTCGGATTACAAGAAGAAGGAAAAGCAATTAGAGATGCAGTAAACAAAGCTTTGTCTGAAGGGATTGTAACTGAAGATTTAGCAAATGGAGAAAAAGCTTACGGAACTACGCAAGTAGGAGATTTCTTAGCAGAGAATATTTAAGCCAGTTTTTCGTAAATAATATGAAAAGGCTGTCCATTAGGATGGTCTTTTTTTGTGCATATATATAGTATCTTTGCAAGATGAAAGATGGAAAAATGTTACATTTAGAGTTGCCTACAGATCCAAGGTGGGTAAATATTGTAGAAAAAAATATTGATGAAATACTAACGGATCACGCATGGTGTGAGCAAAAGGCAGCTACAAATGCAATTACCGTAATTACTTTCAATCCCAATTTGTCAGACTTAGTGACGGATATGTTGGCCTTGGCGAAAGAAGAAATCGAGCACTTTGAAATGGTGCATGAAATCATAAAAAAGCGTGGAGGAGTTTTAGGAAGAGAGCGCAAAGATCCATATGTAAACGAATTGTATCAATTTATGAAAAAAGGAGGGACTCGTGACGATGCTTTAGTAGATAGATTGCTTTTTTCTGCTTTGATTGAGGCTAGAAGTTGTGAGCGTTTTAGAGTGCTTTCAGAAAATATAAAAGATAAAGAGCTTTCAGAATTCTATAGAGAACTGATGATAAGTGAAGCGGGTCATTATACTACTTTTATTACCTACGCTCGTAAATACGGAGGTAGAGTAGATGTTGACAAAAGATGGCAGGAATGGTTGTCTTTTGAAAATGAAATTATAACCAATTATGGAAAGAGTGAAACGATTTATGGTTGAGTATAAAGATAGATTTAAATTTTAATTTTTTTTTTTTTGGATCAAAATTTAAGATCATCTATATTTAGTAAGTATCAATCAAAGATGTAATTTCCAAATGCGAAACTTCAAAATATTTTAAATCAATAGAAATAGTTTTAGTTGTATTTGGTAATAAATCAAAATAATTATCAGACAATTTCAGAGAAGTTCCTTTGGCCGTAATAAAAACATCCTTTACTAATTTTTTTGAATATAAAGTTATCAAGGTTTTTCCATTCTTATCTTTATGAATGCTATTTTCTATTTTAGCTTTTTTTAGTCGCATACGTTTTGGCTCCACAAAATACGTGGTGTTTTCAGAAATAATTTCACCCTTAATTTTAATTCGTGATACTAAGAGTACTTTTGATTTTCGTTTTCCTTTTAAAAGTGATTTGATAGTTATTGAACTGTAAATTTTACTCGTATTAGGTGAAATTTGAATACTCGTTTCAGTCGAGGTAAGAATTTTACCATTAAAATCCATGGAAGTAATTTCTAAAATGGCACTTTCTGGTTTTAACTTGTCAGATATGATATAGATGTCAATTTTTTTATTCGTTTTTTTTGGCGATACAAAAATGGGGGCAAATGCTTTTTTTGTCATGTATTGTTGTGCCTTCCAATTTTTATAAAAATCCATACTAGACCAACTTGCAACTGGCCAACAATCATTAATTTGCCAAAAAAGAGAACCCATACAATAGGGCATGTTTCTTCTATGTGCTTCCAATGCTTCTTTAATTCCTTTGGCTTGCAAAAGTTGACTTACATATAAAAAGGATTTGAAATCTTTGGGATCTTTATAGTGGGATTTCATGTAATATTTGATACGTAAATTACCGATACCACTTCTTTGATGCGCTGCCATCACTTTAGATTCAATATCCCAATCTGCCTCGGTTGTGTATTTTTTAATTGTTGAAAACTCTGGAAATGATTGAAACCCATATTCGCTCATAAACCTAGAAACGTATTTGTTGAATTCTGTAAAAGGATGTTTTTGATGCCAGACCCCCCAATAATGATTGTCACCAGACCGAGTTTCATTCGTTGCAATTTGTTCTGATCCAGCCGATGGTGAAGATTTCCAATAATCTATATATTTTGTTTCTAAAGCAATCACGCTTGGTAATATGTCATGAAATATTTTTTCATAGGCAGCCCAAATTTTATTTTGTTGCTTTCTAGGGTACGATTTTCTCCAACCTCCCCAACCCTTGTTATGGTCGTATTCAGACCAAGCAACTTCTATTTCATTATTACCACACCACAAGGCTATGGAGGGGTGATTTCTTAAACGTTGTACGTTGTCAATAGCTTCTTGCTTGATGTTTTCTAAAAACGCAGGCGTATCTGGATACATACTACAAGCAAACATAAAATCTTGCCAAACAAGCAATCCTTTTTGATCACAGAGGTTATAAAATTCGTCATTCTCATAAATGCCACCTCCCCAAACTCTAAGCATGTTCATATTAGCTTCTACGGCTGAACTGATAACAGTTTTGTAATCTTCTAAAGTTACTCGTGGAAGAAAAAGATCATTAGGAATATAATTAGCTCCTTTTGCAAAAATAGGAACTCCATTTACTTCAAAATAAAAGCTTCTTCCATTCTTATCAGGATCTTCTTTTTGGATCAGTTTGATTGTACGGATTCCTATTTTTGATTCATTAGAAGCCATCAATTTTTTTTCTAAATATACTTCTTGCTGCATAGAATACAAATAGGCTTCTCCTAAACCAACCGGCCACCATAACTTAGGGTTGTTGATTTGTATGGAAGTATTTATTTTTTGTACACCTATTTCTAATGCTGTTTCTTTTTCTGAGATTATCTTGCCATTCACTTTTGTAACCAATACGTATTTTCCTTTTGTACTGATGTTGAGTGTGGTTTCAGAATCGAGTATTGCTTTTTCAGAATTGATCTTTTTAGTAACAAAATAACTGTTCACAATTCTTGCATTGTTCCAAGCATTTAGTTCTATGTTTCTCCAGATGCCAGAAGTAACAAATCTTGGTCCCCAGTCCCATCCGTAATGGTAACCTGCCTTTCGGGTATGTACACTCACTCTTTTTTTACCAATTCCTCCGTTTTCAGATTGATCATTGCTTGCAGGTAATGGGATTCCAAATTTATCATAGGCTTCGAGCCCTTTTTGAATAGGAGATTGGAATACAATATGAATTTCGTTTGTTCCTTTTCTTAGCACCTCTTTTACGGGCACTTTCCAAGTTCTAAACATATTGTTAGCAGATACTATTTTTGTCTTATTTATAAATACATCTGCATAGGTATCTAATCCTTTGAAAACAATTTCAATATTTTGCTTGGAATATATTAATGAATCCACATCAAAGGAAGTTTTGTATTCCCAATCAACTTTATCTATCCATTGCAAATCCTTTTCATTTGTTCGGTAATACGGGTCTTCAATTTTATTATTATTTAATAAATCTGTATGTACTGTTCCAGGAACTGAAGCTGGAAGCCATTCTATGCTACTTGTTTGTTTAAAGACCCAATTTTGATCAATAGAGATTTTAGTTTGGGCAGCTGTATCCATAGCAAATAAATTTAAGAATAAAAGAAGAGTCGCAACAGGTTTCATAATAACGATTCTATTTATTATTTTTATTGGGAGTGTTTCCCATAATTATTTTTAAGGTACTTCCGTTTTTTATGGCATTATGATTGAAAAAAAGTTTTTCTTGTTTTGTACCGTTCAAATAAAAGTCTTGAACATATTTATTTTCTGGGCTGTTGTTTTCAGTAACGATTGTAAAGACCTTTCCTGAATCTAATGGGATTTCAACTTTATCAAACAGAGGTCTTCCAATAGTATAAATAGGATTTCCAGGAGTTACTTGATAGAAGCCCATTGCATTTAAAATGTACCAAGCCGACATTTGCCCGCAATCTTCATTTCCGATGATTCCATCAGGCTTTGAAGAGTAAAAATCCTTTAAAATTTGGTCAACTAGTTTTTGAGTTTTCCAAGGTTGTCCTGCAAGCGTATACAAATAAGTAATATGATGACTAGGTTCATTTCCATGAGCATATTGACCGATCAAACCTGTAATGTCACCACTAGCATCTTCTCCTTCAATTTCTGATGAAGTGGTAAATAAAGTATCTAATTTTTGTGTGAAGGATTCTTTGCTACCATATAAATTCATCAACCCTTTGGCATCATGAGGCACAAACCAAGTCCATTGCCAAGCATTTCCTTCAACATATGGAGATTTTTGATGGCTAGAGAATTTAGGGTTGAAAGGAGTTACCCAAGAGCCATTTTCATTTTTACCTCTCATAAATCCTGTCTCTGAATTGAAGTAATGTTTGTAGTTTTTTCCACGTTTTTCAAATATGCTAACCAAAGAGTCATTGTTATTTAGTCTAGCAATCTGTCCAATACACCAATCGTAGTATGACATTTCCAATCCAAAAGATACAGATTTAATAATTTTGTCCGCAGGAATGTGTTTGTTTTCATTGATATATTTGTTGTACAAAGGCATCAACGGTTTTTTTCGTGGATTTTTTGTGTTTTCTACCAGCCATGGTTTGTAGGAAGCACTGTTAAGAGAAGCTTCTAGAGCTAATTTTTTATCAATACCAGGAATGTTTTTTACCAAAGCATCTGCAAGGTTGGCAACAGCAGGATAACCGACCATTGTGGAGGTGTAATTGGATGCCAAAGGCCACATAGGAAGAAAATCTCCTTCTTTGTATTTCAATAGTAAGTTGTTGGCCCATGCTGCGGTTTTGGTTTCGTCAATAATTGTCATTAAAGGATGCAAGGCTCTAAAAGTATCCCAAAGAGAGTAGACCGTGTAGTTGGTCTCGTTAGCTGCTGCTTGGTGAATTTTTTTATCCATTCCTCTATAACGACCGTCAATATCTTGGTGTGTCATTGGAGCAATTGAGCTGTGATAAAACGCCGTATAAAATATTTTTAAATTGTCAGAATTGGTTGTTGTGACTTTAATTTTATTTAGGACTTTGTTCCAAACAGTTTCAGCGTTTTTTTGTGTTTTTTCAAAATTCCAACCAGGTAGCTCAGTATCCATATTGTTTTTGGCACCTTGTGCATCAACAGCTGAAATACTTACTTTTATTTTTAAAGGTTCTTTGTCTTTAAGTTGGTCAAAACTTAGGTATGCAAATACGCTTTTTCCTTTGTTCATTTTAGTATTCGGAACCGATATGCTATCTGTCATAATTTTGTCTACCACAAAGGGGCTTGAAAATTCAGCATAAAAATAAACTTTGTGATCGTTGGCCCAACCACTAGAATGTTTCAATCCTCGAATGGTTTTGTTGTCTATAATTTCCAATTCATTGTAGAGATTGCTGTGTCCCCAAGTGCGTTGCAAAATATGTCCAACATCAACTAAAAGTCTTTTTTTGTCTTCTCCTTCAAAATGATATTGATGCATTCCAACACGATTGGTAACTGCCAATTCTGCTTTTACGTTGTAATTTTTGAATTTTACAGCATAATAACCCACTTTGGCTTGTTCGTCTTTTTTATCAAAAGTAGCTACAGGTTTTTCTTTTACTTCACCAGTAAAAGGCAATAATAGAATATCTCCCATATCACCAATTCCTGTTCCGCTTAGATGCGTATGTGAAAACCCATAAATAGTTGTATCATCATAATGATAGCCGCTAGAGGCATCCCAACCATTTAATTTAGTATCTGGACCTAATTGAACCATACCGTTAGGCATTACAGGACCAGGAAATGTATGTCCGTGAAATCCGGTTCCAATAAATGGATCTACATGATGCAATAAATCAAGCTCAGCACTCTTGTTTTTTTCTTGTTTGCAACTAATGAAAGCTGTAAAGAAAAGAAGTAAGGTTACGTATGAATTGAAATTTGGAGATTTGAATTTTTTCATTGTACGGAGTTTTATGTAATGGATTCTAGTTTTTTATAGCGTTGGAGATCAAAAATAGGATAACTATCGGAAAGAGAAAAGGAAATCAAAATATTTAGAAATAGAGGACCTGTTTTCTTTTTTTTTGTGGTTAATAAATAATATCCTGTTTTTCTCTTTGGTTTTAGAAATGTATTCAATCCAATTTAGAAATGATGTCAATTACCAACCTGAATTCACGGTCAATAAATTTGGTGTCATAAACAAGTGCTTTCGTTTTTGAATTTAAAATTTCATTTTTAAGCTGGTCTGAATTGTTGTTTTTGAATTTTAAAAAGGCCCATTTTAAATAAGGATTCCCTTTGGATTTATTTAAATATTTTTCTTTCAGTTGACTTAAGGCTTTTTGTTGATTGAGTTTTTGAAGTACCTTTAATTGAAAGTACAATTTTGAGCTTTCGTTTAGGTATCCTGGAGTTTTATGTGCTGCTATTTTAGAATAAAACAAAGTAGCCATTTTTTTATCTCCAAGTTTTTCATAAGCATGTGCAATCAAGTAAGTATCAAGTCTTTCATCTACGTCATAGTGTTTTCCAACACCAAGATTTTTTGGCCAAAGTGTTGCTTTTTTTGCATATTTAATGGCTTTTGAATAGTTCTTTTTAGAAAAAGCATTGGTTGCCAGTCTGATACAAGTTTCATGATAAATAGTTCTTCCCTCTGTCGCACCTTCAAAAGGCAAGACTTCAAATTTTTCTAAAAATTTTAAACAGGTATTGTATTCTTTTAGCTTTATGAGTGTTTTTGCATAGAGCATTCCGATAACAGCCTTGTCAGGATGTTTTTTAAAGGTTTCTTTTGCTGTTTTTTTTGCAGTTGTAAATTGGTTTGTTTTTGCATAGTATTTTATCCATGCCAATTGAACCCTCCAGTTTTTAGAATCAATTTCATTAGCTCTTTGAAGTGCTTTATGCGTTATAGCATCATTGAAATCAAAGAGTTTGATTTTAGCCAAGTAAAAAGAGCTTGTATTTGGTATGTTTTTACATTGTTGAAATAGTGATTTGGCATTCTCAATATTTCCTTTATTCCATTGTTGTAGAGCTAAGTAGTATTTCAATTTCCAATGGCCTCTTTTTTCTAAAAAATAGTTCAGTATTTTACCGGTTTCTTTCCTATAAGGGAAAACCATTTCAGGAGAAAAGGCCAATGTTTTTGTAAGTAAGGAATTTTCATTTTGAGTATCTAAATATGCTTTCCATAAATGTACGATTGCATTTTTTGGAGCAATTTTTAAAACTTTTAGGGCCTCTTCTTTACAACCGTATTTCATGTATTTCGAAGCCAATTCAAGATAGCTTTGAAAAGGAAATTCATTAGAGATTTGTTTTTTAAATGTTTCGAGGTTCATAGAATTGTTCAAAACCAATTCGAAATTTTTAAAATGACTTGTAGCGTCCATTTCATCTATTACAGTCAATGTTTTTAATGCGTCATTTTTGTTGTTCTTTTTTCTGGATATAAGAGCGTTAATTTCAAGAGCATTGTTATTGAAAGTGTTGAAGTTTAGCGCTTTTTGAGCGTATTTCGAAGCTTGATTTAAATTGTTCTCGTTTAAAAATAGTTTTGACAATTCTGTATAAGATGCAGATCTTAAGGAAATAGATTGTGCCGCAATTGAAAAACCACTTTTGGCATCTACAGTATTTCCAAGTTCTACGTTTATAAGTCCGTATAAATAATTAGCCAAACCATTATAAGTGTCAATAGACAAAGATTTGTTGGCATATTCTAAAGCTTTTTTTTGTTTGTCAAGGCGGTAATAAGTCAAAGCCAATCTGTTCAAAGTAGGAGAGAATGTTGGTTCTTGTTTGTAGCTTTCAAGGTAAGCAGCTTGTGCGTCTATGTAGCGTCTTTGTTTTTCTAATTCCAATCCTTTAATATAGATTCCATAGGCAGAGGTCCAATTAAAATTTAGTGCTGGGTCAGTAGGTCTATTTAAATGATTTGATTTTTCATTAGAGTTGTAAACGAGTAAATTGTCGCCTAGTAAAACCTTAAAATCTTCGGAAGAATCGATCGAAAAGGATGTTGTAAATAAGTCAAGGGTTTTTTGATTTATTTTTTTTGTGAAGATATTTTTTGTACCAACTTTCACAAATAGTTCAGTGTTTAAAGGTTGAAGTGGGCTTAGAAAAATAGTGGCTGTATTTTCATTTCTTTCAATATTTAATGCGCCATATTCTGATGCAGCAACCATACCTTTGGTGCCTTTTATGGGAAACCAAAGTTCGTGCATGATATCCGTATCAAAAGGACTGAATTCTTTATGCTTATAAGGAGTGTTGGTACTACTGTTTGCTGCTTGATTGAACATCTTTCCAGATTGGTATTCCACATACTGTCCTTTAGAATCTGTGAGTAGATCTTTCCAAATCATTCCTTGGTCTGACAAGCCCCAAATCCATATTTTTTTTCCAGGTTTGTCGTCGTAAGTTGCATAATGACCGAAACCAAAATCATCATCATGCCAATAGCCTCCAAAAAAATCGGCATAACTATTCAAAACATGGTAAGATTTATAGACTCCGAAATTATTGTTCTCATATTTTGAAATGTCTCTATTGTTGTCGATAGGCCAATCATCAAGTTCTCCTCCATGTCCAATACGTTTGGTTCCTGGGTAAATAAATTCTAAATTTCCTTTGGCTTTTGCTGCTGCATTCATCCAATGGTAATAGGTAACAGGAAGTGATGAGTTATTGAACCAAGAAACTTTAGTTTCAAAAAAAGCTTTGTCTTTGTCTAAGGAAATTTCTACATTCCATTTTGTTCTAGAGGGTAAATCTAGAGCCCCTACAGTACAAGATACACTTCCGTCCTTGTTTTTTTTTATAACATAATCTACGGGTGTTGCACAGGTAGGAATGTGGCCAATATCACCAAAGTTGTATTCCAATCCACCAGAAGTCCAAGCTCCTCGCATAGCGACGTCTCTGAATTTTACAACATCATTGAAGTACAAAAATTCTTTACCTGTAGATTTTTCAATTGCTCCCCAAATTTTTCCTCCAACAGATGGACAAACATAAACTTTGATGTATTTGTTTTCTAAGACAACCATTTTCCAATTCTTTTTCTCTCCTTTCTTTGCGTAACTATCAAAACGAAAATAAGGATAGATTCTACTAATATTTGGAACAGGATCTGGTTCTGAAAACATGTAGGTTTTCATGCTTAAAGATGTTTCAGTGATGGTAGCATTTTGGCCGTTTGAAGTATAGAAGTTACAAATGAGTAAAAATAGAAACGTAAATTTTTTCATCTTTTTAGTTTTGAGTTGCTTAAGTTGTACGGAGTCTAAGGTAAGTATTATTCATAAACACGAATGTATTCATAATCAGGTAAAGTAAAAAAGATGTGTTTTCTAAATCCTTTAAGTCCTTGTAATCACTTAAATCAATATAATTATTAGGTAAATTAAGAGAAGCTCCTTCATCAATAACTTTTTACAATTCCCAATTCCAAGCGCGTAATTCTGCGAGTCCACGTAAACGTTCAATAGCTGTCTAGCCAGGGTATGTGTCATTTGTTTTTAAATCATCTAGCATTTGATAGCCCTAATCTGGGCACATTGTCAGTGCTATTTCCCGCTCTTTTTGAATTTCTAATACCACTTTTACAATTTTATATATGTCAGCAGAACATTCTAAATGACTGTCTTCATAAAAACTTCCATTTTTTTCTCGTTTTACATTAAGTAAATGAAGAAAATGAATGCGGTTTTAGAATTGTTTTTTGGGAGTTTGCTCCCAACGAAACCTGTGCAAAATGTGATTCCATTAGAGGGGCTATCAATAAAATTCAACAAGTCTTCTTCATTTTTTTCGTCCTTTTTAGTTTTTAGCAGAAATAAGTAACTTATTATTGCGTTTTTCTTAGATGTATATTAAATGGGTGGAATTATTTAGTTAGTATTCTTGTTGCAAATATTCTTGCTGTTGGATTTGTTTTTAATCTATTATTTAACTGCAATTGACAAACTCTAAATTTCCCCTTGCCATAGTTGATTTCTGCTACTGCCAAAGCAGCGCCTTTGTCACCTACCCAATTGGTGCTTCCACTGGTTAGTATAGGTGTCCAGTCATTTGCAACAAAAACAGTATTTAAAAACGGTGCTACTAAATCCTTGGTTTCGTGAAACCAAAATTTAAAGTCCTTTCCTTTATTGTCTTTTACTATTGAATGTTTGGTTTTTGGTGACGCAAAATAGTAACTACCCATAGCGGTGTTTTCAACTGCTACACTGCTAGTCCCAATAGCATAAGACCCTTTTTTAAGTTCCATAAATACTACTGTTTTTCCATTGTTAACCAGTGCATCTATTTCCTTTTTATTTTTCTTATACCAATTGTAATTATCTATTACGATAGTACTCGCCTTTGTATAATCGCTAGTTTGGTTGGCATCTAGTTCGCTCAATAATTTTGCAGCAATATTTTGCTTCGATTTTGTAGCATAAACATTTACAGGTTTTGATATTTGTGTAGGGAAAACGTCTAAATCAAGAACAGACTCACTAATTCCTTTTCCATTTTCATCAAACAATCCCAATCTTAATTTGTAAGAAGTTCTTTTAGAAACTCTAGGTAATTTTTTATTTATATACCCTTGGAATTGTGCTGCATTTTCAGCGAAATTTGGGTCGATTTTATTAGAAAATACTATTTTTCGCCCTTTTTCTAATTGATACTTTAAGGTATAATTTTCAGGAACTTCATTTAAATCATTACACAACCAAGCTTCTATTTTAATTTTCTCTCCAGAAAAATAGCGGTATCGATCTGTTCTTAAATTAGCCATTAAAGGTTTCAATGCATCTCTATAAGTAAAGAAAGCTTTTTTAGGTTGACGATCTACATCCATAATTGTTTTCATCCAACCCGCTGGCCAAGCATCAATAAACAAATGAATAGCAAAAGACACCATGTCTGAATTTCTTCTGAAAGCTTCGGTTGTTAATTTAGTAGCCCATGCTTGGTGGTCTTGACTTGCGTTTATCCAATCTTTTACATTGTCTTGCGTATTGAACCACATATAATGAAAACGATGAGTTTGTGCTTTAGAAATACGGTTCGCAGTCCAGTTTTTTTCTTCTTTTTTATTTTGAGGTAACCATGATTTTGGATAGTATTTTTGCATTACATTATAGGCATCTAAACCTTCTGCACCAAACTCACCACAGGCATACAACCATCCTGGTTTGATTGTTTGCCAGTATCCCTTGTGTAGTTCACCAAGACCCAATCCATGTCCGTTGTACCAACCATTGTAGCAATGGCTATCTGGCAATCCTGGTGAAGGTGGATCGTAATCTCCATCACTAGATTTTATAACTCTATCGGGGTTTGCCATAAGTACTGCTTGATCACAAGCTTTAAATAGTTTCATGTAGCCCTCAGCATCTCCAATTTGTCTTTGTGGAAAACCTTCTCCATTAGGAAAACGTTCGTTCATATAAGTAACCATAATATTACTAGGATGACTTCTTACCAAACGTTCCATTTCTTCAGCTTGTTTTACAGCTTCGGCCCATTTATTAGGTCTTAAGCCGCCAAACAAAGGAAGGTCGGTTTGTGTCATCAAACCTAATTTATCACAGTATTCATAAATTTCTGGTTGTACTGGACGTTGGGTCAACCTTAAGAAATTCATATTGCAAATTTTTGCCAATAAGATATCGTCAATCAATTGACCCCAATTTTTATTCTTAACATCTACTTGTAAGAATCCCATTGTATTTGCACCTCTTAAACGGACTTGTTCTCCGTTAAGAAATAACCTACCTTTTGGTGTGTTTTCAAGATCCATCTTAAACGATCTCATCCCAAATTGTTGTACACCTGTGTCTGTTAGATTTTTTTCATTATCATATAATTTCACTTGTAATTGGTACAACCAAGGAGTTAAGTTGTTCCAAATTTTAGGGTTTTTGATATTTACGGTCAATTTCAAGAAATTTTGTCCGTATCCCATTTTTAAGGTTTTGTGTTTGCCATCATTTGGTTTGTCTAAATCACCTACTCCATGGATAAATTTAGTAGTAGGTATATATTCAAACTCCGATACGGTAACCTCTTCAAAATTTTGTCCGAATAGGGCTATTTTGATAGAAACATTTTTATAATTCTTATGAAAATTATTAACCTCTAGCCATAATTCCGCTTGTTGTTTGTCTAATAACGGACGAACAAACAAATCATTTATATGTAAATTATTTCTAGCTTCAATAAAGCAGTCTTGGTAAATTCCCATTCCGTCAGCTATATGCCATCCGCTTATTGGGTCGTCATGGCCTAATCCCGTACCTGTAAAGATTTTGTCACCATATACTCTAATACCATTTTCGTCATTACTACCTGTGGCATTATAGTCATTCTCTACTTTTACAAAAAGGATATTTTCGCCTAGTTTTGCATGTTTTGTGAAATTAAATTCAAAGGGAGCAAACATACCTTCATGAGAGCCAAGGTAAGCGCCGTTGATAAATATTGAGGCTTTATAATCTACTGCCTTAAAGCAAGAAAACAAACTTCCTTTGTCCATCATTTTTTGAGTCACCTCAAAAGATTTTCTATAATAAGTAACCGATCTTCCTGATGGAGGCCCAAAATGTGGCATTTTAACTTTTTTCCATTGTCCATCTCCTTTCAGTGTAGAAGTAAAATCGGCTATATCCGCAGGTGTTTCTATTCTCCAGTCAAATTCTGTTAATGGAATTTTAATACGACTCGATTTTAATTTTGGAGCAACATTCTTCATAAAAGGAATAAATTGCCTTCTGTATTCCACCAAAGCAGCCTCCAATTCTTTTTGAGTATTCATACTGTGAATAGGTTTAAAACTTGCAGCTTTATTATGTGTTACAGGTAAATTTTTTTCTAGTAAAATTTCTGGTGTTTTTTCCTCTAATAAATGCAATCTAGTAGCGGAAATCATATTGCCTATTTTAGCAAAATAATCCATTTTTTCTTGAGCTTGAATGGAATTGATTGAGAATAGAGAGAATAGTAAAAATAGAATGGCACGTATAAGTTTCATGAATGGATTGTGTTAATGAACAAACAAGGTTGTCTTAAATTAAGTTTGAACTTTGTTTGTTTTTGAGAATTTTAGAACTTGATTAAACTGTATGCAATTTAATAGCAGATGGATTGAATCATTGCTATTTATTGAGAAGAAGAATATAATATTTTCGACAAATGGAGCTGAAACTCCTTTATTTTAGTATAAAATGCGGAGGGGTGTTTTTAAACTGAAAAAAAATCTAACAGGTGCCAAGAAGTGAACAGGCTGTTAGATTTTTTGTTAAGTTTTTTTTTGTGAAAAATCAAATAATAACCTCGTTTAAAAGAGGGCAAGATAAAAAAAAGATTTACTAGCTATTTTTCCAAGCCCATTTTTTCAAAAGGGATAGATTTAAAGCCCTTAATTTTTTTAAACACTTTGGCACTCTTTTTTAGTTTAAAGTTTTTTTTCGAATAGTTTATAAATCCAGGATCTATATGTGTTTCCCAATTATTCTCAATGCTTGTATTTTTGAATTTTTTATTTATCAATGTTTTGGTATTTACGAATAAATTGTTGTGAATTTTATTAGAAGGTTCTGCTGGGCTATCATTCCAGTAATTGGCCAATTCAGTGTATTTTTTCGCATAAACACCCTTGTCAGATTTTACAAGTTTCAACCTGTTCTCAAATAGTCCCCCTTTTTCTAATAATGATTTGGACCAATGTTTCAACCGATCTCCTGTATGGATGCCTAATTTACAATCTATAAAAATATTGTTTATTACGTTGTTATATTTACCACCACCTATAATTATTGTGGATCGATTGCCTGCTTTGTAAAAAACATTTCCATAAGCCTGATTTCCACAAGAGCCATCGTCATAATACAAACAAAAAGTGGAATGTGCAGTTGGAGAAATGCCTATGTGATGAAAATAATTATAACGAACTATATTATTAAATTCAGAGGGGTCTCTACCTAAATAATAGGCACCTTGATCGTCTCCATCCATCATAACATGATCTATTTCATTGTATTCAATGACATGATCGTTTCCATGAAGGTATATGGCGGTTCCAGGAGCATTATTGATGCGACAATGTTGAATTTTATTTCCAACACCATCAATATTTATTCCAGATTTATAGGTTTTATCAAGTCTGTTAAAATTATAAATATGACAATTTTTCACATAATTATTTCCGGATTGAAGGGTGGTACGATCTCCACCACCTAATAGGATACCCCCAGCACCCATATCATAAATTTCACAATTTGTAATACCATGATTTGTTCCTGCCATTCTATTGAAAGTTGGGTTTCTGTATAAATGAGAATACAAACTACCTATAGAGGCTGAAATTGGTTTTCCGGTAAAGTCATGCTGCATTTTTGTGTCGGACGTTATCCCTTTACCAATAGTAACTGCTACCAATCCTAAATTTTTAAAAATACTATTGGTTATCAAACAATGGTTGCCATCTTCTATATAAACACCCATTCCTCGAGAACACTCAAAAGTGATTCCATCAAAAATAATATGAGAAGCATTGATTAACTTTATCAATGGTTCTTCTAATATGGAGAGTTGAACAGAGTTGTACTTTTTTGTTGTTGAAGGCGGGTAAAAAAAAACTTTTTGATTTTTTTTATCTACAAAGTATTCACCTGGTACATCTATTTCTTCTAAAAGGTTTATAGCTATCCAGTTATTCCATGGATGCTTGCTTTCAAAGCCGTACAGGTGCGGTTGAATTGTTGTGAAGGTTTTATGTTCTTGATTGATTTCCTTTATTTTAATAGCATCGCCTGCATATCCATTATTAAATAATCCTGTTATATAGACGTCTTTTGCTTTAGACCATTTTTCAGGTCTTGATGTATTCCATTTAAATATAGCCCCTTTATTAGAATAATCACCAGTTCTAGGTACAGATCCTTTAAAAAAAATTTCACCAATTTGGATAGGTTTTTCTCCTTTATTGGGCCAACGAGCAATATCCATTGCTTTTCCATTGATAAACAATTCATTTGGAGCAGCAATATAGGGACGATTAAATCCTCTAGGGCCAAATTCACCAAATTGAGATATGTTAAATTTGTATAAATCTATGACTTTTATGTGTTTTCTTATAGTAGGAATGAATCTATTTAAAACAGACGTGTCTTTTATTGTTTTAATAAGTTTATTTTCTATTTCTATACCTCCGGTAACTTTTACCTTTTCGTTTTTATAAGCTTTGTATACAATGGGATGCTTTTTTGTCCCTGAATCTTCTTTTTCTAAAATAAAGGATGAAGCTAAGGTATATGTACCCTCTCTTAAATATACAGTGTTGATTTTTTCTTTTGAATTTCGAATTGCTTCTTTAGCTCTTTTGAGTGAGGCAAAAGGGTGTTTTTTTGAACCTATGTTAGCAGTGTCATTACCTCTAGGTGAAACGAATACTGCAGAGGAACTATGAGTGTTTTTTTTTGTTGTATCGAAAGAAACAAATAATAATAGGATGGCAAATGTGGATAAAAATAGGAGCCCTGTTAGTAAAAGAAATAGTATTTTTTTCATGATGGATATTTTGAAAACAAATTACTTTTTTATTTGTCTATAAGATTGTTCTTTTTTAGGCAATTAGTGTGACTTTTTCGACTAGAATAATAAAATATGATTGTAAGTGGATAATTGTTAGAAATATATGTTACCATTTTGTTGTGAATAATTTTTTATATAATTATTGTTTTTACTTTACTATTGGTTGTATTGAAGTAAAAGCATTCAATTTGAAGTTTCGTGTTTTTGAGTAAAAGTAGTATATCAATAGAAGGTGCCATTGTATTAAAACAATGGCACCTCAAACAAATTATCCCAGTAGTTTGTTGTTTTTTTAATAACCTAATACTTGCATCGAAATGATAAAGATTTTTCCTTTTTCATGCCTCATGAGCTTGCTTAGGGATTATTGACTTAAAAATAATTTAATAACCTGGATTTTGCTTTAATTCTGCCCCTGTATTCCTATCAATTGCACTTTGAGGTATTGGGAACAAATTGTTATGTTCTTGAATAGAAATTCTCGCAGGAGGAGTTCCAAAACGTTTTGTTCGATCGTAAATCAAGCCTAAACGTCCTAATGTTAAGGTTCTGTACTCTTCACCATATAGTTCGCGAAGACGTTCATCAAGTATATAATCAATATCAACATCCCCCGTATCAACCAAAGGCGCTTCGGCCCGTGTACGAATAACATTAATATCATCGGCGGCCAAACCATCTTGTCCTTTACCAAGATAAGCTTCTGCACGCAACAAATATGTTTCTGCTAATCGCATTACGTAGAAATCTCTGACATAGCCATTGTCAGGTCTTCCATCTAAATGTTTGTCTGTTCCAAATTTAGACCACGCAGGAAAAATGTGCTGCATTGAATCTTCTTTAACAGTTAAGAATGATTTTGGAATTAAATCTCCTTTACTATACGGAGCTATATCATCTGCAAAATAAAATTTACGTTTAATAGCAACCTCTGAATTCCTCATATCGGTTCCCGCTCCTTTCCAAATAGTATAATTACTATGATTTGTACCTCTTACAAATGATACACCTCTTCCTGTTGAATCTTGTGCTGGATTAGTATATCCATATTTAGCTTTATTCCAGTAACTAGGCCAATAAATACGTTCAGAAAGTGGTCGCCCAAATCTTACTGTTCCACCCGGTGTGTTATATTCAAACTGAGCTGCCCATATAGATTCTTTATTTCCATCCTGATGGTCCTGATTCCCGATTCTATAAAGATCCCAGTAAATATTTTTTCCAGGTTCATCTGCACGAGTTCCATAACGACCAGTCATTAATTGGTAATCGCCATCGTTCCCATCAATAACACGGCTTGCTGCTGCAATGGCACCATCCCAATCTTTTAAGCATAAATTTATTTCTGCAAGTAAGTGATCGGCAGCTGCTCTTACAATTCTACCTTCTATATTTGTAGTTTTGGGAAGGTGTGTTTTAGCAAACTCTAAATCTGCTTTAGCAAATAGCCAAACCTCTTCACGTGTATTGCGAACAAAATCTACTTTAGCATCAGGAACAGGAGCATCTACAATGGGTACACCTCCAAAAACGTTGGCTAAATTTCGGTAAGCAAATGCTCTAAAAAAACGACCTTCTGCAATAATAGCATCTCTTTCTGCATCACTAGCCCAGTTTACTCCTTCTCTTTGGGCTGCTTCAACTACAGTATTTGCATTTTTAATAATTCCTCTATATTGCCAATTAAACCAACGGTTTGCATCGCCATTAAAAGAATTAATCTTAGTCCAATCATTATACGGAAGGTCTTCTCCTCTAGGGGTGTTAAAGGAGTCCATTCCGAACCCCTTATTCCACGTATCAGTATAGCCATCGCCAGCGTTGTACATATCTTGTATCGTTCTGTACATTGAACCGATTAACATTTCAAATTGAGCCTTGTTAAGATAGGCATTTTCTGTAGTTAAAAAATTACGGGGCTCTTCCTTCAAAAAATCTGTATCAGAGTTGCAACTGGTAACTCCAATTGACAAGCCTAATATTAGTA
>Ga0105356_10000406_pt1 | contig 40474 bp, 39 predicted proteins | sample GOMGulsemesocosm_3_FD_83502 | JGI IMG/M metagenome (GOLD analysis project Ga0105356, IMG submission 83502) | Methane-oxidizing microbial communities from mesocosms in the Gulf of Mexico - GOM9D Gulf of Mexico | ecosystem: Environmental > Aquatic > Marine > Cold seeps | place: Gulf of Mexico...
CACCGGTCTTGAAAAAGAAAAGCTGATGGAAATTCAGCGCGTGATTGAAGAGGCGAAAGCGGCGCAAGAGAAGGGTGCCAGCCGTTTCTGCATGGGCGCCGCGTGGCGCTCGCCAACGGTTAAGCAAATGCCTTACGTGGTCGACATGATCAAACAGGTTAAAGAGCTGGGCATGGAAACCTGCATGACGCTGGGCATGCTGGACGGTGGTCAGGCGCAGGAACTGGCCGATGCCGGGTTGGATTATTACAATCACAACCTCGATACCTCACCTGAGTATTACGAAGATATTATTACCACGCGTACTTACCAGAACCGTCTGGATACGCTGCAAAATGTCCGCGATTCCGGCATGAAGGTTTGTTGTGGTGGCATCGTTGGCATGGGTGAAACGCTGCGTGACCGTGCCGGTTTGATGGTCGAGTTGGCGAATCTGCCGCATCACCCGGAAAGTGTGCCAATCAACATGTTGGTGAAAGTTGAAGGCACGCCAATGGATCAGGTTGAAGACCTGGATCCGTTTGATTTTATCCGCAGCATTGCGGTGGCACGTATCATGATGCCGGCGTCTCACGTACGTCTGTCGGCGGGTCGTGAAGAAATGAACGAGCAGATGCAATCGCTGTGCTTCCTGGCCGGTGCCAACTCCATTTTTTATGGTTGTAAACTGCTCACCACAGGAAATCCTGAAGCGGATGCGGATCGCGACCTGTTCCAAAAATTGGGTATTCGTCCAGAACAACGTAATCAAGAACATGGCGATAAGGCAGAGCAGGCTGCCTTGATGGATGCCGTTAAGCAGCAGCGCACGGATGCTTTTTTCTACGATGCCTCGCAAGCGTCCTAGTCGTTAAGTTAGCGACTGACGAACGATATGGGTGGTTTTGATGATCTGGCGCTGGAGCTTGAAGCGCGTAAAGAGCAGCACCTTTATCGTTCTCGTTTGATTACTGAGACAGCTCAGGGCGCTGAAATTGGCGTCGATGGGCGCCGCTATCTGAATTTTTGCAGCAATGACTATCTCGGTTTGGCCAACCATCCTGACGTGGTTGCCAGCTTTCAGGCGGCAGCCAATGTTTACGGCGTTGGCGGTGGCGCGTCACATCTGGTTAACGGCCATAGTACCGCGCACCACGCGCTTGAAGATGCGCTAGCCGAATTTACCGGTCGCACGCGTGCGTTATTATTCTCCTCCGGCTATATGGCCAACCTCGGTGTGATTAGTGCGCTGTTAAGTCGCGGTGATGCGGTATTTCAGGATCGCCTCAATCATGCCTCCCTGTTAGATGCTGGTTTATTAAGCGGTGCTCGTTTTCAGCGTTTTCGACACGCGGATGTTGCTGATTTAAGTCAGCGTTTGGCGAGCAGTGAAGCCAGTCGCAAACTGGTCGTCAGCGATGGCGTGTTCAGCATGGATGGTGATATTGCGCCATTAGACGAGCTCTCTTCAGTGGCGCAGCAACATGATGCCTGGCTGATGGTGGATGACGCTCACGGTGTTGCTTGTTTGGGTCATGGTGGGCGCGGATCGGTTGACCTGTTTGAACTAGATCAACAGCAGGTGCCTGTTTTGATGGGTACTCTTGGTAAGGGCTTTGGCACTTCGGGTGCGTTTGTCGCTGGCTCGGAAGAGTTAATTGAAACCTTGATTCAGCTGGCGCGTACTTATATCTACACCACGGCCATGCCGCCAGCGGTAGCGGCAGCAACACTCACCAGTTTGAAACTGGTGCAAGCTGATAATTGGCGACGAGAGAAGCTGGCCGCACTGATCAAACAATTCCGCACTGGTGCGGAACAAATAGGTTTGCAGCTAATGCCCTCGCAAACACCGATCCAACCGATAGTTGTGGGTGATGCTGAGCGTGCAATACAAATGAGCCAGGCATTAAAAACGCAGGGACTCCTGGTGACGGCGATTCGTCCTCCCACGGTGCCTGCAGGCACGGCGCGATTGCGAGTCACTTTAAGCGCTGCCCACAATGAAAAGCAGGTTGAGCGGTTATTAAATACGTTGGCTGATCTTCCCGTTGTGGATGGCTCTATGCCGGGAAACGTCTCATGACAGCCTCGAGACTAAAGATAACAAGCTTTGGCGATTCTGATCTGCCTGCCCTGGTGCTGGTGCATGGCTGGGGTCACCATGGAGGTGTCTGGTCTACATTGCTGGATCAGCTGAAAAGCCACTTTTATGTGCAGGTGCTGGACTTGCCTGGCTATGGCGTAGTTGCCAATGGTGACGCTGCTCAATGTGACTCTTGCGAGACGGATTGGCAGCTGGACAGTTTATTACACGCCTTTTTGGCGCTGCCTCCAGCTATCTGGTGTGGTTGGTCATTGGGCGGCATGTTGGCAACCCGCTTTGCCAGCTTTGCGCCGGAGCGAGTGAAAGGGCTGGTAACGATTGGCAGTAACCTGGTTTTTGTTGAAAAAAATGATTGGCCAATGGCGATGCCAAATACGGTTTTCCAGCAGTTTGTGGCTGCCCTGAACAGTGATGCCAAAGCCACCTTGTCTCGATTTGTGGGGCTTATTTGCCAAGGTTCGGCCACGATTCGTGCTGATCTGCGTGTTTTGAAATCGGTACCAGGCGGTGAGACATCACAATCAACATTGCTAAGCAGCTTGCAGTTGTTAGACCAGTTGGATACCCGTGCCGATATCTCTGCACTTGATCTGCCTCAATGCCATTTGTTGGGCGAGAACGATGCGCTGGTGCCTGCGGCCGTTGCGAGCGTTATCGGTGACTTAAATGCCGCTGCTGAAGTGATGGTGATTGCTGGCGCGGGGCATGCGCCGTTTCTATCACACCCAAGTATTGTTATCGGTGCACTGTTGGCAATGGCGAATAAATGATGAACGATTGCGTTGAGGTTTCCCCTTTGCTTGCGGATGAAAAATTATCGGGCAGTACGCTGGAGGTGAATAAACAGGATGTCGCGCGCTCCTTTAGCCTGGCTGCGCCGACCTATGATCAGGTGGCGGCGTTACAGCGCAGTGTGGCTGATAATCTACTTACCAAAATCCCTCAGCGATGCTTTGATAATATCCTCGATCTGGGCTGTGGTACCGGCGTTGTTAGTGCTCAGTTGGCGCAACGTTTTTCAACAAGTACCGTGTTCGGTCTGGATATTGCCGAGGGCATGCTTGAGTACGCCCGTGGGCAGTTTTCTCAACCGGCTTTACACTGGTGCTGCGCTGATGCGGAAAACCTGCCGTTGTCTGATAATAGTGTTGATCTGGTGTTTTCCAGCCTGGCGGTGCAATGGTGTGCCGATTTCCAGCAATTATGTAATGAAGTAAAGCGCGTCTTAAAGCCCGGCGGCACCTGTGTGCTGGCGACGCTTGGCCCCGAGACGCTGCATGAACTACGCAATGCCTGGCAGCAAGTGGATGGATATGTACATGTGAATCGCTTTATCGGTTCGACAGCGGTGACCGGTGCTGCGATCCAGGCAGGATTTAACTGTGAGTTTTGGCAGCAGGAGTTGGTTATGCGTTACCCCGAACTGCGGCAGCTAACGGCCGAACTCAAAGCATTAGGAGCGCACAATGTGAATCGTGGCCGCCCCAGAGGTTTAACGGGACGCCAGCGTATCGAAAAATTAAAAGCCGGTTATGAAACGTTTCGAGATGGCGATGGCTTATTGCCTGCTAGCTATGATGTCTATTACTTACGTCTGGAAAATCCCGCGTGAAAGCGGCAGATAACACCTACTTTGTCACCGGCACAGATACCGATGCCGGCAAAACACTGGTAACGGAAGCGTTGTTGGTTGCAGCGCGACAACAAAAATTGACGACGCTGGCAATCAAGCCCGTTGCGGCGGGCTGCGAACATTCTCCGGACGGGTTACGTAACGATGACGCGCTCAAATTGATGGCGCAAATGACTGAGCCGCTCAGCTATGAAGAGGTGAATCCAGTGGCACTTGAACCTGCTATTGCACCTCATATTGCCGCGCAACAGGTGAGTCAAAAGCTAATTCTGGAAGACTTGATAAAGCATTGTCAGACAGTACTGGAAAAGCCCGTGCAGCTGGCGTTAATTGAAGGCGCGGGTGGTTGGCGTTTGCCACTCAATGATTCGGAATATCTTTCCGGCTTGCCTCAAGCATTGAAATTGTCCGCTATTTTAGTGGTGGGCATGAAGCTGGGGTGTATTAACCATGCACTGCTGACGGTTGAGGCTATTGTACGGGATGATGTGCCGCTAATAGGTTGGGTTGCTAATGGGCTGGATGCCAGTATGAGTTGCTTTGACGAAAATCTGCAGACCCTTAAACATCAGATCAAAGCCCCCCTGCTAGGAGTTATCCCCTGTTTAGCTGATATGGAGGATAAGCCGCTGGCCGCCGCCAGCTATTTGGATGTCCAGCCGTTACTGAAAGCACTCTAATCCGTTAACGTTCAGACAGTAAATCTGAGGTTTGCTATTTTTCTTTCTAGGCCTATACTTAGCTTTACCTCAAACGATTTATAGTGACCGATTTTAGGTAGTACTGTGAATATTCTGCCCTCATTACAAACAGGTTTATCAGGCGTTAGCCGCGGTTTTGAGAACCTTCAGGAGATTGCCTCTGACATTGCTCAGGCAGGCACCAGTAATCCTGAAAGTGCCAATACAACCGCCGAGTTAACACAGTCTCTGGTAGAACTGCAGGAGCAGAAACAGGCAACGCTGGCAGCTGTTAAAGTGGTGAATGCCACTGATGAGGTTTTGGGTTCTTTGTTGGATGTGACAGCCTAGTGCGTTAGCTATAACAATTCCCCCCTAGCCGTACCTTTAACGATCAATGTATTGATCGTTTTTTTTTGCTTCAGCCTTTATCTTTTTTGCGCTTCTTCAATAGAACAATCTGACCTGCTTTGCTAACAAAGAGCCTATCGTTGCGGGCTACGTGCTTGGCGAGATTGGTTGGCGACTTTTCGTATTTTTCGGCTGGTATTCCAGGCAATAAAACCTGTGATTGATAGCACAATTAATAAAATTGCCACCAGATCCATGATTAGTACACCAAAACCGCCGAATAATCGACCGCTGTGCAAATCCAGTAGCAACTGTTCAAGGTCGATAGCGGGGGCTTCGGCACTGACTTTACTGACCAGTTGTGCCGGTGGCTTTTGTGGCGTGGGCCAATGTTCAGGTGTTGAGTCCGTTGCTTGCCACTGCAGTGACATCAGGTCGGCGAGCACAATGCCGGCCGCTGTCTTGATCAGTAGCTGGTCATCGTGCAGTGCTAGCGCCTGGGCATTGTCAGGTAATCCCAATACTGAGGAGATGTTTTCCAGTAATTCACCGTCAGGATTTAGCAGTAATAATTCGTCATGACACAGTACGTGCAATAGCTCTTTGTACAATACCGCGCCTAGCAGAGGGGCTGAACATTGGCTAATAGCGACATCGTTTAAATACAGTTGATTGATACCGTTGTGAATTACCCATTGATCCGCCACAGGCATTGCCAGCGGTTTAGGTGTGGGTAGACCATACAGACGGGCTAGCATAGATGAGTTAAGTTTAATGCTGTCCAACTTGAGGCTGGACGTATGGTTAAGCAACAGACCTGTGACGGATAGCACAAATACAAACAGTGTGCATAGCAGGCCAATGCGGCGGTGCCAGCGAACAGAGAGAATGAGGCTATTGCGCAGAGACACTTGAGGCTTATTCCTGTGATGTTTGATCAAGTGCTTGCTGTTTCAGCACCTGTTGACTAAGAAAGAGAGCCAGTTGTGTGGCGCGTTTAACTGCGTTGACCGATAGAGTTGCGCCGGTGATACCGTCGATGTGTTGCGAGAGCTTGTTTTTTTCATCCAGCGTAGCGCCCTGGAATTGATCAGTAAAAAATGGGTATCTTACTTCTCCTCCGCGGCTTTCACGAAATGCCAATATCTTTAACGATTCAACCTGCTGCTTCTTGAGCACCAAGCCAATGGTAATGGGCATTTCTTTACCAATTTCATCAAAAATCCAGGCGCTGCGGTTGTCCTTTTGCCAGTAGCGGACTCGCAAGCCGCGATAGGGGCGATAGAGGAATGTCGATATTTGTTTTTTGAGTTCGGTATTCAGCCAGATGACCTGTTGTTCCGGCACGGTGTTAGGGAAGCTTTGCTGTAAAAACTGCTCAACGGTCAGGTAAACGCCTTTGGCCCAGATATTGGGTGTCAGGAGTAACAGGGCTGCGAAGGAAAGCAGTTTTAATGGTCGTTTGAAAGACAAGGTGATCAGCTCGACAAATGTGCCTGTAGGTTGGCGTAAAACAAAACAGGGCATCAGACCTTTGCGTGAGCAAACACCTGACGCCCTGAACGAGGACTATTCTAGCAACTAGTGCCTATTAAGCAATGACTGCTTAGAAGCTCCAGCCTACGCCTAGATTGATGCCGTCACGGTCTTGCCCTGCTGGCATATCTTCGTTCTGGTAGTCAGCTTTAAGAACAACACCTTGTGTTAACCAGTAGTTTACACCGATATCTGTTTGTTTCTTTTCAGAGTCAATGAGGCTGTCGCCAGCTTGGGTATCCCACATGCTGTAACGTGCAAAAACACCCAAATTTTCGGTTAACTTGTAAGATGGTTCAATATAGTAACCTTCCTGTTCGTCGCGACCTGAGCCAACAGCTTCATCAATATCCCACATTGCGTATAGAGCTTTAACTGTTAATGGACCTGTTTGGTATACGGCGTGTGCTTCAAACAGTGTCGCTTCAATAGCAGGTGCGCTGTCTTGGCTTAGATCCTGTTGGTGTTGCACTGTAGCCGCCAGTTCAAGACCTTGGATGCCTGTGTATTTAATGCGACCAGTAATTGCACCGCTATCAGCGTTAGCTTTGGATACTTTTTGGCGACCGCTGCGGATGTTTCCGTCCGCTGCGTCTAGACCGGAGTGTACAGCTACATCGTAGCTTAGGCCGTCGGTAATTTGACCGTTAACACCAACACCAGCTTCCCACCAGGTAACAGGAATGATATTTTTTTCTACCAGGTTGCGCTCAACACCGTAAAAAGTGTCTGGCTCATGAGTTTCGTTCATGATGCCTACTGGTATCAGGAATTGACCGATTTTGGTGCTGTGGTTTTCTGCAAAATCCCACTCAATAAAGGCCTGTTCGACTTCAACTTCACCGCCGGTGTCTCCATCATCAGTATCGGCTATAAAACCGTGTTCAACTTCCAATTCAGAGAAGAAGCGTACATCGTCAGTGAATTGATGACCGAAGAACAAAACAAAGCGGTGGTTATCAATTTGATCTTTATCACTTTGACCGTTTTTGCCTTCAAGGTTGTTATAGTGAATTTCACCATAACCGCCGACAGAGGTTTTGTTAACCCATTCTGCAGCACTAGCCAGAGAGCTGTTTTCAACGGCATCAACAGTTGCTTCAACTTTGGCATCAGTTTGTTGTTGATTGCCTCTCAGGCGAACAAGTTCAGCGTTTTGCTGTTGGATGATTTTCCACATGTCAGCGGCAGAAGGAATCGGCATGCTGGCAATATCTTCAGCAGAAATTACAGCAACGGGAGTTGGGCTATCGACCTTGTTTGCAGCAATGGCGTTACCGGCATAAAGGCCAGCTAGCGTAATTGCGAGTACAGATTTGTTCATATTGTTTTCCCCAAGAAAAGGCTAAAGAACGAGTTTTATTGATTAGGTTTAAAATTTGAGGGCAACCTTAGCGTAAAGATAATCTTAATGCAAACCGTTCTCATTTAAATTTAGAAAAATAGATGCCTGTCTGGGCAGCAGTTCTTATGGGTTGATAACGGAGGGGAAATTCTTGGGCTGAGTTTTGATTAGACAGGATTATCAATAGTCAGTAATTGACCGCAATGATTTTTGATATCGACCCACTGGTCAATATTAAGCTGTATCTGTACGGCAGTGCAGGTGCTCATGCAATAAACAGGTTCACGTAATAGAGTATTGACCAGATAGCTTAAGCCGGGGTTGTGGGCCACGATAACAGCGTGCTGGATATCGTCATCAATCATTTCAATGAAGCGGTACAGTGGTTCAAGCTCAAAATTGTACAGAGCCTGATCAGCCAATAGGGGGCGAGTGTTTGGCTTTAACGTGTCATGGATGATTTGTGCTGTGGTGAGTGCACGTTGTGCAGGGCTGCAGTACATTTGATCAAAATTGAAACGCTGTTGTTTGAGCTGTTGCGCAATACTGACCGCTTCGGCTCGGCCTCGCTCATTCAGGACACGGGCAAAATCTTTTTGTTTTCCTTGCGCGCTAGCCGCAGCGCCGTGTCGAATGAGCGTCAGTTGTTTCATGCTTAAGGTGCCTCAGAGGTAGCTTCTGGCCATTGGCTATAGGGGGTTTTTGCTAGCTGGCTGTTGAAGTAACGCGCTTCCGTGGACACTTCCTGGGCCACCCAAACGGGCAATGTCAGTGCTTCATCTTCAGTATCAAGTTCTACTTCGGCAACAATTAAACCCTGGTTAGCACCGTGAAAAACGTCAACTTCCCAGCATTTGCCAGCAAAGTCGATTAAATAACGGGTTTTTTCGATGGCGGCTTCGTCGCACAGTGTTGCCAGCATATTGTGAGCATCAGCTTTGGGGATAGCGTATTCGTATTCACTCCGTGAGATACCCTGTGTTTTTCCTTTGATGGTCAGGAACGCCTCGTTACCGGCAATGCGTACTCGCACAGTGGCTGTGCCATGGCTTAGGTAACCCTGTTGAAATTCGGTGCCCGTCAACCCATCAAGGAAAGCGGTGTTGGAAACTAAAAATTTACGTTCAATTTCAATTGCCATGGGCTGCTGGTTTAGTTGTTAGATTTCTGTGAGCGGTATTGAGGGTGTTGTTGCCCTCTCGAATTTGTCGAATAAGTTCTTTGACGGGTAGAAACTCCATCGGTCTATGACGCTGCTCCTGAGCAATTTTAGCCAGTAAGCCAGCGTGCTGAATAAAGATTCGATACGCTTCTGTAAGGCTGTATTTAGGGTCAAACATGTGGGTTGGTAAGGAGGCAACGCCATTAACTTCGATGACCACAAAGTCACCCTGTTGAAAAGTTTCAGGGCTGAGAGTCTTGATGTCTATACGACCAAAATTATAACCGGGTTGCGAGGCGAATACCTCTGCTATGGTGGCTTCAAGTTCGGCTGTCATCAGGTGACTGTCATCGGTGAACTTGCAGCCCAGAGTGTGGGAGCCGATGAATGACAATTGTATTTTTTCGCCAGAAGCGGGGATGCGGGCGGTGTCGTGATACTGCAAAAAAGCCTGCCAGTGATCGCTATAGCGATAGTGATTTTGCGCGAGTTCGGCAAGGGAGCTTTTGCCGTTGCCTGTGACGGTGGGGAAGTGTTTGCGGTTAATGCCGGTGACACGCACCTTGCCCTTATGACGGGAATAAAAAACCCCGTATTCGGTGTTAAATGTGGTGAACTTCTGCAAGATATAATCGCCCGCTAGTGCAGGTAATGCGGCTTCGATATCGTCATGCGTAGAGAGTTTAATGATGCCTTTGCCGACACAACCGACGTTGGATTTTAGCAGTACTGGATAACCGTGTTGATTGGCAAACGTTTTAATTGCCTCTGCTTTATCGGAGGGATTCAGGTCGTCGGACAAAAAATCAGTCGGTAAGAAGTATTTTTCATCAAAGGCCAGATGCGTTTCGTATTTTGACCCCAGACCAATTTCACCGTGGTTAAGCGCATAGTTGGCTTTGGCGAGCGTGCGGATGCCGATGCCTCTAAATAAACACTGCACAGCGAGCCAGAGGTAATAGGGGATTTCAAAAACTCGTGCGGGCCAGAATTCGTAGCGTTTCATCAAGGTGTAGGTGCCGATAACTAGTGAATAAATGAACAGGGCATTAAGCCTGTTGTTCGGGCATAAGATACCAGCGGTCTCGTGGGGTTCCCAGTTTTATTGATTTGCTGATATTGATTATTGTATAGCCCGGCCTTAATTGCTGCTAAGTGTTTGAAAAAACAACTCAAAGCCTTTGGGGCACGGGGCGCTTGTGCTATCATCGCGGCCCTTTTTATGTCGTAAGTTTTAACGCTCACGAAAAGCAAAATCCACAGGTAGCCCAAACTTTATGTTTAATCTAATTGCCAACAAACACTCCAACGTTAAAAACGATGTGTTATCCGGTATGACCGTCGCTCTGGCGCTGGTGCCTGAAGCTGTAGCCTTTGCTTTTGTGGCGGGTGTTGAGCCGATGGTGGGTTTGTATGCTGCCTTTATGATGGGCTTGTTAACGTCCATTTTTGGTGGGCGCCCGGGCATGATCTCCGGTGCCACCGGCGCAACGGCCGTGGTGATGGTTTCACTGGTGGCCGAAAACGGCGTGCAATACCTGTTTGCCGCAGTGTTGTTGGCCGGTTTATTACAAATCACGGCGGGCATACTCAAGCTGGGTAAGTTTATTCGTATGGTGCCGCATCCTGTGATGTTGGGCTTTGTGAATGGCCTGGCGATTGTGATTTTCCTCGCGCAGTTAACGCAGTTTATGGTCAAGGATGGCAGCGGCGCGATGGTGATGATGCAGGGTAATATGCTCTACCTGATGGTGGGCCTGATTGTGCTGACCATGCTGATCATGCATTTCTTGCCAAAATTCACCACGGCCGTGCCTGCTGGGCTGGTGGCTATTCTTACCGTAACCCTTATTGCCGTTGGTCTGGAGCTTGAAACCCGTACCGTGATCGATTTTGTGCGTGATATGGGCTCAAGTGCTGATGCTGCCAGTGTGACCTTGAAAGGTGAACTGCCAAGTTTCTCCATTCCTATGGTTCCGTTTACGCTAGAAACGCTGTGGATCATCCTGCCTTATTCGGTAATTATCGCAGCGATTGGTTTGATTGAATCACTGCTGACCTTAACGCTGATTGATGAAATTACCGACACCCGTGGTCAGGGTAACCGCGAGTGTATGGGCCAGGGTATTGCCAATACGGTGAACGGTTTCTTCGGCGGCATGGGTGGTTGTGCGATGATCGGCCAGAGCATGATCAATATTAATTCCGGTGGTCGTGGCCGTCTGTCAGGCATTACTGCCGCGCTGGTGTTGCTGGGCTTTATTTTGTTTGGCGCACAGTACATCGAAATGATTCCGCTGGCGGCGCTAGTGGGTATTATGTTTATGGTGGTACTGGGTACCTTTGAGTGGTCCTCCTTCCGGATTATTCGAAAAATCCCACTGTCCGATGCCTTTATTATTGTCTTGGTATCCGGTGTGACCGTGGCCTACGATTTAGCAATTGCGGTTATTGTCGGTGTGATCGTGTCGGCGTTGGTATTTGCCTGGAAGCACGCTAAAAACATCGAAGTGGAAACCTACGTTGATGATAACGGTTACAAGGTTTACGACCTACGCGGGCCGCTGTTCTTTGGTTCTGTGTCTCATTTTCGTGAGTTGTTTGATCTGAAAAATGATCCCGAGCATGTGGTGATTGAATTCCGTCGTTCGCGTGTCAGCGACCACTCGGGCATTGAAGCATTAGATAGCCTGGCGTCTAAATACAAAGCCGCTGGCAAGAATCTGCATATCCGTCACCTTAGTCCTGAATGTCGCCAACTGCTTAAAGAAGCGGGTAACCTGTGCGAAGTGAACATGATGGAAGATCCGAACTACCACGTGGCGACAGATAAGCTGGGGGGTTAATATTTTTGTCATTTCGAACGAAGAGAGAAATCTTTAAACCTTGATATAAAGAGTCCTCCCATTCGGTCGGAATGACACAGTTTTGTTTAATAGACTCTGTTACCGGCGCTTCCCATTCTAAATTGCACGATAGACAGCCGTTCGGTTAAGCTCATAACGCTTAGGGATATGTTCTTTAAAACAGGGCTGTGGAGAGAATCATGGAAACTTATTTCCGACATCTATTTATCATCGTGGCGCTTGTGATTGGTCTCGTGGGCTGTGCTGGCTCACCGTATGAAGGCTCAAGCCAGGTTACGGCCGCCGAGCAACAGAAATTAAAAGCGGCAGTTTGGCGTGCCAGTTATGGTTGGGTCGCTGCCTTTAATAGTGGTTCTGCTCAAGGTGCGGCTGAGTTTTACGAAGACGATGCGCTGATGGTGGTTAAACCTTTTGGTGAATATCGCGGAAAAGTGGTTATTCAGGCCTTTTGGGAAGACCTGATTGCTAAAGGCTTCGCCGACGTTGAATACATTGAGCCGGTGTTGACGGTGCTGAGCCCCACTGAAGCGCGCATAGCGTCGAAGTGGCGAATGAATGCGGCTAAGAGTGTGATAACCAATGAATATTGGGTATTGCAGCCGGACGGTAGCGCCAAATTGCGAGAAGACCACTTCGAGGTTGTACCGTAGCATTACAGCGGTTCTGTTGATCCATTAAGCACTCTTCTCCAGTTGCTTCGCCAAATCATCAAGCGCCTTTTTAATGCCCGCAACCGTCTCATGGATCTGTTGTTTGGTGATGGTTAGCGGCGGTGCCAACCTCACCACCGTGTCGTGGGTTTCTTTGCTTAATAAACTATGATGCATCATGTGTTCGCAGACTTGGCGGGCATTGGCTAGAGATGGCTCAATCTCCAGGGCAATAAACAAACCTCGACCGCGAATATCGCTAATCAGCGGGCTGTTCAGTTTTTTCAGTTGCTCAATAAAATAGTCGCCCATCTGCGCTGAGTGCTCGATTAAGTTTTCCTCTACCAAGACATTTAACGCCTCAAGCCCCACGGCCGCTGCCAGCGGATTACCGCCAAAGGTGCTGCCGTGATCGCCAGGATGAAACACATTCATTACTTCCTGGCGGGCTAAAAAGAGTGACACGGCTAACATGCCGCCGCCCAATGCTTTACCCAGAATTAACGCATCGGGATGTACATTGTCATACTGGCAGGCCAGCAACTTGCCGGTGCGGCCAAGCCCGGTTTGCACCTCATCACAAATTAACAAGACGTTATTGGCTTTGCAGAGTCGTGCGCATTCAGCCAGGTAACCTTTGGGTGGCAGCACAATGCCGGCTTCGCCCTGAATCGGCTCGACCAGAAAAGCGGCGGTGTTGGGTGTGATGGCTTTTTCAAGCGCCTTGCTGTCGCCATAATCAATGTTTACGAAACCTTCTGGAAATGGGCCAAAACCATCTTTGTATTGGGCCTCACTGGAAAAGCCAATAATGGCTATGGTGCGACCATGAAAGTTACCGTTACATGTGATGATTTCGGCTTTCCCGTCGGGAATGTTTTTCACTTTATAGCCCCATTTACGGGCGGCTTTCAGTGCTGTTTCCACCGCTTCGGCGCCGGTGTTCATGGGTAACGCTCTATCCTGCTCTGTTAATTGACAGGCGCGCTCCAGAAAGGGGCCCAGTTGGTCGGTGAAAAAAGCACGCGAACACACGGCCAGTTTTTGCGCCTGTTCACTGATTGCTTTTACTAGACGTGGGTGAGAGTGTCCCAGGCTAACGGCTGAATAAGCACTCATTAAATCGGTATAACGACGGCCTTGATCATCCCATACATAAATACCTTCGCCCTTTACAAGAACCACGGGTAAGGGTTCGTAATTATGTGCAGCGACATGGGCTTCTTTTACAATATGGCTGTTCATGTTCACCTCCTGGTCGAATGTCAAAATTTAGTCTTTATGGCGTGTTAACACTGGCGGCTAAAATGGTGCTGATCAGTCGTGCCGTTGCGCCGTCTTTTTCAAGGGTTGGGTTATATTCGGCAATTTCCATACCTAGGAATCCGGGCTTCTTGGCCAGTGGGCCCAGTAGGGCGTTGAGCTCGTTAAGCTGTAAACCGCCAGCTTCTGAAACGCTGACGGCAGGTGCCAGTTCTGGGTCAATGGCATCAAGGTCAATGGATAGACCAAAGGCATCGGTGTGAGCGCTGACAATGTGTAGTGCTTCCTGCATCACCTGATCCATGCCACGCTGTTCAATTTCCTGCATTGTGAAGATTCGTACCCCCAGGTTACTCAATAGTTGCTGTTCTTCGGGTTCAAAGCTGCGTACGCCAATGAGGCAAAGATGCTGTGGCTGAATTGCTGGGCCGGGGTAGGCCAGTTGCTTTAGGTGATCGTCACCGTAGCCTAGCAGGCAAGCGAGAGGCATGCCGTGTAGCGCGCCGCTGTGAGAGCTTTGTGGGGTATGGCTATCCATATGGGCATCGACCCAAATGAGGCCAAAAGGTTTACCTTGGCGGGCTTGATAGACGCCGCTCCAGGTTCCGATAGCGCAGGCGTGGTCACCTCCAATCACTGCGAAAAACTGATGTTTTAGCAGTTTTTCGGCGATATTTTCGGCCAGGCGTTGGCATAAGTTAACTAGTGATTTAATGGCTGTTGAGGCTGGTTCGCTACGAATAACATTGTGCCAATGTGCGGCAATTCCCTGGGTTTGCAAGGCTTCGGTCAAGCCTGACTTTTGTAGTGCAAGTGGTGCCTGTTCGGTGCCAGCAATAGGACAGCCCAATGAAGAGGCTACACCAATTAAGTTGACGCTGGAGTCCAGTTGTTTTGAGGAAAGGGAGTTGATAGATCCGAGAGAGCCAGGAGTGCTAAAAGAGTTGAGCCTGTTGTTATGCATATAGTTGGCTCCTAGAGAGGCGTTTCTACAGAAGTTAAAATCACGTGAGCCGCCTGAGCAGGAAGAAAATAGGGGTAAATGGGGGCGGACATGGCGGCATTTGCAGGGCTATTGATGCCATAGAGGCTCAACAGCTGTGCGGCCAGTGTGTTGGGTAATTCTCTCCGTGATACCAGCTCGATGAGTTTGCCGTTTTCGATGGTACGGGTGAGGTTGGCATCAATATCAGCCAGTTCATGGTTTAGCTGTGCCGGTATCTGGGTATTGCGGTGCGGCTTTAGGAAGACCTGCTCTAGCAGGCCATGGGTATAAAAACCGGTTGCGGTGAGAGCGGGCACGTTGACGGAGGCCAGCGCTTCGATAACCTCTTTCAGTGGTACGGCCTGGCATTGACCATCGATAGAGTGGGTAACGCGTAGAGCTAAATGATGGGCATTAAATCCGTAGCTGCGGTTCCAGTGTTGAATGATTTGTAATGGCGCATCTGCATTGGATTGGTCAATAAACAGCCTAATGACTTGGCCATTCTCAAGTATCTTGTAGAGTGGGTAGGCATTCCAGCCATCGTCGAACAGATAGTATTGCTGTGAGGCTATGTGTGATTGCACGTAAGCGTGATGCTCTTGCAGCGATTTAACCATGGACTCTGCATGCTGATGCTGTGCTGATCCGCAGCGAATAGCGAGATGGTCAAAATGCACTTGCCAGCCCTTTTGCTCGGCAAGTTTAAACAGTGCCAGGTTGCTATGACGATCAAGTAGGCTTTCCACGCTTTTTACGGCGGCATAGCAATCCATTGTTTTAACCCATTGCGCGATCAGACGTGCATCTGCAGCACTATAGCTGTAGTGCGCTGAATACAGGCGCTCTTCGAGGTATTGATTTGCGTAAGGGTGTACCTGTGAATCGGGCTCTGTGGTGCAGGCCGCCTTGGCCTTGCGATAGGCCTGCAGTAAGTCGGCCATGGTCACGATGTTGCCGAAAAATGAAGCGGCGTCAGCTGCCTGGGGCTGGGCGACAAAAGGTGTGAGATCGAGGTGAACTGGTTGTTGGTCTTCGCGCAGTGATAATAGCGCGGTGGGGTCGTCTGGATGACATAACCAGCCCGTCTCGGTGGCTTTGAGGTGCACGGCCACCGTGGCTGCAAAGTGGGCAAATTCTGACGGTGCAGGACATGCCCTGATTCGGGACTTCTGCTGTGTCATAACATAAGTATAGATCAATCAATATTGATAATAACAATTTAGACCCTGCTGACGTTGAGATGTTTCTTGCTAGTTTGACGTTGCTACTTGCAGCGCTGAACCAAAACAGGCGAAACTGGTTATAATTTTAATACTGCTGTATCTGTCACATTTGCTGTGTTGGCTGGAAACGGGGGGTATATGGATATTGAGCAGGAACGAGAGTTAGAGTGCCGGACAGCGTTGAAAACGCTGCACATTGATGCATTGAATGCCGGTACTTTTGATGGCAATAAATGGCTTAAGCCTAAGCACTCAAAATCGTTAACTTCGATTAATCCGGCGACGGCTAAGGCGCTGGGTAAGGTGATTTGCTGTGATGACGACGGCTATCGAGCCGTATTACAAAATGCTCAGGCAGCGGCTGAAGAATGGCGTCGGGTACCGGCGCCAGTACGAGGCGAGTTGGTTCGTAAAATAGGTAACCGGTTACGGGCGCATAAAGAGACACTGGGGCGACTGGTGTCCATGGAGATGGGCAAGATTTTGCCGGAAGGTTTGGGCGAAGTGCAGGAAATGATCGATATGGCCGATTTTGCCGTCGGGCAGTCGAGAATGTTGTACGGTAAAACTCTGCATTCAGAGCGTCCGCAGCACCGGATGTATGAACAGTGGCATCCACTGGGTGTTGTGGCGGTGATTACAGCCTTTAATTTTCCTGTCGCGGTGTGGGCCTGGAATGCCTTTAATGCACTGATCACCGGAAACTCTGTGGTATGGCGCCCTTCGGCGAAGACGCCGTTATGCGCTATTGCCGTGCAAAAACTCTGCGTTGAGGTGATGCGGGAAGAAAAATTACCTGCGCTAATAACTCTGTTTGTCGAGCCCGGTACGGAGTATGTGGAGCGATTGGTAGCTGATCGCAATGTGGCCTTGGTGTCCTTTACGGGGTCAACAGCTGTCGGCCGACAGGTTGGAAAAGTTGTTGCCGAGCGGATGGGTAAAAGCCTGTTGGAATTGAGCGGCAATAATGCATTGATTGTGGATGCTACGGCTAATCTGGATTTGGCTGTGCCGGCAATCGTGTTTGGCAGCGTAGGAACGGCAGGGCAGCGTTGCACCACCACACGGCGTTTGTTTTTGCACGATGACGTCTATGAAGAAACGATGGCACGATTGAGCAAGGCCTATGGGCAGGTGAAAATTGGTAACCCGTTGCAGCAAAGGGTGTTAATGGGGCCGTTAGTAGATGAGTCCGCGCGGCAGGGGTATTTCGCTGCTGTTGCCGAAGCGCAGGCGCAGGAAGGACAGCTACTGTTTGGCGGACAGGCTTACGAGGGAGACGGATTTTATGTCACTCCAACGATTATCGCCGCTGAAAATCATTGGCCAGTGGTGCAGCGAGAAACCTTCGGGCCGTTGTTGTATGTGATGAGGTTTAGCCACCTTGAGCAGGCCATCGAGCTGCAAAACGAGGTGGCACAGGGGCTTTCTTCGGCGTTGTTTACCAATAATCTGCAGCATGCCGAGCAGTATTTGTCGGCCATGGGCAGCGACTGTGGCATTGCCAATATAAATATTGGTACCTCTGGAGCCGAAATAGGTGGTGCCTTTGGTGGTGAAAAAGACACCGGTGGAGGACGCGAGGCGGGTTCCGATGCCTGGCAAAATTATATGCGATGCCAGACTAATACCATCAATTGGGGCTCGGACTTGCCGTTGGCGCAGGGCATTGACTTTAATGTGGCGTTAGAAAAATAGAGCGCTGGTGGCGCTAATATTGTTGCGAATAGTTCTCAATTGTATTATCTTTCGGGCAGTCAAATTTGTTGAATTTATAAGGGGAAATTAATGCGGCGCAAACTAATCACTCTGCTTCTGATGCTAGTTGGCTCAACCGCTGTGGCGGATGAACAGGCCGTGGTGGAAAATTATGCCGATCTTGCCCATGCGGTCTATGAAGATGCACTGATCACTGCTCAGCAGTTACAACAGGCAACCGATGCGTTGCTGGCTGCACCGGGAGAGGGCACCCTGAAAGCCGCGCAACAGGCCTGGAAACAGGCGCGTGTACCGTACCAACAAAGCGAAGTATTCCGTTTCGGTAACCCGGTTGTTGATGACTGGGAAGGCCAGATGAATGCCTGGCCGCTGGATGAGGGACTGATTGATTATGTTGCCACTGATTACAGCTATGAGCTGGGCAATGAAGGTGCGGAGATAAATATCATCGCCAGCACGGAATTAAATATCGGCGGTGAAGTGATTGATACCACCGATTTGACGCCAGAATTGCTGGCAAGTTTGAATGAATTGGCTGGTTCTGAAGCCAACGTAGCAACAGGTTATCACGCGATTGAGTTTTTGCTGTGGGGCCAGGATTTAAACGGCAATGATGCGGGTGCAGGCAGCCGCGCCTATACCGATTTTGTTACGGGAGAAGGCTGTACGGGTGACAACTGTGACCGTCGTAGTGACTACCTGCGAGCGGTGTCTCAACTGCTGGTCGATGATCTGATCTATATGGTGAACGAATGGGCGGCTGGCCAAACGGACAACTATCGCGCTGAGTTGATTTCCGGTGATGTGCAGGAAGGTCTGAACATTATGCTGTTTGGTATGGGCAGTCTGGCGTTGGGTGAGCTGGCAGGTGAGCGAATGAAGGTTGCTCTTGAAGCTAACTCTTCTGAGGACGAACACGACTGTTTTAGTGATAACACGCACTACTCTCATTTCTACAATGCGCAGGGCATTCGCAATGTATACCTGGGCAGTTATCAGCGTGTTGATGGCAGTGAGTTAAGCGGCCCTTCGCTGGCCGATCTGGTGCGTGCAAAGTCCTCTAAAGTTGATAACGAAGCGCGCATGGCATTCGATAAAACTACGACTAGCCTACAGGTGATGGTTGATCGTGCGGAGGCAGATCAGGCAATGAAATTCGACCAGATGATTGCTGAAGGTAATGCCGAAGGTGAGCAAATCATCCGTGATTCTATTGTTGCGCTGGTTGAAGAAACCCGTGCTATTGAAGCAGCTTCCAGGGTTATTGGTGTGAGTAATCTGGATGCAGATACGGCGGGTCACGAGTTTTAAGCAATCCTTCTCAGCCGTTTTTGGTCATATTATGTGACTAAATCAAGATAATTATTTTTTGATCAGGGAAAGAGGCGCAAATTGTTGCAGCCTCTTTCTTGTTTCTGGAAATAGACGTTTTATGAAAGCTTTATTGTGCGGTAGTGCATGTCTATTGATGGTGCTTGGTTTGTGGGCTTGTTCCGCAGAGCCGACAGCGGTTGAGCAGTCATCTGTGCAAACGCCTGAGCATCACCTTCTCGATCAGCCCGATGCACAAATGCCGCTGCTGGATCAGTTGGATTTTGCCGTGGGGCGCAGCTTTTTCCGTAACCCCTGGGTGCAGGCACCAGCCTCCACCAACGCCCGTGATGGTCTGGGCCCACTTTTTAATTCGCTGAGTTGTAGCAGTTGCCATATTGCCTCCGGGCGAGGTCTGGCGCCATTTGACGGACAACCGATGATGACGCATGTGGTGCGCTTGAGTGTGCCGGATGAGGCCGCAGCAAATCGCAGTAAATCGTCGCCTGAACCGGTTTATGGCAGACAATTACAGAATCAGGCATTACCCGGTCTTGCCGAAGAGGGTAAAGCCGTCATTCGTTTTACCGAGATAATCCGAACGATGAAGGGTGGCGAAAAGGTCAACCTGCGCAAGCCAGGCTTAACTATTGAGCAGCTGGGCTATGGTGAGCTGGCGGCAAATGTACAGACATCCGTACGCATGGCACCGGTACTTAGCGGGCTGGGGTTGTTGGAAGCGGTGCCGGAGCAGGAAATTTTGGCATGGGCCGATGCCGAGGATGCCAATGGCGATGGTATTTCTGGGCGTGCCAACCTTGTCTGGGATGTTGTCCAGCAGCGAGAAACACTGGGACGTTTTGGCTGGAAGGCTGAGCAACCTAATTTAAAGCAGCAGGCTGCTGGTGCTTTTCATGCTGATTTGGGTATCAGCTCGACTTTGTTTCCGGGGCAGAATTGCACCGCAACGCAAAGTAAATGCGCGCAGATGATTGGCGGTGGCGAGCCAGAAATATCCGATAAGCTGCTGGATCGAGTTGCGCTGTTTGTGGGTAATCTAGCTGTGCTTGAATCGACGGCGGACAAGCCTGAGCATCAAGACGGACAAGCGTTGTTTACGCAAGCCGGCTGCCAGCAGTGTCACCGCCCGCAGTTACAGGCAGGCGAATCGCAGCATAGCTGGTTGAGCGGGCGTACTTTTTCTCCCTACACGGATCTTTTATTACACGACATGGGTGACGATTTAGCTGATAATCGCCCGGTATTCGCAGCCAATGGTCGAGAATGGCGCACACCGCCATTGTGGGGCATTGGCCAGGCCCAGAAAGTTGTGGCGCAAACGGGATTTTTACACGATGGCCGTGCCCGTAACGTGCTGGAGGCAATCCTTTGGCACGGTGGTGAAGCGCAAAAAAGTCGTGAGGCTGTTGAGCAAATGAGCGCAGCACAGCGCAACGAATTACTGCAATTTGTTGAAGCACTTTAATTTTGAATAAATTAATTAGGAATATCGCATGATCAGCACTGGAAAAATGCATAACAAAGCCCTGACGAAAAGCGTCTGGCTGAGATGGTCGTTATTGCTGGTGCTTAGTTTGACACTGGTTGCCTGTGGCAAAGAGCCGTCGGAACCGAAATTATTGGCGCACACGGCCAACGAAGTGATCGTGCCTCTGTATGCCGCGCTGGATGCCCAAGCACAGCAACAGGTTGAACAGAGCCAGGCATTTTGTTTGGCTGAAGAAACCGCGCAGCAAGACTTACAACAACGTTTGCAACAGCAGTGGCGTGCAACAATGACTGCCTGGGCGCGTGTGCAGCCGGTTGGTTTTGGCCCCGTTGAAGATGGCAACTGGCGTTGGAAAATTCAGTTTTGGCCGGATCGTAAGGATATCACCCGCAAGAAGGTTGAAGCGCTGATTCATGGCGAAGATGTCTTAAATGCTGAGCGCGTTGCCTCTGCCAGTGTTTCGGTGCAGGGTCTGGCGGCGCTGGAGTATTTGTTATTTGATGAGCGCGGCAGTGATTTAGCACTTTACCAGCAGAATGCTCGCCGCTGTCAGTTATTGCAGGCGATTGCCGTGCGCGTACAGCAGGTTACTTTCCAATTGCTCAATGACTGGTCTGGTGAAAAGGGTGTGTCGGGCTATGCTGATAAATTTGCCCAGCCCGGTGCTGATAATGCCCTTTACCCCGATGCAAACGCCGCTTTGGCTGATCTGCTGGATACGCTGGTGGTCGGTACGGAGGTGGTTAAACGCAATAAGCTGGGCTTGCCTATAGCGAATGGTAAAGATGTGAGTCGTGCCAAGCCTTACCGACTGGAAGCCTGGCGTAGTCAGTATTCGCTGGCGTTGATGCGTGCCAGTACGGCAACACTGGAACAGTTATATCGAGGCAATGGTGGTTTTGCTCTGACCAATTATCTGGCTGAACATAAAGCCGTTGATGGTGCTCTGTTGCAAGCCATTGATGATGCTTTTATCGCGGTTAATGCACAGTTTTTGCTGCTTGAAGGCCCACTGTTTACACAAATAAAACAGCCGGAATACTATGCGCAGCTGGTGGAATTGCATAAACGGTTATCCGTTTTACAGCGTAATTTAAGCAAACTGCCCGACAGTTTAGGCATCAGCCTGGGCTTTAATAGCAATGATGGCGATTAACGGTCGCTGATTCAGAAGTTATGTACAGACGTCGATTTCTTCAATTATTAATGGCTGGTGGGGCAGTAAGTTTGCTGCCCTTGAGTGGTTGTGGCTCTGATTCGGCTCGCCCGCAGCCGTTGCTGTTGTCCGGTTCCGATAAGGACGATTCACATACCCTCAGTGGTTGGCAATTGGGGCAGGGTGAACGTTTTCGTCTGCCCGTTAAGCAGCGTGTGCACGCACCCTTGATACGCCCCGGCAGCAATGAAGCAATATTTGTAGCGCGCAGACCGGGTACGCTGATTTACGTGGTTGATGTGGTTGAAGGGCAGATCAAGCAGCAGCTGAAAGCTGAGTCGGAGCGGCATTTCTACGGTCATGCCATTTTCTCGGCCGATGGCCGTTGGTTATATGTGCCGGAAAATGCCTACGCTGAGCAGGGCCGTGGCAAGGTGGCGGTTTACGATGCCGATGCGAATTATCAGCGCGTGCAGGAATTCGATTTAGATGGCATTGGCCCGCATCAGCTGGCCTTGATGCCCGATGGCTTTACGCTGGCAATTGCGTTGGGCGGTATCCAAACACACCCGGATTTAAGCCGTGAAAAGCTAAATCTGGCGACCATGCATTCGGCCCTGTTGTATCTGGATAGTCGCAGCGGGAAGGTGATAGAACGTTTTGATTCGCCACACCCGCATCTCAGCCTGCGACATCTTGATGTGGCGTCAAACGGTATGGTGATGATGGGTGGGCAGTTTCAGGCAGCCGCTAATCCCGATGAAAGTTATGCTGGCCCACTGGTATTTTCACAACGTGATGCGCAGCCGCTACAGGCTATGCAAGCCGATAATGAAACCTGGCAGATGCAACAGCATTATATTGCCAGTGTGGCGATGAATAGGTCAGGCACTTTGGCAGTCACCACGTCACCGCGGGGCAGTGTGGTTAACCTGTGGCAAGTTGAGCAGGGCGAGCTGCTAAGGCAGTTTCCTGTGCGCGATGTGGCGGGCGCTGGTTATCTGCCGGAACAGGATCGTTTTGTGGTGAGTAATGGGCTGGGACAATTATTCACGGTTGCCGATGAACTGGAGTTGCTGGCACAGGCACCAGCTACTCGTTGGGACAATCACTTATCTATCGTTGCATAACTATTGCGCTTATGGCGTTGTGAAAAGCTCTCAAATTGTTATTTAAATGGAGATATTAGTGTGGCGTTAACACGACGTGCTTTTTTACAGGTTGGTTGTCTGGGACTGACGGCCTGTAGTTTACCTAAATTCACGCTACAGGAATCTGATGGCGAGGTGGATTTTGTACTGGTCGCCGAACCGGCTTCGGTTGAGATAGTACCCGGCAAACAAACCGCTGCGATGACTTTTAATGGTGATTACCCGGCACCGGTTATTCGTGCCAAACAGGGTAAACGAATCCGCATTCGTTTTATCAACCGATTGAATGAACCAACCACCATTCACTGGCACGGTATTCGAATCGAAAATGCCATGGATGGTGTGCCGTTCCTGACTCAGCCACCGATTCCTGCTGGTGAGAGTTTTATTTATGATTTCACCTGCCCCGATGCTGGCACCTTCTGGTATCACCCGCACGTTAACAGCCTCGTGCAGTTGGGTAAGGGCCTGACTGGTGCCTTTATTGTTGAGGAAGCCGAGCCTGTGGCTTTTGATCATGAGGCCGTTGTGCAGTTACGTGATTGGCGATTGGATAAAGAAGGTGATTTTTTGCCCTTATCGATTCCCCGTCAAGCCGCACGAGCCGGTACGCTGGGCACGGTTAAAACAGTTAATGGCCTGATTAAGCCGACACTGGAAATCCCCGCAGGCGGCACTATCCGTGCTCGCTTTTTGAATCTTGATAACAGCCGTGTTTATCACCTTTCCTTCAAGGATTATCCGGCACAGGTGTTGGCGCTGGACGGTAATGCGATAGCCAAGCCCTATGCGTTGGATTCGCGAGATACCGGCGCTGGAATGCGTCTGGATGTGGGCTTTATTGCGCCGGATGAAGTGGGCCAGGAAGTTATTGTTTACGATAAAAAGGGTCGCGGTTTCTTTGAGATTTTTCGCTTCCGCACGGTTGCCAGCAATTTGCCAAAACGTACTGAAGTTCCCAGCCTGCCGGTTAATCCGATACCGGCTCCGGATGTTGCTAATGCCGAACAGATGAAACTGGTGTTTGAATGGGCTGGTGCTTTGTCACCAGTGAAAGCTGATGGCAGTGTCGATCACAGTTTCTGGACTATTAACCGACGTTCCTGGGAAGGCATGAGTAAAGAATCTATTCCTGGGCCTTTGATGGCGTTGAAACTGGGTCGTAGCTATGTGATCGAGTTACATAACGCCACCCCTCATCATCACCCGATCCATATGCATGGCATTACTTTTACGGTGCTGTCATCCAATAAACGGGAAATTACGCCCTATCACACCGATACGGTGTTGTTGGCGCGTAACGAGAAAGTGAAGATTGGTTTTGTGGCGGATAACCCTGGACGCTGGATGTTTCATTGCCATGTCATTGAGCATTTAAAAACCGGTTTGATGGGCTACATATCTATTGTTTAGCTGTGAGTTATAAAAGCGGTTGCTCTGCTGCAAGAGGGCGACTAATATGGACGGCCACAATGCATGCTGGAGTTAAAAATATGATTTTATTGGCAATACTTGGGGCCTCGGCACTGGCCGGATTTTTCTGTCTGCACAAGGTGCAGGACTATATTCGCGGCGGGCAGAAGTTCTCTGTGCTTGATCCTGAAAGAAAACAAATGGTGATCTTTGTTTTGGTAGGCGAGTGGCCTGCGTTGTTTTTAGGCCTTTATTGCCTTCAGCAAGTGATGAATATTGCGATGCGTTAATAGGCGCTGAGCTATATTCGCCAACTATTTAAAAGGCCCGCTAATGTAAATTAGCGGGCCTTTTTGTTTATCTGCAAATTTTTTTCAGTGGTAGTGTTATTCCAGTGTCGATGCCAGTTTTTTGGCCGCTGCCTCCTCTTCAAAGCCACTGTAATCTCTTAATAGTCGATTAACTTCCTTTTTAGCTTGAGCATTATCACCATTGTCGGCCAGCGCTTTGGCTAGATGATAACGGATATCCGGGTTTGCGGGACTAAGTGACGTTGCCTTGCGGATTAACTCCAGTGCTTTGGCACTGCTGCCTTGGTGCAGCATAATCCAGCCATAGGTATCGATAACCGGAGCGTTATCGGGTGCCTGTTGATAGGCTTTTTCTGCAGTAGCAAGTGCCTTGCTGGAGTTTTCAAGCCAGTATAACCAAGCCAGATTATTAAGTGCGATGACATTGTTGGTTGCTGCGCTGACTTCTTCATAATGCGTAATGGCTTGAGCGTTGCTACCTGTTTGTTGATAGAGCGATGCTAGTCGAAGACGAATCTGATGATCGGCTGGCGCGTTTTGTAAATAGCTTTCCAGCGTTTGATTCGCCAGCTCTGATTTGCCCGCTTGTTCATAAATGCGCGTCAATGTCTTGGCTAAATAGGCCGTTTGCTTCATGCGGAAGGCTTGTGAATAGGCTTCGGTGGCCTTGTTGATTTGTTGCTGAGCGGCAAACCAATCACCTTGCAGGCGGAGTGTTATAAAACTATCGGGGTAGTTTCTAGTGAAATTATCTATTGACTGTTGGGCGTCACTGTAACGTTTTTCTGTAATCAGAATGGCTGTGCGGGCAGTCAATGCCGTTGCATGGTTTGGCTGCAGGGTTAGTATTTCGTCGAGATAGTTTAATGCTTGCGGGTGATTTTTATCGTCGCTGTGCAATTGCGCTAACTGCAAACGGTGATTAATGTCTTTTGGGTTGAGCGATACAACCTCTTGCAGGAAGGATTGGGCTTTATCGTGTTCACCGCGAGCTATCGAAACGCGTGACATTAATGACAGGCTGTTTATATTGCGGCCTTGGGCGGAGAAATAACGAGAAGCCTCATCGTACGCCTTGTCTAAATTCCCGGCTGACAGGTAATAGTTGGTCAGTAGAGTGACGGGTAATATAGCCTCGCTGTTTCTGTCGCGGGCCTTTTGTAACCACTTGAGCATCTCGGCGCTGTCTCTCTGCATTTGAGCGGACTGGGCCATCAATAGCAGGCTTTGCAGATGGTTTTTGTTGATTTTAAGGGCGCTGTTCAGGTGCGTACGCGCCGCAGAAATTTGTTGTGATTTAAGATCCAGTTTGGCTAGTGCCAATAATGAAGGGATAAATTTTTTATCAGTGTTTAGCGCTTGCTGATAGGCTGTTCTGGCGGACTCTTCGTCCTGTTGGTTTTCGTAAACCATGCCTTTTAAATTAAGGAAAATCGCGCTGTCAGGGTATTGTTGACGGGCACTTTCTATGGCTGTAAATGCCTTGTCGATTTGTTGCTGGTTCACATAGGAAAGAATCAGCATGATGCTGGTTTGTTCAGTTGCATCGGGTAGCTCGACGGCATTTTCGAGTTCGACAATCGCTTTGTTAACATCGCCGCTGGCAATTTGGCCGATGGCCAGTTGCGTACGAGTGTTTTGAATGTCGGGGTTTAGCTCTAACGCTCTATTGAGTGTCTCTGTGCCCTGAATATAATCACCGGACTGCAGGTAGGCGCGGCCTAATAGGTTGAGTAACGGGGCATCATTTTTGATGCCGCTGTTGTCAAAGGCTACCAGCAATTTAATTGCACTGTCCGACTCTTTCAGCTGAAGATAAGTGGCACCTAACAGGCGCGTGGCAATCAGGTGTCCAGGTTGGCCTGCAATAAACTTTTCCAGATAAAACTGCGCTTGCTCAAAATTTTGTTGAGCATAATGAGTCGCACCTAATATGAAGTGAGTCATTAAATGTTCGGGCATAGAGCGCAGCGCTTTTTCGCCTGAAACTTGTGATGCCCCGTACTGTTGGGTATTAAGTTGCAGTCGTGCCAAAATGAAATGCGCCAAGCCATTATTAGGGGTTTGATTGAGTAATAATTCGGCGTCACGCTGGGCTTTTTCTAACTGATTGCTGCGAATGTAAAGCTCGCTACGCATTAGTCGGGCATTTTGCAGGCGCTTATCAATCGTCAGAGCACGATCTAATGGCGTAATTGCTGCTTTGAATTGTTGTTGTGCCGCCAGCAGCTGACTTTTAGTGACTAATGCGTCCAGATTTTCCGGCTCAATTTTAAGTGCCTCTTCTAGCAGCGGCATGGCGATATCGTTTTGCTGCTCCAGCATGGCAACTCGCGCCAGTCCTATTTTGGCATAGGCATTATTGTCTTTGGTAAGGGCTTGCTGGAAGGATTCCTTGGCATCAATGATCTGGTTTCTGGATAGTTGTGCGTGGCCGATAATCGCCAGTAGTTCGGCCTGTTGATTAGTAGCTAGTCGAGGAAGCATATCCAGCGCGGCAATGACCTGGTCTGTTTTCCTGCTAAGCAAATAACTGCGGCTGAGGGGGATCAGCCATTCAGACTCGGTTAGCCCTAGCTGTTGGGCTGTTTCAAGCTCTTTAATGGCGGCTAATATATCTCGCTGCTTGAGGTAGGTACGTCCTAATAAGACCCGAGCAGGGGCGTTTTTTGGTTCAGTCTGAAGCAGATTTTTTAGCTCGATTACCGTTGTGGAATAGCTGCCTTTGTCGAAATTTTGCTGGGCTTGTTCCAGCGTGCCAGCAAAAATCGGTGCTGAAAAGAGCCGGCTAGTGGCAATGATTAGCGTTTTAAAACCAGTAGGTGTTTGGTGGCGAGCGTTGCTTAACATACAAGCGTCCTTTCAGGGAAAAACAACAAATGATGATTGATTCATCTTAGATCAGAGGGGAAAAAAGATCATTGTATTTATACGTGTTGCAGAGAAGGAAGCATTGATTTTGCTTGGCTTGATAAGGTAGTACTAAAGGGCCATCGACGATTTATTTCGGGTTATTTTCCCTCTTTTGAAATGGATCTGGCTACAGCGCTACATAGAGGCTAACTGGGTTCTTGATTGGCTTCTAATTCGTGAGCCAACTGGTTATAGAGGCGTTTAGCTTGCATCAAGTTATAAAGGAGGTGGCTAAAATTAGCCAGCATGATTAGCCCGGTTAGCTTGAGTAGCCAGTAAGCTTGAAATCCGCTCATTAGAATAATGATGAGTGCGAGCATTAGCATAAATAAATAATATTGACGTTTTGCCTGTGGGTTAGGAATGACCTGCTGCATATTGCTCAATGGCATTTTTCTTGCCGGGTTTTTGATCCAGCTTTGCTGCAGATTCATCCACACAAGAAATGGCACAATTTTTAGCAACATGCCGGTGATCAGGGCCATGATAAAACCCAATAAACTCAGGGTCGCCATGATTAACTCGAGTCTGGCTAGATAAACGCCATTATAAAAAAGTAGCCATAAAAATATCACCGCAGCGATTAAAAAACTAATCATCGCGGTGCTCCAGAACCAGAGCGTAACCTCGCGGGATTTACGTTTTCTTTTTGAGATTAAATACAGTGTGTAAGCAGGGTAAATGCTGGCCGTCAACGTCAGGATGATGAGTGATAGCTTGCCGACTATGGAGCTGCTTTGTGACAAACTAACAAATACCAGCTCAACAAAAACAGCCGCCGGTAAATATCGACACAACCATTTGGGATAATCCGGCGTCACGTAAAACATGGGAATAATTTGAAAGCTCACCGCCATGATAAGCAATAGGGTCCAGCCGATCACTCCCCAGAGCATATGAATGTTGGTAAAGCTTCTGAAGTTTTCAAACCAGGAGGGTTCGATCCAGCCAGCAACAAATGACAGCCCTAGGCTGGTGGTAATAATTAGACTCAATGTCGCCAGCCGAATGGCCCAGCTACTTGGGGTGTTGCGCATTGCCGGGACGCGGCTGATCAGGGCGGTAAAAAAAAGCATAAAGCTGAATGCGAGTGCGATTCCTGCAATCGTTAATAAATGACGGTTGATCGAATAAAGTCCTGCGATCAGGCACAGTATTCCTATGACAAGAGATAAATGAACCAGAGTTGATAACGAGTTTGTTTTTGGCATCGAAACGCCAAGCAGCACGGGCAATATCTGAAACAGCGCCCCCATCATCACCATTAACATAAACCCTAATGTGATGCCGTGTGTCACTGCCAATAATAAGTTTGTCCAGCGTGAGGCAAGTTCGGACGGCTCGGCAGCTAAAAATAACAGCGCGACCACAATGCCAAAAACGGGCGCAGTCACAAAAAAGCGAAATGGAGCCATAAGGGCTGGCATTGAATCAAAGGAAAGGCCGCGGCGGTTCATGCTTAACAATCACCGCATTGGCTGGGGGTGTCGTTGAGGGTCGCTAGATTGGGTAAGATAATATCGGGTGGTGTGTTTTGATTTTTTGCCCAGATAAAAATCTCGAATGCCTGGTTTCCTGTTTTTTGCACATGAAAGTTAAAGCCGAGTTCCTGCAGAGGCTTGTATAGCAGTAAGGGCTGTTTTCTATGTACAATCTTCAAATATCGATCCTCTGCTATTGTTGCGAGCGCTTTCAATATTTTGTCAAAGGGCTCTGGCGCAGGCAGGTCGCTGACATCAAGCGTTATACGTTTCACCTATAGCTCAACTGACTTCATAGAAGCAATGACTTCGGCAGCATTGGTATGTTGGTCTGTCATTGGATAGAGCATTTGCTCTTCTTTCATATTGTGTTGCTGGATCATAATCATCAACGTGTCGGCGATGCCCTGACATTGATCTTCATTCTTGCTGGCCAACGCTTGTTCGATTTCCAGGGCAATATTACGCATTTGTTGGTGTTCCGAGCGCATCACTGCCGTCGGGCCATTTGTCATTCCGGTGGCGGATTCAAAGGCGGGAAATAGCACCGATTCCTCCATTTCAAAGTGATGGTTGAGCTTTTTGGAAAAAATATCCCAGCGGGTTTTTAATTCAGCCCAGTTCTGCTCGGCGATCATATTTTCAAAATCGACGAAGCTCTCGTCACAATCGCGGTGTTCATCTGTCATGAATGTAGTGATATTTGTCATTTGTTCAACTCGGTAAGAGATAGATAGTGGAAACCATTTTAACCAAGTATCGGTGGGGCGTTGATAGATCTGGATCAAGCGCTTAGTGTTTTAGTTGAGTAGGTGATATCGGTTACCCACTTCAGATTAGGGCTGTCGGCCGTAAAGTCTCTTTCCAGGTGATTCAAGATCAATGCTGGGCGCGTACTCGATTTACGTTTATGCCATTGCCGAACTGCAGGGATGCCAAGCAAACCGTTAATCTGCATCAATCTAGCCACACGATTTAGACTACAGCTTTCGCCTTCATCACGTAGCTCTTCCCAAATGCGAGGGCTTCCGTATACGCCATCACTCTGCTGATGCAAATAATGGATTTTACGGGTCAGGCGGGTATTGTTCTGCTGTCGCTGGCTCGGTTTGCGCCCGTACCAGCCGTAGTAACCACTGGCCGAAACCGTCAATAGGCGACACATCATAATGACTGCAAACGCATCGCGGCAGCGTTCTACCATGTGATATTTCACTTGGGCTGTTTGGCGAAGTACGCTGCCACTTCTCTTAAAAAATCACGTTCCTTTTTTACCTGTGCCAATTCACGTTCGAGTCGGGCGACCTTGTTATCTCTTGGCGTACCTTGGCCCCTGAATGCAGTTTTAGCCGGTTCGCTAACTTCTTTGATCCAGCGGCGTAATATATTGTCATTAATACCAAGATTTCTGGCGACTTCGGAAACGGAAATATTGGACTGCGGCACTAATTTCATAGCTTCTTGTTTATATTCTTTGGAGTATTGTCTTCTTAACTAGGTGCCCGCCAAATCGGGGTAAAACCAAGGATCCGCTAACGATACCACGTGTCGCTTCAGTGAGCGCATGACAAATCCTTCCCGCGTCCCATACCAACTGGATCGGCGGCTATTAGCGATAACAAGCTATAAATAGAAAAAAGGAAAAACCATAAAAACATAAAGAATAATTACAATAACAACCAAGACAAGAACTAAGTTTCTGACTGGCTCTGAAACGCTACTGGTGAAATACCTGTCCAGCGCTTAAAGGCGCGCGCAAAATTGCTTGGTTCGGAGAACCCCAGCAAATAGGTTACTTCACTGACACTACGTCCTGCTTCTTTAAGATACTGCTTCGCCAAACTAAGCCGTACATCTTCCAACAATTGCTTGTAGGTCAGAGCGTCTGAACTCAAGCGGCGTTGCAAGGTACGTGCGCTCATATTCAAAGCCCGCGCCACCGTCTCTTGCGATGGAGGCCCTGAGGGTAATAAATCGATAATGCATGCGCGTACCTGGTTACCCGAGTGGCTGTTATCATAGCGTTGAAGGTAATCGATAACGATCCGATCGTTGACTCTAGCTAACTCTGGGCTAGCCATCGCCAACGGCTGGTTCAACTCATCAGGGTCAAAATAAAGGCAGTTCTCAGCACACTGATATACCACTTCGGCTCTAAAGAAGGCTGAAAACTTGTCCCGATTGGCCGGAGCTTCCCTCTGTAGCTCCACTCTAACAGGCGAGAAGTCAGTACTTTTAGTAATTCTGCACAGCTGCACAAACACCGCTAATACAGCATCAAGTGATGCAGGTGCCGCCCGCCCTGCTGGCGCTGGTATCTTGTACCAGAGTTTGACCAAATCACCGCTCTGATCCAGTATGACCTCCCCAGCAGTGGCTATAATCCGGTAATAGCGCACCAGCCTCTCAAAGGCATCCAGCAGTGTACTGCTGGCCATCCAGGAAAACCCTAGGCCATGCAACGCTGCTGGTTGCATATGCTGGGCAAAGGTTATGCCGAAACTATCATCCCCGGTTTCCTCTACTGCGAGACGCCACAATCTCTGCATGGTAACTGCCTGCACCCGATCCTCTGGCGCATCCGCATTCAGGCCAACACGCTGAAACAAGGCAGAGCTGTCACATCCATAAGAGAGGAGCGTGTTGCGCATTGTATGGGCAATACCTGAATAGGTGGTCACATTCTCAGTGGGTACTTTTGCCATTAATTATTCACTCTTCCGAGAATAGTTTGATAACAACATACTAATTTAATTTTAAAGCCCCCCCCCTAATAACAACCTGGCACCAAATGATCAGTCAGCGGCGGCTATTGATTAACGCACTGCTCCCCTCTTCCAATACGATAGCGCCATCGCAAAACATTCAAATCACAGAGTTCGAGGGCTGATCATGCAAACGCCAAACGTAAAAACAACATTAACATTTATTTTAAGTGCATTACTGACTTTTCCTATCACGGTGCAGGCAGATCTGGGCCGAGACAGTGACTCGCGTCAGGAACACCGTATAGATGACCGTCGTGACGACCGGCAGGATGATCGCGCAGATGACCGAAAATTCGATCGCCGCGATGACCGCAGGGATGACCGACGCTATGAGCGTCGAGGCAATAACAACCTGCTGATTATCGCCCCACGCCACAGAGCATTCAATAATGTCATAGTGGTACGAAACTACGGCCACTCCTATTTAGGATATGGCCATCACCAACATGATAATGGTGCCTGGAAATGGCTGGCATTCACCGCCATCACCCTGAAGGTTCTGGATAATATCGATGAACAGGCTCAGCGTGAACACGAGGCTGCACAGATAAAGGCATCAACCGCGTCGGTTGGCGAGAACATATATTGGAATTCCGACAGCTCAACCGGCTATGTCGTCACCACTAAAGAGGGCCGGAGCGAAACGGGATTAACCTGCCGTGAGTTTCAACAGAGCGTTACCGTCGGCGGACAAACAGAGAAAGCGTATGGTACAGCCTGTCTTCAATCAGACGGTGCCTGGAAAATTATTAGCTAGCAGCTCTACGTCCTTTTTTGCCCTCGTATTTGGAATACAGTCATTTTCGGCATAGTTTGAACTTTGGGGACGGTAGCATATGAATAAGTGCATTTATGCCATCACGCTGGCACTGAGATCAGGTGCTGGCCGAGGGTTTCCTGCCTTCGCGTTGATCTGAATTAAGAGAATAGTCTGATGAATAAAATTTGTTGCGCGATGGCCCTGGCGATATTGAGCGGTTGCTCGGCCACCTCACAAAAGCCTGCCGATGCGGGTTTTACCGGTAGTTACTACTCCGACTATGAACAACGCGCAGGCTCAGAAGGTGCTTTCAATCGCCTTTATCCCGGCGCAGACTTGCAGAAATACCATCATGTTTCCTTTTTTGAGCCTTTGTTGATTCAGGTCGAAGGCGATGCCTTTACGGATATTGAAAACGCCGAGATGGAGGCCATATCCGAGCGACTTCACCAGAAATTGACATTGGCATTTAAAGACTTGCTGGCACCACCAGGGCAGGGGGTTCTGATCGTTGTACCAACCCTTATCGGCGCTGAGCGAAAATCCAATCCGAAAGACGTACTAGACTTCATTCCCTTTCGAATCGTTATCAATGCGGGCAAGCGAGCGTACCGAGAAGCCAACGATCAAGAACTGGCCCAATATACGCTTGCTATCTCGCTAGAGGGGTTCGACGGTGAAAGTGGTGCACAGGTATTGGGCATGATAGATCGAAAAACAGCGGACGAGGCGGTGGTTGAAAAAGGTATAACAAATGCAAGCGACCTAGACCCGGTTCTAGACCAGTGGGCTAAACGGATGCGCCGAAACTGGGACAAGGTCAGAGTAGCTCAGCCCTGACGGATCACTTCTTCGCCGATCGTGAGGCCGCTTTAGCTGAAGTACTAACCCAGAGCGGTAAAGCTTATCGCATCGCCGCATTAAGATATAAAGAAGGTGAAATTGATTTGTTGGACTCCCTCACAATCCAGCAACAAGCCATCTCTGCTGAAAGTAGTTTACTATCAATAAAACATCTCCAGCTGGAAAAGCGCATAAATTTATATTTGTTTCTGAGCGGCAGTCGGTAGAATGACTGGGGTAAAAAATAATTGACCTGTTCTCCTCTAGTCGAGCCACTTTGAACTTAGTAAAGTCCGCCAATCAAGGCGGACGCGGACATGAAGAAGCTATTTACAGCCGAGCAGATCATTGGCTGGAGGAGAAGGGCTTCAACGAGAATCGACTTTATTCGTCAGTCGACTATAGCGCGTCAGCAGAATTTGCGGCTCTTCACCGGTGTTTGACATGCTCATTTCGAGACGCCTCGGCTTCTGTTAAAAAATAGCAGATGTATCTCTTAGTGAATCAGCTAAATGATCCTAGATGGGCTGACGGCGCACAATCAGTACGAAGATTTATCTTTTTCCATAACTGATGTTAGTAAGTTTATAAAAGAGGCATATGCAGGTCTTTTAAACGTACTTAGTCCTGAAGACCTAGATACAATCATTAGCTTAATCAAAACGTTCTTGAGCTAGTTGTAGTATATGGGGCATAAAAGTGCATGTCGCATTAGCCACTTCGTGGCTTTGACGGCTTTCGAGGTTTACCAAAAATGAAAATAGTTGCTCAAATTCTGATATTGCTGACAATTAATTTCATCATTTCATGTTCGAGTACAGCCACATCAAGGTCAGATGACGATATTAAGTGCATTCACCCGCGCCCAGAAATCTGTGCCATGGATTACAACCCTGTCTGCGCCATCCAAGATAATGCTGTTAGGTGTGTAACCACACCTTGCTCATCTGCAGAATTAGTATCCTACTCAAATGGATGCTCTGCCTGTGCTGATAAAAATGTCATTTCCTACACTTCAGGTGAGTGTAAAAAGTAGTGTACTTTATACCTAATAAGTAGCCTCAACCGAACAGCTTAAAAAGTGACTTCGCCACTGATTGTCGTTGCACACGGCGTTAAATTTTTCCTAGAGCCAAGAAATAAGGTCAAATTGATAATGAAACATAGGGTATACAACAAGATATTCTGGCTTTTTCTTATTCTTTTCATTTTTGGGTGTACGGCTAACGTAAAAAAAGAAAATGAGCTGATTTTTAACGAGCTTGTAGTAAAAAATTCAACCCATAGAGATATCAGTAATCTAGAAATAAGAGTAGAAAAGATAAACAGGGTGTTTTCGTGCGGAATCATTCTGTCTAAGTCATTCTGTTCCAACAAATTTAGCAGAAGGGTCTACGAAGGTAATTCAGTAAAAATTAATTGGTATGAAGGTGGAAAGGAATATGTTGTCGGTTCTTTGGTAGTAGAGAGGCCCAAATCATATATTAAAAACACTAACTATCAGATCGTTTTGGTTTTGAGGCAAGCAGGACAGCATATGGCTTATTTTGTTATCAGTGAAAAGAGGTAATCCTAACAAAACCTTCAAACTGACGCCTTGAGCGTAGTTTCGCCAAGCGTTGAGTGGCCGTTATTGGCGGTGAGTTCAACTGATCAACGCAGCCATTACAGGGTGGTTTGATTTTTGCTAGAACTAGCTAGAAGAATGGTGGGCCTTCCCAGACTCGAACTGGGGACCTGCCGATTATGAGTCGGATGCTCTAACCAACTGAGCTAAAGGCCCTTTTGTATTCTTCTAAGGGGTATTGATTGCTTGGTGATGGTTGAATCAATCAGCAACAACGCGGCGCATTATAAAGCGGCACGCTGTTGCTGACTAGTATCATTCGTCGAGGAAACCGCGCAGGTGGTCTGAGCGGCTAGGGTGACGCAGTTTGCGTAGTGCTTTGGCTTCGATCTGACGAATACGCTCGCGGGTTACGTCGAACTGCTTACCCACTTCTTCAAGCGTGTGGTCAGTGTTCATATCGATACCGAAACGCATACGTAGTACTTTGGCTTCACGTGCTGTAAGGCCAGAAAGTACGCCGCGAGTCGCTTCACTTAGGCCTTCGGCTGTTGCCGAATCCACGGGTGAATCGATGTTAACGTCTTCGATAAAGTCACCCAGGTGCGAATCTTCATCGTCGCCAATAGGGGTTTCCATGGAGATAGGTTCTTTGGCAATTTTCAGTACCTTACGAACCTTGTCCTCTGGCATTTCCATGCGTTCGCCGAGTTCTTCAGGTGTAGGTTCACGACCCATTTCCTGCAGCATTTGGCGTGATACACGGTTGAGTTTGTTGATGGTCTCAATCATGTGTACCGGAATACGAATGGTGCGAGCTTGGTCAGCAATGGAGCGTGTAATCGCCTGACGAATCCACCAAGTAGCGTAAGTCGAGAACTTATAACCACGACGGTATTCGAATTTATCAACCGCTTTCATTAAGCCGATGTTGCCTTCCTGAATCAAATCCAGGAATTGCAGGCCACGGTTGGTATATTTTTTGGCAATCGAAATTACTAGGCGCAGGTTAGCCTCAACCATTTCTTTCTTGGCACGGCGGGCTTTGGCTTCACCGATCGACATATGGCGGTTGATTTCCTTGATTTCAGAAATCGCGGCGCTGATAGATTCTTCGGTGCCTTTGAGTTTGCGTTGCGCGCGAACGATGTCGCCGCGGTGTTCTGCTAGTCCGTCAGAGTACTCGTGCCCACCTTCAATGGCTCGATCCAGCCATGCCGGGTCCGTTTCGTTGCCCATAAATTCTTTAATAAAGGCTTTGCGAGGCATTCTTACGACACGTGTGCAGGTATGCAGGATCATACGTTCCTGTCTGCGAATGAACTCAAGGGTGTCGCGAACATTTTGTACCAAACGGTCGAAGTAGCGAGGCGTTAGCTTAATAGGGCAGAACAATTCACCCAGTTCGACTTGTTCTTTTAGTACTGTTTCAGAGCAACGGCCGTGTTTTTCGATGGCTTTGTTGACGATCTCGAATTGTTTTTTCAGCGCTGCCATGCGCTCAGCGGTGATGACGGGGTCAGGGCCACGTTCGACTTCTTCTTCCTCTTCGTCGTCGTCACCAGCGTCTTCAGCGTCGTCGCTTTCACCTGCAGCAGCGGGGGCAGCTTGAGCGCCTTGAATAACCGGCTCTTCTACTTCGTCTTCAAGGAAACCGTTGAGGATGTCGCTGATGCGAGGTCTTTGACCTTCTTCTGTTTCTTCGATGATGCTTTTGTAGGCTTCAAGGATGACGTCAACAGCGCCTGGGAAGCTGGCCAATGCGATCATGACTTCGCGAATGCCTTCTTCGATACGTTTGGCGATAACAATTTCGCCTTCGCGAGTCAGCAGTTCAACCGAACCCATTTCACGCATGTACATGCGTACAGGGTCAGTGGTGCGACCAACTTCCGTTTCAACGGCAGCCAGTGCAGCAGCGGCTTCTTCAACGGCGTCATCATCGGTATTTTCATTGAGTTGCATGGAGTCTCGATCAGGTGCTACCTCGTCTACGGAGATGCCCATATCGTTGATCATGCGGATGATATCTTCGACCTGCTCAGGATCAGAAATATCCTGAGGGAGGTGGTCGTTTACTTCAGCGTAGGTTAAGTATCCCTGCTCTTTGCCACGCGCAATTAGTTCTTTTAATCGGGATCGTTGTTGCTCCGAAGGATCTGACATAGAGGACCTGTTGGTAACTCGCAAAAAAGGGCGCAATTATACGGTTTATACGCCTTGGATTCTAGTTAAATATAGTGGCAAAACGTGCACTTTCAAGCGCAGAAGTAAGGAATTTTTCACTTCATTTGGGTTTTGCGTGTTTAGCCTGTAAAAGTGCCTGTAATTGCTGCTTTTCATCGCTGGTTAGCGGTGTGTGTTTTGCGTGATCGAGCAGTTGCTCGAGTTGCTGTTCGTTGTGGTGTTTCTGTAGCAGCGATAGGGTGTTTTTGAAGTAGGTTTCGATATTGTCCTGGGCGACTAATTGTTCCCGAGACGCTAATGATTTTAGTTCTTCGACGGCCTCTTCTCCGTGCATGCCTTGCCAGTGTGCAAGTATGGAGGCGGTGTTGGATTGCGGATGTTCTTTGAGCAGGCTCAGTAGCTCTACAAGTTGTTGCATGCCGGGGCTATCGATTGTTCTAAGAGGTTCGATATCTTCGATCAAGTTTGCCAATTCGGGGTGGTGTAGTAGCAGTGCGGCGGCTTTTTCTGCCGGTTCAGTAACGCGGCTGCGACGCTGATTGCTTGCTTTGGCTGGCACCGAAGATGGCTGATTACCGTAGCTTGGTTGGTGGTCATAATCAGAATAATGGTCATAGTCGCCAGAGTCGTCAGGGTAAGGGTGGTCTTCGTTGAAATCTGCTGGCATGCTGACGTTAGGTTTTGGCTTTGCTGGTGCTACCTTGGCAGCGTTTTCCTTTAGGCTTTCAACTGACAGATCCGTTATTTTGGCGAGCTGTTTGAGCATAAGCTCGTAGAGAACGCCTCTGGGCATGGGGTGCATTTTTTCCAATGCCAGTTTACTCATGCGCGCTTGCCCATCAAGGCTGTCTAGGTTCAAGCCTTCGCTAACTGAAGCAAAGAAGTAGTCGGTCAATGTCATGGCCTGATCTAGACGTTTAGTGAAGGCTTCTTTGCCTTCTTTGTGTACCAGGCTGTCAGGATCTTCGCCGTCAGGCAAAAACAGGAAACGAATTTGGCGGCCGTCTTCAAGGATAGGTAGGGTGGTGTCCAGTGCGCGAGCGGCAGCTTTGCGCCCAGCATCATCGCCGTCAAAGCAGATGACGATTTCTGAGACCATGCGGAACAGCTTGTTTAAATGCGCATCGCTGGTGGACGTGCCGAGGGTGGCTACGGCGTAATGGATGCCGTGTTGGGCCAGTGCGACCACGTCCATATAGCCTTCCACGATCAGGAAGCGACTAAGGCGGTTGCTGGCCTGACGGGCTTCGTAAAGGCCGTATAGTTCGTTGCCCTTGTGGAAAACCGGAGATTCCGGAGAGTTGAGGTATTTTGGCTTGTCGTCGCCTAATACCCGGCCGCCAAAGGCAATGGTGCGACCGCGGTTGTCGCGGATTGGGAACATGATGCGATCACGGAAGCGATCGTAGCAGCCGTCGCGATCTTCGCGTTTGACGAGCATGCCGGCTTCAATAAGCTGTTGTTCATCCTGCTCGGCTTTGGCCAGTTCTTTGTGTAGGTTTTCCCAGCCCGGTGGCGCGTAACCGATGCCAAAGGTCTTTGCTGTTTCGCCGGTGAGTTGGCGACCTTTGAGGTAGTTGATGGCTTTTTCGCGCGATGGGTGTTGGCGCAATTGTTGGCTGAAAAATTGCTGGGCGCGTTCCAGTTGATCGTAGAGGCTGTCCTGTTGTTTTTTCTTTTCTGGATTCGCCTGGCGTTCGACGGGCATTTCGATGCCCGCATTTCGGGCGATGGCTTCCACGGCGGCAGGAAACTCCAGTCGTTCGAATTCCATTAAAAAACCGATGGCGTTACCGTTTGCGCCGCAGCCGAAGCAATGATAGAACTGTTTTGTCTGGCTGACGGTGAAAGAGGGCGACTTTTCGTTATGAAAAGGGCAAAGGCCGGAATAATTTTGGCCGCTTTTACGCAGAGAGACGCGACCGTCGATAATTTCGACGATGTCGGTGCGATCCAGAAGATCATCGATAAATTGCTGTGGGATTAGTCCGGCCATGGCGAGTTATTATCGCGAGTGATAATGCTGTCGGCAATGGTTATTGTTGCCGGGCGGATTTTGCGTGTGAGATTTTCTAACCTGAGTTTTAGGCTAGGGGCCTTTATTGATATCGGCAGGCTAGGACAGACGGGCTTTGATCAGCTTGCTGACTTCGGCCATGTCGGCGCGGCCTTGTAATTGGGGTTTTAGAATCCCCATTACCTTACCCATGTCTTTCATGCTGTCAGCACCCGTGCTGGCAATGGCGTCGGCAATTGATTGCTCGATTTCTTCATTGCTTAGAGCGGCAGGCATAAAGGACTGAATGACGATCAGTTCTGCTTTTTCAATATCAGCGAGCTCTTGACGGCCGGCGGCCTCAAATTGGCTGATAGAGTCACGGCGCTGCTTGAGCATTTTATCCATGATGGTGATAATGCGATCATCATCAAGCTCGATACGCTCATCAACTTCGATGCGCTTCATATCAGCCAGTATTAGACGAATGGTGCCAAGACGTGGTTTGTCTTTGGCGCGCATAGCGACTTTCATGGCGTCAGTGATCTGGCCTTTTAGTTGAGACATAGGACCTCAGATGTATCGACTCGCAAGCAGCGGGTGCAGAATTTTAAATAGCTCAACAGGAGCTATCAGGAAGCCTTTACTAGTAAAGGCGTTCCATGCGACGAGTTTCGCGAGAAACTTTCTTCTGGTGACGCTTAACAGCGGCAGCAGCTTTACGCTTACGAACCCAAGTTGGTTTCTCGTAAAATTCGCGTTTACGAACGTCAGCCAGGATGCCGGCTTTTTCACAAGAGCGCTTGAAACGACGCAGTGCTACGTCAAATGGTTCGTTTTCTTTCAGACTTACTTGAGGCATTAAAGTTACCTGTATTACCGAATTATGTTCAAATTAGCGGGCTGTTTGTTGGGCGCGGTTATTAGAAACAAACGACCAAAACTCACAGACACCACAACTTAGTCTACGCAAGGCCGCGCATTCTAATCTCAGGGATGGCGATTGTAAAGCCTAAAACTCCGCAATGGTAGTAAAATCCGAGTGCGATAGGCGGTTATACGCTAACGGGCTGTTTTTACAAGCAATGTGGGCGGCAGATATGGTATAAAACGCCTTTATTTTGGCCTGTTTAGGGTCGAGAGTGAAATTGATTTTGGATCATGTTATGAGAATTCTGGGTATTGAAACATCTTGCGATGAAACCGGCGTTGCTATCTATGATAGTGAGCAGGGCTTACTAGCCGATGCCCTTTATAGTCAGATTGACCTGCATGCTGAATATGGCGGTGTGGTGCCGGAGCTGGCGTCGCGGGATCATGCCCACCGTTTATTGCCTCTTATTAAGCAAGTCATGGCTGAATCCAATACCGATGCGACGGGTATTGATGCGATTGCCTATACAGCTGGGCCGGGTTTAATCGGTGCTTTGCTGGTTGGTTCCTCAGTAGCCAAATCAATGGCGATGGCGTGGGATATTCCCGCTCTAGGCATACATCATATGGAAGGACATTTGTTGGCCCCAATGTTGGAGGAGCATCCTCCGGAATTCCCCTTCGTGGCGCTGCTGGTTTCTGGCGGTCACACCCAGCTGGTAGAAGTTAAA
>Ga0105356_10000414_pt1 | contig 40192 bp, 37 predicted proteins | sample GOMGulsemesocosm_3_FD_83502 | JGI IMG/M metagenome (GOLD analysis project Ga0105356, IMG submission 83502) | Methane-oxidizing microbial communities from mesocosms in the Gulf of Mexico - GOM9D Gulf of Mexico | ecosystem: Environmental > Aquatic > Marine > Cold seeps | place: Gulf of Mexico...
CTAAAAATGCACCATATCGATCCGATGATTGCAGAATTGGAACAATCGTATAACCTCAAATCTCACACATATAAAGTTATAGGCTCTACCTATCCCTTTGGGTCGGAGTTTCCTGACCGTTTTCACAATGCCTATACTGCAATGATCAATGCTGACACCAAAGAGTTGGGTATGAGGTCTTTATATGACTTTTTTGCCGCACTCGATGGTGATGAGCAAAAGGAGTTTGGTCGGTTCTTTACTGGTGTGATGTTAAGCGAGGTGGATGATAATTACGAAATTGACGAAGATTGCGTAGCTGAGCGCGCTAGACGGATACTTAGTGATAAGAGCTTTAACTTTGATGAAGATTCCATCGAGTTTAAAGTACTGCTAAGTAAGCTAGCGTCATCGACTAAGATCCAGCATGCGTTAGTTGCGAGTGTTAACAACGGAAATGCCATTAAAGAAAGAGAATTGACGCAGCTTTTAAGCACTTTCCAAGCCCCGATGACAAATGCTACGACCACCAGTGACTCCCCATTATTTTCTGAAGTTTATGCCGAGTTTCTTGATCATAAGATCAACAAAGAACAATTGACTGATAAAATTCAAAAAGACTACGCAAGAAGGAGCATTGTATGGCAAATGCTGGCGGAGGATAAGGCTATAGATCTTTATACCCCGCAAGACATTGGCCGATTTATTGACCGTTGCTTTGAGCTGCCGAAAATGAACCTTAAACCCTATAATTATATGACTTTGGCTTAGCTATTAGATGTTGATCCACCTGATGACGATCTCGCCACCCCTAAGTCGGTTAGTCACTACTATAAGTGGCTACAAGGTGTTTTTGCCTATGCAATGCGCGACACCATTGGTTATATAAAAAATACTCCCTGTACAATTAAACGGAATTATAAAGCCAGAATACGGGGCGTATTTGATGACCAAGAATTGAATCAATTCTTAACGGCTGCTTTTGGTGAAAAGCAAGCGTGGAAAAAATGGATTATCTACCTTGTCATCTATACTGGAGCGCGCCGTGGTGAATTGGTCTGAAGTTGAGAATACAAAAAATATTATTGAAATCGGAAATGAAGCGCAACTTGCAATTTTAACCAAAAGTGAAGTAATAGGAGATTTACTGTATAGCACAATTAATAGTTACCTAGCTTTTAATGACGTTCAAGACCAGGGCAAGATTACGTGTGCTCAATAAATAAGCTGCAAAACTTTTTCTGCATAGTTAGTGTCTAGTGCTGCTTTGAAGCGTTTAGCCTTCAACCCTTTTTTGCAGCTCTTTTCTAGTTTTAACAAATTGAGAACAAGATGCCTTATTACCGACATGTTTTCTGCGGCGCTCGAACGTCTAACACGACTTAAGTCCTCGTTAAAGCTCACGTCAAGTACCCAGTGTAGCTGGTTTTCAATGCTCCAGTGCTTTCTAACTGCGTTGCCAAACACCTTGGCATTGGCATCGATAGAGCAGATGAAATAACGAATTTCTTTACTTACTTTACCATCAACATGACGTTCGGATTCAGCCATTCCCACACTCATTAATCCACTCCATTGCGATGTCAAATCACTAATACTTGTTAGAACATCGGTGATCCAATATCTGCGTACCTCAATCCTGCCATGCCCGCTATCGACTTCTTCATAATACTCATGAGCTACCTTTTAAAGTTGTCGCTTTGGCAAATTTCAAAAAAATCCTTAATCGATTGATGTAAATGTCCTTGATTACCTTTAACGGCAATAAGGTAATCGGCTTCTTTGTCACCTATTTTTTTAGCAATTGCCTTTTGGCAGCCCATCGCATCAATCGTGACAATACTCCCTTTAATATCGAGTAAATCAAGTAATGCTGGAATGGCGGTTATCTCATTAGATTTTTCTTCGGTTTTAACTTGGCCTAATACGACACCATTGTTCGCAGCAAACGCACTAACCATGTGGTTCGCGCTCTTCTTTGATTTCTTATCATAAGAACCTCAAACAGTTTTTCCATCGATAGCGATGACTTCGCCGAGCGTGTCTACCTGCGCTGATTTCATTCAGTTAATGAAACAACTTTGCATCATTTTAGGATCTAAAGAAGACACTACTCGTGCAATAGTATCGTGAACCGGAATGCCATTTTTAAAGGAGCCGTATTTTTTTAGTAACTCAATTTTGTTATGTGCGACTTCTTCAATCGCTTCCCAGCCATCAGCGCCGCAAATGACTCCAACCACGAGTGTTAGAAGAATATCATGAAGCTTGTGCTCAACTTTTGATTGTTGGCGATGATAAGGGATTGGCGAAAAATGTTCATTAAAGGCAGATAGCATTTGAGACTCCTATAGATAAGGAGCCTATTGATCACACTGATCTTACCCTGATATCAGATGACATTTGATTTAGAGCATGTTAACTTACTGTTAATTTGCTAGTAATAGGTAATGTTTTCTAGCGAATTCAATTAAGTAGGAAGTAATTCTTAACTATGTGATGCTCTTAAACGGCCGTGTTTAGGGGTGAAATAAAAGGATTTATAGCAATCAGCCCAAGCTGATTGCTATTATATAGGAGAGTAGCGTGCAGCTAAAATCAATCCAAACACGTATCAGCGTGATGGCAGGTGGCGCCATTTTGTTCGTTTCAAGCATCTTAGTATTTTATTCAATCTATACGTCAAAACAAACGCAAAACTTTGTCAGAGAGAATACTGAGCATCTGATCATTGAAGAAGTAAAACAAAGCGTTTCAGCGAAAATAAAGCATAGCGTAGCTCAATTAGAAAAGAGTATCGATAGTGTTTTTATTAATGTGAGAACCATCGCTGGCACATTGTCCACTCTAAAAAATAGCGACGTTATACGCTCAGAGTCATTACGGGAGCAATTCAAGAGTATCTTGCATGACAATCTCGTCTCGCATCCTGATCACCTTGGTATCTCTACCGGTTGGGAATCTGGAAAACTGGACGCTTTCGACGCGGATTATAGTGATCAGGCAGGTTATGATGCGTCAGGCCGCTTTATTCCGTATTTTAGCCGTACTGCGAGCGGTGAAATAGTCCTTGAGCCGTTATTAGATTATGAAAACCAAACTCGTGACAGTAGTGGTGTTCGCGCTGGTGAGTATTACCTCTGTTCCCATGATACATTAAAAGAATGCATCATCGACCCGTACACCTACAACGTTGCGGGGGTCGACACGCTACTTACTTCGTTGATGGTACCTATTATTATCGACCAACAGTTCCATGGCGTCGTTGGTGTCGATATTTCGCTAAAGTTTCTACAGAAGCTAGCGATTGATATGAGTAAATCTTTGTATAATGGCAGCGGCGAGGTGATCATCTTTAGCAGCAATGGCACCATCGCAGCCCATTCTGGGGGCAGTAATATTGGCAACAACTTACGTCAGTTATTCCCCGACACATGGCAGCAGCATCAGCAAAAATTTAAGAGCTCAAATCACTTAGTTGAAGCAGATACCAACAGTCCTAATATAATCGCCTATGCACCGATTCACTTTGGTAAAGCCAGTTCTCCTTGGTCGATGATGGTCACTGTCCCTAAATCGGTAGTCTTGGCAAAAACTGTTGAACTCGAACAGATGATGACTGCATCAGCAGCACAAAACCAGCAGTGGCAAATATTGATGGGTATGTTGGTGGCAATCGTTGCCTTGGTTTCGATTTGGTTCTTGTCTATCGGTATCGTTGAACCTATTCGCAATACTGTTAGAGTGCTAACTCAAGCGGCTAGTGGTGATTTAACACCACGCTTGGAGGTGGTAACTGCCGACGAAACTGGTGAGTTAGCTAGAGCTTGTAATATGCTATTGGATAAGACGCAGCCCTTGATTAAGGCAGTGATGGCTTCATCTGACCAAATTGGTACGAGCGCCGAGCATTCGAGTGTCATCGCTAATCAAACACGTGTCGGTGTCGAACGACAGCAACAGGAAACTGATAGTCTGGCGACTGCGGCTGATGAAATGGCATCAACATCACAATCAGTATCTCAGATCGCAGAAGATGCGGCTAATGCAACTAAAGAAGCGGCCTCTCAGGCGAGTAGTGGTCAGGAAATTATTAGTCAAACTGCTCGTGCTATCGATCGTTTATCGGGAGATATACAACAGGCTGCTAAAGTCATCGGACAGCTCGATGATGATAGTAAAAATATCCACGGTATATTGGATGTGATCAAAGGCATCGCGGAGCAAACCAATCTGTTAGCGCTTAATGCGGCGATAGAAGCGGCACGTGCTGGTGAGCAAGGACGTGGTTTCGCTGTTGTGGCCGATGAGGTAAGAACGTTGGCGCAACGTACGCAACAGGCCACCGGTGAGATACAGTCGATGATTGAGCAAATTCAATTAGGAACATCGAGTGCTGTAAACAGTATGTCTCAAAGTGAACGCCAGGCGCAATCGAGTATAGAGCAGGCCAACAGCGCGGGTATCGCATTAGAAAGTATTTTGCATGCGGTGAACAATATTAGCGATTTAAACATCGAGGTGGCTAGTGCCGCAGTACAACAAAATGCGGTGGCTGAAGACTTTAGTAAAAGCCTCAACACGATCAGTGGTGTTGCTGAAGAAACGGCAAGTGGTTCGCAAGACTCGGCGACTAGTAGCAGAAATATGATTGAGTTATCGGGTAAGCTTAATCAACTGATTGTACAGTTTAAGGTTTAATACCTACTACATTACCGAAGTGATCTTGTTGTGCTAAAAGGAAATATAAATTAGCACAAGTGGTCAGTTATTAAATGCAATTGGTATTATCAGGCGTCTACGGCTATGCCCATGCTCATTGGGTGATCGCCGTAGCAAGATATATAGATATGTTTTACTTGGACATCAAAACACCGTACAAGCTCATCTTAATGCTTTGTAGACATTGGCCTCTTGAGCTAGTAATAGCAATCTAGGTAAGTAAGGGTCTACTTTTTTTACGAGTAAAGATTGACTAGGGCAAGGCGTTTATTTACGTATATAGTTATTCTCCATAGAAAATGAATAACGCAGTCATCGTCAATTTAGGCCGTTAAAAATGTTCAGGTACTTTGCTAGGTTGGTATAAACACTTCCTCACACAAAGTCGGCCACCTTTCTAATTGAAACGGTCTAATACCAACTCCGCTGAGTTGAACATTATTAGCGGTTAAACCAAATGATAGGGGTGTTACAACATACGACAATAAATGCCTTGTCCCAATCCATTTCTTCACGTTAAAAAGTAGACGACTTACTTATCGCTATTTCTGCTATCACTATCATTCGATTGATACAAACCGGCAAAGATTCTAATTGATTGCACCTTGTTGTTCTCAACCTTGATAATTTCCATTGGGTAGCCCGCAAGGCGTATGCTAACCCCTTGGCTTGGGATATCTTGAAAGTGCTCTAGTAGCAATCCATTTAACGTCTTCGGACCATCTATCGGAAAGTGCCAATCCATCTCGCGGTTCATTTCACGAATGTTCATCGACCCTTCGACCAGATAGCTGCCATCTTCTTGTAATTGAATATCATCACTGACCGTTGGCGACACGCTAGTGGTGAACTCGCCAACAATCTCTTCAAGGATATCTTCCAGCGTGACTAACCCTTGAATGTCACCATACTCGTCAACTACCAGGCCAATGCGTTCCTTGTTCTCTTGAAATTTAAGTAATTGAACATTAAGTGAGGTCGCTTCATGAATAAAGTACAACTCACGCACTGCTCGAATAAGGTTGGACTTATCGAACTGGGCTTTAGAATGTAAATGCATTAGATCGCGGGCATGGATAAAGCCGACAGCATCATCTATTTTATCGCGATATAACAAAATACGCGTATGTTGTAGATGACCGAGTTGTTTTTGAATGCTCTTCCATTCATCATTGATATCGATGGCACCGATCTCGCTCCGCGGGATCATAATGTCCTCAACAGAGACTTTCTCCAAATCAAGAATACTAGTCAGCATATCTTGGTGGGTTTTGGGGATCATGCCATCGGTTTCACTAACGATGGTGCGTAGCTCTTCGCTTGTTAATTGTTGCTGTGTCGCTTCACTGCTATTGATACCAATGAGTCGTAGTAGGCCGTTGGTAATGATATTGATAAACCACACAAACGGATATAGCACTTTAAGCATTGGCAGTAAAATCAAAGAGCTTGGAAATGCAACGCGCTCAGGATGTAATGCGGCAATAGTCTTTGGGGTCACTTCGGCGAAGATTAGGATGACTAATGTTAGGGCACCCGTGGCAATCGCAATGCCTATATCACCAAATAGACGGATACCGATGACGGTCGCTATCGATGAGGCTAATATGTTGACAAGATTATTACCGATGAGGATGAGGCCAATAAGACGATCGGGACGCTGTAGCAACTTGTCTACACGTTTAGCGGCCTTATTATTGTTTTTAACCTGATGGCGTAAGCGATATCTGTTGATCGACATCATGCCCGTTTCTGAACTTGAAAAATATGCTGATAAAAATACAAGTCCGAACAGGATCCCAAATAACATTGGGGTGGATATACTGTCCAAGTAGGTTTGTCCTCTAAAAAGTTGGTATTATGTTATACGGCGTTAGCGCGCATTGGTCAAGATTTTATGATTAACTCACTCACCAAACGACTACCGAAATAGGCGAGGGTAAGGATAACAGCCCCTAAAATAGTGGCATTAACCGCGGTTTTAATTTTTACCCCTTGCTGATGATGGCGCCAAATAAGCAAGCTATATAATGACCAGGCGACAATTGACAATATTGTCTTGTGAACCTTACCCTGAGCTAGCATATCTTCGAGGAAGAAAAATCCTGTCATTAATGACAGTGTCAATAGCATTAATCCGGCGATGACTAACTGAAATAGTTGTTTTTCTACTGTTAGTAATGGTGGTAACGGTGAGTTGGCTAAATTGAGTTTTTTGCTTTTTAAACGGTTATTGATCAGGTTTAATTGAATCGCATAGAATGCCGCTATCACTAACGTGCTATAGGCACTTAGGGCTAAACAGATATGGATCAATACTTCTGGGTGGGTCTCAAAGTGCGTAATATAGCTCGATGGAACTAGCCATACTCCCAAAACAGACAATAACGAAAACCCGTAAACCACTGGCAGCAGCGTAATAATGGCAAACTTGCGCAGCGCTATCGTTAGCATGGCGGCAATGAGCCAGCTGACGATGGATGCGACAATTAATATGCTCATGTTTTGACCATTAGTGTCAAGAATCGCCGTGCTTAACGAGATGGCATGAAAGCCGATACCGACACTGGCCAAACCAAAAATAAGCTTTTCATTGATTGTTGCATGCTGAAATAGCCCACGCAAAACCACAGCCAAACTTACGCTATAGAAAGCGACAGCGCCAAATGAAGAAAGATCAGTCCACATAGTATCTAATTAATGCCCTTGAGCAGCGTCCTTTAAAACGCCATTATATCGTTATATTAAATTAACAACAGTGCTTTATATCAATAAATTAACTTGTATAGAAATGATAGAAGATCATCATCAAAATTGCCCAAATAATGTAGGCACGAATTTTTAAACACTTTGGGCAATTGGCTTTTTCTCTATTTTTATATTTCACTTTTATCCTTATACCAATTTACTACGGATCCCGTCGCGCTCGAAGTATTGTTGCTTGTGATGCTTAAACTTTCGTTATCAAATAGTCACGACTTAAAATAACTCGGTCTTTAATATTCATTTACGGAAAGATAGCTTACACCGCACTAGAAAAATTGGTAGTTATAACTTCGTAAACTATACTCTCATAATCATACGTCATGGTGGGTTTTTATCATTGAAGCATTTTTTTTGCATCGTCGGCCTTCTAGCTGGCTGCCAATCAATATCAATTCAAGACGCTATGCGCGATATTCAATTAGCACCTTCGTGCTGTGATACGATTGACGTCAATAACGTCGCCTCGATCTCTCCATTGGTGAAAACTGACATACTCTTCGATAAGACTAGCCCCGCAAGGATATTTTCGAGTGGTAAAAGTTATTTTCAAAGCTTTAAAATTAGCCCCGGCTCTGATCGTCTCTATGTTAAAAGCCAAATATCTGATTCGTTGGGTTATAAAATGAGCGCGGTATACCCGATGATTCTAGCGCTAAATCAAGCGCTGGAGCCGATAGCGATTTTACATCCACAGGCTAAAAATCAGAGTGGATTTCAGGTTCATGCTGGCGCAAAATTTCGTCTATACATCGTTAGCAATTTATTACTGCCATTGGACACACACTATGTCGTACTGTTTAGTGATAATACGAAATTTGGCACAAGTTTTTTGGGGCGATGGCGAGATGCCGTTGGACTGTTAGATCCGCGTTGGTTTTCCCAAGACATCACTTGGTTACCTCAGGGGAAATTGTCTATTTCAGTTTTTTAATAGAGGGTCGTTATGATTTATAGAATATTTTTTATATGCTTGATTGGTACATTACTAGCGAGTTGTAAATCGACACAGAAATCAATGTCGGCAGCTGATCTTAAAATGAACTATAAACGAGTGTTGATTTTTGAATCTTACAGTGCGCAATTAATGCCTTTTAAGCAAGCGCTAGATAGCTATTATCGCCCCCAACTATCCAAACTATTAGCAAAACACGGTATAGAACACGTTTCGTCCAAACGCTATTTTGAGATTTTTGACGAGTTGAAAAATAATGATGATACGGTTTTGTTCGATCCGGTCACTGGACAGAAGAACGATCAACAGCATCAAGTCCTAGTACATAGCGCCTTGGCACAGGTTAAAGCAGAGTTAAATCTCGATGCTTTTGTTACTTATGGGGTAAAAATTAGAAAAGCATCGTTTAGTAACAACATATTTTCAGGTTACACCGCCAAATGGGACGGTGTGAGTGAGCCTTACGTCTATGGGGGCGCTGGTGCAGGTGATTTCTTTAAGTCTTTTGTAGTGCAGGAAGGCGGCAACGTCCCCGCGGCCTCATTTTATATTCTCTTTGAAGATGAAAATGAAGGATTTTTGGCGTATAACGCCGGTGGTATTGAGATTTTTGGCACCTTCAATGGAGATGAGTACATCGCCAAAGAAGAAAGCGAACTGTTTGATGATATAGAACAAATAAAGCACGCGTTCATGTTAGCGTCCAAAATTCTAAATGAGGATAATGAGTAATGAATATACGCTGTCTATTACTCGCCTTAGCCATATTGTGCAATGTTGGCTGTATGACTTTTTACGATCCTCGCCCCTTGTCTAACATTGAGACCAATTTACCAATTGATCCACAAGAGAAGGTTGCGTGGGTGTGGTTACCGATGACTGAAAGAAGTGATATAAAACCCTATCAAATAGCGACTACCCAGAATCTCATCACGCTACAAACTACGTTGAATCCAGTCTTAGTGTCCCTTGCGAAGACAAATCAAATAGCTCAAGGTAAATTGCGAAAATTGGGAGGGTTGTTCGACCATATCAATGGAAAGCTCGACGTCAATCGTTATGCTATGTTCCTTGCTGAATTAAAGGCTGCGCTAGCCGTAGAGTACCCCGCCGTAAAATATGTATTTTTAGCTACCATTCGCTCAGAAAAAGCGAAGTATGTCGACGGCCGAGTTGCGTGGGCACATATTGAACAAAAAATTGCCACAGGACCTGATAGTTCAACTCATTATACCGATGTAAAAACATTGGTCATAAACGTGCAAGAAGTTAAAGGTGATTTTAGCAAATCTGTCCAAATAGGATTGGATATGAAGGCGGCGCCACAGGAGTCGAAAGTAGATCGCTACGATGAAGTCATTATGCACCTATGGCGCACTTTCAGTCGGGAAAAATCGCCGGTTATTTGATGCCTATCGAGAGTGTGATTACTTTCAACTTCGGGTGTGTTACCGTGGCGTCATCTTATATCAGAAGAAAATTGTGATGACTGTTGGTGTATTTTTAGACCGTGAAACACTGGGCCAAGATATTAGCCTCAAGCCTTTATCTGAACTATTTCATCATTGGAACGTGTATGACAATACACGTCCTGAACAAATCGTGGAACGGTGTCACAACGCGTCTGTTGTCATCGTTAATAAGGTCGTGCTAGATGAAGCTACCTTAAAAAAATTACCGCACCTAAAATTTATTGGCGTCGCGGCTACTGGGATTAATAACATCGATCTAGATTATGCTCAGCAGCTAGGTGTCAAAGTAATAAACGTTGAGGGGTACGCCGCGCCCGCGGTTGCTCAACACTGTTTTAACTTGCTGTTGCAACTCGCAGGGCGCAGCCGTGATTACGGTGAGTTTATCGCGGATCAAGGATGGCAACGCAGCACATATTTTTGTCATCTTGATTATCCTATGATGGAGCTAAGCGGTAAAAAATTTGGCGTTGTAGGTTATGGTAGCTTAGGGAAAGCTAGCGCGCACATTGCACAAGCCTTCGGTATGGAGGTCATCATATCGGAACGGCCAAACTCCAAAAATATTCGAGCCGGTCGGCACAGTTTCGAAGATTGTTTAGCGCAAAGTGATGTCGTAAGTTTGCATTGCCCGCTGAATGACTCGAGCACCGAAATGATTAATGCCTCCACCTTAGCGACGATGAAGTCTAGCGCACTGCTGATTAATACCTCGCGTGGGGGATTAATTGATGAGCAGGCACTCATTTCAGCTCTCAAAAATCGTCAAATAGCGGGGGCGGCACTCGATGTACTATCGAAAGAGCCACCAGTCAACGGCAACGTGCTACTCGAGTACGACGACACTAATTTGATCATTACCCCTCATATAGCGTGGGCAACTGTCGAGGCGCGTACTCGCTGTGTGGTTATGCTGGCTAACAATATAAATAAGGAACTTAGCGCGTGAGCTATTCAACGATAGACTTGGCTAACTGGAAGCGTAGTGAACACTTTAAGTTTTATGCCGGCGCGACACAGCCGTGGTTTAACATTTGTGCAAATTTAGAAGCAACAGTGTTATTCGAGACCTGTAAAACCAATAATTTTAGTTTTTTTCATGCTTATTTGTACCTGAGTCAGGTTGCGATTAATCAGCACCAAGCGTTCAAGCGTCGTATCGTAGGGGACGAGTTACGTGTGTATAACAACATTTCGATTAGTTGCGCGGTACTGGCCGATGATCAAACGATGCGCTTTTGTGATATGCCATATATCGAAGGTTTTCGTGAATTTTCCAAGCAAGTAGCCCTCGTGGAGCAGAGAGTAAAAAGTACACCATTTATGGCGGCACAATTTATCGGTCAAGAGATGGCGCATGATGTGGTGCACATGTCGGTGATCCCTTGGATACACTTCACTAGCTTTAGTAATGCCCGTAATACCGCACTTGTTGATAGCATACCAAAAATAATTTTTGGTAAAACCAAGCAAACAAGCGAAGGATTAATGATGCCTTTTTCGGTGGAGGTTCATCATGGCGTGATGGACGGCCTGCATGTGGGGCGTTTGTTTGACACTATGCAGGCGCTGTTTGACCAGCCGAGCTTGTTGTTTTAGTCCTTGCAATCTGGCTCGAAGAATAGCCATAACACTTGTGGGAACTGAGCCTTAAAGGCAGCCTCTGTTTTGTTAATCGCATCAACTTGCTCTTGGCCTGAAAGGTCCTTGGGCATTTGGGCCTTAATAGCGACCATTACGTCATTGCCTAATTGTAGGGTCAGCATATTATAGACTTTAGCGACTTGCGATTGTTGCTGTAAAAATTCGCGCATCTCTTGGTCGATGAGTGGGTCGACACCTTGACCAATTAATAAGTCTTTAACTTCACGGGCAACTAAAATGGCGATAACAACGAGTAATATCCCAATGACAATTGAACCGATTGCATCATAGATTGGATTGCCAGTGACCATGGTGAGTCCGATGGCTCCAAGCGCAAATACTAGCCCCGCTTGCGCGGCAATGTCTTCACCGAACACCACCACTAATTCACTTTGACGAGACTCTCTGAACCAGCGCCATAGCGAACGATCGCCACGGGTCTTGTTAATTTCAATGATGCAGCCCCATAACGAACCGCCTTCGGCCAAGATGGCGAATACTAACACGCCGATCGCTATCCAAGGATTGGATAAGGGTTCGTCGCTGCCTAGCTTGTGCCAGCCTTCATAGATCGAAAACATCCCGCCGACACTAAATAGCATTATCGCCACTATAAATGACCAAAAGTAAATTTCTTTACCATGACCTAGTGGGTGGTCCATTGTAGGGGGCTTTTTTGCTTTCTTTAGACCAAATAACAGTAAACCTTGGTTAGTGCAGTCGGCGGTGGAGTGTACCGCTTCTGCCATCATCGAGCCGGACCCGGTATAGAAAGCGGCCACAAATTTGGCGATAGCGATAGCGCCATTAGCGGCTAATGCATAAAGAATACTTTTGACAGAGTTAGATTGTGAAGCCATGGGATTTCCATTTAAAAAAACTATGCTTTAAAGGTAACCTATTTTCAAGTGATTGCAATTTACACGCTAAATAAGCTAGCTAATAGCATGAAAAACAAAATGAAGCTGATAGATTGCCAGAACCTGACGGGGTCACGTTCGATCAAGGGGCGCTTGGTCTGTGTCGCGAGTACGCCATCTTGCGGTGAGTTTAAGTCACTAATGAACTCCGAATAATGTTGATAGCGATTAGCCGGATCGGGCGCCAGTGCCTTAGCAAGCACGATATCGAGCCAGTCGGGTAAGTCCTGTCGATAGCTTTTTATAGGGCGATAGCGCCATTGGCTATAATCTTTTGGGGCATTATCGCTATGTAATATCTCTTTATAGGGTAGCTGGTTACACAATAACTGATAAACCAGCACCGCCACCGAATAGAGATCCGACTGACTGGTGTTGCTCATGCCATAGAATCGCTCTGGCGCGCTATAGGTTAGAGTACCAAGTGGCAGGCCATTGGTCTGGCTCATCGCGCCGACGTCACAACTGCCTAAGTCGATCAACATGATGCGGCCATGAGAATCAATCATAAAATTATCGGGTTTAATGTCGCCATGGGTGACATCGCTGCGTTGCAGCGCGCGCAGTGATTTAACTATTTGGCTCGCTATATCTCGTACTTCGCCAAGCGGTGGTGTTGGATTAGCGCTCGCCCATTGCAACAGTGTTTGCCCACTGACATGCTGGCAGACATGATAAAGGAATTTACTCGGTGTTTGCTCCGCCGTTATTTTCATTACCGCCGGATGATTGATCTTATCGCCGATCCAGCCTTCCTTGATAAAGGCGTCGAGATAATCGTCATCGTCGGTGAAATTGACCGATGGTGTCTTAATTACCACCAGTCTGTCTTGCACCTGATCCTTAGCGAGATAGATGTGAGAGCGAGTGCTCTGATCGATGGTTTCTAGAATGTCGAATTGATCGAGCTTGGCGCCTACAGGCAGTGGTGGCGGAATGACTTGCTGTTTACGTGAGAACAATAACTGATTAAATGCCTGCTTCGGTAGTTGTTTGACTTTAATCAACAGGCAGGTGAGATTATCGAGTGAACCTTGCTTTTTGGCCTTTTCAATGATCTGTCTTGCCGCTTTTTCTAAGTCGATCTGTTCGATGAGAATGGTCTTAATTTGCTGCGGGCTAATGTGACCAAAAACACCATCGCAATTCAGCACGATAATATCATCGATATCTAATTGGGTGGTGGTGACATCAATCTCTATATGCTCACTCGCCCCCAGCGCCCGATTTAAGATACCGGCGGGAGTAGCATGCTCCTTGGTTAAAACCTGATAGCCATCTTGGTTTATTTTTACGACTTGGCAATCACCAACGTGGAATATATGCGCGCGGTCCTCACGTAATACTACCGCAGAGAATGTACTAAGCCACTGCTCATATTCCCCTTGCTCGGTATTAACTAATTGCCGCGTATAGAGCCAGTTATTGAGGGATGAAATAACCGTGGTCGCGGATTTTGCCACCGACCACGTTTCCGGCGTTGCCAGATATTCTTCGATAAAATGACAGACACTCATCTGGCTAGCTTTGGCAGCACAGTTGGCGCTAGAGACACCGTCGGCGATAACCGCAATATGCCCTTTGAGTGCTAACTCAGTACCTTTAGTGGCCTTAAGCGCAAAAGCATCTTGGTTTTCGGCCTTCTCGCCACGAGTCGAATGCCCACCAAAGCTAATCCTAAGGTTGTCGTTGTTTGGTTTCATTGTTTCCTAATAGTTCGCTTATCGAAGAGTATAACTCGTCTAACGGACCCGCTTAAAATGCACATCTATGTAACACGGTTCTGCTTTGCATTAATTTAAACATATATAAAAGCCCGACACACAAGGCGAAAAATTATCGCCTATACTGATTAATTAAGGAATATGCCATCGGTGAAGCGTGATAACTCCCGCTATTTAAGACCAGCGATAAATAAACGGGTCGCCTTTCTTTCGGATACATTTCTTTGGCGAAGCAAAGAAAGGTATCTGGTGTGCGTGCATAGAACTTTATTAAAAAGGCGAAGCCAAAAAGCACATCACAAAATCCACAGAAGCTATAATTTCCCCTTTACTGACTAACATTAAATAAGTCATCCCTGATTTATTGTCCTGCTAGTCCCATTTTTTCGGCAATTTCAAACGGGAATGTTCGGCGCTTAAATAGTCTCGCCCCACCTCCGATTTTCTTTGATATTTAAATTTCACCGTTACAGTAATTAAACCCTAATCCACTTTAATTAATTGCACTGTGCCGTCAGGTAGAATCTCTGCCATGGCACCTTTGGGTTCGCTCATTAAAAATAGCATCAATAAGCCAACAAAGGCACTCACCGCGATGACCCAGAAAAATACCGAGTAACTAACAAAGGATAATACCGTTAGATAACAGACCGCCCCAACATTACCATACGCGCCAGTCATGCCGGCGATTTGTCCGGTTAGTCGGCGCTTGATTAACGGCACCGCTGCAAAGACAGCGCCTTCGCCCGCCTGCACGAAGAACGAGCAGCTCATCGCAGCCGCGACAGCCAAGACTAGTGGCCAGTCACCGGTAATGGTCGCCATTACCGCATATCCTAGGCTGAGTCCGGTGGTTAAGATCATTAAGGTCTTCTTGCGGCCATATTTATCGCTGATCCAGCCACCTAACGGGCGTGATAACAGGTTCATGAAAGCATAGGTCGAGGCAAGCAAACCCGCCACCACCATGTCCAATTCAAAGGTCTCGGCAAAAAATAATGGTAGCATTGATATTACCGCGAGTTCGCTGCCAAAGGTCGCAAAGTACAACACGTTTAGTACCGCCACCTGTTTAAACTGATACTGATGAATCGGCTCAACTGGTGTTATGAATAGTGACTTATTGACGTGATAAGCCGCGATCACTTCATAGATAAACAAGCCGACTAATCCCAGATAAATTAGCACACTAACTTGTTCCGATACTAGGCTAACGCCCATTGGTGACAGTTTCCAGTTGAGTAATGCCAAGGCGCCAAACAAGGGCAGCTTCATCAATAGCAACAGGTAAAAATCACCGACGCTAGTGACTTCCATTGCCTTGGAGCTTTTCGGTTTAAAGTAAGTGGCACCTGCGGGCGTATCACGCACTCCAAAGTAGAAAATGAAGGCATAGATAAAACAGATAACCCCGGTGATGCCTACCGCATAACGCCAACCGTCATCACCGCCGAAAAATATCGCTAATACGGGAAGGATCATCGCGGCGGCGGCAGAACCAAAGTTGCCCCAACCGCCGTAGATGCCTTCGGCGGTGCCCAACTGATTAGCCGGAAACCATTCACTGACCAAACGAATACCAATCACAAAGCCAGCGCCAATAAAGCCGAGTAGAAAACGGGCTAACGCGAGTTGTTCGAAGGTATCTGCCATGGCAAACATCGCGCACGGAATTGAACAAACCAGCAGTAGCAAGCTATAGGTCTTGCGCGGTCCATATTGGTCGGTGACCATGCCGATGATGATACGCGCCGGTATCGTCAGCGCGACATTTAAAATAAGTAGCGTTTTAATTTGTGCGCTATCGAGGCCGAGTTCATTGGCAATCATGCCTAACAAAGGTGCATGGTTAAACCACACCAAGAAACTAATAAAAAAAGCGACCCAGCTATAATGCAGGATCTTCATTTTGGGGCTTAAGGAAAATAAGCTAAATGAGGATGATGACATATTAGGCTCCTTTTAATTGCACCAGATCACCACAGATCCGCACCTGATAAGTTGCTATTTTCATGCTTTCATCAAGTTCGCAGTTACCAGTATTAAGACAAAACTGCTGTTTTAATAGCGGTGACGCGACAAAGTAGTTAGCGCCGTTCTCAGTAATTAAACCGCGAGATAGGATATTTGCGCGCGAGAAAGGGTCAAAGTTACTGACTGCCTTGACTTGGCTATCGCTGGTGTTAGTTTTTAGGTGAAATATTGCGACCTGTTCGCCTTCCAAGTCGGCGCAGACACCAGTGTTTGGCGGGATGTCGCTCAATGAACAAATATCAACCCAGTCGATCGCGCGCTCTTGTAATGTTGTCATAATTAGTACTCTCTAAATTTAAATTTCGGTGGCGAGGTCGATATGGCTCGGTGATATCTGTCCGCGCACATCGGTGAAAATAACGTTGTCATCTGACTTATCACTATTAATAAAGTGACTAAAACGCTTGAGTTTCTGAGGGTCGTTAATGGTGGTTTTCCACTCACACTGATAGGTATCGACTAGGTGTTCCATCTGACGTAGCAGTTCATCATTGATATTTAACTTGTCGTCGATAACGACTTGCTTGAGGTAGTCGAGGCCACCGTCGAGATTCTCCATCCATACCGAGGTACGCTGTAGGCGGTCGGCGGTGCGAACGTAAAACATTAAGATAATGTCGATATAACGGATTAGTGTGGCATCATCGATATCGCTGGCGAATAGGTCTGCGTGACGAGGTCGCATACCACCATTGCCACAAACATAGAGATTCCAACCGTTGTCGGTGGCAATAACACCAAAATCTTTGCTTTGTGCTTCGGCACATTCGCGGGCACAGCCTGAGACTGCCATTTTTACTTTGTGAGGAGAGCGAACACCGCGATAACGTTTCTCGAGTTCAATCGCCATCGTGGTGCTGTCTTGTACGCCGTAACGACACCATGAACTTCCGACACACGACTTTACGGTGCGCAGCGATTTACCGTAGGCGTGTCCGGTCTCTAATCCGGCATCGACCATCTTCTTCCAAATGGGGGGTAATTGATGAAGCTGCGCGCCGAACAAGTCGATCCGCTGACCACCGGTGATCTTGGTGTATAGGCCATACTCTTGTGCTATCTCGCCGATAAGGATCAAATGCTGTGGCGTTATTTCCCCACCCGGAATACGCGGTACTATTGAGTAGGTACCATCTTTTTGCATGTTGCCAAGGAAGTTGTCGTTGGTGTCTTGTAATCCGACCAAGCTATTGTCGAGGACGTGATCGTTCCACAATGACGCAAACATCGATGCGGCGGCCGGTTTACAGAGTTCACAACCATCACCTTGACCGCAATCGCTCAGTAGCTCGTCAAAGGTGTGGATTTCTTTCACTCGAATAATGTCAAATAGTTCGCTGCGTGAATGATTAAAATGACGACAGATATCGTTATTAACACTGACGCCAAGTTTGGTTAGTTCGCTATTCATGACCTGGGTAACCAGCGGTACACAACCACCACACCCCGTACCGGCACTGGTGCAAGACTTGACCGCACCAATATCGGTTGCGCCATCGGCAACCGCCTCACAAATAGCTTGTTTGGTGACGTCATAACACGAACATATTTGTGCCGCTGGTGGCAGTGCATCAACGCCGCCACCCACGGCACCCGCTTCACCGCCCATCTCAGGTAGCAGTAAATACTCAGGTGGATGAGTGAGTTCAATGCTATTAAGGGCGAGCTGTAACCATTGGCCGTAATCACTGCTGTCACCCACCAATACAGCGCCGAGCAAGAGCTTGCCGTCGCTGCTCATGACTATTTTTTTATATAAGCCGTTGGCAGAATCGACAAAACTATAGCTTTGACTATCGAGGGTATTACCGTGGGCATCCCCGATACTGGCGACTTCGACGCCGAGTAGCTTGAGCTTGGTGCTCATGTCCGCACCGCTGAAGGCTTTTTCACCGCCAGTTAGGTGGCTGACTGCTGCCTTAGCCATGGTGTATCCGGGGGCGACTAGGCCGAAAATTTTGTTATCCCACAGCGCACATTCACCGATGGCATAGATATCTTGATCGCTGGTTTGACACTGATCATTTATCGCGATACCGCCTCGCTCACCTAAGGTAATATCCTGTGCTCTAGCTAAGGCATCTTGTGGCCTGATACCGGCGGAGAATACGATGGTGTCGGTTTCAAGGTGTGAGCCGTCAGCAAAGTTCATGCGGTAGCGACAGGTTTCGCCTTTGACGATTTCTTTGGTGTTTTTCTCGGTATGTACCGCCACCCCAAGATCTTCAATCTTACGTTGTAGTAGTTGGCCGCCGTCTTGATCTAACTGCACCGCCATCAGGCGCGGCGCAAATTCCACGACGTGGGTTTGTAGGCCAAGTTGTTTGATCGCGTTGGCGGCTTCAAGACCTAACAAACCGCCACCGATGACTACACCAACTTTCGAGCTCTTGGCTGATTCTGCAATTTGGTCTAAATCATCTAGTGTACGGTAGACATGGATATGTGGCTGATCTTTCCCCGGTACTGGCGGCACAAACGGAAATGAACCCGTGGCTAACACGAGTTTATCGTAACTCACTTTCTTGCCTGAGGCCGTTATCACGAGTTTGTTAGCACGATCCAGAGCAGTGACTTGTTCATTAACATGGTATTCGACGCCTTGAGCATCGTAGGCATCTGGCGTCGCCAATGCTAAATCATCGGCGGTGTTACCGGTGTAATAGCTGGTTAACATAACGCGGTCATAGGCCAAGCGCGATTCTTCGCTGAAGGTAACGATTTTAAAATCATCGCCATGGTTTGTGGCCAGTTGGTCAATAAAGTGGTGTCCGACCATTCCGTTGCCAACAACGACTATTTTTTGCTTGCTCATGCTGCTCACCTGTTTAATTTCATTTTATAAACGGGTTATCGCAAGGTTAGTACCAAGGCTGAGGTTTATGGTGTTTAACTTTTGTAATTTGTTGATATATCTTGTTTTTATTGTTGTTGTTGGTGGGGGTTAGCGAGTGTTTAACGCCGTAATATAGCGCTAAACGCACAATATTAATTCATTCAGCGCACTTTATGAGTGCAGTTGGCTTCAGTCGACGTAAGTGGTTTGCGCGGCGATTTCTGGTGGTAGGGTGATATTCCAGCGCTTTAATTGCTGACGACTAAATATGAAGTTACCGCGTTGTGGCGTGGTTATCCGGCAGAGCGCGCCATTATTAAAAAAATTGTTTACCTTAATAGCAGCCTCGACGCCTTGATGATGGCCGCTGATCAGCAGCCCGCCAATAGCTTTGTCTTTACCCACTGAAATGGCCCAAAATGCAAAGACTGGGATAGGGCTAAAGCGGCTAGTCCATTCGCTGATTTCGTTAAGCGTGCTGATTTCGCCTTGCGCGTTTTCAAGTCGTGCATAAAGCGCAATGACGATGGCTTGGTAACCCTGTGCTTTACTCGACAACACCTCTTCGCGCCATTGCGCCGCTGTTTTAACAATACGCATATCAACTCTGATGTGATGAATACTTTGGCTCGTCGCATCATTAAGTGAGGTCTTAAGCATCGCCTTAGAGGAGGTTGTATCGTCGGTTAATAGTTTTATTTTCGTTAGCGATGGATTGATTTTTTTTAATGAAGCAATAGAGCGCTTCATTAAAGGGCGTTCTAACACACCAGTAACTCGCTCACTCAAGCGCACGTACTGCCGTGGGTTATTGTTGATGCCGAGAAAAACTATAGGAATACCGTTTTCGATTAAGCGTGACCCTAACAGTTTGAGCGCATTGTCATCTGCAAGAACTACGATATCTGGCTGGTGGCGTTGGATGTAGTTCCATGCATAGTCGGCGATTTTTGCAAAATTTTCGCTCGGTTGGCGCTTGGTATCAAGGGTATACTCTAACAACTGGCCAGCTTCAAGGCTCTCTATAAATCCATTACGATACTCTGCTACCCAAGGATATTCTAGGTGATAGCTATGAATTAATATCACCTGTTTGGCTAGCACCGGCAGAGCCATTGATAGCAAGAAGATTATGGTGAATGTCGCGCGTATTATTGTAGTCATCATCGAAGCTATTCTAACACGAATGGATTTTTTTCTTAAATCCCCCGCCTAACCGAACTTAGCCTTAGCTAATCGATAACTATCGAAGATACATAACTGCCATAGAATAACTAATCCCCAGGTCACTGCTGTTAGTGTGTGCTGACTAAATATATCAGGCTGCTCTAGAATGCGTTGGGTGATAGTGGTGACATCTAAGGGGATCTGCCGTGCCACTATTTGATCGGCGACGACCTGAGCTTTTTGCATGATATTAATAACAATCACACTGGCGCCTATGGAAAAACTTACGATAAATAATATGGCGCGTGGGTAGTATTTTAAGAATAGATGGCCCGCCCCGGGAAAGGCAAAGACAGATAGCATAATAGTTTTACGTACGTTGGGTGACACGGGATAGCCCTTTGTTTAAATAAGTAAAAGGGTAACCTTGTCGGCGCACTATTAGCAATCAAAATACGCACTTAAGTTGTGCAAGAGAGATATTAACCAATAACTAAACTCCCATCTAATGATTTATATTGGTTAACTATCATTGGTTTAATTGTTGTTTTTGTGATTGGCGTAACCTTTGCTTTATCTCGTTAGTGAGTTTATACGAGAGCAACTAACCATGAGTAAAAACCTAGCAGCCGTCACCAATGAGCAACTGTCACAAGGCCGTGTTAAATCTACCTGTCCGTATTGCGGCGTAGGCTGTGGTGTTGAACTGAGTAAAACAGACACCGGTGTGTTGGTAATGGGTGATAAAACTCATCCGGCTAATTTTGGCAAGCTGTGTATCAAGGGCAAAAATTTAGGAAAAACGCTCGACAACGACAATCGGTTATCCACGCCAACGATTAATGGCCATTCGCAATCTTGGCCGCGCGCGCTTGATTATGTGGCCAGTGAATTTAATCGCACCATCGAGCAGCATGGTAAAGACTCGGTCGCGTTCTATGTCTCGGGACAGTTGCTGACCGAAGATTATTATGTTGCGAATAAACTGATGAAGGGCTTTATTGGTAGTGGCAATATCGACACTAATTCACGTCTGTGTATGTCATCAGCTGTGGCCGCCCACAAACAGGTATTTGGTGAAGATATTGTGCCGCTAAGCTACTCGGACATTACCAACAGTGATGTGATTGTATTGGCGGGCTCTAATCTCGCGTGGTGTCATCCGGTGATCTATCAGCGTATTCGTGAAGAGAAGGAGCGCCGCCCGTCAGTAAAAATAGTGGTTATCGACCCACGAGCCACTGCATCATTGGAGTTAGCTGATTTACATCTGCCAATAAAGCCCGGCGGCGATCTTATCTTATTTAATAGCTTACTCGATTTTATGGCGCAGCGTGGGCTACTCGATCTGACACTACCCGGTATCGATGACGCCATTAATGCGGCGCAAGACTCGCGTCGATTGTTACCGGAAATAGGTGTAGAACCTGAGTTACTTGAGCAATTTTTCAAGCTATTTAGTGACAGTGACAAGGTGGTGACGATGTTTTCACAAGGCATCAATCAATCGAGCCAAGGGACTAAACAAGTTAGCGCAATACTCAACTGTCATGTCGCCAGTGGAAAAATCGGTAAACAAGGCTGTGGGCCCTTTTCAATAACCGGCCAACCTAATGCCATGGGCGGACGTGAAGTGGGCGCGTTGAGCAATACCTTAGCCTCACATATTGAGTTTGAAGACAGTCAACTATTACAACCGTTGAGCGAGTTTTGGCAAACAGATACTCTAGCGACCAAACCGGGACTTAAGGCGGTTGAACTTTTTGCGGCAATAAAGCGCGGGAAGATCAAGGCGGTTTGGATCATGGCGACGAATCCAATGGTTAGTCTGCCGGATCATGAAGCAACGCGCCAAGCGTTGGAGGCTTGCTCGCTGGTGGTCGTCAGTGATTGCGTTGCAAGTAATGATACGCTCGATTATGCCAATGTTATTCTACCCGCTCAAGGCTGGGGCGAGAAAAGTGGCACCGTGACCAATTCTGAACGCCGAATTTCACGTCAGCGGAGTTTTCTACAGCCGTATGGCGAGGCTAAGGCCGATTGGTGGATAATTTGTGAGGTGGCAAAGCGTATGGGTTTTGCTAAGCAATTTAGCTATCAATCGCCCGCCGACATATTTAGAGAACACGCCGCACTCTCTGGCTTGGAAAACAACGGCTCTCGCGGCTTCGATATCTCACAGTTTAAACAGATTAGCGCTGCTCAGTATCAACGATGGTTGCCGGTGCAATGGCCACAGCCGAGCGGTCGTTCAAGGCGTCTTAATGACCAAGTGTTTTTTAGTGATAATCAATATTATCATGTTAACAAGCAGCCGTTAATCAAGGCGAACCACCATCAGGCTAAAGGGTTGGATAGCCGCCTGTTTGTCTTAAATACCGGACGTAACCGCGACCAATGGCACACCCAAACGCGCAGTGGTAAAGCGGCAACCCTCACCAATCATCAGCCTGAGCCCGTGGTTGAGATTAATCGTGAGGATGGGGCTAGGTTAGGGATTATTGATGGTGGTTTAGCTAAATTAAGCGCACAAGGGCAGGCACTAATTGCCCGCGTAAAGCTCAGTGCACAGCAGCTGCCATCGAGCGTTTTTATGCCTATTCACTGGTCATTGAGCAATAGTAATCAAGGCTGCGTTAGCAAGCTTGTTACACCGGTGTTTGATCCAACATCGGGTCAGCCAGCGTTTAAGCACAGCCAGGTAGCAATCGAGTACTGGCCAGCGAACAGTAATGGCATGCTGGTGGTGCGCGAGTCGCTTAAGCAAGAGTTATGCACCTATCAAATAGAGCAGCGGATTGCGGGCGGCTATTGTTATTATCTCGCGAGCGAGCAGTCGCCACAGCAACTGCTACAGCAATTGAGTAAATTTATTGGCGATTATTATGGTGAAATCACGGTAGCCAACGATGATAAAGGACAATATTTTAGGCAGCACTACTTCAATCAAGGGCAACTTGAAGCCGGTATTTTTACCGCGACAATCATGCAAAACTTACCTCAAGGCTGGGTCAGTAATTTTTATCTGATGAATAATGATAACACTGCTAAACGAAGTCTACTCAGTAGTGACGTCGATGCATTGCAACAACAGAAAACCTTCTGTCAGTGCCTTAATATTGCGGTAGGTGATATTAAAGAGGCGATCACCAGTGGTGAGTTAGACATCGCTAAAATACGTAAAAAAACTGGAGCAGGTGGTGGTTGTGGCAGTTGTATCAGCGACATTGCGTTGCTAATAGCCGATAACGCCGATTCACATCAAGAAAACGCAAGAGAAATTTGCTATGATGAAATCAAATGACAGCAAAAAAAGAGTGCAATATGTCTAGAAATAAAGTTGAGCAAGCAATTGAATTAATTGATGAAATTAATCTTGGTGATCCAAATGATGAAATGGTTGATGGTAAGGCGCAACCCAAGGAGTGGCTATACGGCGTGCGGATGAGCGAATGCCTTGATCAATTTAAGCCGCAGGCCAGCGACATATTAAAGATAGCGGCGCGGGCACAGCATATCAGGCGTTGGAGCGTGCCACGCAGTGATTATCCGATGAATCGCGAAGGTTATTTCAAATGGCGTATCGGGCTTGGTGTGCGACATGCCGATGAGGCAATGAAAATCGCCGCGCAAGCGGGCTTTGAGCAAGAAGAGATTGATGCGATAGGCCGCATGTTACGTAAAGAAAACATCAAACGCGATCCGCAAGTCCAAGCGCTAGAAGATGTGATTTGCTTGGTATTCTTATCATTCTACTTCACCGACTTTGCGGCAAAGCATAGTGAAGAGAAGATCGTGCGTATTGTGCAAAAGACGTGGGCTAAGATGTCTGATGAAGGTCATGAGGCAGCATTAAAGCTGCCGTTTACTAAATCACAACAGGCCTTATTAGCTAAGGCATTCGCCTAATTTATCCCGTCAACCTTACTGGTGTTATTGAGGTTGACGGGGCAGAACATTATTAGCGCGTTATCTGGTTTAAAGTCACACTATCGCCTTGTAGTGAGACTAAACAAGGTTATCTTCAATATCATTGTGATAACTTTCAGGTGCTTTGAAGATAGCACCGCTAGGGTTCGTCATTAATTGGCTATTACCATCAATGTTGCTAAAGAGAGTATTTAGTACATTACTATCAAATGAGCTTATATCAGACGTTAAAGTGACATCCGAGGAGATGATATCCTGATCACCGGGGTTAGTGGTGGCTACATCTCTCTCAACGATGATACTGTCGTCGCTCGAGCCAAAGCTTAAATAACGATCAATATCGCCTTGCCCTTGCTCAGTGGTTAATAGTTCGGTGAGGGCTAACTTGTCATAATTTGACTCTAATCCGTTAATGGCCTCGATACCTTTATCGCCGGATAACCAAACGGTTGTGTTGTCTACTATGCTGTCAATCATAGTGGTACTTTCCAAACTTCCGATTAAATAATCATGGCTCTCATGTGATTGATTAAAACGAGCAGAAGTTATGTCTTCTGGGGCATCGATGGCCGAATCAATAGTGAGCTGTTTGTTCTCCAATTCATCTTTTGATTCGCTAATCGGTGGTGCTAAATTAACGTTACTAGTGAGCACCCTCTGGTTGCCGTTATGTTCGTCTACCCCTAGGATCCGAATACCCAGCGTGGTTGAAGAAGTGTCACCATCACTATCAGTGATGGTGTAAGTAAATATATCTTCCTTATGCTCTTCTCCATCGAGTTCCTGCACTAACGGATTACTATTATCGAGAGTGTAAACATACGCGCCATCAGAGGATATGTTTAAGGAACCATAGGTGCCTTCAATGTCAATACCTGCTACAGTGACTAAGCTATTGTCATTAGTGCCAGCGAATATTCCTGTAACGATAGCGCCATCTGGCCTTTGAAGGTCGTTGGCGCGGCTCGGGTTAGGATGGAATAATACATTACCATCGACGCTAGGCACATCATCTTCGGTGATGGTGTTTTGATCCTTAATCGCCCAAGGAGTGCCATCGGTTATGCGGACAGTAAGCACACTATCTTGGGTGACCATTTGGCCGATGATGTCGATCGCACTGACGGTAAATAGGTCAAGTATATTGTTGTCATTTTGCGCATTGTCATGCATTTGGGCACCAGCCGTCTCAAGGTAAGTATAGTGAGCTTGCCCTGATGTTATCGAGGTGACGGTAAGGGTGCCATATTCACCTACTATGACTATCGGGTGTCCTGAGGTCACTTCTATTGCAATACCATCTTTACCGCTGATAGTAATACTATCGATGCCCGCCTGTGCGGTAACATCAAAATAGCTGCTGGCAGTGCTACCTAGTTCCTCAAATACATCTATGTCACCGACGTTAGCTTGGCCGTTATTATCATTGATATCGATGGTAGGAGGTGCATCTTCACTACCCGCAAGGTTAATAGTTAGAATCGCGGTCGAGAAACTGTTTAAGCCGTCATTGTCAGTCAGAGTGTAGGTGAACTTCTCACTGTCACCATTTGAGGTAAGGTATTGTGATTTGTTCGCATCAAGAACGTAGGCATAGTCACCATTGGCTTTGATGGTCAAAGTACCGAAGTTACCTTCTATTATGAAATCTCCCGCGCTATTGTTAGTACTTTGCTGGTTTGAAGTGCTGCTAATCGCCGTTATCGACGCACCGTCATCGTTGACGGTATCTTTTCCATCACCAGTGGTTATCACATTGCCGTTAACCGTTTGCTTGTTAGCGATATCCTCAGCAATGGAGTTAAGGATTAAATCATCAATCGCGATAGGCTCGCCGTCGGTGATCCTAATCGCTAATGTGTTATCAGTGGGGAGAGAAACTTGGCCGATGATATCGGTAACAGACACTGAAAATTCATCGATGTGCTGATCGAGCGTATTGTGGGTTAATGCGCCATCATTTTCGGTGTAGGTGTAAGTGACAAGACCATTAGTGACATCAGTCACTGTGATGAGGCCGTAGCTACCCTGTACTGTAATGGGGTTGGTATTACTCGCATCGGTGATATTTACAACACCAGTCGTCCCGCTCATCGTAATAGTAGCAATGCCTGCCTCGGCGCTGACATTAAAATTCTTCGCGTTGCTGATGCCGTTGCTATCTTCCGAAATGTCAATATTACCCGCATTGACGCTACCATTATCATCATCGATGGTAATGATTGGAAGCGAGTCATCTTGACCAGTCACCGTGATAGTTAACGTCGCGGTTGAGCTGTCATTATCGGCATCGGTCAGGGTGTAGGTAAATGTCTCTATGCCGTCGTTGTTACTGGTTAAGGCTTGAGTTGCTGGGCGCGAGTTATCGAGGGTGTAGGTGTATTGACCGTCACTTGCAATGACTAAGGTGCCGTAGGTGCCATTGACGGTGATTGTGCCATTGGTGATGGTTTGGCTATCGAGGTGAGTGACGGTTGCGCCATCGCTGCCTTGGTCGTCGTTGGCGGTGAGTACATTACCGCCAGCGGTGGTGGTTGCGGCGTCTTTGGTGACGTCATTGTTGTCATCTTGTGCCACCGGTTTACCGTCGGTGATGCGCACGCTTAAGGTGGCGCTGTTGTCTTGACCGACTTGGTCCGTTACCACTATCGCAAAGTTATCTAACACGTTGTTGTCTGTTGCATCATGCTGCTGCGCGCCCGCTTGCTCGGTGTAAGTGTAGCTGACGACACCGGTTGCGCTGACATCGGTCACCACCAATTGACCTAACGCGGTGGTAATGGCTATCGGGTTGGTGCTGCTTGCGCCAATGACGCTGACGCCATTGAGGCTAATATCGGCGATTCCGGCTTGCGCGGCGACCACAAAACTGTTGCTGCCCTGTGAACCAGCGACTTCGGCGACGTCGATATGGCCGGCATTGACGCTGCCATTATCGTCATCGATGGTAATAGTTGGTTGGAAGTCGTCGACACCATTAATGGTGATCGTTACAGTGGTTGTTGTAACACCATCAGCGTTGGTCACCACGATGGTGTCTAACAGCGGTGAGGATTGACTATCTAGTTGTTGTATTTCTGTTTGACTATTATCAGCTTTATAGCTCCAGGCGCCATCTTGATTGATGGTCAACATCCCGTATTTTCCTTCGATCGTTGCGGCCGTAAATTTATCTTCTCCGGCGTCACCACCGACACCTGGTGCTAATTCACCTGTTGCTTCTAGTTCACCGTCGTTATTAGTTTGGTCTTCGGTTATTGAACCGTGATCAGGTGTCAGCGTCGGAATATCGTTTTGTTCAACATAAGCGGGGGTATCGAACGCGGTCGCGAATTTACCATTGCTATCAGCAACGGTTAATTCTATTTGTGGCAGGGCTAGGCCAGCATTAATGGCGTCAACGCCCACTTGCCTTAAAGCAACGGTATTACCTGTTATCTGATAATATCCGTGATCATTACTGCCAACGGAAAAAGTAACCTGTTGGTTCAAGTTACCATCTTCAAGATCTGTCGCATTAAAATCGGCTACTTTATCGCCGACGATCACATCGTTTTCATTCAAATTTGTGATAGCAACGACTGTGATAGCTGGCGGTGTATCGATAATTGGAAGAGTATTACCATTGCCTAAATTGCCGGCAATATCCGTATAAGTGGCATCTGAAACGGATATATTTGAGTCTATCCTATCGCCTGGAGTCGGGGTAAATGTCGCTGTCCAAGTATCGTCATCAACTTGGATAAAGTTACTTAAGGTACCACCGATCACATCGATATCATCGAGTTCAAAATCCACAACAGCTTCGGAGAATTCAAAAGTGATAACTGAACTATTGCCCGCTAGCGGATCTGCTGCGGTTCTTGATATTTCGAGAGTTGGACCCTGCCTATCAATATCGATCTGATTGGTTGCTTCAGGTGAGGTCGCACCGTTGCTTGCTTCAATAGTGGCGCTAACCAAAACTCCCTGGTCGCTTGCTGGTATCGGGATGCTCGTTTCAACTTGCCCTGCGTCGATATGATCGCTGGTTAGTACTATCTCTTTGCCATTAACCACCAAAATATCACCAGCTTGTGCATTGGTAGAGTCAAGGTCAATGATCACCGCAATAGTGTTATCAGACTCGGCGCTATTTAATATTTTGTCGTTGTTACTATCTTGAGGGAAACTTATGCTGGGCGCAAATACGTCAGGGCGTTGGTCGGCATCACCAGCGGTTTGCTCAAGTACCGTTGGTGTATCGTTTGAAAATGTACCGGTGGTAAAGGCGGAAAATGCTAACGTTTCATCTCCTGAGCGGGCAATGGAAACGAATCCATTATCCCCTTCACTGCCTGCATCACCTGCGGCCGTTTCCGGCAGTTCGATGTCGCCGTCACCAGCTTCAATCAATTTTTGCAATGCGGCAATCTCACCAACATCGCTACTTGGAGATATGGTGGTCGCAACAGTGGTATCTAGCAATGTAGGCTTTGGGTTAGTAATGAAGAGTACGCTTGGGCCTACGAGTAACGGTTTTTCGTCGCTTAAGTCTGAAAATTTAATCGTCTGTGTAACGTTGCCAAAAAGGTTGACGGTGATCGATGTTTGCTCATTAAGGGCAATGACTTCACCTGCGATAAATTGGTCGTCGACTGTTAGCTTCATTATTTTGTTTTCGAGGGCTAACTCTGCATTCCCCTCAACTTTAACAACCTGTGCATTTCTTGATGTGATAAAACTTTTCATTATGGATTCCGAACAATAGAGTGATGCACATAAATTGCGAAAAACACGGAGAGATCGAGCTCAGTGCGTAATACTACTTACTTTAATCTTAGTCCGACATTTGACAATATATTATAATTTTTATGCCGTACTCAAGCTGAATAAGTATTTTTCAGTCTATGTTTTTAGAGGCGGAGGGGGGGAATAAAAAGAGCTTATGGTCAATCACAAATAATAACCACAAATGAGTGCTATAAAATAAAAACATTAACCTCATTAAATTTAATAGCTTAGCGGTGTTATCGTTATATTTTATGATTTGTGTTGGAGAATGCATTGTTGGCGAAATATTGTTGTGCAACGAGAAAATAAATTAGAAGCTAGCCTAACTGTTCGCAATTTGAGCGAATTATAAGACTAATTGATCTCTTCAGAAGAGGAAATACGTGATTGAACGCGTCGAAAATAAAAATTTAGCGTGAAATACCATCACAATGATTAATCCAGTTCGTCGGCTAAAACAACACTCTCGTATAATCAAACGAACCCAGCACGCTGAGCATTCGCTGATTAATGTGATGCTGGGAAACATTAGCCTTCGTCTTTTCCACTAAGACCACTCGCTCGATACTTTCAAATTTCTCACCGGCTAACCTCAGGTTGATCAACGCCCCCTGTAGCGGTGCTAAACTGGGGTTGTAAGCACAGTTTTCAGCATAGCTACCGGTATAGGTTGCATTAGCTGTTTCGATCGCAATGCCACTGGGGCTATTGCTGTAAGGACTGTAGCTTAGTTGCGCCGCCGAGATTGCCTTTTGGACTAGCGTATCTGTGGGGTTGATCGTTATCTCATTGGGCGAAGAGCTCATCAAACGATCGCTAACCCCAAGATCTGATGGGCCAAATGACAGCGGTAACAATTTCTCAAAGCGTATTGCGGGTTGTTGTGGTAATAGCACTTCGAGATCTTTGGCGTGACTCAGCTCATTGATAAATTGACGACAGTGGCCACAAGGCGCCGCGCTAATTGCTAGCTGGGTAAGGTGAGTTTCCCCATGACTCCAGGCATTGGTGATAACACATTGTTCACCGTGGACGGTTTGGCTCAGCGTTTGACCTACAAACTCGATGTTAGCGCCAAGGTAGATACTACCAGACGCACCCAATGCCACCGCGCCCACGTTAAAATTGGAAATGGGGGCGTGGCTGTAGGTTTGAGCTAACGGCACCAAATCACGCAACATCTGGCTCATATCCGGTTGATATTCTGCGAACTGTTGTACCTGTGCCGGACTAAAATGAGCAGCAAACGTTGGCTGTTCAATGATGTCCTTAATTAAGCGTTGTATTGGCTTAGCTAGGGTAGCAAGGCTGGTTATTTGATTTAAAGTTTGGCTCATAAAATACTTCGTTAACTATTATTATTTAAAATAAGCTGGTGCCGATAAGCTCAATAATGTGTCGCTATCTTTAAGGCGCAGCTGACTATCTAATTCGATATCGCTAGGTAATACCCCACAGATGATGGTTTGCTCACCGAGTTGACTAACGCTAATAACAGTTCCTGCATTACGCCAATTTTCACCAATTTGTCGTTCTAGACTATCACCCGCATCCGCCTCAATGTGTGATGATGAGCGCACTATAAACATCGCTCGCTTGTTCAGACCGCGGAAATGCATCCGGGCGACTGTTTCTTGACCAATATAACACCCCTTATTGAAGCTAATGCCATTAATCATCTGCATATTAAGCATTTGAGGAACAAATTGAGCATCAATGGCAGGGGATATTTGCGGGGTGCCGCTCAAATTATCCAACGCAAACCACTCATCTTCGCCTAATCGGCTCACTTCGAGCTCGCTCAATGCAGACGTCAGCGCAACTTGTTGTTGCTCGGTTGCAACGATCAATAAACGTGGCGTATCATCATTCATCAACGGGAACGATGAGATTAATCCATATTGGGTGACAATGGTATCTTGCTCGTCGCTTAACGGGTGTTCACTTAAGGTGTCTGCCCAAGCCAGTGCGGCGCGACCGGTTAAGCCTGTACAATGATATTTAGCACTCGCATTGCTAATGTCGACCTTAGAGAAAACTGCATATTTTTTGAGGCTTGGTAGATGAGGCTCAACGTTTTCTAGTACCTGTAGCGCTAGCACAGTATGCTCAAGTTGTACTAGGCGTAACACGGCTAGCATCTTGCCCTTAGCATCACAATGGGCACCCAGTACGCTTTGTCGTGGGGATAGCTTATCTAAGTCACAGGTTAACTGTCCCTGTAGGAATTTCTTGTTATCTTCACCTGTTAATTCGGTGATACCCAGTGGTAGGCCTGAAAAAACATTAAATACAGAGGTTGATTGAGTCATGAGCGGTATACCTAGAGAATATTGTTGAGGCGATACTAAATAAAAATGCCGCATTAATCAAAGATTAGTGCGGCATTTTGTAGAACAAATCAGATTATGCGGAGTGCAGTGTACGCGCTCGGATAGTGCCATCGATTTTGTAGAGCTCATCTAGGGCATCGTCGGCATCTTTCGCGTCGACTTCCATGACGACATAACCGATCTCTGCCGTCGTTTGTAAGTACTGTGCGCTAATATTAATTTCTTTATCGGAAAACGCCATATTGATTTTATTCATCACGCCGGGTTGGTTTTTATGAATATGCAATAGACGAGACGTGCCAACATGCTGTGGCAAGGAGACTTCAGGGAAGTTGACTGCAGATAGCGTTGAACCATTGTCTGAGTACTTCGCTAATTTACCGGCAACTTCGATCCCTATGTTGGCTTGGGCTTCTTGAGTGCTGCCACCGACATGAGGTGTTAAGATAACGTTGTCGATACCGCGTAGTGGTGAGGTGAACTCTTCATTGTTAGATTTAGGTTCGACAGGAAACACATCGATAGCCGCGCCACTGATATGCTTGCTAACTAATGATTCGGCTAAGTCTTCGATATTAACGACGGTACCGCGTGAGGCGTTAATCAAGATGGCCCCTTTCTTCATCGTGGCCATTTCTTTAGCACTAAACATATATTTAGTCTGTGGCGTCTCAGGGACATGTAATGTGATGACATCTGAGCTGGCTAATAACTCTTCTAACTTGGCGACTTGGCTAGCGTTACCCAAAGGTAATTTATCTTCGATATCATAGAAGCGCACGCGCATGCCTAAGTTTTCAGCCAAGATACCCAGTTGGGTGCCGATGTGGCCGTAACCAATGATCCCTAATTGCTTGCCACGTGCTTCAAACGATCCAACGGCCGATTTCTGCCATTCCCCGCGATGGGCCTTGGCGCTTTTCTCAGGAATGCCACGTAATAATAATAGGATTTCGCCTAATACTAATTCGGCTACCGAGCGAGTATTTGAGAATGGGGCATTAAACACCGGAATGCCAAGCAGCTCAGCCGCTTTTAAGTTGACCTGGTTAGTACCGATACAAAAACAACCAATAGCAACGAGTTTACTAGCGCTAGCGAGTACTTTTTCGCTAAGTTCGGTGCGCGAACGAATACCAATGAAGTGAACATCTTTCATCTTTTCGATTAATTCATCTTCAGGTAATGAGGTTTTCAAACACTCAATGTTGCTGTAACCTGCATTCTCTAATACCTCAAGTGAGCTCGGATGTAAGCCTTCTAATAGTAAAATCTTAATCTTGTTTTTAGTGAGTGAATAATGAACCATAGGTAATTTTCCTAGCTAAGTTAACGCAGTTTTATGTTAAGTAAAGTAACAAATTTAATCCCTTAAAGGGAGAGTTAATTTGTAATATCTATAAATTAATTTATCTAAGCGCTAAGCTACGGTTATAAAGGGATTGGCTATATGGCTTTAGGCTAGTTTGTTGGTGCTCTTTATGTTTTTTTAGCTATTGGGTTGTGCTTTATAGCGATGTTTGTTAAAAAATATCGCCTATTTTTATGACAATCACGACTGCTTAATGCAGGGTAGGAAATTTTTTCTATTTTAATGGAAATTGTTTCTTGGTTGGAGGGGGGGGTAGACATTATTTAAACAGCAGTTTAAAGCGTGAGGTGATAAAACTAGCACCTCACACCTAGAATATTAACGGTGAGACGTCTTTACACCATCCGGCGTTGCTAACAATAAGGTATCAGCGCCGCGCTGTGCAAAGTAACCATTGGTGACGACACCGACTATTGCGTTAATTTGACGCTCGAGTTCACAGGCGTTGTCGACCTTGAAGTTATAGACATCGAGGATAATGTTACCATTGTCAGTCACTACGCCTTCTCGATAGACCGGGTCGCCACCAAGTTTGACTAACTGACGTGCGACATATGAACGGGCCATCGGGATCACTTCAACGGGAAGTGGAAATTCACCAAGTAATTTAACTAGTTTGCTGCTATCGGCAATACAGATAAACTTCTGTGCCACGGCGGCTATAATTTTCTCGCGCGTTAATGCGGCGCCGCCCCCTTTGACCATCTGCATATGCTGGTTAATTTCGTCCGCACCATCAACATAGACACTCAGCTCATCGACGGTGTTAAGATCAAACACTGGAATGCCAAGTTCTTTGAGGCGACGGGTTGATTCCTCAGAGCTTGAAACGGCCCCTTCAATGTCGCTCTTGATACTGCCAAGGGCGTCGATAAAGTGGTTAACGGTTGAACCAGTACCAACGCCAACGATGGTGTTTGGCTCTACATATTCAAGGGCGGCCCAACCAGCGGCTTTTTTCATTTCATTTTGGTTCATTACAGTATCCAGCTCACAAACTTAATAGTAGGGCTATTGTAGCTAATAGCCCTTACACAATCACTATTTTCTTCGCCAGCGTGAAACTAATTGGTCGGTTTTTTTCGCCGATTTTGTTAGCATGCTCTGCGCTACCTTTACGTAGCGGCGTGCCCAATCATATTCGAGGGCAAGAATAGCCAGCGAGATGGGCAATAGCAACATAGTGCCAGGTAACATGATAAAGATTAAAGTCAGTAGCAATAGTCCACCACCTACGAAGGTGATCAGTGCTTTTCTTACCATTTTGCTGCTTGCTAATTTCATGAGGTACTCGAGTATGATGAATTACCTATTGTTAAGCAAAACATGAGCCATGTTTTAATTTGTTGTTTTTTAATTATATTTGATTCGCTTTCATTTTATTTTAATCAAATGTCATATTTTTTAGTGGATTTAACCAGTGAGAATCATAATGGGTGAAGTGAGCGATAAATCTTGGTTTGTGTACTTTGTGCGCTGTAAAGACAGATCTTTGTATTGCGGTGTCACAACGGATATCACGCGGCGTGAGCATGAGCACAACACAACAATACGAGGGGCTAAATACACTCGGGTACGTCGTCCCGTTACTATGGTGTACCAGCAACAATGCGCCAATCGTAGGGAGGCTTGCAAGGAAGAAGCGCGCCTTAAAAAACTGACTAAAGCGCAAAAGGAAGCATTACTTAACTAAATAAACAATTCGCTAGTGTTTTTTGAATAGCGACCACGTCAGATCCGCGTTTTAACTCATAGCTAATCGGCTCTTTATCGCTACCAATCCAAATTTTTAGTTCAGAGTCCATGTCGAAATGGCCGGCACTTTCAACAACAAAGTGGCTAATGGATTTAAAAGGAATCGAGTGATACTGCACTTTTTTTCCTGTTAACCCTTGTTTGTCGACAATTAACATCCGTTTATTGGTAAAGATAAACATATCGCGTATTAATTTGAAACCGAGTTCGACTTGTTCATTATCTGCCAGTATTGGCGCAAACTCGTCATGTAGTTCCTGCTGATCCAATTCTGAAGCGTTACCCATTAATCCACTTAATAATCCCATGTGTTACTCCTTGTGCTCTGTCTTGTGATAGTCGATGTGATCACTGATACGCGCCTGCGTCAGTAAGGTTAATTCTTTGAGACTCAGTTCTTGATATTGATGTGGCAAGATTGGCTCAAGTACTTCGATGGTGATTTTTTGATGTCCTTTAAAGTGTAGACTACTCTTGGGCACCGCTTTATCCGTATCGGTAAGTATAACGGGCATAATCGGTACTTGCATTTCCATCGCGATTTTAAACGCTCCCGTCTTAAAGGACTTTAGTTGACCATCGTTGGAGCGAGAGCCTTCAGGAAATATAAAGATACTACTGCCATTGCTAAGGTGTGCCTTAGATTGACTAATCATATTCTTTATCGAACTAACACCGCCACGCTTTATCGCGACATAACGATTGAGATACATCGTCCAACCGATAAAAGGGATCTTAAAATTTTCAATCTTTGAGACCCATTTGAAATGGGTAAACAACAGTGATACGGCTAACACGTCGAGGGTTGACAGGTGATTTGAGACAATAACATAAGGCTGGTTGGCGACGAATTTCTCGCGACCTTTAATGTTAATCGACCAGAAAGGGTTGGTCCAAAAAAACAACGCCCCCCACAGGTGACTAAAGTAATTGAGTATAATCAACCGACGATCGAACGGGGTGGTGATAATTCTGATCAACACGGCAATAGGAAATAAAACGATTGATAAAAGCATAACCCAAACTAGGTATAGCGCCGATAACACATAACTCAAAATTGATGATCCATTCCAGACTTTAATTGGCGCAATTATATACTAAGGCTTGAGCTCGGGGGGAGGTTTTATACCGTGCTGCACATTTATTTTCATGATGAGGCAAATATCCTGGCTCAATAATTGTTGATAGGCACTTTTGACGCGTTTAACGAGTGACATTGGTGTTTGCTTACTTAGGGCAAAGGAAGGGCGAGAAATAAACGCCGGTGCAAGGTATTGCACCGTATTTATCGGGAATCCACTGGCCGCCAGTTCAAGCTCTATCTGCGCTTGCGAACCAATGATGAGATCGACTCGGCCTAACATCTACATCCCTATGGTTTGACTTATGTGGGATACACGGCTGATTTTTTTAAAGCCGCGTTGCGTCAGATATTGATCGTTGGCGGAATTAATTTGAGTACCGACCCGCAATTTGTGTAGTTGGCTAAAGTCGGTAGACGTTAGTAATGGGTTGGCTAAACGGAAAAAAGAAACCTTGTTAGTTAATGGAAATTGTCCGATCCAGTGAAAACTTTGCTCTCGATGCGGCGTACGGTTAATGGTATATATTAAGACATTAGGTTTGCTCTGGGCCAATTGATAGCTTCGCGCCCATGGATAGGCATTGAGAGTGTATTGGATATCAAGCGAGTCGAGTATATGTTTGACTAATCGAGTGTGTAAACCGACTACTTTACCTTTGGATACATAATTATACGGTGGCAAATTTTCGGTGACGACTTGCAGAGTTACTGCTTTAATGGAGCAAGATACCATTAATAACAACGCTGCCATTAAAGACACAAATATCAATTTCATAATATCGTTTATCGAGGATTTCTTTTCAATCATAGCATGCATTTTGTTGTGGGGTGGATGTTGTGTTCGATCAAGCTGCTGTTTGAGGTATCATGTTAGGATAAATCTTACCTCGATGTAATATTAATTAGATATAAGGAAATCCATGAAATTATTTAGTCACTTTTCTGTTGTCGGCACGACTATAGTGTTAATGCTAAGCGTAGTATCAGCTGTAGTCTTGGCACATGATCATCAATCGATGACCAAACCCCCGCAGGTGCATAAAAGTAATATTATGATCCATATGCCATGGTCACGCGCCTTGCCGCCTGTGGCAACAAACGGTGCAGCCTATTTAATGGTACATAATAATGGCGCAACTATCGACACTATCATCGAGATTAAAAGCCCGATTGCCACGTCGGTGATGATGCACAACAATGTTAGTGATAATGGCAATGTGCGAATGGAGCATGTTGGACAGCTAGCAGTCAAGCCTCGAGGCATGGTGACGTTCAAACCTGGTGGCTTGCATATAATGCTGATGGGACTAAAAGGACCGTTAGTAGCCGGTCAATCATTCCCAATCACTGTCGTGATGGAAAAGGCAGGGGAAATTACTGCCGTCGTTAATATTAAGCAGAACAACGTTGAGCACCATAAGGTGAAGCATACTGATGGCGAGCACCATCATTAACAACAGGCTTGAATGAGGATCCCTTTGAAAAAGCAATTATTGGTATTATTTTGTTGCACTGTCATGGCGTTGATGGGTGTTAGCACGATGGCGACTCAGCAATCGTCGACAGCACAGCTGAAATTATTATTAAAGCAGCATCAGGGCAAGGTTATCTACCTTGATTTCTGGGCCTCATGGTGCGTGCCGTGTCGTAAGTCCCTTCCGTGGATGAAACAGATGCAGCAAGCATACAGTGAGCAAGGCTTGGTAATTATCGCGGTCAATGTTGATGCCGAGCCTGAGCTCGCCGATGCGTTCCTTGCAAAAAATCCCATCGGCTTTAAGGTGGTGTTTGACCCTCGGGGAGTGATAGCTCAGCAATATCAACTGAAAGGGATGCCGAGTAGTTTTTTAATCGGCCGTGATGGTGAGCTTAAGGCGAGCCATGTCGGTTTTTTTAATAATCAGAAGCCGCGCTATCAGGCTCAGATAGAAGCATTACTCGCCCAATCCTTAGAGGAAGAACAATGATTAATAAGATGAATGTTTTAATAGCCACATCGGTCATTTTACTCGCCAGTGGTTGCACTAATTTAGGGGTGCAGCCGTGGGAACGAGATCTGTTAGCGCAAGAGGGCATGTCGTTAAATAATCCGGTTGATAATGCGCTGGACGATCATATTTACTTTAGTAAGGAAGCGTCGAGTGGCGGTAAGAGCTTTGGTGGCGGAGGTTGCGGATGCAATTAACGCATCGCAGTAAACCCAAAGTGCTTAATGTTAAAGCCGCATTAAGCCTGGCAACTTGTGCGCTGCTTGGGGTTAACCCTGTTGCTGCCCAGGGTGAGGGGCAGTCGACAGAGCCATGGTCATTTGATACGGCGGTGTTGTTTTATAGCGAAGCAGACCGCGTTAGCGCGCTCGAGGCAATGGTTAGCGCCACAAAAGAATTTGATGATCAGCACTTTTTAAACCTAAAACTGACCCTAGACACGCTAACTGGTGCTTCTGCCAATGGTGCGGTGGCACAGCCACATGCACAAACATTTACGCGGCCCTCGGGCCAGGGGCAATATCAGATAACGCCAGGTGATACGCCACTCGATGATACGTTTAAAGATACCCGTGTTCAGATAAATGGCCAATGGACTCAACCACTTGGACAGCACTTAACGGGGAGTGTTGGTGGTCATCTATCCAAGGAGTTTGATTATCTGTCATTGGGATTTAATGCCAATGTTGGCTATGATTTTAATCAGAAAAACACCACAGCCACCCTTGGTTTTAGTCATTTTAAAGATACATTTTCACCGATAGGTGGCATTCCCAAACCGTTTGCCTCGATGGGTATTGGTGATAGCAACGCACCTAATTGGGATGGTGACTTTGCCGCGACTCGACTCACTGATCAAGACGACAAAAATACCACCGATATTCTGGTCGGTCTGACGCAAGTCATTAATCGACGTATGGTGACGCAGTTTAACTATTCCTATTCGGTGGTTGATGGTTATCAGACCGATCCGTTTAAAATCCTTAGTGTGGTTGATGGACAAGGTATTAGTCAGGATCTGGTGTATGAGAGTCGGCCAGACAAACGCACCAAGCACAGCGTGTTTGCACAAACCAAATATCACTTTGGCGATTCGATATTAGATTTATCTTACCGCTATATGTGGGACGATTGGCAGATAAAGTCTCATACGCTCGATAGTCGGTTACGGATTAAGTTGGACGGTGGTTACACCATCGAGCCACACGTGCGACTGTATAGTCAAACGGCGGCGCAATTTTATCAGCCTTTCTTACATCAGGGGCAACTGATGGCAAGTTTTGCCAGTGCGGATTATCGGATCGGCGCAATGGATACGTATACGCTCGGACTTAAGATGGGAATGAGGCTCAAGGATGGTAACAAATTAGCCGTTAGGTTGGAATATTATAGCCAGCGCCCGAAGGATTCTGGTTTTACTCAGCCCGGCGCTCTGGCTGAGCAGGATCTTTATCCCGGTGTCGATGCTGTGATACTACAGATGAGCTACTCGTTTTAATGACGCAACGCGCATTTAGTTTGCTCAAACAAAGCGATGGTCATAGCATTACATTTGATGCCATGGCCAGTCCCTGTGAAGTGTTAATCGACAGTGATGATCCGCTGCTCGCTAGCGAAGTGGCGCAGGCGGTTACTCAGGAAGTGTGGCGCATCGAAGATAAATTTAGTCGCTACGATCCTAACAGCTTATGTAGTCAAATTAATCATGGAGATGGTCAGGCGATTAGCATCGATAATGAGACTTACCTACTGCTTAATTTTGCGCAGCAATGCTATGAACTAAGTGATGGCTTGTTTGATATTAGCAGCGGCGTGCTAGGTCGGGTATGGCAGTTTGATGGCAGCGATAAAATTCCTAGCGCCGCGCAGGTCGTTGAGGTACTAGTGCGGGTTGGCTGGCCGCGAATCGACTATGACGAGCAGCAAATAATCATGCCCAAAGCAATGGAAATCGATTTCGGTGGTATCGGTAAAGAGTATGCGGTGGATCGCGCTATTTTGTCGGTAGCGGCGCTAACTGACGAGCCGGTGTTAGTTAATTTAGGCGGCGATCTGTGCGCCAGTGCGCCGCGCCACAATGGTCAACCTTGGCAGGTGGGGATCGAGCATCCGGGGTTGGTCGATAAACCATCGATGATGGTTTCTCTCTATCGAGGCGCGCTGGCCACCAGTGGCGATGCTAAACGTTTCTTATTGTCACAGGGTAAACGTTATAGTCATATTCTTAATGCTAAGACGGGTTGGCCGATTGAACAAGCACCCGCATCAATCACCGTAGCGGCGCAGCACTGCGTCGAAGCTGGGGTCTTTGCCACCTTAGCGATGCTGCAAGGTGAGAATGCGGAGGATTTTTTGCAGGCGCAACAGATCAAACACTGGGTGATTCGTCATCCGTCAGAATGATCAAACGAGATCTCGTTAAGGATCTCTTCGCCGCTCTAATCAAGGTAGTTAGGTAGCTTAGGTAATTTGTCTATATCGGCTCTTTCATGTTGAATGACAACTCGCGCAGCAGTTTTCTTGGCAATCGCCTCAAATACCGCCATCGATTTAAGCGTGGCTGCTTCGTCATGGTTAAAACGAGGCACTCGTTTTAGCTGACGGCTCTTTGTTTGATGGTAATACCAACCTAGCAAATTATCTGATCATTTTTTACGGCCTAAATTAATGATACCTGCGTTATTTATTAACTGCTTAGAATCACTAAGCACGCTAATAAATGCCTTGGTCTAATCAATTTA
>Ga0105356_10000422_pt1 | contig 39942 bp, 32 predicted proteins | sample GOMGulsemesocosm_3_FD_83502 | JGI IMG/M metagenome (GOLD analysis project Ga0105356, IMG submission 83502) | Methane-oxidizing microbial communities from mesocosms in the Gulf of Mexico - GOM9D Gulf of Mexico | ecosystem: Environmental > Aquatic > Marine > Cold seeps | place: Gulf of Mexico...
AAAAAGAAAGAAAAAAGCTTTTTAATCATATTCAATTTTAGGGGGTAAATTACCAACTTTTATAATTGTTTTTTGTCGATAAACACAAACATACTGCAAAAATATCACACGTCATATTTAAGAAAATGCTTTTTTAAAATATATCTGTTATTTTTTGTATAATCTTAACGTTAAAGTTGCGTTCAAATTGTTATTTTTGAGGTAATTTTTTGAAAACGATTAAAGCAATAAACAACCAATGGGTTTATTAAGAACACTTCTTGTTATAGTAACATTCTATTATTTATTTAAAATAATATCTAGATATGTAATGCCTTTTTTACTAAAAAGGTTCATAAACAAAATGCAAAACAAAGCACAACAGCAACAGAATAATCACCAACAATCAAATATGAAAGAAGGTGAAACCATTATTGATAAAAAGCCGATTAAAGAAGGGCAAAGCAATAATTCTGTTGGAGAATATGTTGATTACGAAGAAATTGATTAGATAATGAATTTGAAAAGAGCACTTCCTTATTGTTTCGCAATACTAGTATTTATCGTTGCGGCGATATTATATTTCAATCCGGTTTTAAAAGGGCAAAAACTGAAACAGAGTGATATAACTCAGTTTAAAGGAATGTCTAAAGAAATTGCAGATTATAGAACTGAAAAAGGAGAGGAGCCTTATTGGACAGGTCGCGCTTTTAGCGGAATGCCAGCCTACCAGGTTAGTGCACATTATCCAAACGATTATATTAAAAGTCTAGACAGTCTTTTGCGTTTTTTACCAAGACCAACTGATTACTTGTTTTTATATTTTTTCGGATTTTTCATATTATTATCGGCATTGAAAGTAAAGTACAAGTTGGCCATTCTAGGCGCATTGTCCTTTGGGTTTTCTACTTATTTAATCATAATTTTCGGAGCCGGCCACAATGCCAAAGCACATGCGATAGCATATATGCCAATGGTGTTGGCGGGTGTAATATGGATATTTCAAAAACGATATTTATTAGGATTTGTTGTTACAGCCATTGCTATGGCGTTAGAAGTAAACACAAATCATCCTCAGATGACCTATTATTTAGGTTTTATAATTCTTATTTTAGGAATTGTAGAACTGATAGAAGCACTTAAAAAGAAACAACTAGTCGTTTTTTCTAAGCAATCTATTGTAATCATTGGGGCTATTGTTATTGCAATTGGTGTAAACTCTACGCGCTTAATGGCAATGAAAGAATATGCCGATTATAGTACAAGAGGAAAAACAGCCTTAACCATTGAGGCTGATGGAACTCCAAAAAAAGTAAAAGAAGGATTGTCTAAAGAATACATTACAGAGTATAGTTACGGACTTACAGAGACATTCAATTTGTTCATCCCTAGGTTTATGGGAGGTGGGACAGTTGAAGAGTTGGATGAGAATTCTGAGTATTATCAAGCTTTTAAAGCTAAATACGGACCGCAAGCTGCCGATGAATATTCTAAGCAAGTATTGACCTATTGGGGAGAACAAACCATTGTTGAAGCTCCAGCTTATATCGGAGCTGTGTTGTTTTTCTTATTTGTATTAGGTGCTTTTCTTGTAAAAGGAAAGATTAAAAAATGGTTGGTCGCAGCAACGATATTTTCAATCGTTTTAAGTTGGGGTAAAAATTTCGAGATTATTACCAATTTATTTATTGACTACGTTCCGTTGTACAATAAATTCAGGGCGGTTTCTTCCATTCAGGTAATAGCTGAATTGTGCATTCCTTTATTAGGGATTCTAGCTCTGAAAACGTTTTTCTCCAAAGATATTAGTTTTGATGAAAAGAAGGACTCTCTTAAAAAAGCATTTTATGTTGTTGGTGGATTTGCCTTGTTTTTTGTGCTATTCGGTACCAGCTTGTTTTCATTTGATGGATTTAGAGATGCTTCTTTAGCCAATTATAAAATTGATGGACTGGTGGATGCCTTAATTTCTGATCGAAAGACAATGTTATTTCAAGACAGTTTAAGAACGCTTGTTTTAGTTGGGGTTTCTTTTTGTGTATTGTGGTTTTTTGTCAAAGAGAAAATCAACCAAACAAAAGCAATTGTTGTTTTTGCAGCATTAATTTTATTTGACTTGGTTTCGGTAAATATAACATACGTAAACTCAGATTCGTTTAGTACTGCAAGAAATATTGAAAACCCATTTCAGTTAAATGCAGTTGATAAAGAAATTCTAAAAGATAAAAGTCATTATAGAGTTGCAAATTTTGCTTCAAGTCCGATGCAAGACGGTAGAACATCCTATTTTCATAATTCTATTGGAGGTTATCACGCTGCAAAAATGGGACGTTACCAAGAGCTGTTCGATTATCAAATTGCAAAAAATAATATGGAAGTATTAAACATGTTAAATGCAAAATACATTATTGTTCCGGGGCAAAAAGGAGGAGCCACAGTTCAAGAAAATCCAAATGCAAACGGAAATGCTTGGTTTGTATCTAAACTAGTAACTGTTAATTCTGCAGATGAAGAAATGAAAGCTTTAGATAATTTGAAAACTAAAACTACAGCTGTAATTATCAATAGTAATATCTCTACAAAATTTGAGAAAGATTCTACAGCAGTCATTCAGCTTATAAATAATGAGGTTACGGCATTAACATATCAATCGAGCTCAATTAAAAATCAGTTTGCTGTGTTTTCTGAAATCTATTATAAAGATGGTTGGAATGCATATGTAGATGGAGAATTAAAACCACATTATAGAGTAAATTATGTATTACGTGGAATAGAAATTCCCGCAGGAAAGCATCAAATAGAATTTAAGTTTGAGCCAACTGTAATACAAAACGGAAAAACAATTACGTTGGTTTCTTACTTCTTGTTGTTTATCATTCCGATTGGATGGTTTTTTTACGAGAAGAAAATGAAAACGAACGAATTATAAATCCAAAGACTTTATAAAGTTTGAAGGAGTTATTCCAACTTGTTTTTTAAAAGCTCTTGTAAAAGCAGATGCGTTTGTGTAACCGATTTCTTCAGCTAAATATTGAATGGTGTAATTGTGAAGTCTTTTATCGGTCTTAAGCCTGTTTATCAAATAATCAATTCTAAGTTTAGAGATGTATTGCTTAAAACTTTGCTGTTTGGTGTTGTTTATAATGTATGATAAATATGAAGTATTGGTTTCTAATTTTTTAGCTAGTTGATGAATGCTAAAATCTTTATTAAGAAATAGTTCAGAGTTTTCTAATTCTACTAATTGATCAAGTATCGTGTTTTCTAATTCCTTTTCAATATGATATTCCTTCTTTTGAGGTGTATTTTTAATTTTGATTTCATCTAGCTTTATATTAAATTTTTCAGATGCTTTTTTTCTTCTGTAATAAAAATAAACAACTAAAATAATGACAAGAACACTAATTAATACGATTTGAACTATGTGATTGTTATGTTCTCTTTTTACATTTTTTAGGCTCTCTTTTTTTATCTGATTTAAATTGTATAAATAATGAGATTTATTAAATTTAGTCTTGTCTGTGTTTAATAAAGAGATTTCATGTAAACCCAATTCAGAATACTTATATGCGCTGTCTGATTTGTTTAAAGTATCATATTCTTTAGCAAGAATGGTATAAATTTTTAATCTGTTTTTTCTAGCGCTAGGTGTATTCTGTTGATAGTTTAAAAAACGTTGAGCAAAATAGATTGTAGAGTCTTTTTTATTTAGATGATGATAGGTTACGGCTTTTAAAAAACTTAAATCTTGGCCAGCTCCAATAGGTGATTTTATCGTTTCAATTAAATATAATGCGTAGTTGTATTTCTCTTGTTTGATCAGTACTTGAACTCTTTTAAGCGTGTACAGTTGATAACTGTCTTCATGAGGAGGTTGAAAATTTAATGCAACGTTATATGCTTTTTTGTAGTACAAGTAAGCTGAATCTAACCTGGAGTCTTTATAGTTGGTACTTTGATTTAAGTAAGTGTTGCCTAAAATATTTAAGGCACTGCTTTTATGTGTGATGTACGAATATTTTTGTTTGTCCGTAGTTATGTTGATTAAATCAATTTCTTTAATTCCGCTTTTAAGTATGCTTATTGCCTCATCATAAAAACCTAAAGCAGATTTAATCAATCCTTTTCCAAATTGATTAGATACCTTTTTTAGATAAAATCTAGTGCCTTTGTTTTTAAAGTTTCTTGAGATTTTTTCTTTTAAAACTAAATAATCAAATGCTTGAGTGTAGTTATTGGTATTTTTGTTAATCCAAAAAAGTCTATCATAAATATTAAACTTGTTTTTCTGTTGACAATCACTATTTGAATCTTGAATGCTTGCTAAAATAGATAAACAAATAGCTTCTGATTTTTTGTATTCTCCTTTTTTATAAAATATATTCGCTTTAACAATCCCCCCATAAACCTTAACACAAGGGGTTAATGATTTTTGCATTTCTGCAGAATAGAATAAAAGACTGTCTATGTTTTTTTCTATTCCTCTAGAGTAATTTTCTTTTTCGAAAATGTTTAATCGATCTATTATGCTTTGCCCAATAGCAAATTGAGACATTGATATAAAGACTATAAAAAAGCATAATTTTTTCACTCTCATTAAGGAAATAGATTTATCAATTATTTGAAGAACCAAATTACTCCTTTTTTTAAGAAAACAGTGATTTTTATAAGTCCTTATACGTCATATTTTTATCAATTGTTGATTGTGCTTTTCCTAAAAAGCAGAATACTTTCCTTTTATATACACTTTATGAGTAGTACTTTAGCTGTACCTAATCAAGATGTTCATTTTGGGTAGGTTTAATTGAATAGAATAAAATTATGAAAAAGGAAGTGAAAAGAGAGCGGTAAGCTCTCTTTTTTTGTTTTAGAAATGCTATAAAGTAATAATGATTGTATATTTTTGAATTTCGAAATTTGATGAACTTTTATTAAACTGTTAAATAGTTGGAATGAAAATAGGAATGTTGTTGAACGGAAACTATCCGGCAGATATTAGAGTTAGAAAAGAAGCAGAAACACTGGTCGAAAATCATTTAGTGTATGTTTTATGTAAGAGAAGTCCAGGAGAAAAAGAATATGAAGTAGTAAATGGAGTTCAAGTAATTCGTAAAATAGAATATCATAATTTGTCTCATGAAGGGATTATTGACGTAATCGCTTCTGTCAGTTTTATTCACCCGTTCTTTAAAAGAGAATTACCATATTTTATCAAAGAAAACGCTATTGATGTGTTGCATGTGCATGATCTACCTTTGGCAAGAACTGCTTTTTTGGCAGCAAAGAAAAACGGTTTAAAAACAGTATTGGATTTGCATGAAAATTATCCAGCAGCATTGATGACATGGTTTTCTTGGAGAAAAAACCCTATAATTAGGTTGAAGAATAAGCTCTTTTTTAGTTATAACCGTTGGAGTATCTATGAAAGAAGAATCTTAAAAAAGTTTGATATTCTAATTACTGTTGTTGATGAAATGAAACAGCGATTGATTGAACAGCATAATATAGAGGCAACAAAAATTGTGATTGTACCAAATGCAGAGAAAAAAGAGTTTGCTAAAAACTTTGAAACTCAACAACCTGATTATTTTAAAAATCATGCAAATAGATTCATAATTTCTTATGTTGGTGGGTTTGGACCTCATAGAGGGTTGCATACCGCAATTAATGCAATGAAGTTGATTGTTGAGAAAATACCCAATGCATTATTGGTATTAGTTGGTCCAGCGAATCACGACGTAAGATTGTATTTGGAAAACTTAATTGCAGAAAACAAATTAGACGGTTTTGTAGCAATAAAAGGAAGAGAGCCTTTTGAAAATGTTGTAAACATTATGAAAAGTTCTTCCGTAAATATCATTCCACATATTTCAAATGAACATACAGAAAGTGCAGTTCCGCATAAGTTTTTTCAAATCCTATTATCAGGGAAACCATTATTGGTTTCAGACTGTGCACCTATGAAAAGGATGATAAACGAAAGAAAAATCGGAACTTATTTTGAGGCAGAAAATCCTGAGAGTTTTGCGAGATCTGTAATTGAAATTCATTCAAATTATGATCTTGCTTTAGAAAAAGCAGTCAAAGGAAACGACGAATCTTTAAATGGTGATCTTAATTGGGAATTTACATCTAAAAACTTAGTACATTTATACGATAACCTAACAGTTTGAAAGTTTTAATCGTAACATATTATTGGCCGCCTTCTGGAGGTTCTGGAGTTCAACGTTGGTTGAAGTTTGTAAAATATTTACAAGATTTCGGCATTGAACCAGTGGTATACACTGTTGAAAATCCTAAATACTCAATTTCGGATGATTCATTAGCAAAAGAAATTTCGAATTCTATAGAAGTTTTGCGTCAACCAATTTGGGAGCCAAATAACATTTTGTCTGTTTTTAAAAAGAAAGACGCACAGCAAAGTTCTGGCTTCTTAAATCCGAACCCGAGTTTTTTCGGAAAGATGCTGCAATACATTCGTGCAAACTATTTTATTCCTGATGCACGTAAATTTTGGGTAAAACCATCAATCACTTACTTGAAAAAGTATTTAAAAGAAAATAAAATTGATGCGATAATCACTTCGGGGCCACCTCATAGTTTGCATTTAATAGGGATGGAGTTGAAAGATCAATTGCATATAAAGTGGATTTCTGATTTTAGAGATCCATGGACAGAAATCGATTATTTTGAGCAATTGCCATTGACAAACAAGTCAATAGAAAAACATCATAAATTAGAAGAAAAAGTATTGCGTAATTCTGATGCTGTTCTTGTAATTGGTAAAACGATGAAAGAGAAGTTTAGTAAGTTCTCAAAGAATATTCGTGTAATTACCAATGGTTATGATTCAGAAACTATTAAAACTGAAACCAATTTAGATGCATCATTTACAATTACGCATATTGGTTTAATGAATGCTGATAGGAATCCGCACCTATTTTGGAAAGTCATCTCTGGTATTTGCAAAGAGAATAACGAGTTTTTAAAAGATTTAAAAATTCAATTGATCGGTAAGGTTGCTGATGAAGTTGATGCAAGTATTGCAGAACATCAAATAAAGAAGGTAATTAAAATTGATTATGTACCTCACAATGAAGTGAAGTTGTATCAAGATAAATCTCAGTTACTCTTGCTAGCGGTTAACAATGTTAAAAGTGCAAAAGGAATTATTACGGGGAAAATATTTGAATATTTACAAGCAAAACGACCTATCTTAGCTATCGGACCAGAAGACGGCGATTTAGCCGAGTTATTAAATGAAACAAATGCAGGTTGTATTATTGATTTTAATAACGAAGAGAAGTTGAAAAAGAATATTTTGAAGTATTATAAAGAATACAAAGAGAATGCTCTTTTAGTGAATTCTAAAAATATTGCCCAATATCATAGGAAAGAATTGACAAGAAAGTTGTCAGAAATTATAAAAGATACAGTAGGATAGTTATGAAAAAAATTGTCACAATTCTTGGTGCAAGACCACAGTTTGTAAAAGCAGCTGTTTTAAGTAGAGTCATAAAAAAACACAATAAAATTGAAGAAGTTTTAGTACATACTGGCCAGCATTTTGATGCCAATATGAGTGCTGTTTTTTTTGAAGAAATGGAGATTCCAAAACCGACATATAATTTGGCAATTAATAGCTTAGGGCATGGAGCAATGACTGGTCAGATGCTTGAAGAAATTGAAAAAATTTTATTCGCAGAAAAACCAGATGCGGTTGTTGTATATGGAGATACAAATTCGACGATTGCTGGCTCTTTAGCTGCAAAAAAAACACACATTAAAGTAGTGCATGTTGAAGCAGGTTTGCGATCTTTTAATATGAAAATGCCAGAAGAAATAAATAGAATTCTTACCGACAGAATTTCAGATTTATTATGTTGTCCAACTGACACAGCAATAAAAAACTTAAAAGCAGAAGGTTTTGATAATTTGCCAATTCGAATTGAAAAAAATGGCGATATTATGAAAGATGCTGTTGCTTATTATGGGCAAACTTCCGCAGAGAAATCAACTATTATATCTTCTTTAAAATTAAAAGAGAATGAGTTTGTATTGGCAACAATCCACAGGCAAGAAAACACCGATGATGTGGGGAAACTGAAATCAATATTCGCTGGATTGGAAGAAATTCACACAGATTCCACGGTTGTGTTGCCTTTGCATCCAAGAACAAAAAAAATGTTAGAAACTAACAATTTAAAACCCAATATCACTTTTATAAACCCTGTTGGATATTTTGACATGTTAGAGTTGTTGAAAAACTGCTCGATGGTGATATCTGATAGTGGAGGATTGCAAAAAGAAGCATTCTTTAATAAAAAGAACTGTGTAATTGTTAGAGAGGAAACAGAATGGGTTGAGTTGGTCGAAAATGGTTTTGCAGAAATAGTTGGTAGCGATCAAACAAAAATGGTTTCAGCCTTTAACAATTTTAGAAATACAACTTCAGATTTTAATAAAAATTTATATGGAAACGATGTTGGAGAAAGCATTCATCAATCCATTTTATCATTAATTAGTTAAAGAGATATCTATTGGGAATTGTTTTAAAACAATCATTTAAGAATACCCTAATTACTTTTGTAGCCTTTGCAATTGGCGGAACAAATGCGTTGTTTTTATACACGAACTTCTTAGAAGACCAATATTACGGACTGGTAACCTATTTGCTATCTGCAGCGAATATATTAATGCCTTTAACAGCATTTGGAGTGCAATACTCCATTATAAAATTCTACTCATCTTACAGTTTAAAATTAGAAAAAGATAAATTTTTAAGTTCTTCCTTATTGTTGCCTTTATTAATTGCAATTCCTTTTGGATTTATTGGGAGTCTTTTTTATGAACAAATAAGCACCTATTTATCATTAGAAAATGAGATAATTAAAGATTTTACTTGGGTTATTTATTTAGTCGCAATTGCAACGGCCTATTTCGAAATATTTTATGCTTGGTCTAAGGTTCAGTTTCAATCTGTTTTCGGAAATGTATTAAAAGAAATATTTTCTAGGGTTGCAGCAATGATCTTATTGGTTTTGGTCTATTTTGAAATCATCTCTCAAACTGAATTTATTTATTATTTAACAGGCGCTTATTTCATCAGAACTTTTATGATGATGATTTATGCTTTTCGGGTTTATAAACCTAATTTCACTTTTCAGTTGCCAGAAAACTATAAAGAAGTCTTAAAATATGCTTCCTATATCATTTTAGCAGGGTCTGCTGGCGCAATTTTAATAGACATAGATAAGTTTATGATTCCGCAAAAAGAAGCGATACAGCTAACGGCATATTATGCTGTTGGTATATACATGGCTTCTGTTTTAGAAGTTCCTGGTAGAGCAATGGCTCAAATTGTGCAACCAATTACAGCAAAGGCACTCAATGAAAATAATCATACGGAAATAAAAAAATTATACAAGAGTACTTCTATCAATCTATTGCTGATTTGTGGACTATTATTTTTGCTAATCAATCTAAATGTTTCTGATGTTTATCTGTTGATCAAGCCAGAATATGCAGACGGAATCTATGTTGTTTTAATGATTTCTGTAGCTAAATTATACACAATGGCTTTAGGGAATAACGGAGCAATCATATCGAATTCAAAATATTATAAAATCTTATTGCCTTATGCAATCGGAATGTCTCTTTCTGTTATTTTACTAAATAACTGGTTGATTGATATCTATGGGATGAATGGAGCTGCATTGTCTACAAGTACAGTGATCCTTGTTTTTAACACTGTTAAATGGTGGTATGTAAAACATAAGTTCGGAATTTCTCCTTTTACCAGAAAAACGATAATCTTATTATTAATTTTAGTCGTTTTTTATGCAATATTCTCTTTTTTAAAATTAGAATTTCATCCATTAATAAACATCTTGCTTAAAAGTACTTTAATAGTAGTTCCTTATATATTACTGATTAAAATGATGAATGTATCTACGGATATTAGTGGCTTATTTGATAAATATATTTTGAGAAAATAAATTTATAGAAAGCAATCTATTGTGTCTGCTAGCATATGAATAAGTAATCCAATGCCAATAACCCTTACTTTTTTTATAAATAACAACCCAACATAAAAAACCATTGCATAATACGTATGTAAAGGATGAAAGTTGATGCTACATCTGTTAGGATCAAAAACGGGTGTTGCCAATAGGTGATCTAAATCAATTACAATTGCAGCAATTAATAGTAAATACACTTTGCTCCATTGCGTTTTGTAAAAGAACAATGCAATGAATAGCGGAACAACAAAATGAATGCTATAATGTATGATAAATTTAATATCCATAAGAGTGTAAAAATAAAAAAGACTTGCGATTAAACAAGTCTTTTGTAATAGATAACATAACTAATTAGGGGGTAGTTATTTTTGTATTGGGGAATACTAACATTATATATCAAATATAAGGTATTTATACCTGCTGTCAATTAACATATGTTTATGGATTTTGTCTATTTAGAGTACAATTCTTTACGAATTCGACTAAGTTGTACAGGCGTGATATTTAGAAAAGAAGCCACGTGATATTGTTGAATTAGATTGTCAATATTATGAATGTCTTTTTTTAGTTTAAGATACCTTTCAGTAGCATTTAACACTGTTAACTCATGGATTCTTTTTTCTGTTCTTAGAAAAATATTTTCTAAAACTCTAACATAAAAATGAGCTAAGTCATGGTGTTCTTCAGTTAATTTAATAAAAGAAGGAAAATCTCCAACTAAAATTTCACAATCCGTTAAACAATCATAAATAGTGGTAGAGGGTTTCTTTGTAATTAATGAAGACAAGGGGCCAGAAGTTGTGATAGGAACATATAGTGTTCTAATGTATTCTTTGCCGTTGTTATCTCTATCGTAACTTCGTATAATTCCAGTTTTTAACAAAAAGAAATTGGTTGCTATTTCACCTTCATTTGCAATGATGTCTCCTTTATTGTACTTTTTTAAGTATACAATTTCTTTAAAGAGAGTTCTAGAATTTACGGATAAATTTGGGGAGTATGCATCGATAAATCTAGTAACAAAATCCATAGTAAAAATTATTTTTCTTTAGAATATAGTTCTTTACGTATTCTACTTAACTGAACAGGGGTGATGTTTAAATAAGAAGCAATATGGTATTGTTGAATCAAGTTGTCAATATTTGGAGCATCTTTTTTTAGTTTTAAGTACCTTTCTGTTGCATTTAAAGTTGTCAATTCTTGTATTCGTTGAACTACTTTTATGAAAACATTTTCTAGTATTTTTGCATGAAAAATAGCTAATTCATGATGCTCTTGTGTTAGTTTAAGAAAAGCAGGGTAATCTCCAACAAGCATTTCGCAATCTGTTAAGCAATCATAAGTAGCTTCTGAAGGTGAGTTTTTTATCAATGCACTCAAAGAGCCAGTTGTTGTAATTGGAACAAATAAGGTTCTTATGTGTACTTTTCCTTTTTCATCAGCAGTGTAGGCTCTAGTTACTCCACTTTTTAAAATGTAAAACTTATCTGTAAAATCACCAAGCAACACATATGATTCGTTTTTTGAGAACTTTTGAGTAACAATTATACTTTTAAAAAGGTATAAGGACTCTTCAGAAAGAGGATAAATTTGATTTGCAAATGCTCTTATAAAGCCCATGATTTTTATTGTAAATAATACCCTATAAATTTAAAGGTTTATTTTCTAAAAAACTAATTGTATTTGGCCCTTCCATAAATAGAAGATCTAAAATAGATAAGTTGCTGATGAAGCCATGTTTGTCATCAAACATTTGTACGTAAGATTCAAAACTAGTACCATGTTGCTGCTTTGCATTTGCTAAAATTCTGTAATCATTTTGTGGAGAAACATCGAATTCTTGTGTTTTGGTATAGCTTTCTGATATTTGTAGAGCATCCATGATAAACAGATAAGAGTCAATATTAACATCTAATAAATAAGTGTATCTTTTTTTGAGAATAGATTGAAGATCATCTTCGTAAAATTCAAAAAAAGGAGAGTTTCTATACGCCGTTTGTATCGATTTTAAATGTTGACTTTGCCAATTGCTATTTGGCTCGACGAGGGTGTCTCTAGTTTTTTTTCTGTTGTTATTTTCTAAATGCTTTACCGGTATATTTAATAATTGCTTTCCGTTTGCCCCGAATATATAACAACGATTTCTATAGGTTTGCTTTTGGAAATTATCTTCTACTTCAAAAACAATCTCGTCAGAATTGAGCATTGCTCTGTATTGAGAAATAGGAGAGAAGTATGTGGGTAAAAACAATGCCATAAGTTATTTATGCAGATTTTTTTTGTTTTCTGTAATAATTGATTATGAAATAACCGGCTAGAGCGATTAAGAAAAATTTAAAATAAGAATACGGTTCATCATCACCACCAACAGTAGTAAACATTCTATCCCATCTGATTGACTTTAGCTTCTCTACAATTCCGCTTGCATTAGGGTCCCAACTTAACCAGATAAACACTGGTTTACCAACGACATGATCAAAAGGCACATAACCCCAGAAACGAGCATCTAAAGAACTTTGTCTGTTGTCTCCCATCATCCAATAGTAATCTTGTTTAAAGGTGTAAGAGTCTATCTTTTTACCATTTAAGTAATAGGCACTTCCTACTATTGAAAAGTTGTTGTGTTCATATCTTCTAATAATTTGCTCATAAAAAGGAATTGATTTTTCATTCAAAGCAACCGTTTCCCCTTGTTTAGGAATGTAAATTGGACCGTAATTATCTTGATTCCATTTGTATTGTGGGTTGTGTGGAAAAACATCTTCTTTATAAGTGCCCTTTGGTTCAATGTTTTTAGTAACACTTTTAACAATTGGATTTTTTGCAATTAAAGCGGCTTCATCATCAGTAAGGTTCAATAGAAACTTACCATCTCTCGTTCCGTAGTACTCTCTTATATTATACCTTTTTACAGCACCTTGATTAAATTGCTTTCCTTCTGTATCTACTGTAAATAGATATTGTGTTTTTGCTCTTCCTGGTAAAACAGTTCTCTTTCCGTTGATAAAAACATATCCATCCCTAACTTCAAGTGAATCTCCTGGGATTGCAACACACCTTTTTACGTAGTTTGTTCTTTTATCAACAGGCTTATAAGTGAATTTACCTGAGTTATCGCCCCACATTGTTTTTAATGAATCTGATGGCCAGCTAAATACAACAATGTCATTACGTTTAACCTTCTGTATGCCTGGTAGCCTTAGGTAGGGCAATGTTAATTTGTTTAATATAGATTCTTGATTTTTAGAACTTGAAAGAAATGATTTACCGAGTAAAGGTAGAGTATCGTGTACCATTGGAGCTGCAACGGTAGTCATTGGTACTCTTGCTCCGTAATGAAACTTGCTTACAAAAAGAAAGTCTCCAACGTATAATGTTTTTTCTAGTGATGATGTTGGAATTGTATACGGTTGCATAAAATAAGTATGCACCAAAGTGGCTGCTATAATGGCAAATGCAATTGAACTAATCCATTCTCCGAGAGCAGATCTTGGTTGTAAGCTTCTCTCTTTTATATATTCAGTGTTTGTAAAGTAATTGATATAGAAAATATAAAAACCCAAGGTGAGTACAGATAAAATAGTATCGGGTCTTTTGTTATGCCCAAAACTTCGACACGTTTCTATCCATATTATAGGAAACATTAATAAGTTAACGATAGGAACAAATAATAGAATGACCCACCATTTTGGTCTGTGTATAATTTTCATTAATACAATTGCATTGTAAACCGGTACAATTGCTTCCCAAGATTGTCGTCCAGCTTTAACGTATAATTTCCAGGTAGCTAAAAAATGTACTACTTGAATTGCTAGGAAAAAAATAAACCATTCGGTAAAAGTCATAATCTGTATTTTTTGAACCCTTAAATTAAAGGCTGTCTTTTTGTTCTATTGATAAGTTGTTTTTTCTAATAAACGTTACACTCTTTAACGGATGTTTAACACATCTCTCATTGAGAAAACCCCTTTTTTATTTTGAATCCACTCTGCAGCAACAACTGCACCTAATGCGAATCCTTTTCTGCTGTGTGCAGTATGTTTAATCTCTATCGAATCTACTTCTGATGAATAATCGATTGTGTGTGTGCCAGGAACGTCAGGAATCCTCTTTGAAGTAATCGGAATACTAACATCAGAAACTTCTCCATCTAACTCCCAATTGCTCATCTCGCTGTTTTCAATAATTCCTTCTGCCAGTGTAATTGCTGTTCCGCTTGGAGCGTCTAATTTTTTTGTGTGATGAATTTCTTCCATAGTGATATTATAATCACTTAAGTTGTTCATCATATTGGCAAGTTGATTGTTTAATTCGAAAAAAATATTTACCCCCAAACTAAAATTAGAAGCATATATAAAAGCCCCCTTTTTTTGTTTGCATAAATCTGTTGCTTTGTCATAGTCTTCTAACCAGCCTGTTGTTCCAGAAATTACGGGAACATTGTTGTTAAAACAATTTGTAATATTCTTGAAAGCAGAATCTGGAACGCTAAAATCGATTGCAACATCGGCTTTTGCAAGATTATATGAGTCACTGTTGCTTATTTTTAAAACAATTTCGTGCCCTCTTTGTAAAGCGATTTTTTCAATCTCCTTACCCATTCTTCCATACCCTAATAATGCTATTTTCATCTTAAAAAGAATATTTTAATTTCAATCCAACTCTTGGAGTGTCAAATTGTATTGGATTGGGAACCATTGTTGGAGAAAAACTAAGATTGTCATTGGTGTTAAATTGTATTAAATGTGCATTTACACTAGCTTCAACTATCTGTAAAATATAAAAAACAAGCGTGGTTAATAAAGATAAATCTCTATTACTCTTTAATGTTTTTTGAGCGCTAATTAGTCCATTTCTAGAAATAACAAAAGTTTTACTTCCGTCAGGATTTATGGTTGTAAACTCGTCTGTTAAACCGGATTCTCTTTGTTTAAAAGCGGTTCTGTAACGTTTGTATTCTTTGTTGTTTGTTAAATAAAAATAAGTACTTGTTCCCATAGCTCCCCAAACCACTGGTGCTTTCCAATATTTCTTATTATAGATTTGCCCTAACCCTGGTAGTATTGCTGAGTAAAATGCCGCTTTTGATGGTGATAAAGGGTTGTAGTAATTGCTGTCAAATTTGATGTTTCCATTAAGTTTAAGGCCATTTACTTGTGTAGAATCTTCCTGTGCGCTTATTGAAATTGAAATAAGTACAAAAAAAAGAAAAAATATTTTTTTTAGAGTGAACACTATTTAAGTAGGTTTATAATTCTATTAAAATCTTCTTCAGATTTAAAAGGAATACTCAATTTCCCTTTTCCTTTAGAATTTACAGATACATCAACTTTATTTCCAAAATAGGAGTTTAAATTTTGAATGTTATTAGAAACAAAAGAGGGTATTTGCTTTTCCTTTTTCTGTGTAGAATTTCCTTCTTTTAAATTTTTAACAAGCTCTTCAGTTTGTCTAACAGAAAGTTTTCCTTTTAAAATTTGACTGTAAATGTCTAATTGGCTATCAGTAGAATCAATACTTATTAAAGCTCTACCATGACCCATTGAAATAAAACCATCTCGCATTCCGGTTTGTATGATTGGGTCTAATTTTAATAAACGCAAATAGTTTGTAACGGTAGATCTTTTTTTGCCAACACGAATACTCAATTGTTCTTGTGTCAATTGAATTTCATCAATTAAACGTTGATAAGATAGTGCAACTTCAATTGGATCTAAGTTTTTACGCTGTATGTTTTCTACCAATGCCATTTCTAGCATTTCCTGATCATTGGCAATTCTAATATAAGCAGGAACCGTGTCGTTGCCAATTAATTTAGAAGCTCTAAATCTGCGTTCTCCAGAAACCAACTGAAATTTGTTCCCTTCTAATTTTCGAACTGTTATTGGTTGAATTACACCTAATTCTTTAATCGAATTGGCAAGTTCACTTAGTGCCTCTTCGTCAAAATAGGTTCTTGGCTGAAAAGGATTTACTTCGATGTTTTTTAACTCAATCTCTAAAATGCTACCAACTAATTGATCGGCATTTTTATCAGAAGCAGAAATAATATCTGTTGGAGTTTCTTTCAATAAAGCAGAAAGTCCTCTACCTAAAGCTTGTTTTTTGGTTGCTTTTGCCATTTATGCGTTTTTCTTAATAATTTCGTTAGCCAAACTTAAATAATTTACGGCTCCTTTACTTGTGGCGTCATAAGCAATAATGCTTTCCCCGTAACTTGGTGCTTCTCCTAAACGAGTATTTCGCCTAATAATTGTCTCAAAAACCATAGAACTAAAGTGTTTTCTAACTTCTTCTACAACCTGATTGGATAAGCGTAAACGAGAATCAAACATGGTTAATAATAAACCTTCGATGTCTAATTCAGCGTTGTGTATATTCTGAACGCTTTTAATGGTATTTAATAATTTACCTAAGCCTTCTAAAGCAAAGTATTCACATTGAATCGGAATAATTACGGAGTCTGCAGCAACCAAAGAGTTCAATGTAATTAAACCTAAAGAAGGAGCACAGTCAATTAAAATATAATCGTAATCATCTTTCAAATCCACCAATGCTTTTTTAAGCATGTATTCTCTTTGTTCTTTATCAACCAACTCAATCTCAATAGCAACTAAATCGATGTGAGCAGGAATTATATCTACATTTGGTGATGTAGTTTTTACAATGGCGTCTTTAGCAGTACCTGAATGCTCTAAAACTTGGTAAGTTCCTATTTCAACACTGTCAACGTCAATGCCTAAACCCGATGATGCATTTGCTTGTGGGTCTGCATCGATTAATAGTATTTTTTTCTCTAAAACACCCAATGATGCTGCTAGATTCACAGTGGTTGTTGTTTTTCCAACTCCACCTTTTTGATTTGCTATTGCGATGATTTTACCCATTAATATATATCAGATTTGTAAAAAGTAAAAATACAATTATTTGCGGTTTTATAAAATCAAAGATGTTAACAAAATTATAAAAATTAAACACACTGATAATTAGTTGTTTAGGTTTGTTTTGTTGAAGATAATGAACATTTTTAAGAAAAGAAAAACCGTTGAGTTATCAACGGTTTTTTTTATGATTTTTATCCTTTTAAAGGAATGCTTTTAAGAGTTTCTAGTAAGAAATTCCAGAACTTCTGAGTAGATGAAATACTGGCGCGTTCATCAGGAGAATGTGCTCCTAAAATTGTTGGCCCAAAAGAAATCATATCCATTTCCGGGTAATTTTGTCCTAGTATTCCGCATTCTAAACCTGCGTGGCAAGCGGCAACTTTTGCTTTTTCACCATGTATTTTTTCATACAATTTATCCATGATCTTTAAAATGTCTGAATTGATATTAGGTTGCCATCCAGGATAAGAACCAGACAATTCAATTTCAAAACCAGACAATTCAAATGCAGAACGAATGGCATTTGCTAAATCGTATTTACCAGTTTCTGAAGAAGAACGTGTTAAACAACCTACCTTTATTGCCCCGTCTTTAACAATCACTCTTGCAATATTGTTAGAGGTTTCTACTAAATCTGTAATATCTGGACTCATTCTGTAAACCCCGTTAAGTGCTGTGTATACAGATTTAATAAATCCTTCTTGAACGCCCAAATCCATTACTTTTTCTGGGGCTTTAATTGCTGTGACTTCTATGGATAAGTTTTGTTCTAAAGAAGAGAATTCATTTTTTATATTGTTGATAATTTCATTCGTTTCAAATAAGAAAGGTTCTTTAGAAACGGTATCAATAACAAAGTGCGCAATGCTTTCTCTCGGAATCGCGTTTCGCAAACTACCACCATTAATTTCTGAAATTCTCAATCCAAAATGTTCAAAACCGTTAAATAAAACACGATTCATTATTTTGTTTGCATTTCCTAATCCTTTATGAATATCCATTCCAGAATGCCCTCCATTCAACCCAGAAACTTTAATTGAATACGCAGTTGTATTGTTAGGGGTTGTTTCTTCAGTGTAATTTCTTGTTGCGGTAACGTCAATTCCTCCAGCACAACCCATTCCGATTTCATCGTCTTCTTCTGTATCTAAATTCAATAAGATTTCACCGTCTAAAAAACCTGCTTTTAATCCCATTGCTCCCGTCATTCCAGTTTCTTCATCAATGGTAAATAAAGCTTCAATTGCAGGATGTTCAATTGTAGTTGATTCTAAAACGCTCATAATTGCAGCAACACCTAAGCCGTTGTCTGCACCTAGAGTTGTCCCATTAGCGGTTACCCAATCTCCTTCAATCAACATTTTAATTCCTTCAAAATCAAAATCAAAAACAGTATCAGAGTTTTTTTGATGCACCATGTCTAAATGACTTTGCATTACTACTGTTTTTCTGTTTTCCATACCATTGCTAGCGGGTTTTTTGATAATTACATTTCCAACGCTATCAACGACAGTTTCTAAATGTAGTTTTTTACCAAAATCAACCATAAAAGCAATCACTCTTTCTTCTTTTTTTGAAGGTCGAGGAACGGCATTTAAATCTGAAAAATTTTTCCAAATTACTTTGGGTTCTAGGTTTCTTATTTCTGAATTCATTCTTGAAATTGCTTTTGTTTATTGAGGTTCAAAAGTACAGTTTTTACAGGCCAAAAAAAAGCCTTCAATCTATTAATAAATTGAAGGTTTTTTTTGCTGACTGATGATGAAATTATGCGATTTCTATCACAACTTCAGAAATTTTTCTTCTAACTTTTTTTAAGTCTTTCATATAATCATCTTCTGCTCTAAAGCCAACAGGCATTACTAAAACAGAGGCGAGGTTGTGAGATTTTAAATTTAAAATTTCATCGTATTTTTCAGGTGCAAACCCTTCCATTGGGCAAGAATCTATTTTCTCATTTGCAGCTACAGTCATTAAGTTTCCTAGAGCAATATAGGCTTGATTTTTAGCCCATGAAGTGATTTCATCTTTGCTCTTAGAGTTGATTGCGTCTTTTAAGAAACTTTTAAATGGATTTAGAATCTCATCTGGTGTATTTCTTGTGCTTTTCACTAAGTTGAAATAAGATTCGATATCTTCAGGAGTCAACTCCTTTTGAACACATAAAACCAATAAATGAGATGCATCTGCTACTTGTTGTTGATTCCAAGAATGTGGAACAAGGCTTTGTTGGATCTCTTTGTTTTTAACAACAACTAATTTTACGGGTTGCAAACCGTAAGAAGTAGCCGTTAGGTTAAAAGCTTCTTTTAATATGTTTATTTGAACTTCTGTAAGTGATTTATGTTGATCAAATTTTTTAACAGCATAACGCCATTGTAAATTTTCTATACTACTCATTTTGTTGAATTTATTCCCACATTGTGGGTTTAATACCTTGATAATGCCTAGGGTTTTCCTTGGGTTATTTTACCGATACTGCAAAAATACAAATGCTTCTTGTAAAAGTATAAAAATAGGTATTATAAAAATTGATAGGTCTATCAATTTAACCTTTGTGTTTGTCTATAATTTTGATGAATGTTTCTGGCTCTGGCCGTACTCGGTAATTATCTGTTAAATCTGCAAAAATAATTTCGTTGTTTTGGTTGGTAATTATAACTGTTGGTAAAACTACATCAGAGTCATAACCAAAAATTTGAAAACCAACAGGTAAGCCGTTTTCATGAACTATACCTAATTTTTTTGCTGCTTTGTTCTGACTGTCTACTAAGAAGTGAAATGGAACATTGTGTTTGTTTGCAATGTTCTCTGTGTGTTTATGTGGTTGAGAGCTCACTAGAATCATGTCAACATTTCTTTCGGCTAACTCTTTGTATTGATTTGATATCTCTTTGATTTGTGCCATACATAAAGGGCACCAATTGCCTCTATAAAATAAGAATATTTGATAAGTCCCGTTAAAAGAAGAAACTTCTACTACTTCTTTATTGCTGTTTTCTAAGCTGAAATTTGGTAATTTTTTGCCTACTACTAATACCGATGTATTTCTTGAATTAAATGAAGAATACCAGTTTAAATAAAGCAACCAGCCAAAAGATAATCCAAAAGAAATCAATAAAGAATTCCTTTCAAAATTGAATAGATTTAATAGAAATCCAATAACAATTAATGTAGAATAAAAGCCCAAGTTTCTAGATGTTCTTGCAACAGGTTTGATGAATAATAACGAGAAAAAACCCGCAATAACTATTGAAGAAATTAACAGGCCAATGTCATTGCTGTTATAGTTAGTTTCACCGATAGTTGTGATAAAAACAAGGGTTGATAAAATTGGAAACCCACTAATGAAAAATGATTTAAGAATGTTTTTCATGATTTATAAATGGTAATAGTGACTTGTGTTTTGGGTTCATTATTAATTGATTATCTTATCTCTGCCAAACTTGGTTCTTGTAGATCGAAGTTTTTGGTGTTAAAAAGAATTGCTAATTTACATTTATGATTTGTTATGAAAGAAGATTTCTTGCATTATATCTGGCTGCATAAGTTGTTTTCTTGGGTTGATTTAAAAACAACTCAAAATGAAAAAATTATTATTGTAAAGTCGGGTTTACACAATAAAAACTCTGGCCCCGATTTTTTGAATGCTCAGATAAAAATTAAAAATATTTTATGGGGAGGAAATGTAGAAATACATGTGAAATCTTCTGATTGGTATTTGCATAGTCATGAGATAGATGCTAATTATGACACAGTGGTTTTACATGTTGTTTGGGAAGATGATGTTGCGATTTTTAATAAAAATAATCAGCAAATATCAACCCTGGTTTTAAAAGAGTTGATTCCTGAAAAACTGTTAGAGAACTACAACAACTTATATTCAAAAAGTCAACGTTGGATTCCCTGTGAAAAACAGTTGAAAGCTGTAGATCCTTTTTTGTTGTCTAATTGGTTAGAACGATTGTATTTTGAGCGTTTAGAGCAGAAATCTGAATTGATCACAGATTTGTTGATGAGTTCAAAGAATGATTATGAAGCTGTGTTATTTCAGTTGCTAGCTAAGAACTTTGGATTGAAATTAAATGGAGGTGCATTTCTTAGTTTGGCAAAATCAATAGACTTTTCTGTAATAAGAAAAGAACGGTTTGATGAGTTTAAGCTATCTGCCTTGATATTTGGGCAAGCAGGGTTTTTAGAAGGTGAACTGGAAGATAGTTATCATCAAAAATTAAAAGATGAGTATGCATATTTTAAGCATAAATACAATTTGTCTACTATGGCTAAAGAGCAATTCCAGTTTTTTAGAATGCGACCAACAAATTTTCCAACTGTAAGATTAGCGCAGTTGATTGCGCTCTTTGCACGCCATCAAAATTTATTTTCAAAATTAATGGATAAGGAGCTAATAGCCTATTATACCTTGTTCACTGTAGAAGTAAGTAGTTTTTGGAAAACTCATTACACTTTTGAAACGATTTCGAAGAACTCATCAAAAAAACTTACGAAATCATTTATAGATTTGTTACTGATCAATTCAATTATGCCTTTACAGTTTCAGTATTTGCAGCGTAGAGGAGAAGTGAATGTTGAAATGTTTTTAAAATTATTGCAACAAATAAAGCCAGAGAAAAACGCAATCATTGCTAAGTTTTCTGAATTAAATATAGTTGCTAAGAATGCTTTTGAAAGTCAAGCTTTATTAGAGCTTAAAAACAACTATTGCGCAAAGAAACGTTGTTTACAGTGCGCAATAGGTAATAATTTATTAAAAACGAAAAACTGAATTAATACAAGCTTTTAAATTTTGTAGGACTAGCTTCGTGCATCATCTGATATGCCGTTTCAAAAATATCTTCTGCAGAAGGTTTAGAGAAATAATCTCCATCTGTTCCGTAAGCAGGTCTGTGTGCTTTTGCTGTCAAAGTAATTGGTTTGCTATCTAAATGTTGGTATCCATTTTGATTTTCTAAAATCTCTTGCAATAAGTAAGCAGAAGCTCCACCTGGAACATCTTCATCTACAACCAATAAACGATTTGTTTTGGCCAAACTTTTTACACTATCATGATTTAAATCAAATGGCAATAAACTTTGCGCATCGATAATCTCAATGTCAATTCCAACCTGTTGTAGCTCTTTCGCTGCTTCCTCAACGATTCGAAGTGTAGATCCGTAAGAAACAACTGTCATGTCTGTACCTTCCTTGATGGTTTCTGTAACTCCAATTGCAGTTTTATATTCGCCTAGGTTTGTTGGTAATTCTTCTTTTAAACGGTAACCATTTAAGCACTCAATTACCAGCGCAGGGTCATCACCTTCTAACAAAGTATTGTAAAAACCTGCAGCTTGCGTCATGTTTCTAGGTACCAATACGTGAATTCCTCTTAAGTTATGTATAATTCCGCCCATTGGTGAACCTGAATGCCAAATACCTTCCAATCTATGTCCACGAGTTCTAATGATTAACGGCGCTTTTTGTTTTCCAAAGGTTCGGTAACGAAGTGTTGCTAAATCGTCACTCATTATTTGTAAAGCGTATAGCAAGTAATCTAAGTATTGAATTTCTGCAATGGGTCTTAAACCACGCATTGCCATTCCAATTCCTTGGCCAATAATAGTCGCTTCTCTAATTCCGGTATCAGAAACTCTTAACTCTCCAAATTTTTCTTGTAATCCTTCTAATCCTTGATTTACATCACCAATAAAACCAGCATCTTCTCCAAAAATTAACACTTCTGGATTTTTCTCTAAGAGAACATCAAAGTTGTCTCGCATAATTACACGAGCATCAACCATGTTTTTTTCTGAGCTATAAATTGGAGCGACAGGTGGAATGTTTAAGGCAGAGCTCTCTGTCTCACTTAATAAGTGTGTGGAGAAAAGATCTGCTCCCTGATTGATTCCTTTTTTTATGAAGTTTTGTAGTGTTGTTTTTTCTGTAAAAGATTCGTCTTTTAAATAACGTAATGCCTTTCTTGTAGCAATTAGAATATCTTTTCTGATTGGTTCTGAAATCGACTCTAAATCATTTTTTAATTTTGTGATAAAAGTACCATTACTGCTTTTTTCAGCAACAGTTGCTAGTAATACAACAGCGTTTGTTACTTCTAATTTTATTTCATCTAAATAGGCGTTCCAAGCATTTCTTTTTGCAAGGCTTACTTCTTTTTTAGCTTCTTTTTCTATGGCAATTAATTCTTCTTCTGATTTGATGAATTTTAAAACCTCTCCAGTTTCATCTTCTAATTCAAAATCTAAGATCCAAGAACGCATTTTAGCAATACAATCAAAATCTCTTTCCCATTGTAAGCGATCTGCATTTTTATAGCGTTCATGAGAACCAGAAGTAGAGTGTCCTTGTGGTTGTGTCAATTCTTTTACATGAATTAATACAGGTACATGTTGCTCACTTGCTATTTTTGAAGCTTTGTTGTAAACATCAATTAATTGGACATAATCCCAACCGTTTACGACAATGATTTCATAACCGTTTTGTTCATTGTCTCTTTGAAACCCTTTTAAAATTTCTGAGATACTTTCTTTTGTTGTTTGATGTCTTGCGTGTACAGAAATACCATATTCATCATCCCAAACACTCATCACCATTGGTACTTGTAAAACACCTGCTGCATTGATTGTTTCAAAAAACAATCCTTCACTTGTGCTTGCGTTACCAATTGTTCCCCAAGCAACTTCATTTCCTTCTTTAGAGAAATTTGAAGCATTTTTGAGTTCGGTTACATTTCTGTATATTTTTGATGCCTGAGCTAGGCCTAGAAGTCTTGGCATTTGGCCTGCAGTTGGAGAAATATCTGCGCTAGAATTTTTTTGTGCAGTTAAGTTTTTCCAGTCTCCATTTTCATCTAAACTATGTGTGGCAAAATGTCCTCCCATTTGACGACCTGCCGACATTGGGTCAGCTTCAATACTTGGATGTGCATACAGACCTGAGAAAAATTGCTGAGGAGTTAACTCGCCAATTGCCATCATAAAAGTTTGATCTCTGTAATAACCAGATCTAAAATCTCCATTTTTAAAGGCTTTAGCCATCGCTAACTGAGGAACTTCTTTTCCGTCACCAAAAATTCCAAATTTTGCTTTACCAGTTAAAACTTCTCTACGACCTAAATAACTACATTCTCTACTAACACGTGCAATTCTGTAATCCTTTAAAACTTCTTGACGAAAATCGTTGAATGATAATTTTGCTGAATTAGAAACTACAGTGTCTTGAGTCATATCTTTTAGGTTTTTTATGCGTTTTGCAAAGATAGGTTTTTTGATTGATATTTAGAAATTTAAATATTCATTGATAATTTCGCAATAAAATAGTGAAACAGGATGGTTAAATTATTGATAATTTAAAATATTTTCAATGCGTTATAGATAACGGTATCAAAATCTGAAAATTTAAAAAGCTCTATTATTTGGCAAAAGAAAGACCGCCTTTTGGGCAGTCTTTCTTTTGAAGAATGTAATGTTTATTAGAGGCCGAGTTTTTGGCAGGCTTCATCTGGTATGTTAAAATTGTGATCTATGAAATTTTCACTATCAAAAGTCCATGTACTGATGAAAATTTCACCTTTATAAACCGTTTTAAAGATATATTGTTTACCTATTTCAAAACCATTTAAAGTCATTTTTCCTTTTCTAATGGTTCCTTCATAACTAAATTGACCATTTTCTCGCAATACATAAAAAGGAAAACCATCTGGCACAAATGCATTGCCATTACAGCTTGAAGCTACATCTATGTTGATGCTTTTTAAGTTGTCAATATTTGGAATAAAGTCTCTTGAAAAGTTAATAGCCAATTCGCAATTAGACACAGTAGCAATGTCAGAAATATTATTTCTAACTTGAACTCCATTCAATTTAACTATAAGTTGAAATGTAACACCTCCCCCAAAGCCATGTATAGTAAATGGATCATTCCCAGATGCGATGACCCCGGAAATATACCTCCAATCTACTTTATAGGTTTTACGTTCTACATCTTTTTCTCGATGGCCTTCCGTCCACCATGCGATTTTTCCATAGTTAACCCATACAGAGAAAATATTTCTTCTTTGGATTAGCGGTATAGTAGGAGCAAGGGGGCCTGCTTGAAAATAAGCTAGCTCTACCTCTAAAAAACCGGAAAAATCTGCAGGTAAATTCGTAGCTGTTAAATTGTATGTTTTAGCATCAAAAGCACAAATTCTATCTTCAAATAGTACTACTGCATACTCAGACAAATGTGTGGTTTCAAAAGCAATGTTAAAGGTGCTTGTTGTATCACCTGTTACAACTTTTCCTACTCCATGATAAGTCCATATTGTGCTATCATCTTCACTAGTATAGATAGGGAAATCATCTCCTAGCTGTACAAGGTTACCGGTACTTGGGTTCTTTACTTCCGAAGAAATCTCTATAGCAACGTCAATAGGAGTGTTAAATTCTTTAACTGTAGTACCGCCAATATTCATTTTAATGCTTGTATTTCCTGCAATAAACTGTGCTTTTTTATCCGTAATGGCTGCGCCATTTACGTCTTTAAAGGTTAAGCCATCTGTAATTTGTAGTGTTTGACTTGCTGAATCTGTGTTGGTAACTTCTACGTTAAGAGCAGTACCCGTTAATGTGTTCCCAGCTATATCTTTAAATTTAGTACCTGTATTTATAGAAATAGTACTTTTGTTTAAAGAAGTAGTTTTATCGGTTTTTATAGTAACAGTGGTAGTAGCAGCGTTATTTGTTAAACCAACTGTTTGTGTTACTGTATTGGTTCCTTGGTATATGTTACTTTCGTTAACTAAAGACAGTCTTACATGAGAGGTAGTGTCTGTTAATTTTACAGGAAAGGTTTCAGTTCTGTAGTCTCCACCACTAATAGTTACATCAAAATTAAGTTCTTTTACCCCCGTACTTTTGTTAGGATTTGCGTTTAACTGAATAAAACCATCCGTTTCAGAAATGGTAAACTCACCAGCTTCATTGACCAATTTGTCTGCGTCTGCTCCGCCAAAGGTTACTGTAAAGTCTGTATTTGTAATGTCTTCATGATTTCCGAAATAATCTTTCAATTCAATTACAGCAGATTGCTCAAAAACAGTATTGGTAATACCAATATTAAAGTCATCTATCTTGTCTGTGAACTCAGAGCAACCAACCAGAAAGGTTAATAGTACGGTAACGGTAAGCGTTAAGTATTGTATATTCTTTTTCATTTTTTTTATAATTTGTATGTTAATCTAAATTGTATTCTTGGAATAAATGTTAAAGTAGAAAAAGCATCTTGTAATTTAGATTGCTCATTTTGTGTTGGTGCAAGTAATTTGTCTGCCGTTAAGTTTACCTTAGGTGATTTTGCTATATAGGTACCTATATCTATACCAAAACCTAGTTTGTTTTTAGGAATAGCTCTACCAAAACCAAAACCTACAAAAGGTGCTGCTCCAGACCATTTAGAGTTTATTACAACTTTACCAATGTCTTGTGAGCTCACAACAACATCACCTACCTGAATACTCTCTTTATAGGTGATTTGCCCATTAATACTTACATCACTTAAAAAACCAACACCAAATGCTAGTTTAAAAGAAGAATTTTTAAACGGTAGGTATTCTGCACCTAAATCTATAATAGTACTCTTTGCACTACCTAGAAAATTTACATCATCGTTGTCTAAAAAACTTGAAACATCCACTTTTTTATCCTTTAGATTAAGAGTATGGTAGGTTACCATAGCATTCAACTTTGGGCTTAATTTTCTGGCATAATTAAAGCCTATACCCGAAGTTCCAAAAGAAACTCCAATAGCGTTCTTTTTTTCTTTGATTTTATTTTTGTCTTGACCGTAACCCTGTAGACAGAATGAGATAAGAAAGAAGTAAATTACATAATTTTTAATTTTCATAGTTAAATGTTTTGTTGGATTTTTTTTTAATCATTTTGTGTGCTTTTTAAAAGACAAATTTGAGACTAAAAAAACAGATTCACAATATAAAAGTGAAGTTTGAACGCTTTTTTGGGAAGTTGAACGTTCTATTGATTAAAAGCCGCTTAATGCAAGTGTTGGTACTTGTCTTTTTGTGTAGATATTTTATAAAAAACCTCTTCTAAAGAAATTATAAATAGCAGAAGGTCTGGCTGTAAATACAAAACGTATTTTACTAGCGTATGCTTCTTGATTAACCTCCCAGCCATTGTTTGAATATAAGGGGAAGTACAATTCTAGGATGTTGTGCACAAAGTTAAATCGGATACCATTATCATAGGCAAAATAGGTGCTTCTCCCTTTATCTTTTAAAAATGCGATATCTGTGTAAAACTCCATCCATTTCCACAAACCAATACTAGAGTTGAATGAAAACATGAATTGATTGGCATGTCTTTCTGGTAATACTGATTTAAATCCTCCATCATTTATAATGATCTGCTGGCTAAATATTCCTGAGCTTTCAGATCGACCAAAATAATTTTGTTCAAACAAATAGTCAGAGGGTCTGTCTAGCCCGAAACTGAAATAATCACTTGTAGTTTTATTGTTTAAGAAGACTCCACCGAAAACTCTAAAATCTAATTGACGGTTTTTTGCAGTTAGTTTCCTGTATCTAAAATCTGCAGACAATTTGGCGAATTTTGATGAGTAATCTGCGTTTGCTTTAAATTGTATTCCTTCGATAACATTCGGTTTTGAATACGTATATTTTAGGTTGAAAACGCTGTAATCGTCTTGCTCTTTTGAGATTGTGTTGGCAGGTATTTCTTTATGGATGTTGATGATCTTTGCGGTTAAAGATTTTCCACCAACATCTCTAAGACTTTTTCTTTTGAATAACACAGATATAAAAGGAGAAAGTGAATTGTAGGATAAATTTTCAGCATAATGTGAGCTGCTTGCCGAAATTCCATATAATATTCGCTGAATTTTACCGGTTTCAAAGTATTGACTATAGGAGACAGATGTAGAGCCTGTTAATGAGCGGCTTTTTGTTGCATAAGAAGGTGTAATGTTGAAAACGAAATTTCGAGAAATGATTGGTTTATTATGTAGTTTTAAACCTAAAGTAACACCGTCATAGTAATTATAACTAAACTCAGGTTGGTAAAAGAGTTGATTGTAATAAGGATCTTCAATATCTTTTAGAAGTCTTAATTGTATTGGTTTGTTAATAATACTCTTGTCAACTCTCCTCCAGTTGTTTAGAGTATTGTATTCTGGGTACAGTTGTTCATAATTCAAGGCAAGTTTGTCAAAGTCACCTTTAACAATGGTGATTGTTTTTGTTGAGTCAATTCCATTTATCCACTTTTTAAACTTGATTTTTTTGTTTTTAACTCCATACAGGGCTAACGGTGCAGTGATATTTCTTTTGTTTTTAATGTGAACGTCTAACGAGTCTTTATTTTGGGTGACTTTTTTTATCGTATAGTCAATTTTCTTATTGGTTTGTATATAATCACCAAAGAACCAATTGATATCTTTAGATGTTTTTGATTTGATAATGTGTTTGAAATGCGTGCTATTATTTGTTTTTAAAAGGTGGGTTTTATAATATTCTTTAAAAGATTCTTTTAATACGTCTTCACCTAAGTATCCTTTTAGATATTGCAATCCGAGACCCGCTTTGTATTTGTTTGCTATTTTTCTATTGAAATTAGATAAAGAATCTGCTCTAGTTGTTAAGGCTTGGTCTAAAAATTTACGAGCGCCAAACTGGTATATAAAGGGGTATTTGTCGTTGAAATTTAATTTGGAAAAGTTGAAACTTCTAACTCCCCAGATTTTTGAAACCTTTCCAAGTAATTTTACTTCCGGATAATACTTGTTTACGTATTCTATCAATAAGTAAGCCTGAATTCCGTCTGTTAACCAATAATCTTTTCGTTTGTTTAAAAGCAAGGTGTTGTCAATATACTTTCTGCTTAATGCTTTAAACATTGTCAGGTCCCATTCAAAGACATCAGAAAAAGGGCTTAAGAATTTTGGGAGTTGATTGAGTCCGTAAATGGGGTTTTTACGTTGGGTAATTTTATCAACTAGAATTTCTTTATGTGGGTATTTACCTAAATAATCTTTGATGAAATTGATTTCTCTATTCAAAATGTCACTTGATAGTTTTGAATTGATGTCACTAGGGATAATGTCAGTAATCACTGAGATTTGCTCAGTTTTATAGTTTTCAAATTGAGTTTTTTTACTGATGTTTAAAATGATGTTTGTTTTGGATTTTCCTTTGAGGTAAAAAATGTTTTTAGTCTTTGTTTGTGTTAAATTACTTGTAAGTACATAGGTGTTTGGCGTTGTTATTTTAAGAAAGTAATCTGTTGCTTCAATAAATAAATCATCGATGTTTAAATTACTCATCAATTGCCATTTATTCTGATGCACGGCAGGTGCTAAATGCCAAAAACGCAAATGATATCCGTCGATTGTTTTTCCATAGCCTGTAAATTTTGCATTCGGTATTTTAACAGTATAAGTTGCATTAATTATAATTGAATCTTTGGGTAAAAGTGCTTTTTCTAATTCAATTTTTAAAATATCTGGTTGATTTTTTAATGCAGAAAATTGTACAGGATTGTGGTTGGTTGTTAAGTTTAATATCTGTGTAAAACCTCTTTCGTTTTCTTTCGCAAAATAGAGAGATTTATTATAGTCAGTTATTAGTCTATTTGTTAAAGGAGTGGTTTTGTCTTTAAATCCATTGATCCAATTATGAAGATAGATTTCTGATAAACTGGTGTTGCTTTTATTGTAAAAAACAATCTCTTGCTGAATTTCAAGAACATCTTTTTCTGCAAGTAAATTTGCTTTGATGCTGATTTTGTTGTTTTGTGTATAACCACTCACAAAAATCAAAAAGAAAAAGAGTTGTATGAAATGTTTTTTGTTCAAAGAAAACTGTTTTTGGTAGTGTAAATAATAAAAAAAATCGCATAGTATTATGTGCTATGCGATTTTTTGAATTTTTTAGAAGTTTGGTTTCAAACTGTATTTCGAATAGAATTTGTTCAAATGTTCAATAGCTTCATCAGCAGTGTCGACTACTCTAAATAAGTTTAAATCTTCTTCACTGATATTTCCTTCAGCAATTAAAGTATTCTTGATCCAGTCTAATAAACCACCCCAGAAATCCTTGCCTACTAAGACAATTGGAAATCGTCCAATTTTTTTAGTTTGAATTAAGGTAATTGCTTCAAATAATTCATCCATAGTTCCAAACCCACCGGGCATTACAATAAATCCTTGAGAGTATTTTACAAACATTACTTTACGAACAAAAAAGTAATCAAACTCTAAATTTTTGTCACTATCAATCCAAGGGTTGTAATGTTGTTCAAATGGCAATTCTATATTCAAACCTACCGATGTTCCTTTTCCTCTATGCGCTCCTTTATTTCCAGCTTCCATAATCCCAGGGCCTCCTCCTGTAATTACACCATAACCGTTTTGGGTTAGCTTAAAGGCTACTTCTTCTGATAATTTGTAGTACTTGTCTTCTGGTTTTGTTCTTGCAGATCCAAAAATAGAAACACAAGGGCCTATTTTACTTAACTTTTCGTATCCTTCAACAAACTCAGACATTATTTTAAATATGGCCCAAGAATCATTTGTTTTTATCTGATTCCACGTCTTTTGTTCTAGTTTTTCTCTAATCTTTCTGTCTTCATTTGGGTTCATAATCTTCCTGTTTATAATTAATTATTTAGATAAAAATTACCAAAATTAAAATTTTTGGCAAACGTGCTAAGATAGTTCTTTTTATGACACTTAAGTAAAGGTAAGTCTGACATTTTTTAATTGAGCTCTTTCTTAAGGAATTGAGCCGTGTAGCTTTTTGGGTGTTTAGATATTTCTTCAGGGGTTCCAACACATAATACTTTCCCACCTTTTTTTCCGCCTTCCATTCCGATGTCAATCACATAATCAGCCAATTTAACAACATCTAAATTGTGCTCAATGATTAAGACTGTATTTCCTTTATTGGCTAATTTGTTTAAAACATCCATTAGAACTCGAATGTCTTCAAAATGCAATCCTGTTGTAGGTTCGTCAAGAATGTAGAAAGTATTTCCTGTATCTCTTTTAGATAATTCAGAAGCTAATTTAATGCGTTGTGCTTCCCCACCAGAAAGTGTGGTAGATTGCTGTCCAAGTGTGATGTAGCCTAAACCAACATCTTGAATGGTTTTTATTTTTCTGTATATTTTCGGTACTTTTTCAAAGAAATTGACGGCTTCATTAATTGTCATCGATAGGATATCAGAAATAGATTTCCCTTTGTAGCGAATCTCTAACGTTTCTCTGTTGAAGCGTTTTCCTTGGCAAGTTTCACACTCTACATGTACATCTGGTAAAAAATTCATTTCAATAACGCGAACTCCGCCACCTTGACAAGTTTCACACCTTCCGCCTTTTACGTTGAATGAAAAACGACCAGGTTTGTATCCGCGAATAGCAGCTTCTGGGGTTTTGGCAAACAGACTTCTGATTTCTCCAAAAACTCCAGTATAAGTGGCGGGGTTTGAACGCGGAGTTCTTCCGATAGGAGATTGATCAATGTCAATTACTTTGTCTATATGTTCTAGTCCTTCAATGCTTTTATAGGGCATTGGTTTTTTTACGCCTCTATATATGTGTGCGTTTAAAATCGGATATAAAGTCTCATTAATTAAGGTTGATTTTCCACTTCCTGAAACTCCTGTAACACAAATCATCTTCCCTAAAGGAAACTCAACCGAAACATTTTTTAAGTTGTTTCCGTTTGCGCCTTTTAGTTTGATAAGTTTTCCGTTTCCAGCTCTTCTTTCTTTTGGAACAGCAATTTCTTTTTTACCTGTGATGTAATCCGCGGTTAATGTATGATGTTGTGTCAATTCTTTAAAAGTTCCTTCGCTTACTATCTCGCCACCATGTCTTCCTGCTCCAGGGCCAATGTCGAAAACAAAATCTGCAGCTTCAATCATGTCTTTGTCGTGTTCTACAACTAAAACGGAATTTCCAAGATCTCTTAATTTGACTAAAGAATCTATTAGTTTCTGATTGTCTCTTTGATGCAATCCAATGCTTGGTTCATCTAAAATATATAAAACACCTACTAATTGAGATCCAATTTGTGTGGCTAAACGAATGCGCTGTGCTTCTCCTCCCGACAATGACTTTGAAGTTCTGTCTAAATTTAAGTAATCCAAGCCAACATCTAATAAAAATTGAATTCGAGTTCTAATTTCTTTTAATATTTCTGCTGCAATTGTAATTTGCTTACTAGTAAGTTTGTCTTCAATGTTCTGAAACCATATAGCAAGTTCTGTTACGTCCATTTGAGCTAAATCGCTAATGTTTTTCTCAAGGATTTTAAAATACAACGCTTCCTTTTTTAAACGCTTTCCGTGGCATGAAGAACAATTTACTTCGTCCATAAAATCTTTTGCCCAACGTTTGATAGAAGTAGATTCGCTGTCTTTATATTGATTGTTGATAAAAGCAACAATTCCTTCAAAATCGATCTCGTAATTACGAGTAACTCCCATTGTTTTAGAAGTGATTTCGAATTTGTCATTTCCGCCATTTAGGATAATATCAATTGCTTCTTTTGGGATTTTTTTGATGGGATCATTCAGTTTGAAGTTATAGCGTTCAGCAATCAATTCCAGTTGCTTGAAAATCCAACTATTTTTTTGTTCTCCTAAAGGAATGATTCCACCACTTTTAATAGAAATAGTATTGTCTGGAATTACCTTTTTTATATTGACTTCATTTTTGATTCCTAAACCGTTACAGCTAGAGCAAGCGCCTTTTGGCGAATTGAAAGAGAAGTTGTTTGGCTCTGGATTTGGATATGCTATTCCTGATGTTGGACACATCAAGTCTCTACTGAAGTAACGTGGTTTGTTGGTTTCTAAATCGATCACCATCAAAATGTTATTTCCGGTATATAAAGCGGTTTTTATAGTTTCTTCTAACCTTTTTTCAATGGTGTCATTTACTGCAAGTCTATCAATAACAACTTCGATGTCGTGCGTTTTATATCTGTCTAAACGCATTCCTTTTTCAATTTCCTTTAACTCACCATCAACACGAACTCTTACAAAACCTTGTTTAGAAACTTGCTCGAACAATTCGCGATAATGCCCTTTTCTAGATTTTACTAATGGTGCTAAAACAGCAATTTTTTTGCCATTAAAATCAGAAAGAATCAATTCTTTAATTTGTTGATCACTATAGCTGACCATTTTTTCGTCAGTATTATATGAATAGGCATCTGCAGCTCGTGCAAATAATAAACGTAAGAAATCGTAAATCTCGGTAATGGTTCCAACAGTAGATCTTGGACTTTTATTGGTGGTCTTTTGCTCGATAGAAATCACAGGAGAAAGTCCGTCAATTTTATCAACATCTGGCCTTTCAAGCCCGCCTAAAAACTGTCTTGCATAGGCAGAAAAAGTTTCAATATATCTACGTTGCCCTTCAGCATAAATGGTGTCAAATGCTAAAGAAGATTTTCCGCTTCCGCTTAAACCAGTAATGACAACAAGCTTTTCTCGCGGAATTTTAACATCAATATTTTTCAAATTGTGTACTCTTGCTCCGTAAACTTCGATGTATTCTTGTTGTTTCAAATTCAGGTTTTTATAGAAAAAAGCAAAGTTACACAAACCAAGTTTATTTTCTCTTAAAACCCTAAAGCAATTCAGCATAAAATACTATCTTGCCTAAACAATAATAAGAGATGAGTTTTATACATTCGGTTAGACATTATTTTGAACGTCACGGTTTTGCGGTTTCCTCGCGGTTGGCAGATCGATTAGGTATGCGCGCTATGAATGTAAGATTGTTCTTTATTTACATCTCATTTGTTACTGTTGGATTGTCTTTTGGATTGTATTTAACCTTGGCTTTTGTACTGCGTTTAAAAGACATGGTGTATACAAAACGTAGCTCTGTATTTGATTTGTAACTATGGTTTTTAAATCAAAATTATACAAAGCGCTATTCTTTCTGTTGATTGTTTTAACAGTTGGTTTTCTAGGATATTTATTTTTGTTTGATTTTACGGTTGTGAATGCTATTTATATGACTGTAATTACAATTTCTACCGTAGGTTTTAGTGAAGTTGTTCCTTTAAATGATGAAGCAAAAATATTTACAATATTTTTAATATTAACAAGTATTTCTGTCTTTGGGTATGCGGTTTCTGCTTTTTCAGAAGCATTGGCAAGTGGAGATTTTTTTAAACAAATAAAACTGAGAAGGGTGCAACGAAAAATTGATAAATTAAAAAATCACACCATTGTTTGTGGTTATGGACGCAACGGAATGCAAGCGATTGTTAAATTAAAAAGTTATCAGAAAGAGTTTGTTGTAGTCGAAAAAGATAAAGAGTTGATAAAAGCATTGGAGGCGGATGGAACTTTATGTGTAGAGGGAGATGCGACAACAGATGAGGTATTGATAAGTGCGGGAATTTTCAATTCTAAAAATCTAATCACAGCTTTGCCTTCTGATGCAGATAATTTATTTGTTGTTTTATCAGCAAATCAATTGAATAAGAAATGTAAAATTATTAGTAGAGCTTCCAATCAATCGTCTTTTAGTAAGTTGAAAATTGCGGGAGCTAATAATGTGATTATGCCTGATAAATTAGGAGGAGCGCATATGGCAAGCTTAGTAGTAACTCCAGATGTGTTAGAGTTTGTAGATCGATTGACGATAGAAGGAGAAACAACTGCTAATTTGGAAGAAGTTGCGGTAAATGATTTGCCTAAAGAATATTTAGATAAAACGATTTTAGATTTAGACCTACGTAAAAAAACAGGTTGTACCGTAATTGGCTATAAAGAAGCTGATGGCAATTATATGATTAACCCAGAAGCATCTGTGAAATTAGTAGCTGACTCTAGTTTAATAGTTCTTGGGAGACCAGAACAAATCCTTAAATTAAGAGAGCTGTTTTAATGAGGAAAAAAGTTATCATTACAGGGAGTAACGGATTGCTAGGGCAAAACCTAATCAATTTGTTGTTGCAAGACAAAATCAATTACGAAGTTGTTGGTTTTTCTAGAGGAAAAAACAGAAGTGGTAGAGGTGATTTTGAATATGTTGAAATTGATATCACCAATCTGGAAGTGCTCAAAGAGAAAGTTTTAGAAGTTAATCCGAATTTTATTGTGAACACAGCCGCGATGACAAACGTTGATGCTTGTGAAAATGGCAAAGAAGGAGCTTTTGATCTCAATGTAAATGTTGTTCAGTGTTTAGCAGATGTATCAGCTCAAATACATACGCATTTAATTCATTTGTCAACAGATTTCATCTTTGATGGAGAAAAAGGAAATTACACAGAAAACGATGTTCCAAATCCGCTTAGTTATTACGGTGAAACAAAGTTGCTTTCAGAACAGTTAATACAAAAGTCTACCATTGACTTTACAATATTAAGAACAATTCTGGTGTATGGCTTAGTAAATGATATGAGTAGATCTAACATTGTACTTTGGGTAAAAGAATCTTTAGAACAACAAAAAGAGATTACCATTGTAAATGATCAATATAGAATGCCAACTTATGTAGAAGATTTAGCGTTGGCTTGTAAGTTGTCAATCGATAAAAACGCGACAGGAGTTTTTAATATTTCTAGCAGTCAGTTACTGAGTATTTATGAAATAGCACAAGAAGTCGCAATTGCTTTTGATTTAGATAAAACGTTGATCAAACCAATTTCTACAGAAACATTAAATCAAACAGCACCAAGACCAGCAAAAACAGGTTTTGACTTATCTAAAACGAAAAGCGTTTTAAATTTCTATCCAAAAACATTTAAAGAAGATTTACAAAGATTTAAGCTGAAATTATTGTAAAAAACACTTTTAACGGATAAAAGTTGTCAAAAGCTCAATTTTTTATGATATTGCGGTCAACTAAATTAATAAAAACTAACTTATATATTATGAAGAAAAAACTTCTTGCGTTATTATTTTTAATATCGCCAATGTTCACATTCGCTCAGGAAAAAGGTTTAGATAAAAAAATTGACGAAGCCTTTGCGCCGATTTCAAATTTTTTTAGCGAAATGATTTTCTTTCCTATTTACGAAGATGAAAACGTGACAATTCCATTTGTACTTCTTTTATTAGTTGGTAGTGCTTTGTTTTTTACAATTTATTTTAAATTCCCAAACCTTTTTCATTTTAAAACTGCAATCAATGTAGTTAGAGGGAAATATGACGAAATAGATCAACATGGAGCAGGAGATTCAGATTTAGCTGTTGGAGGTGATATTAAAGGAACCATTAAAGATGAAAGTGCAGAAGGGGAAGTAACACATTTCCAAGCATTAGCTACCGCAGTTTCTGGAACAGTTGGTAATGGGAACATTGCAGGTGTAGCATTAGCTATAGCACTTGGTGGTCCTGGAGCAACTTTTTGGATGGTAATTTGTGGGTTCTTAGGAATGTCTACAAAATTTGTAGAGTGTACATTAGGAGTTCAGTATAGAGATGTAGGAGAAGACGGAACTGTTTATGGTGGTCCAATGTACTATATAAGTAAAGGATTGAAAGAAAGAGGATTCGGAATGCTCGGAAAAATAACGGCAGTAATTTTTGCAATTTTCTGTATTGGAGGGTCTTTTGGTGGTGGAAACGCTGCGCAATCTAACCAAGCAACAGTTGTATTAAAAGAATTGTTAGGATTAGATAGTACTGCAGCAGGTGCATGGATTGGAGTTATATTAGCAATTTTAGTTGGTATTATAATTATTGGAGGAATTAAAAGAATTGCTCAAGTAACAGAAAAGGTAGTCCCATTTATGGCAGGATTATATGTGTTAGCATGTTTATATATATTGGGTGCTAATTTCTCATTAATTGATGATGCATTTTCTTTAATTTTTAAAGAAGCTTTTAATCCAACAGCTATTGGAGTTGGAGGATTTATTGGAGTGTTATTGGTAGGGTTTAAAAGAGCAGCATTTTCGAATGAAGCAGGAGCAGGTTCTGCATCTATTGCGCATTCAGCAGTAAAAACAAAATACTCAGCATCAGAAGGATTGGTTGCTTTATTGGAGCCATTTATTGATACAATAGTAATTTGTACGATGACAGCTTTAGTGATCATTATCTTTAATTTTGGTGGAGATGCTTCTGGGGCAACAGTATTCCAATATGGAGGAGATGGAGCAGGAGCTGTATTGATTGGAGGGGAGTCTTTTGAAGGAGCTGGAATTACATCAAAAGCATTTGCAGAATACATTCCTTATTCTAATGTGTTCTTAACAATTGCGGTAGTATTGTTTGCCGTTTCTACAATGATTTCTTGGTCTTATTATGGATTACAATCTTGGAAATTCTTATTTGGTAGAGGTAAGGCAGCCGATATGGCATATAAATTATTATTCTTGTTGTTTGTGGTTATTGGAGCGGCGGCAAGTATGAAATCTATTTGGGACTTCTCTGATGCAATGATTTTTGCAATGGTATTCCCTAATATGATAGGATTATTCTTCTTGTTCCCAGTGGTTAAGAAGCAATTGAAGAGATATACAGATGCTATAAAGGCAACTAAGGCGTAAATAACTTTATGAAAATACTAAAACCCCATTTCTGGTATCACAAAAGCCAAAGAAATGGGGTTTTCTTTTTGCTGTTAATAATCTTGGTTTTACAGCTAGCTTATTCTTTTGTTGATTTTTCTAGTGATGATATGGCTGCTTTTAAATCGAAGGAATTTTTAGCATTGCAATTAAAAATTGATTCGCTAAAGGTTGTGTCTATAGATAAGAGATCACCAAAGCCCCATCCTTTCAACCCTAATTACTTAACAGATTACAGAGCGTCAAAATTAGGAATGTCAATTGCAGAAATTGATCGCTTACTATTTTTTAGAAAACAAGGTAAGTTTGTCAATTCGGCAAAGGAGTTTCAAAAAATCACACAGGTTTCTGATAGCTTATTAAATGTAATTTCTACCTATTTTAAATTCCCGAGCTGGTTTGTAAAGCGCAATCAGAATTTAAAGAAAAGTAAACTTGGGGCATATCAAAATAAAAAGCTTTCTAAAAAGTCAATATCTACTTCAGATATAAATAAAGCAACGCGGCAGGATTTCGAAACGATCGGTGGAGTGAGTGCTTTTCTTGCACAAAGAATTGTTAAGTACCGTGAGAAATTACAAGGTTTTACATATAGCTCTCAATTATTAGAGGTTTGGAAAATGGATACAACCATCGCAGATGATTTAATAAAGGCTTTTAGGGTTGTTGAGAAGCCAGTTATCAAAAAAACGAACATCAATACGGCTGCTTTTAAAGAAGTGCTCTCTATTCCTTATATCGATTATGATTTGTGCAAAAAAATATTTGAATATAGAGATGAGGTTGCTGAATTACAGTCAATTGAAGAATTAAAAAAGATAGAAGGTTTTCCTGTTGATAAATATGATAGAATAGTTCTATATTTGATGACTAAATAAACAACTAAAACAATAATTAAACTATGAATAGCATGTACTTTACAGAGGAGCACGAAGCTTTTAGAATTAGTTTTCGTGATTTCTTACAAAAAGAAGCAGTGCCGCATATAGATAAATGGGAGAAAACAGGGACAATTGATCGGTTTATCTGGAAGAAATTCGGTGAGATGGGGTATTTCGGACTGAACTCTCCTGAAGAGTATGGTGGATTGAATCTAGACCTTTTTTACACAGTTATTTTTTTAGAAGAATTGCAAAAAATTAATTCTGGAGGATTTGCAGCAGCTATGTGGGCGCATGCATATTTAGCGATGACTCATTTGACTAAAGAAGGTGATGATAGAATCAAAACAGCATATTTAACACCGAGTATTGACGGTGATAAAATTGGTTGCTTGTGTATTACCGAGCCTTTTGCCGGTTCTGATGTTGCAGGAATGAGAACAACAGCTGTTAAAAAAGATAATACATATGTAATTAATGGGTCAAAAACTTTTATTACAAACGGTGTGTATTCTGATTACTTAGTTGTAGCAGCAAAAACAAATCCAGATGACAAATATAATGGGATGAGTATTTTTGTTGTAGATAGAGCTACTCCGGGGATCTCTTCGATTAAGTTAGACAAGTTAGGATGGAGAGCTTCAGATACAGGTGAAATTGCTTTTGACAATGTAGTGATTCCAGCTGAAAATCTAATGGGAGAAGAAGGGAAAGGCTTTCCTTATATCATGCAACACTTTGCCTTAGAGCGTTTAATCATGGGAATCAATGCGCATGCAAGAGCAGAGTATGCTGTTGATTATTCTGTGAATTATTTAGGTGAAAGACAAGCTTTTGGTAAGTCTTTAGATACGTTTCAGGCTTTGCGTCATAAAGTAGCAGAAATGGCTAGTGAAGTAGAAATGTGTAAAGAGTTTAATTATTCAGTAGCAAAGAGATTGAATGATGGACAATATGTAGTTAAAGAAGCAAGTATGTCTAAATTGCTGTCAACAAAAATGGCAGATTCAGTTATTTATGATAGTTTACAATTGTTAGGTGGATATGGTTATATGGAAGATTACCCATTAGCAAGATTGCTTAGAGATAGTAGATTGGGGCCAATTGGAGGAGGTACTTCTGAAATTTTGAAAGAAATTATCGCAAAAATGGTGATCGACAAAAAGGATTACAAACCTGCGACATAACCTTTTTGTTTATTAGTTTTGCGAAAATAACCTTGTGTTATCACAAAAATGGTGATCAATAAAAAGAGCTATAAGGCAGTAACATGGTAATAAGATTGATAAAGTAAATCTAATATAGAGAATCGTTTTTATAGCGGTTCTTTATTTTTTATAAAAAACATAAAAATTAGATTGTTATTAGGAATAAGATTGTATTTTTGCAGTCCATTAAAAAAACAAATAGATAGAACAGATGAAAGGAGGTGCATATATATGTTAATTATACCAGTTAAAGAAGGAGAGAACATCGATAGAGCTTTAAAACGTTTCAAGAGAAAATTTGATCGTACGAAGACAATGAAGAACTTACGTAACAGAAAGCATTTCAATAAGCCGTCTGTTGTAAAAAGAGCTCAGAACATCAAAGCT